>WNGH01022229.1_pt1 | contig 10682 bp, 8 predicted proteins | sample 5400631 | NCBI WGS metagenome assembly WNGH01 (sample SAMN13153373, study PRJNA577476) | soil metagenome | isolation source: 115 cm soil or saprolite under Garry oak tree replicate 1 | place: USA:California | collected 2016-06-15 | reverse complement strand
CGGCGAAGAGCGTGAGACGTATAGATTCGTTTATAGTGTCCTCGACCGAGCTCACCGGCGGGATCAAGAAGTACCACCTGCCCAGGGTGGAGAGTGTCGTGGCGAGCAGACCGGGCCCCAAGCCACCGTACCACGCGCTCAGCATCACGCCAGCGAAGAAGATAGCAGACACCTGACGCTCGATTCGATCCGGCAGGGCGTCGGTCAGGATCAACGCAACCACGCTACACCCAACCGCCACACCGTAGCGCAACACGAGCTCTCGGGTGATCATCACGACCGCCAGATGCTCATCTGTACTCTCTCGCAAAGAAATCTGCGCACAGTCCTACCCGGAGACGCCGGCGTCGTCAACACCGAAGTTCGTGCGCCGCCCGAAAGCATTTGACGCGGAGCCTTTTTCGGGGACAATCCTCTGGCGCGTCGAGCGGCGCGCGAGGCATCCGACCTCATCGAGACGACAGTAGCACGAGGAGCAAGTGCCGGCATGGCTGGTCGTCACGCCCGCATCGAGCTCATTGCCGGTGAAAGGGCGGCGCCCGCCAGGAGCGCCAGCAGCCCCCTTAGCGAGCTGAGGAACGCCGTCCGGAACTTCGAGTAATCTCACTCCGAAGGAGGAGGGCCCCATGGGAATGAACGACAAGCTCACGGTCCTGAACCCGATCGGCTTCGCGCCGACGGTGACCCGCAAGGAGCTGGCGCCGCGTCTGGACACGCTCGACGGGAAGACCGTCTACCTCGTGGATTGCCGCTTCGACGACTCGGACGTCTTCCTCAAGCAGATGCAGGCGTGGTTCGCCGAGCACATGCCCGGCGTCCGAACGGTCTTCAAGCCGATCTCGAGCGTCTACCTCAAGGACGACCCGACCACCTGGGAGGAGATCCGAGCGAGGGGGCACGCCGCGGTCGTCGGCGTCGGTCACTGAAGCACCTGCGCGCCGGCGGTCGCCGCGCACGCGATGACGATCGAAGCCCAGTACGGCGTCCCGACCGTTGCCGTCCATACCGACAAGTTCGACCGGGTGGTGCGGTCGGTGGCGAGCGTGAACGGGATGCCCGGTCTCCAGCAGGTCTTCGTTCCCCAGCCCGTCATGGGAAAGTCCGCCCGCGAGCTTCGCGCCTACGTCGACGGCAACGACCCCCTCACCGGTCGCCCCGTGATGCAGGAGGTCATCGAGGGGCTCACGCGGCCGCTCGACGATGAGGACCTGAAGCCGGTCGAGTTCGACCGCTCCACGCCGAGGCTCTGCGCCCCCGACACCGAGGAGAACCTTCACCGCCTGTTCCTCGAGAACAACTGGACAGACACGCTGCCGATCGTGCTCCCGACCGAGGAGCGGGTGGCGGCGATGCTCGCCCACACCCACCGCAAGGCCGACGAGGTCGTCGGCCACATGCGGCCGACCTACTTCCGCGAGTACTGGGAGTACACGGTCGAGAAGGTCGCCGTGAACGCCGTGATGGCTGGCGCGCGGCCCGAGTACCTCCCGGTGATCCTGGCGCTGGCGGCGACGGGGGCCAGCGCCCGGGGCAGCACGACGTCCTCCATGGCGGCGATGGCCGTCGTCAACGGGCCGATCAGGCACGAGATCCAGATGAATTCTGGAACCGGCGCGATGGCGCCGTACAACCACGCGAACGCGACGATCGGCCGCGCCTACGGCCTGCTCTCGCAGAACCTCCAGGGCGGCTCGGTGCCCGGGCTCACGTACATGGGCTCTCAGGGTAACAACTATGCGTACAACAGCGTGACCTTCGCGGAGAACGAGGAGCGGAGCCCGTGGGAAGCCTTCCACGTGCAGCAGGGCTTCAAACCGACCGACAGCACAGTGAGCGTGTTCACCGGCTGCCGCTCGACCGCCTTCACGCTGGGGCTTCGCGAAAAGCACTGGCGCGAGCATGCCCGGAACATGCTCCGGGGAATGGACCCACACATCCCGCCGACGCTCCTGCTGGACCCGATCACGGCGCGGCAGTTCATCGATCGAGGTGGGTTCCGCACGAAGGCTACGCTCATCGACTGGCTCTACGACAACGCGCGAATGCCCGCGAGCGAGTACTGGGACTACCAGCTCGTCCAGAACTACCTCTACCCGCGGGCGACGTTCGGTGAGGAGCCGTGGGCGTCGAAGCTCAAGGCCGCGCCCGAGGAGCTGATCCGGATGTTCCGGCGCGAGGACATCCACGTCGTGGTCGTCGGCGGCGAGACGAACGGCTACTGGCGCATCATGGGTTGCACCTACCAGAAGACCGTCTCGGTCGACGAGTGGCGATAGGCAGGGTGCCGATGCGCATTGCTGCCATCGGGGTGAGCCACTGGCACTCCCTGTACGATTCAGCCTATCTCCGCCACCTCGCCGGGATGCCTGACGTCGAGCTCGTCGGTCTTCAAGATAACGTCGCCGAGATCGCCGCCAGGCGCGCCGCCGTTGTCGGCAATCCGCCGGTCTTCATCGACTATCGGGAGATGCTGGCTGCGACCCGACCGGACTTCGTGATCGCGCTGGGACGGCATAGCACGATGGCAGAGATCGCTCACCATCTGCTGGATCACGGCTATCCCTTCCTCATGGAAAAACCCATGGGCGTCAACGCCGAAGAGGTGCGCCGCGTTGCCGAGAAGGCGACGGCGAAGAACACGTTCGTCGCGGTCCCGCTCGGCCAACGCTACCAGCCGTTCGTCGCTCGCGCCCGTCAGCTCTGTGCCGAGGGGCGATTCGGTCCCCTGTCCCATATCTACGCGCGCCAGAATCGGCCCACCTCGGCGCGCTATCCCGCCTGGGACGCGCCATGGATGCTCGATCCCGCGGCGGCCGGGGGCGGTTGCCTGCGGAACCTCGGCGCCCATGGCCTCGACCTCTTCCTGTTCCTCACCGGCGAGGAGGCCCAGGTGACCGGCGCGCAGCTCAGCTGGCGTGCCCTGGGTCAGCCGGTCGAAGATTACGCGTCAGTCTTGGTGCGCTCAGCCAGCGGCGTGCTCGGAACCATCGAGGTTGGAAACACGTTCCCGCGCGATGGGACGGACGGCGAGTGGAAGATCGCGGGCCGCGACGCCATCCTGGTGCTCAAAGATGGCACCATGCGCCTCGTGACTGCCAGCGGCGAAGAGACCATGTCGGGGCAGCCCGAGGAACCGCTGGCCTTGACGGCGCTGCGCGACGCGCTGGACCACTGGCGGCGCGGCGAAGCACCACCGATCAGCGTCCACGACTGCGCCCGGGTCGTCCGTCTCATCGATCAAGCGTATGAGCTTGCCAGTCGGCCCTACGGCCAAGCGCGGAGCACCTCGTAAGGAGATGCCCATGACCAACCACCACCGGCTCACGAGGATTCTCGTCTCGTGCTTCGCCTTCGTCTGTGTGGCCACGTCGGGTGGGAAGGTCAACGCGCAAGGCCAGCCAGAAGGTCAATTGACCATCGCCTTCGACGCCTCGATCGCCTCCTCGTTTCTCGATCCCGCCGAGACCTCGGGGCTCGGCACACCGTTCGTGTTCCTGTACGCGCTCCACGACGCGCTGATCAAGCCCCTGCCCGGCAACGACATGGCGCCCTGCCTGGCCGAGTCCTGGCGGGAGAGCCCGGACGGGCTCGTGTACGAGTTCAAGCTGCGGGAGGGCCTCAAGTTCCACAACGGCGACGCCTTCACGGCCGAGGACGTGAAGTTCAGCTTCCAGCGCTACCGCGGCGTCTCGGCCAAGCTACTGCACGAGCGGGTGAGGTCGGTGGACATCGTCGATCCATATCGTGTGCGGTTCGCGCTGCATCGACCCTGGCCGGACTTCCTGGTGTTCTATGCCACGCCGGCCACCGGCGCTGCCTGGATCGTGCCCAAGAAGTACATCGACAAGGTCGGCGAGGACGGCTTCAGGCGACAACCCCTGGGGCTCGGACCCTACCGGTTCGTGAGCATGAACCCCGGCGTGGAGTTGACGCTCGAGGCGAACGAGCAGTATTGGCGCAAGAAGCCGTCGATCAAGCGCGTCGTCATCAAGGGCGTCCCCGACCGCACGACGCGTCTGGCGATGCTGAAGACCGGAGAGGCCGACATCGGCTACCTGATGGTCGGCCTCGAAGCGGCAACCATCAAGGCGGACCCCAAGCTGCGCCTGGCCCAGGTCATTCCATCAGCGACGTGGTGGATGGAATTCCCCGAGCAGTGGAAGCCCAAGTCGCCCTGGCACGATCGCCGTGTCAGGCTCGCGGCGAACCTGGCCGTCGACCGGCCGGGCATCAACGAGGCGGAGCGGTTGGGCTATTCGCGTCTGACGGGATCGATCATCCCGAGCGTCATGGAGTTCGCCCTGCGCATCGAGCCGTATCCCTACGACCCCGCGCGCGCCAAGCGCCTCCTGGCCGAGGCCGGCTATCCCGACGGCTTCGATGCCGGCGATCTCACCCCGCTCCCGCCGTTCACCACCATGGGGGAGGCCTTCGCGAACAATCTGGCCGCGGTGGGAATCCGCACGCGAGTGCGGACCATGGAGCGGGCGACCTTCCTCGAATCCTGGCGGGCCAAAAAGCTCGGGGGCCTCATCGCCAATGCCACGGCAGCCCAAGGCAACGCCGCCTCACGCATCGAGGCGTTCGTTGTCAGCAGCTCGGCATATGCCTACGGCGGACACCCCGACATCGACGACCTGTTCTTCCAGCAGGCCCAGGAGCGCGACCGCAAAAAGCGTGAGGCGCTGTTGCATCAGATCCAGCGGCTCATGCACGAGCGCGTCATGCACCTGCCGATCTTCGAGCCGGCAACATTGCACGGGGTAGGACCACGGGTCGAGGAGCCCGGGATCGGCTTGAACCCGCTGCTCTACTTCACCGCGCCGTACGAGGACATGCGCCTCAAGAAGCCATGAGCGCCGAGACTGAGTAAGCCGCATGGTCGGCCCGCGCGCCAAAGCGCCGACCGTGCTAGTCTGAGGCCCGGCCGGTGGGACGGCCGCCACGCTCGAGGGCCTGAGCGTCGAGGAGGCGACATGCGCTACACGAGGATATCCGCCGACTGCCACATCGATCTCCCCTGGCTACCGCCCGACCTCTTCGCCTCGAACGCTTCGGCGCCCATGAAGGACCGGATGCCCTACGTCACCGAAGGCCCGGACGGTCCCTTCTGGACCTGCAAGAACGGCACGTCCTTAGGGCTCGTGAACGGTGTGGGGCCCTCCGGGCAGAAGCACGTGCCGGGGCAGAACCATCGGGTCGATGCCATGGCGTCGGCGGGCCTCTACGATGACGGCAAGAAGGGCGTCCGGCGCGTCTCCGATCCCCACCTGCGCGCGAAGGACGCGGACCGCGACGGCGTCCAGGCCGAGGTGATCTTCGGCATCCTCGGCGCGGCTACCCGCCTCAACGACCACGAGGCGGCCGCCGAGATGTTCAGGATCTACAACGACTGGCTCGTCGACTTCTGTCGCCACTACCCCGATCGCCACATCGGCCTGGCCTGCCTGCCCTACGGTGACATCGGCGGCGCCGTCAAGGAGCTCTACCGCGTGGCCGGCCGCGGGCTCCGAGGCGTGGAGCTCTCCTGCTCCTGGGACATGGAGCCCATGTGGCATCCGGTCTGGGAACCGCTCTGGAAGGCCGTGAACGACGTCGGCCTGCCGCTCCACTTCCACACGTTCCCGTCGCTGCCCCCGGGCAAGGTCGACCAGCAAAAGGGGCTCACCCGCCGGGCGGCGTTCTTCACCGGCGTCTCCAGCTTCCAGATGAACCTCATCAACATCGTCGCCGCCGTCATCGGCGCCGCCGTCCTCGAGCGCTATCCCGACATCCGGATCTCCTTCGGCGAGAGCGGCATCGGCTGGCTTCCCTATGCCCTCGACCGGATGGACTTCGAGTGGGAGGACCGCTTCCGCGACCTGGGCCTCAAGATGAAGCCGAGCGACTACTGGCGCCGACAGTGCACGGCGTGGAGACGCTCATGTGGGGCTCCGACTACCCGCACCCCGACGGCGTCTGGCCGGAGTCGTCGAAGTACATCCAGGAGCAGTTCGGCCACCTGCCGCCCGACGTCACGCACAAGATCGTCTGCGAGAACGCCGGCAGGTTCTACGGCCTGATCACCTAGGCTAGTGTTCCGTCTGAAAAGTCATCTTAACGACCGCCGTGCTCACGTCGCGCAGCGGGCGACGGGCGCGTGCGGCAGGGGTCGACGGGACCCGTTCCCGCCCGCCGGCATCGGACCCCGCGCGCCAGATGGAGCCCAGCCGCAACGGGGCAGCGCACGCGTGCCGCGTGGTCCCGCGATCCCTGCCGCGCGTGCCCGTCGGCCCCGGCGCGCTGGAGGGCTCTTAACATGACTTCGCGGACGGGACACTAGCGAGCGACCGCTCCGCCGGGAGGGTCCGTCGGACGCTCGCCGAAACGCCAATCTCTCGTGGAAATGCCAATCTATCGTAGCGACGTGGTGGGAAGTCTGCTGCGCCCGGCGTACCTCGTCGAGGCGCGCCGCGGCGCCGAGAGTGGACGCCTCGGTCCGGCGGAGTTCAAGCGGCTCGAGGACCGCGCCGTCGACGAGGCCATCGACCTTCAAGAAGCGGCTGGGCTCGCCGTCGTCACCGACGGCGAGATGCGGCGCTACGCCTTCTTCGGCCACCTGATCGAGGCGCTCGACGGCTTCGACAGGCTCGGGGGCTGGGCTATCCCCTTCCGCAACGAGCAGGGCGAGCAGCTCGTGTTCAAGCGCCCCGTGGTGATCGAGCGCCTTCGCTGGCGCCGGAGCATGTGTGCTGAGGAGTTCGTCTATCTCCGCGCCCGCGCCCGCCACCCGGTCAAGACCACGCTCATCAGCGCCCAGCAGGCCGCCGCGTACTACGACCCGGACAAGTCGCGCGCGGCCTACGCGACGCGCGACGCCTATCTGGCCGATGTGGTGGACTTCACCCGGCGCGAGGTCGAGGAGCTGGTGCGGCTCGGCTGCACCTACATCCAGATCGACGCGCCCCAGTACGCGGCGCTCCTCGACCCGTCGATCCGGGAAGGGTACCGTCAGCGCGGGAGCGATCCCGAACGGCTCATCGACACCTGCATCGAGATGGACAACGCCGTCATCGGCGACCATCCCGGCGTCACCTTCGGTCTCCATATCTGCCGCGGCAACAATCAGTCGATGTTCTACGCGAGCGGCGGCTATGAGCCCATCGGCGAGCGAGTGTTCCGGCGCACGCGGTTCCAGCGCTTCCTCCTCGAGTACGACGACGAGCGTTCGGGAAGCTTCGAGCCGCTCCGCGCGGTGCCCGACGATCGGATCGTGGTGCTCGGTCTGGTGACGACCAAGAAGCCGCGGCTGGAAACGATGGCGGAGCTCACGGAGCGGATCGAGGCCGCGGCCAAGATCGTTCCCCTCGGGCGGCTGGCGCTCGCGCCGCAGTGCGGCTTCGCCTCCACGATGGAGGGCAACCGCATCTCGACCGAGATCCAGCAGCAGAAGCTCGAGGTCGTCGCCACCACCGCCCGCGCGGTCTGGGGCTGAGCGGACGAGGGAGAATCGGGGACGCGATGGACTTCGGGATCTTCTTGGAGGAAATGCGCCGCGGAATCAGCCAGGTCGCCGCGTTCCACGAGGGGTTTCAGCTTGTGGACGCGGCTGAAGCCTGGGGAGTGGACGGTGTGTGGCTGGGGGAAATGCACTTCAATCCGGCTCGCTCGGTCCTCTCCGCATCAATCGCGATGGCCAGTTCCATCGCCACCCGGACCAGACGGCTGCGCGTGGGGACGGCGGTTCAGCTCCTCCCCTTGAACCACCCGCTGCGCATCGCCGAAGAGGTTGCGACGGTAGATCACATCAGCGAGGGTCGCTTCGATTTCGGGATCGGTCGGAGCGGATCCCCGCGTGCCTACGACATGTACGGGATTCCCTATGAAGAAAGTCAGGCGCGCTTTCGCGAAGCCCTGGAGATCATCCTGGAGGCCTGGAAGGGCGAGCGGTTCAGCTACCGAGGTAAGTATTACCGCTTCGAGAACGCGACAGTCGCGCCGCGCCCGTATCAACTCCCCCATCCGCCCATCCGGATGGCCGCCACCACCCAGGAGACCTTCGCCCAGGTCGGCGAGATGGGATTACCCATCTTCGTCGGGCTGCGCATTATGGATATCCCCGAGCTGAGGACATGTCTCGGGGCATACCGCAAGGCCTGGCTCGAGGCGGGTCACTCCGGCAAAGCCAATGTGTATCTCCGCATACCCATCTACGTCGGGACGACGGAGACGGGGGCCGTGGAGGAACCCCGCGAGAGCATCAGGTACTATTTCGATCGCCAGGCTGAGCTCACTCGGTCCCCGATGGGACGGGCCGGCACCGGACCCGCCGAGCGCCGCCAGACCCAGGCCGAACGCCTCGCCAATCTCACTTACGACCAGATCTTGCAGACCAAGGTCACGTTCGGTACCGCGGCAGGTCTGATCGATCGTCTGACCCAATTGCAGGAAGAGCTGGGCCTGAATGGGATCGTCGCCGAGCTGAACCCCGGCGGGCTCATTCCGGCCGAACAGGAGAAGCGGAGCCTGCACATCCTCACCCATCAGGTGATGCCCGCGCTCAAGTAAGTCTCGGCGCCGTCCAAGTCCCGCGGGATGCTGGCCCGAGCCTCACTCGGGCAAATCTCCCTCCGCCGCGCCGCGGCGTAGGCAGAATGCCAGGCGATGTCCTCGCCTCAGAGCCTCCTCTCCTTTGCTTATTGCGTGTTTCTTGCGCGCTTTGCCACGGCACCGCACTTGCTATGAGAAGTACGTTCGTCGGCAATGAGGAGGAAGAGCGTGAGCAAAGCCCGGTACCCAGGTTACGCAACGACCGTCCTAAAAACCGCTCGGCTCCTCCAGCTCGTGACGATAGGCCAGCGTGTGGACCCCACGGTGCCCTTACTGATCCGGGGCGAACCTGGCGTCGGCAAAGACAGCCTGGCCCGCCTCATTCATGCCGCCTCGGGCCGCCAGCCTTACTCCTTCATGAAGGTCAACTGCGCGGCTCGACCCGTCGACCGCTGCGAGGCCGACTTATTCGGCTACGAGAGGGGCGCCTCGCCCCTGGCGACCCGGCGGCGGCTCGGAAGCTTCGAGTTCGCGAACCAAGGCACAATCTACTTGGACGAGATCGGGGCCCTGCCGCACACCTCTGTTCCCAGGCTCGTGCACGTGCTTCGGACGGGGACGCTCTCGCGCACCGGCGGCCGCGAGATCCTCCGCGTCGATGCGCGCGTCATCGCATCCACCGTGGATGGCGCGGAGCCTGGAAGCTCGTACGACCTCTGGCAGGAACTGCGCGCTCTCGACGTCGTCGAGATTTTTGTCCCCCCGCTCAGGCAACGAAGGGAAGAGATTCCCCTCTTCGCATCCTTTTTCCTTGAGCAATTCAACCGTCTGTATCGACGCGACGTCCAGCTCTGCCCTGACGTGCTTGCCACGCTCAAGGCGCACTCATGGCCCGGGAATATCCGCGAACTGGAGGGGGCTCTTCGCCGGCTTGTCATCGGCGGAGCGATGTCTCACGCGCTGCTGAACTGAACCCGTCCTGACCTTGGAGCTTCCTGAATCGGAGCGTGTTGTCCTCAGCGCGCGGCCGGTGCGTCGACGACCCTGATCTCACGCTTCGTCACCTGCTGGATGCGCGCTCCGGTGACGGTGACAAACTCCAGGTCGAATCCCGCTTCGCCGCCAGCTCTCTGGCGGCTACGCCATGGTCCCCACGCCGTAGCTCTGGCCGCCGCACCAGACTCTCGGGCCCGATCCCACTCTCGTCCGAGCGGGCCGTCGTGCACCCTGACCGACCGCGGCCGGCGAGTTCACTCGCTGGCGCGGCCACTTGGCTCAGCGCGCCGAAGGCTCCTCCGTTCGCTCATGTATGACCTTGGCCCCGACCTGCAGCCAGCCGCCTGCTCGGGCACGCGCCTTGCTTGCGTTAATGTGGTGGCGCTCGGGCCGTTCCACTCGGGGCCACGGGGGGCGTACTCATGGCGAAACTCAAGGTGCTCACGGCGATCGTCGCAGTCGTGCTGTTGGCGGCCGCCGGGGCCAGGGCCCAGCTCGGTGCGAGGAATCCCGGCGCGACGGATCCCGGGCTTCGGCGCGAGCCGCCAGGCGCCGGCGGGATGCTCGACGCCTTGACGCCGAACCAACAGGCATTCTTCAATGCGGGGCAGGACGCCTTCAAAGAAGCCGACATGCTCGAGGAAGGACTAGGCCCGCGCTTCAACCTCGACGGCTGCGGCGGATGCCACTCCCAACCCGCCATCGGAGGCACGAGCCCTGCCGTCAATCCTCAGGTCGGGATCGCTACCGACTTCGGCGCGCGCAACAAGGTCCCTTCGTTCATCGACCTGAACGGGCCGATCCGGGAGGCGCGCTTCAAATACAAGCCCGATGGCAGCCGCGACGGCGGTGTCCACGCGCTGTTCGTCATCAGCGGCCGGAAGGACGGGACGGCCGACGCCAGCGGCTGCGACATCCAGCAAGAGGACTTCAACGCCCAGGTCGCGGCCGACAACATCATCTTCCGGATTCCCACGCCGACGTTTGGCAGTGGGCTGATCGAGCAGATTGCCGACAGCGTGATCCTCGACAACCGTGACGCGCACGCCTACCGGAAGGCGGCGCTCGGTATCTCAGGTCGTCCGAACCGAAACGGCAACGACGGGACGATCGCGCGGTTCGGCTGGAAGGCGCAGAACAAGTCGCTCCTGCTGTTC
>WNGH01007111.1_pt1 | contig 10682 bp, 7 predicted proteins | sample 5400631 | NCBI WGS metagenome assembly WNGH01 (sample SAMN13153373, study PRJNA577476) | soil metagenome | isolation source: 115 cm soil or saprolite under Garry oak tree replicate 1 | place: USA:California | collected 2016-06-15 | reverse complement strand
GATACTTTCAATGTCGGGAAATCGTGGTTGTATATTCAATTCGATAATGTTTTTAGTGATTGTTTTTGTTCCAGTAGTAGGTCATATTATTGAAACAATTATGGTGTTTGAGGATGATCATTCATTAGCTGGTACAGCATTGTGGTTAGCCATAATCTGGCTGATACCTTTCCTGGGGCCATTGCTTTACCTGCTTTTTGGGCAGCATCGACGGCGTTTTATGTTCGGCCAGCCAGGTTATGGGTACAACCAGTATCAGTACCAGCCTATGCAATACCAGCAAAGATACCCATAACCCTCCAAAAAATAGTAAAAACAGAGGGTGGCTATAGCAACCACTCTCTGTTTTTATTAACCATGCATCGTAGCAATCAAGTCCGGCAATAACTTATCCAGGACGGGTGTACCAAGCCCAGTGATAGGATCCCATCCCGGCACAGCGGGATAGCCTTGTACTTGTACACCCTTACGGTCGACGCTATTGTTACCAATCGTAATATCGTGGAAGTCCTGCGCATAGGCGCTGGATGCAGCCAGTTTGTAGAGTGCAGGATTGATAAAACCGAGAGGATGACCCGCCATTTGATTGGCAATCGCCATAAACGCCGCCCAGAGAGGAGCACTGGCACTTGTGCCCGCTACATGAATCCATCCACCCTCAGTAGTAGAATAAATGGCCAGGCCAGTGGAAGGATCAGCGTCTCCGGCTATATCGGGAACACCACGTCGATTGTTAAGCTGATTTTGTACTGAAGTCGGTAAGGTCATCTGGTATGATGGCGTAGAAAAGAATATGCTAAATCCACCTCCACTCGCTCCCCCATTACTGTTCCAGGCAGTTTCCTGAAATGCTGTACTATTTCGCTGTAGGGTTGTACCCCCTACACTGGTGACCCAGGGGTCATCGGTAGGAAAACTAGTTGTCGGGGTTGGAGAAAGCTTCGTTGCTTGCAAATCGGTAAAATCGGTGGCACCGTTATCCCCAGAGGCAGCAAAGAAAGTTATTCCTTGCTCTGTCGTTGCTTGTTTGAAGAACGCATCCCATTTTTGTACCTCTTGTTTTCCGGCGACATTATTGAGTGTTACCTCGGATGCACCAAAGCTCTGTGAAATGATGTTACCAAGGTGATTTGAAATTGCATATTGTTCGAGTTGCAGAAATTGGGGTAGACCAATAGTACCCTCAGTTTCATTAACCGGGCTGGTTAACACCACAATTCCCGCATCAGGAGCGATGGCATGAATAATTTGCACATCCAGGGTCGTTTCGCCTGCCCAGCCAGCCAAATCTTTCACTTTGGGATGATCAACAGGCTTTGTGCCTAAAGGTGATAGGACATTTATAGTGATTGGGGGCAGACCAAACTGTTGATCGAATGTGTCCATGTCTTGCTGCAAGGTGGGACTGCCATAGGAGACAATATCCACAATTGTCTGGCCTTTCCCGGTAAAATCTCGTTCTAAAAGAGATTGCACGCTGTATGCAACCCGCATGTCGTAAGGGGTACGACAGTTAGTGCCTAGTGAGGCTGGACAGACAGCGATTGCGGTACTGGTAGGCGATGGACTTATCGTATTCGTTGCTTTTTGTGTTGGAGTTGACGATACTACTGGATCTGAGCTACTGCTACCAAATGGAGCGCAGGCTGATAGTAGTAGCACTAGCGCAAGAAATGGAAGTAAGCGTCGAGGTACATGCATAGGTAATTCTTATCTTTCTTGTATAACGGTATCCATAAAACTCGTGAGCATATTCAACAACCTAATTTGACTGACAACATGTGCCGAATGAATATTCTAGAGATGACGAAATCAGGCTGCTCCGAAGATTGTATCATATAAATGTAAGCAATTCTTTGCTCAAAGATGAAATTACAATGAAATTTATATAAGCCTTTCAAGAAATATGAAGCTATCTGAATGCATTTGGGAAGAAGCAAAACTATGTAGATAAACGATACTGTTTGGTCATACAAAAAGTCTTGCAGCGAAATTTACGAAGCGACGCGTTTTTTTGAGTGATGGCAGCGAAACTGAAGAAATAACTTCTTCTGAGGTTAAGATCAAGACTGTCTCAAAGTACAATAGTCCTACACCTGGGCTTAACAAGCTTGACTGCACATATCACAATAAGTACAGTTAATGCAAAGCATTGATCATGTAGAGTGTCGGGAGATAGTTTTCTCGACGCAATCCTAATGGATTGGGGACATTTGTATGTCGTCATTTGATGAGCGTCAAAGTAGTGTTTCAAGTAGAAAACAAATACCTGGGCCGGTTAACCAACTCTCCCCGGTAGAACAGATGCCTTTTCCTGATAGTTCTCCTGTGCCAGGAAAAACAACCCGTCATTTGGAGTATGTTAGTTCTCCTAATGCCTCACAACCCATATCCGATCCGGGTACAACGCAAGAATTAGCTGATTATTTAACAGCTCCCAGAGTTACACGTATTTTGCCTGATATCAATACTGGGGCTTTGTCTTTCCCACCAACACAGACTACTACAGCGCTACGCCAGCCGATAGTGATTCGTGGCACACTCAAGAAAAAGCAGCATGCAATCCATCCTCCAAAGGGGCGCAAGTGGGTTATCAGTATAGCTGCAATAGTGTTGTTGTTGTGTATTTCACTTGGGACTGCATTGGCCGCATCACCCCTTAATGGTGGGAGTGGCCATCTCTCCAATCCGATCCAGTTCGTAGCCAGTTTAGTACATAATAGCGATAATAGTCCAAGTTTGATTGCCCAACAGGCGACGGCAACAGCCGTTTTGCAACAAGACGGGTTTGATCCTGGCTTGGGAGTAATCACTCAACCGGGAGCCGGTGGTCTCAATCGTTTTGCTTTTGGCCAATGTACCTATTGGGCTAATATGCGTTATCATGCTTTGACAGGATATTGGGTCCCATGGCTTGGGAATGCTTACCAATGGGCTTATGGCGCGTCCAGTTCAGGTTGGATCGTGTCCAGCAGGCCTAATCCGAATGGGCCTTCGATCATAGTGCTGGGACCTGGTGTGGAGGGTGCAAGTTATTTTGGACACGTTGCAGTGGTTGAGAGGATTAATAAAGATGGCAGTGTGTATACGAGCAACTTTAACTGGTACTCCAATGGTGGTTGGGACATATTGTCCTATGTTACGTTTATGCCTGGGCCGGGTGTTTCGTTCACGTGGCATCCGTGATTAAGAAGATTTTGGAGAGCGCTCTGCACGGATACGCGGAGCGCTATTTTATGCAGAAACACTAGTTTTTCTACAAGTTTACTTTGCTATTTCCGTGAAGCTACAATCGCTGTATAAGTGTGGAGGCGAGCACCAATTTACTAATTGCGGGTGTTGAATTGCTCAGGTGGAGACTTTTGACCTACTCCTAATTCAATGGCCGCAATTAGTAAAGTATGGTTGAGAATATTTCTTAACCCCATAGTAATTTTCTTAACCATAAAATAACCATTCTAACATGTCTCTAACATAGGAATCAGTTACATTATAGCTGTTGTAACAAAAGTTACATCTAACAAACTAGAGATACGTTGTGTTCTTGTTGAAAGTTTTTTGTAGATGTGTTCAAATGGAAACAAGCCTGACATCATTATCGTCACTGGCTGTAATGCAGTGGGCAAAACAACAGCTTCAAACTATCTTAGAAAATTAGCAAACAAACACAATATACCTTATGAAAATCGCATCATCGCTGATTCCCAATGTCTTTTTGAAGCGATGCAGTTAGATGATCAAACAGGTGGTTATCATCATACACATGATTGGTGCAAAACTAATTCTAATCGCCATAGTCATGCTAATGATCAAGACCAACCAGTATTTCCATTTACCGTTACCAGCACTACACTACCAGAACAAATGCGTTACGATTTTTTTCAAAAGTTATCAGAATTACAACTAACTGGTAAATTTTGGTTTGTTGAGTGGGCAGGAGGAGTAAATATCAATCCTCGTAATGATCCAAGTGCAAACATTGACTATTCATATGCGTCGGTCAAACGCATGCTACAAGAAGGAGATATACCGAATGACTGGTTATACAGGATAAGAGCTGTTATTCATTTGAAAGCTAAAAGATCAGTAAGACTTTCACTGAATAAAATTCGCTCCGTTCCAACCTCAGCACAACCAGAAGCTATAGAGGCGGGTACAGCTTTCTGGCAAAAAGATGATACAGTGCTAAGGTTTTATGGTCGGGATGATTTTTCTAAGATAAAACGTATATTTAAAAAAGCTGGTATACAAGTCTATAGTGTTAAAAATGATGGTGGACACTATTTTTTTGAATGTCTGGAGAAAGAAATTGAAGCAATATTTTCTACTGAAAAAAATATAATTCCTCAATCCACTATTTTATCGCTTTATGGAAAATTCTTCGCAAAACCTTTAAACATAATATTTTCATACATGAGTATACCTTTGAAACCCATCCAATATTTATTTTCTGCGATTCCTTTGAGCATATCTCATGTAGATGCCCCTTCTAGTAGTAATGACTTAGTAGACGCCTATCAAACACCACCGGAATCAATGTATTCTATAGAAGATGAAACTAATATACTATCCTCTCATCTAAGTTGAAGCCACTCTGGATGTTTAAGTGAATAGAAACCACCATAACTGTTTTCGATGATTTCAGTCCCCATGCCTTGTTCCTTCAGTTTCCTTCGCAATTGGTGCATACGCTGGGTAAATCTTGATCGTTCAATTAGCATTCCCCAGGCCCCTTTCATGAGTTCATGCTCGGTACAACGTTCAGGATGCTGTATCAGTGTTTTGAGCAGGCGATACTCTAACTCTGAGAGTGAGATAACAACTAGCTGGTCATCTGGACGGTTAATAGTTAAATTGCGCCCGGTTATCGGAGATAGCGAGACGACCTGTTCGATGCTTTCTTTGTTTTCTTTTGCTTCTTGTATGAGGTATTGACAGAGAATAGAACCGGGAAAATGAATGGGACGGAGCCGATCATAGCGAACAATACCCTCACTATAGAGGATATAGCGCAGTTCTGGCCCTAACTCATACCAGATTGTAGGATCAATCTCACCATCTGCCCATCTATGTTCGATCAAATGAATAAATTCATTGAACTTGCCTTTTGTCTCAGGACTACTTTCTTTTATTGCCTCCTGCAATCGTTGCCAAATGTGTGCAAGAAAGGGACTTAAGCTTTCCTTGATCAGTTCAATCAGTTCAGTCTTATCACTCCCTAGCAGTTCAGGCCAGGCTTTATGAATATTGGCATACTCCTGTTTATAGCGGAAAGTATGATAGCAGAAATGCTGAAGGAGATAGGGATGTGTCCCTGCCTCCTGGTGTAACCATTCTTGTTCCGACCTGGAAAAAATGTAGCTACCCCCTAATGCCTTGAACATATTTGCCCACCTGACTCTGAAATCTTCAGGTTTCTGAGCCAGGAATTGAGTTGCATCATCCCAGGTGAATGCCTGCAGGATCATCGTTGAAAAGCGCGCCAGGTCTGCAGATATATAATGGAACTGGTCGTCAATTTTAGGACGTGGGAGACTTTCAACAGAGAGAATAACCCCAAAGGTAGTGAACTCATCAAGTAGGTCAACTAGTGTATGAATAGCATTGCAATGTTCGAGGAGAGCAAGGGCACGCTCCTGCGATGTTCGTGCCTTACTTTCTGATGGGAACGATCGTATACCAGGCAACCCAAGACGTTCAATAGAGTCGAATATTAGAAAATAACGCGAACCAGGTTTCTCACGGCTGATGGTGCGTAGTAACCCACGAAGTTCTTTCAAATCAAAATTAGAAGAGGATAAATGTTCGTCACCCTGATATATCCTGTGCAAAGCTTTTGTACATTGTCTGATGAAAGAACCGAGCAGTTCACTTTGATCTTCAATCCCCTCCAATGGAGTGAGATCGATTTGCACAAAATGGATATCGTTTAGCGGTAACAGGTCATTGAGGTCTCTGAGTTCATCCCTCCAGGTCCACTCTTTTCCTGGGGGACGCTGCAAGTAGCGTACCAGAGTAGATTTGCCAATACCAGGTGTGCCTACTAAAAAAATGGCGCTTTGTTCATCCATAATAATCTTAGTAATATCAGTGCGCCTACAGGAAACGTGACCAGTTATTGCTTCTGAGAACTCGAAATCTTTTCCTAAATTAGAACCAGTGATTGCTTGTTTTGAGATCTTAGGAAATGGATTTTGCAAGGTTAGCCAGCCAGATTCGGACCAGTTCTCTAACATATAGCGCTCCTATTTTTCAGTTGAAGGTGAAAAGAACCAGTGATTATGCGTAAGCCAACGGCGTACCAGCTCGATTGTATATGAGTAGTAAGGATTGGAGGCTGGCCCATTTTCCTGAAGAACTAAGCCATTGCGCAATCGTTCGAGGTGTTTCCTGGTAACCGAAATCGGCAAATTGAGATAAGCGGTTATTTTTTTAAGCTGTACTTTCGATTGATCCGAGCGGGTGGTGAATTCGACAATAGCCTCCAAAATTCGGAGTTCTTCATCCTTTTGAACCTCTCTTTTGAGGTATAAGAAGTTTGGGCTAAAATCGGCCTCAATCATATGATCCACAACTAAGCGGAGATCTTCATCAGTGATCAGTTGTTTGTCTGTTTCCTCATTAAGATGGTGAATAAGCTGTTGTCCAATCAAAGTCATAAAATATGGGTTTCCACCAGTGAGTTTTACAGCTAATGCAACTGTTGTTGGATAAATTTCGATGTTTTGGTCACGCAGCGGATCGATTAACAACTGCTCAGCACTTTTTGTATCGAGAAACATTACTTGTAAAGATTCGGCAAAGCTGAATGCATTCCCAAACTTCTTAGAATTCAATATGGTATGGGCATTGGTTGGTAAAGCTACAATCAAGCTAAGTTGAGGAATTTCACCCAACAGTTCTTTCCAGAATGTGAAGAAACGAGGTGCTAGAAAATGATTTTCGTAAGCATCTATTGCTCCACCAAATTCGTCTAAAGCGAGAACAAGTCGTGAGCCTTGAATTTGCCCAAGACAACTTTGAAGGACTCGCTTAAAGCGTACTTGAGGATCATTGTTGTTAAACTGGTTCCAGTCAGGAGCGGGTTTATCCAATTGTTCATAAAACTGTTCACATATCCTGTCTGCCATCTGCATGAGAATAATTTCTTCCGATTGCTGGATGGAGTTCTGGAGCGAGAAGTGAACGCTCCAATGGGGTGATTGCACTTTACGCTCGAGAAAGTTTTTAATGATCGATGACTTGCCTGACCGCCGGGGACCATAGAGTATGAGAGCTTTTCCTTGCTCTCCCTCACAGAGTTCTCTTTGCATGGTTGCAGTTTCAGAAGAGCGGCCGAAGAACATTTTCGCTGTTGCAGGCCGAGAGATGTCGAAAGGATTCCTAAGTTTTGGATTGCGAGGCTGCAGAGACTCCACAGATTCTTCCCACTCAAGATCTACCTGGGTCTTTGTTGGGTGTGGTGTTTGCTGCTTACGTAACTTCTCTAAACGATCACGAATAGTAGCTGGGGTTGCAGCAGCATTGATTTCAATGTTCACTACATTTTCTATCTTCAAAAATCCCTGCCAGATATCTAAAACCTCTTTATCACTATATGCCTCAATAGTAAAGTGCATACGTGCCTCCCGAAATTTAGAGACAGCCTCGGCATTAATAGAGAGCAAATCACAGCGGTGGCGACGTAACTCCCTGGCAAGATCAAGGATGAGTCCACTGCGGTCCTGTGCTGTCAGAAAGAAAGTCACACGAAAAGCAGGGGGTTGAAGTTGCCAGGTCATTGGCAAAAGTACAGACTGCTGGGTCTTTGAACGGTCGATAAGATGAGGACACGTTGCTTTATGGACGACGAGTTCTCCACTTCGCTTACGTAAACGCCCCATAATTTTCATGTCGCGCGGATAAGTCGGTTGACAAAAGTTACAAAGACGCTGCCTATAGATGAATTTCTTAGTTGTAGTCAAGTCCATATCCAATATAGGATTCCAACTTGCTCTGCCTTCGCCTATCGCTAAGGAATCGTTTCTATCCGAGAGCTGCTGCATAATTTGCTGTGCGGCCCAGTCAGGGTTGTATGGTGGTTTCCCTGTTTTCTGAAGTCTTTTCAAATATATTTGGGGGGTTCCAAGATTACGCTGCTTTAAAAGCACCCGTAGCTCGTGATCAAGGTTTTCCCGAGTCAATATGAAGTGATTGCGTTCTAAAACGTCGCGAAGTAATTCGTATCCCCGACGGTCAGGGAAACGCCGATTTAATGATTCTTTGATTTGGCGTCGTGCTAATGAGGTTTTGGTGTAGTTTTCAGTTAGCCAATAATCTTGCGTTTGGACCTCATTGGAGGTTCGAATTTCTACAACATCGCCAGCATCGAGTGTACGGTAAAGGGGTGTTTGCCTGGAATTGATGATGGCTTCTAATGCGTGTTCACCAATCGTACTACCAAGCAAATAAGCAAAATCTAGCGCCGTAGCTCCTCTAGGAAGCGCAAAAGGCTTGTTGTTCAGGTTATATACAACGATTGGGGCTTTTGTTTCAGTGTGTGGATAATGTGCAGCAAGAACTTCTTTGATAGTGAGAGAAACTTTGCCTTCTTCGCTATGCCATAAGTTTTCTATCAATGATGACTCTAATTCTTCTTGAAGAGTTGTTTTTGTATACGATTGGTAACAGCGAGGATAGAGACAACCATAATCAGTAATGGCCTGCATAAAGGGTGTCGCAATCTGCAATTGGCAAATGCGCGTATAAGTCCCGGGCCATTTCAAAACTTGCGTAAATGGTCCCTGTGGTCCTAAGATAAGCCAAAAGGTAAGATAACTACTCCCATTGGGTCTAGGATTCGCTATCTCCTCTACTATACGATTGTCCTTGATATGCCCCAATAGGCTAAGTACTCCAAATGCGTTGTAGCAATCCTGAACAGTTGGGACAATGACATTGAATATTACCAGATCGAATCCAGTGAGCTGAGTTTCCTGCTCCGTAGTTCTTGTATAGATATCCTGTAAACGGCGTTTTAATCCAACGATTCCAGCGGGTGTATAGATAACAGTCACTGGTTGTTTAGTAACCTGTTGATATGTTGCTGCAAGACATTGACGGACATCTTCTAGCATATGAGCATCTTGTTCCAAGATGTGTGCATGTTCTTTCTTTAACTCTACAAATTTGCGCGGACTTCGTATTTGTTCAACAAGATCTTCGATTTCGCGTTTGAAATACCACATACCCAGGCTTTTTGCTATATTAAGTAGCGTACGTCCAACGCTTTCGATCTGAGACTGCGTCTTCCCTGTATATGGTCGTTCATTGCTTTGTTCCTGAAGCGTCTGTAATGCTTGATAAAATATGGCAACTGCAATTAATAAGCCTCCCAGGTCGCGATAAGGAGGTGTCAACAAGGGAGGCAATTTCTCATCTTCTATATATTTACTGTACACGTTGGATTCATCAATATGACTTAGAACTTCGTCCTTATCGTCCAAATTTGCCTGGAGAATTAATTCTTTCTCATACTCCCATAGATACCCCGCAATAACAACTTGCCAGGGCAGTCCCCACGAGCGGAGCATATTGCCAACTCGCCGGGCATCATATTTCACTTTCATTATATATGCGCGTTGGGAGCCTTTGACCTCTTGCTCAAGTTCTTGTGCCAGCTTCATCCATGGTTCAGGGATCTGAGTAGGCATAGGTTTCCAGGGTGTGAGGTCAGAGTGCAAAATCGCCACGGTCATAATTATTACTCCTCAATGATCGGGAATAATAACTCTTTTACGATTACAGCTTCCACTATGTAGGATACACCTATATTTAGGACGATGTCAAGGCAGTTTTTTCGCACCTCAATTCCTTTGGTCTCAAAATCTTCTTTCATGAAATTCATAAATATTTTTGATAATTTTCCATAACTATCGTCATAATAAATACATTACGTTGGAAGTTTTGATATCATCACAAGCTTAAAGCAAATTGTTCTAAGTAGCATTCACGAAAAGCATGTTGGCGAATGCTTAGAAATAAGAACAAAAGTCCCTTGTAAAAGTAAGTATTTTTATGTACCATAATTATTATAGTAATGCTTGTCGTAATCAATGACAAACATTGAACCGCAAGGAGGCGCTGCCATGAAATTTGAAAATTTGGGTGGAGTGTCTGAAAAAGAGTCCAATCCAGACATCGAGGAAATCTTAGTGCGGTTCGATTCTTATATTGTCATGCTTGTTCAGAAAAAGGCTTGTAGTAGTTCAAATATCGCTCGTCCAGAAGTGTTAGATCTAGAGATCGATGAGATCATTCAACGGGTGCGTATTAAATTTTGGAGAGCGCTTTTGACTAAGCACATTGATCATCACAGAGCGTATATCCGATCTATCGTGAGCAATGAGTTCAATGACATTGGGCGCAGACGTAAGGCACCTTTGCCTCTTCCAACTGATGAAGATGGTGAACTTTATATGGGTAATGTGTTGGTGAATGAAAGCAAGGAACTAGCAGACCCGGCTATTGCGTTTGAAAAAGAAGAGGAGACAGATGACTTATTGGAGTTTACCGCTCAAGTTGTCACAGATCTTCCTCCAAGGATGAAACTGGCCATGATCAATCATCTAAAAGATCAGATTGATAGTTTGATCCGGCTTACTGAGGCCTTTGAGAAGCGCGAAGTCAACATCAAAACTATG
>WNGH01007107.1_pt1 | contig 10686 bp, 5 predicted proteins | sample 5400631 | NCBI WGS metagenome assembly WNGH01 (sample SAMN13153373, study PRJNA577476) | soil metagenome | isolation source: 115 cm soil or saprolite under Garry oak tree replicate 1 | place: USA:California | collected 2016-06-15 | reverse complement strand
GCCGGAGTGTTCTGAGGTCAAGAGTCTGCGTGTCCGAGAAGGAAGCACTCTGGACGGTCCAACCGCCGGATGCGGAAAACCGCACGTCCGGTGGTGTGGGAGGGTGCCGGGGCGCAATCCCCGGCACCCGACCCGATCAGGGGTTCAGGATTTTGGCCATTTCCCGTAGGCCGCGTGCCCTCACGCGGCGTCCGCCGACGATATTAAAACACGCTCTAACCGCCGTCGCGCAGTTTGCCCGGTGGCTGAGCGGATTTTTGGCCGGATTGTTTTCGCGCGGCGCCGAGTCGCCGCCCACGCCGGCTTTTGTCGGGGCAAAAACCGCTGCATCCGCTCACGATCCTGTTCGGCTCGCAGACCGGCAACGCCGCAACTCTCGCCAGGCGTTTGGCCAAGGAGGCCGGCCAACCAGGTTTCGCCCCGACCCAATTGACCTCGCGCGGTCGCCGCGCGAGTAGCTGGTGAACCAGGGGAAGGCGCGCACTCGCATTTCCGATAAAACAGGTTGAAAAAAGGCCGTGATTCAGCGTTATTAGTGCCATGAGCGTTGCCGAGATCAAACAGGCTGTGGAGAATCTGTCGCCGGAGGAGCGTTTGGAATTGGCGGAGTACCTGCGGTGGCGAGCCACCAAAGATGATCCGGAATGGCAAGCGGAGATTGGCCGGCGACTGGACCGTTGTTCGTCCGGTCAAGGTCATGCCGCGCAAGAATTGCTCCAATTGCATGAGAAGCTCTCCAACGAAAGGAAGTGAGCCTTCCTTACAAGTATTTTGTGGACGACGCTGTCCTGGCAGTTTTCAGCACGACATCGAAATTGCAGCGCGAGAAGCTGCTTCGAACTTTTGATCAGTTGGCGGCGAATCCGTTCCAACAAGGGGATGCGATTCAACTCGATCGCTCCGGACGCCCATGTCAAGTGAAACGATTTGCCGACTGGACAATCACCTATTGGGTCGAACATTTGGTCGAGACCGTTTACATCCTCTCCGTCGATTACCTTCGGCTGCGATAACTGACGGGCGTCGCGCTGGCCGATAGTCGGCTCATCCCGTTTCAGCTCGGTGCGGCGGGACCGTTAACGTGGGCCACATCGGCGCGACTGCGCCAGAGGCTCCCGGCTCGAGGTGACCCACCTCATTCACAATCGCTGGCTCAGAAAATTTTCAGGTCAATTTCTCATTGACTTTCCGTCTCGAATCCCTCAAGGATCGCGCTCGACCCGATCGTATGACCCCAGCCTGCGCTCCGAGGCGACGGGGAATCGTTAACACGACGTTTGCGTTAATCTTCCTTGCGGGGATTTTTTGCAGTCAAACTGGCTTCGGCGCGCCCCAACAGCTCGGCGACCTCAACAACGATGGCGAGATAAACGTCCTCGACCTCGTCATCCTCATCAACCACATCAACGCCGTGCAAAGTAACCCAGGCGTCGCGCCTGCCGGTTCAACGGGCATCCTGCCCGTCGAACTCCGCGGCTACGCCGATGTCAACGGCGACGGCTACATCAACCAAGCCGATGTCGATATGCTCGCCGACGCCATCCTCGGCATCCCCATCACCACCCGGCCCCGGCCCATCCTCTCTGAACCATCGTCTGGCGCGAGTGAAGTAGGCGTGACCGTCCGCCCAAAAGTCGTTTTCCCAAAACCGATCCTCCCCTCCACGCTCAACTCGAACAATTTCTACGCCTCTTTCTCCGGCAAAAAGCTCCCGGCCACGATTGTCCCGGCCAATGACGGCACTTTCGCCTGGCTGTTCCTGGATCCGGCCATGCCCAACGCCTCCCAAATCCAGGTGACTGTCGATGGTTCGACCATTTCCGTGATCGACGGCGAAATCCTCGACGCCGACGCCGATGGCGCGCCCGGCGGCCTGTTCAAATTCAACTTCAGCACCGTTAGCGTCACGGCGATTCCGGGCACCGTCCTCGTCGGACAGCTCGTCGATCCCGGTCCCGACCTCAAGCCGATGACAGCCGACGATTTCGACCCCGGCCCGGATGGCGTGCCGATGACCGCCGATGACATTTACTTGCTGCCCATTGCTGGCGTGAAAGTCTATCTGCACGGCATGGAAGACCACGCCGTCTTCACCGATTCCAACGGCTTCTTCCGACTCGACCCCGTGCCGGTCGGCGACGTGAAAGTGGTCACCGACGGCCTCACCGCCTCGACGCCGCACGACGGCTTCTACTGGCCAGAGATGGTCATGGACACGCACTTCGAGCCGGGCATCACCAACTCCGTGATGTTCCTGCGCGACACCAACGGCATGGTCATGCGCGGCGCCAACGGTATCCCCATCCCGATGGAGACGATGTATCTGCCGCGTGTGATGTCGAACGTATTGCAGACCGTGACCGCCGGCGTCACCAACATGATCACGCTGCAAAGCAACACCGCCTATAACCTGCCGCCGGCACAACAGCCCTACCTGACTGTAGAAATTATGCCCAACAGTCTCATCGGCATGGACGGCGAGCCGCTGGCCAGCGCGCAAGTCGGCATCAGCGTCGTGCCGCCGGAATTGGTGGAAAGCATGTTGCCGCCGGGCCTGCTGCAACACACCTTCGACATCACCGTGCAAGCGATGGGCGTCTCCACCTTCTCCACGCCCGCGCCGATGACCTTCCCAAACGTCTTCAACGCGCCGCCCGGCACCAAGCTCAACTTCCTCAGCTTCGATCACACTACCGGGCGGTTGGTTATCGAAGGCACGGCCACAGTGGGCGAAGATGGCTTGTTCGTGCGCACCGATCCTGGCACAGGCGTCACGCATCCCGGATGGCATGGACTGGCACCTCCTGGAGTAAATGTCACTACGGATGGTTGCTCAGAAAGCCCGGGCCCTCCTTGCGGAGGAGGCAGTTCGGGGCCGAACGGTTGCGGCCCTTCAGGGTCGGGGTGGAACGTCGTCAAAACTTGGCTGATAAACGGATTTCCGTGTTCGTGGGTGTTCTTTCAGGCATGTAACAACCATGATAACTGCTACGCGACTTGCGGTCCAAACAAGACCCTTGGCGACAAGACAAACTGCGACGACAACCTTCGGCAAGAGATGGTCGCGCTGTGCGATCTATATTTCCCTGGAAATCCACTCTGCGACGATTGCGCTGAACTGTACTATCAGGCTGTGAAGCGGGGTGGGAGCAACGCGTTTGGGAAGGCCCAGCGCGAGAGCGGTTGCGGCTGCAACCCGCCGACCGCAAGAGCCAGACTAACAGTCGGCGCCGAGACGAAAGTGACTCCACGAGGGCCATATTACTTCGCGATCGCGGACACGAACGGCGAAAACATCGTATTGCGGGGCTCGGGGACTGGAGACGAAATCAATCATCGGAGTATGTTCTTGGCCCCCAACACGACCTTTCGCTTCTGGATTCTTGAACTGGAAACGTTGCGCGAAGGCTACCTGGATTTCACAACGCCCGGCAGCGGGACGTCCTTCCAACTTCCTCCGGTGCCTATATGGGCGTCCCTCGCCCTGGACCTGGACAACGATGGATTGTCGGATGTCGCGGAAGGAATTTTGGGAACGGACTTGCTCAAACCAGATACAGACAACGACGGGATAACCGACCTCGCGGAAATTCAGCAAGGTAGCGATCCATTGAGTGGACGCCCCGTCGCCACAGGCATCCTTGCCAGCCTGCCGCTGCCGGGCGAGGTGAAGGAAGTCGTGCTCGAAGGCTCCATCCTCGACAGCCAGCAACAGACCGCTTACCTCGCGCTCGGCTCGCGCGGGTTCGGCATCGTGAACGCCTCCCAATTCCAGATGCCCATCCTCCTCGGCCAGCTTGACCTGCCAGGAGATGCCACGGATGTCGCCGTCGATTCCAACTTGAAAATCGCCGTCGTGGCCGCGAACGCCGGCGGGCTGCACTTTGTGGACGTGACCGATCCGATGAATCCAGCGCTCCTCCAAACCATTAGCACCAATGCCAGCGCAGTGAGATTGATTGCAGGGGTTGTCTATGCTGCGGTCGGTAATACCATCCAGTCCTATGATTTGCTCACCGGTCAGTTCCTGGAAAGTCTTACGCTCGGAAGCGGGAATATCACCGGCATAGCTTCGGAGGGTTTCCTGCTCTACTCGATGGACACCGCTAATACGCTGCGGGTGATAGATGTAAGCCCGGGTTACATGACCGCCCGCGGCTCGCTGGCCATGCCGGCCGGTGGCGGCAAACTTTTCGTCGGCAACGGCATCGCTTACGTGGCGGCAGGCAACGGAACCACCGGCGGTTTCGCCACGGCCAATGTCTCCGACCCGGATAACCCCACTCTCATCAGCGGCGTGGATGCGGCGAACGTCCAGGGGCAGGCCGTAGTCGCCAACGGTTCCGGGCTGGCCATTGCCGTTGGCAGCACAGTGGAGTTTGGCGGCAAGGTCGTGAACGCGCTGGATGTGCTACGTGTTTCCGACCCGAGCAACACGGGCAACTTTGTCGCACGGTTCCCGCTCACCGCCGGTCCGTTCAGCGTGGCAATTGGCGCGGGCATCGCCTTCGTGGCCGACGGCACGGCTGGACTGCAAGTGGTCAACTACCTGCCCTTCGATAGCAGAGGCATGGCACCGACTATCACTCTTTCCAATAGCTTCACCATGACGACTCCGACCAACGGCATCGCCATTGAAGGCAACCTGGCGCGGGTCTCCGCCATAACTTCGGACGACGTTCAGGTGCGAAACGTTGAGTTTTACATGGACGGCGCGCTGGCGGCGTCGGACCAGAGCTTTCCGTTTGAATATCTTTTCGTGACGCCGGCACTCTCGGCGAGCAAGACCAACTTCACCCTCCAAGCGCGCGCCTTCGACACCGGCGGCAATTTCACCTGGACACCGCTTATCAACGTCCAGCTTGCGCCGGACGTCTCGCCCCCGCGCTTGCGCCGGACCTATCCTGCCGTTAGCAACATCGTCACCATCGCGACTAGCATTTTCGCCTATTTCAACAAGCCGGTAAATGGCGCCACTCTCAATAACGCGACATTTACGTTGACCTTTGCTGGCGCCGACCATCGCCTCGGGACAGCGGACGACGTGCTGATGGCCAACGGTGTGGTTTCTTATCTCCCGAACGTCAACGCAGGGAGGCTGAGCTTTGGAAAACCGCTGCCTTACGGCCTCTACCGAGCCACCCTCAGCACGAATCTCACGGATGCCGCCGGCAACGCGCTCACCAACGCGCTCTCGTGGACGTTCTGGGTGCTGGCTGGCGGCCCGGACGGGGACGACGACAATGACGGCCTCACCAATGCGCAGGAGGTCGCCCTCGGCACCGACCCGCTGAACCCGGACACCGATGGGGACGGTTGGAGCGACGGTGACGAAGTGGCGAACGGGAGCAGTCCGCTCGATCCAAATTCGAGGCCGAAGCTGACCTTCGTGGCTCAGCCGCCGGTACAGATTGATTTGCCCAGCCCGGACACCTTCGGGACAAGTGGGGTGGGGTTGGTGATCGCTCAACCCCCGGTTGAAGTCTGTTTGCCAAGTCCGGAAACGGTCGGTGTGACAGGCGTCGGTGTCGTGCTGGCGCAACCGGCCGTTTCGATTGATTTGCCCAGCCCCGAAACGTCAGGAACGGCTGGCGTTGGAGTGATCGTGGCCCAGCCGCCGGTGGACGTTTGTCTGCCGAGTCCTGACACTTTCGGCACCAGCGGACTGCCGGTGTTCGTGGCTCAGCCGCCGGTCCTCATTGATTTGCCTAGCCCAGACACGACGGGCACGAGCGGTGTCGGCTTGTTCCTGGCCTTGCCGCCATTGGAGGTTTACCTGCCCAGCCCGGATACCCTTGGCACCACTGGTTCGGCCCTGATACTGGCGGAGCCACCGGTTTCAATTCTCATCCGCACAAATGCAGCCAGTCCTGCAATCACGCCGATATCCAAGCGAATTAAATTATGAAAGCAAACAACATTGCAAACATTGTGATCGGGCTTTGCGCCCTCAGCGTATTGTCGCTGTCGGCGCAGCCGTTCTCTTCCGGAAGCGACGGCTCCTACGGCCCGCTAAACGTGACCAGCAACATCGTGCTGGACCTGCCCCCGGACGGCAAATTCAACTGCACGACGATCGACGTCGCTCCAAATGTGACCTTGAGTTTCCGCCGGAATGCGCTGAACACGCCCGTTTATCTCCTTGCCACCAGCAACGTAATAATCAATGGCGTTATCGACGTTTCTGGAATGTCCGGTGACCTAGGGTTCGGCGGAGCAGGCGGGCCGGGAGGGTTCGATGGCGGACAGCCGTCGAACGGTCCTGGTACTCTGCCAGGAGACGGGCTTGGACCTGGAGCTGGACGAGGAGATAACACTTATGCTGGCTCAGGCTCTTACGGCAGCACTCGAAGTATTACCAACTCGCTCGATGGGGCGACATACGGAAATACACTAATTCTTCCGCTCATTGGTGGTTCTGGTGGGGGTGGAGGCCAAGCCGGCCTTGGATATTACGGCGGGGGCGGAGGAGGGGGAGCTATTCTCATTGCGTCGGATACCTCCGTGAACATTGGTGCGGCCGGAGCAATCGTGGCGAGAGGCGGCGCCGCGAAGCAACAAGGCTTCGGCAGTGGTGGTGCCGTGCGCGTTGTCGCGCCAGTCGTGGAAGGCACTGGATTGGTTGACGTTCGAGATGCCGCCTCAGGTTATAATTCTTATGCAGGCGTGGGGCGAATCCGCGTGGATGCCACGAACCGATATTCACTTTTCCTCAGTGGTGTGGGCTCCTACACAATCGGGAAATACATGCACGTCTTTCCGACGAGCCCTTCGCGGTTGGACATTGTTGGGGCTGCTGGAATGGCTATCGCGGAAGGCACGCCGGCGCCTGTCCGAGTACAGTTGCCATTGGATGCTCCGACTAATCAAGTCGTGAAAGTGCAAGCTCGAGATTTCACCGGCATCGTTCCGATCACCTTGGCCGTTACGCCTGACGCCGGGCCTTCTGCACGATACGACATTCAGATCGACATGAGTGGAGGGAACCCAGCTCAGACCAATGTTAACGTGGTCATTCCAGCAGGCACCACCTGCCGCATCTACGCATGGACACGGTAGCCGAACTCGTGCATCCGATCAGCGGGAACAACAGAATTATGAACATTATGAAAAAAACAGCATCAACCACCCTCATGACACTCATCGCCACGCTGCTGGTGGTAACCGCGGGACCGCTTTCGGCCGTGCCATTCGATTCCGGCAGCGACGGCTCCTACGGCGCCATCGATGTCACCAACAGCATGACGTTGGACATCCCGTCTAACGGCGTGTTTAACTGCACCACAATCGCGGTCAGGAACGGGACGACCTTGTACTTCCGAACGAACGCGCTGAATACACCGGTGTATCTGCTAGCCCAGGGCGATGTGGTCATCGAAGGGAGCGCTAGTATCGAAGTCAACGGCCAAGACGTCAACGGCAGCGTTCCAGGACCAGGTGGACCAGGCGGGTTTGCGGGCGGGTTTGGCGAATTTCAGGGTTATCCGGCAGGAGACGGACTCGGCCCGGGCGGAGGAACTCAGTCAAACGGCTACAATGCCGCGTCGGCAGTTCCGAGCAACACCGGGAACACCAATGTGTACGGAAATACGCTGTGCGTGCCGTTGGTCGGTGGGTCAGGAGGCGCAGGGAACAGCGGCGGCGCTGGCGGCGTCGGCGGTGGCGGCGGCGGCGGCGGAGCCATCCTGATCGCATCGAACACGAGGATCACAGTTAGGGGAACCATCTACGCTTACGGAGGCCCAGGAGGCAACGGCAATCACGGCAGTGGTGGCATGATTCACCTCGTTGCGCCGATCGTGGATGGCAACCGAAACGGCCAGCGCGGTGATGGGATCAATTTCTACGTCGTGAACACTGGTGACGCCAGTGGGGGCCGAGTGCGCATCGACACGTTAAACCGATTGGCTTGGCGGAACCTGGTGTTCTCCGGCAAATGGACGGTCGGCACCCAAATGTTCACGGGGCTGGGTGACCCGCGCCGGCTCGACATCATCGAAGCGGCAGGGCGCAGCATTCCGCTTGGGACTGCTGATCGAGTGGTGATCAATCTGCCTTTAGGCTCTGACACCAACCAAATCGTGCGAGTACGCGCCAGCGGTTTCACGAACGACGTGCCAATTACCGTGGCCGTCATCCCCGAAAACGGCGGCTCAACGCGCTACGACGCCGTGATTCCCGCGACAGGTGGGAACCCTTCGACGAATGCCGTGAACGTTGTCGTCCCGGTCGATTCGGTGACGTACGTGCAAGTTTGGTCGAAGTGAATGGGCTTCTCCTATGGTGCCAACCATGCTTAACGGCCCGTTGAAAAACGCCACTTCCCGTAGCAGCCGAGGTAACGAGGCTCAAATTTCTTGGGAAACAGAAGCGATATGAGAGCCTCCTCACGTCGGCTGCTACTTTCTGAACAGGCTGCTAACCAGCTTGGAGTTTGCCGGCACGTTGTCTTGTGCTGGCTCGCTCTGCTTTACGCGGCGCCACTCCATGCCGAGACCTCATTAAGCATCGGGTCAGCCCCTGCTTATCCCGGCAGCACTGTTTCCGTTCAAGCTCTGCTCACAAGGGTGACCAACGCGGTCGCAGCGCAATTCGATCTGTCGTTCAACGACAACAAGGTCACCTCGGATGGCGTTGTGCCAGGGACCTCTTTGGCTGATCACACGGTCAAGTCAAGGCTGGTTGCGCCAGGGGTCCGCCGCGTTCTGATCTATTCGCTGAACAATTCCGCCATTCCATCAACGAATCGCGCGATTGCCAGCCTTGCGTTCACCCTCTCGCCGGCGGAGTTTGTCGGCTCCGGCCCATTGACGCCCGCCAGCGCGATCCTGGCCGACGCAGGCGCCAATCCCGTGACACCCGTAACGCTAAATCCGGGACAGATTTTCGTTCGCCCGGCGAACCGGCGGCCCGATGGCGTGGTGGACTTTTTCCTGCCTTCCGAGCCGGACCAAAAATACTTGATTCAAGCCACCACCAATTTTGTTCATTGGGACAACATTTTAACGAACGTGGCCATTGCTAATTTCATGGCGTTGGTCGATATGGATGGGCCGAATTTTCCTTACCGATTTTATCGCTCGGCGTTGTTTGATGCGATCATCGGCGGGCAAATCGGCAGCTTCCTCCGTTCGGCCGACGGGACGGTGAATTTCCGAATCACCGGGCTGGAAGGACGCAATTACACCATCCAGGCATCAACCGACCTAGTGATTTGGGCGGACATCGGCACCGCGACCGCCACAACCGGAACGATCCAATTCACCGATCCGAACGCGGCCGGTTTTCGCCAGCGTTTTTACCGGCTCAAATCGGCTCCGTGAGTTTGGGCGACGGAATCCTATGTGTAACAGCCTGCGGCGCAGGGAGATGCGAAATCTCTCACGGTTCCTGTAACAGGCCCCGGCGCAGTGGGTTCCGCAACGTAACACTTTTATCACATTTGGCTCTTTGGTTTTTAGTCTTGTCTAGTCCTTTTTTGAAGAGGAGAGGGTTAAATTGCTTTCTGTACGCGCCCTCGCTGTGCAGCGCCTCTCGAATTGAACTTCGACTCCGCGCGGTTCATCATCCGGCTGTGAACGAATACGGGACATCGCGGAAGTGAAGTCGAGATTTCTCCAAAGCGCGATGGCCGCGATCCTGGTTTTCGGCGCGCCGCCGGGCCTGCTGGCCGCCGAGGCCGAGGCCGGCGGCGAAGGCCGCTTTCTTTCCAATGTCCGCCAGCTCACCTTCGAGGGCCGGCGCAGTGGCGAGGGTTACTTTTCGCCGGATGGCAAGGCGCTGATTTTCCAAAGTGAACGCGAGCCGGGGAATCCGTTCTACCAAATTCACATTCTCGATCTGGCGAGCGGCGACAGCCACCGCGTCTCCCCCGGCATCGGCAAAACCACTTGCGCGTTTTTTCGTCCCGGCACGGATGAAGTGCTGTTCGCCTCCACGCACCTGGACCCGGAAGCGAAGGCGAAGCAGAAAGCCGAGCTGGACTTCCGCGCCGCCGGCAAGGAACGCCGCTATTCGTGGGATTACGACGAGCAGATGGATATCTTCGCCGCGCGGCGCGACGGCGCGCGGTTGCGCCGGCTGACCGACGCGCCCGGTTACGACGCCGAAGCCGCTTACTCGCCCGACGGCAAAAAGATCGTCTTCTGTTCGCTGCGCGACGCCTATCCGACGAACAAGCTCGCGCCGGAACAGCTTAAGCGGCTGGAGACCGATCCCGCCTGGTTCGGCGAGGTCTATATCATGAACGCGGATGGGTCGGACCAGCGGCGGCTCACGCACTCGCCCGGTTGCGATGGCGGCCCGTTCTTCTCGCCCGACGGGGAGCGGATCGTCTGGCGGCATTTCGAGGAGAGCGGGACGATCGCGGACATTTATACGATGAAGCTCGACGGTTCGGACACGCGGCGACTCACCGACTTCAAGTCGATGTCGTGGGCGCCCTATTTCCATCCGTCGGGCCGCTACGTCATCTTCACATCGAACAAGCTGGGCTTCTCCAATTTCGAGCTTCACCTGGTCGATGGGCTGGGCCAACGCGGGCCGGTGCGCGTCACCTTTACGGAGGGCTTTGACGGACTGCCGGTCTTTTCCCCGGACGGCAAGCAGCTTTGTTGGACTTCGAGCCGCACGGCCGACGGCAAGTCGCAACTCTTCCTGGCGGATTGGAATGACGGAGCGGCCCTG
>WNGH01008036.1_pt1 | contig 10687 bp, 13 predicted proteins | sample 5400631 | NCBI WGS metagenome assembly WNGH01 (sample SAMN13153373, study PRJNA577476) | soil metagenome | isolation source: 115 cm soil or saprolite under Garry oak tree replicate 1 | place: USA:California | collected 2016-06-15 | reverse complement strand
CATGATCCACGTGACCGATCGTCCCGATGTTCACGTGCGGCTTGCTCCGATCAAATTTCTCTTTGCTCATCTTTGTATCTATCCTCTAAGGAGCGCCGACATCCTTGTCGGCGGTTCGCGGCCATCCCTGCCCGCTTCTATTTTCACCCGCTCTTGCTACCGCAAGCGGTCTTGCAATGGAGCCCGCGATGAGATTTGAACTCATGACCTCCTCCTTACCAAGGAGGCGCTCTACCCCTGAGCTACGCGGGCGCGAGTCAACTACAAATCGCGAGTCCAAACTTGGAGCGGGCGACGAGACTCGAACTCGCGACCCTCAGCTTGGAAGGCTGATGCTCTACCAACTGAGCTACACCCGCTCAATCTCTGAAATCTCAAATTTGAAATTTGAAATTTCACATGGTGCAGGGGGTAGGATTCGAACCTACGTAGGGCAGTGAAGCCCGCCGGGTTTACAGCCCGGTGCCATTAGCCACTCGACCACCCCTGCATCTCTCGTCAAGTAAGCACGCGAATAGGGCCGGTGAGAAACCAGGATTGGTGCTACCTAAGTGCGCACTCCGGCCTTGTTCGCAAACTCGTCACTTTAACTGAGGAGCGCACACTTTTGCAAGTGCCGACGCCGCCAACAGCATTCCGCAATCGTAGTCGCGAAAGTCGTCTCTTGACCGAAGATTAGTTGGAGCCGGCGAATGGAGCCGGCGAAGGGACTTGAACCCCCGACCTACTGATTACAAATCAGTTGCTCTACCAACTGAGCTACGCCGGCTGAATTGCGGCTCGCTCGATACTAGCAGTCTCGAAAATCAAAGTGAAGTCGGCTTGACATCGCATTCTTCGTTTCCTATTCTACTCGTTCGCGTTTGAGGCGCTTAAGATAGAAGGACTTATCTATGTCAACTTACTTTCCCAGCGGCGCTGGTCTGGCTCAGAATCGAAAGTGGTACGTCGTGGACGCCGCGGGCAAAACTGTCGGCCATCTGGCGTCGGAAGTCGCCGCCATCCTGACCGGCAAACGAAATCCAAAGTGGACGCCGTTTCTAGATATGGGCGATCACGTGATCGTCGTGAATGCTCGTAAGGCGATGTTTACCGGATCGAAAGCGACTGACAAAGTTTATAGACGCCACACCCTTTATCCCGGCGGGTTGCGCGAAACTACCGTGACAGAAATGTTTGCAAAACATCCCGAGCGGGTCATTGAACTCGCCGTGAAAGGAATGTTGCCCAAGACAAAACTCGGGCGCGCCATGGTCAAGAAGTTAAAAGTCTATGCTGACGCCGAGCATCCTCACACGGCGCAGCAACCGGTAATCCTCAACCTCCCATCACGCAAGAATCAAAAATAGAAAAACCAAAAAGGACTAAAACGTGGCAGAGATTCAATATTATGGGACCGGGCGGCGAAAGACCTCGACTGCTCGCGTTTATTTGCGGCCGGGTGGGGGTAATTTCCAGGTTAATCGCAAGACCTTCGAGTCGTATTTTCCGAACGAGACGCTGCGGATGATCATTCGCCAGCCTTTGCAGTTGACTGAGACGGCGAATAAGTTCGACGTAGTGGTCAACGTAGCGGGCGGAGGCCCTTCGGGACAGGCCGGCGCGATTCGTCACGGCATCACGCGAGCATTGATCGAATACAACGGCGATCTGCGGCCGACCCTGAAACAAGCGGGCTTGATTACGCGCGATCCGCGCATCAAGGAGCGCAAGAAGTACGGACAGAAAGGCGCGCGCAAGCGCTTCCAGTTCTCGAAGAGGTAAGAACATTGCCGATTGCCGAATGCCAATTGCCGATTGTGAGAAATTAGGTGCAGTGCGCGGGTCTTAAATCGGAAATCGGAAATGCCTTGATTCCATTGTCGCGATTTTTGATTGGTTGCTTTCAACGTGAAAGCCGCGATCGCGACGAGTACATAAACCAATTCACGAAGGAGAAAGCAGTTTGGTTACCGTTACGATGAAAGAGTTGCTGGAGGCGGGTGTTCACTTCGGCCACCAGGTGCGCCGTTGGAACCCGAAAATGAAGGAATACATTTTCGGCGAGCGCAACGGCATATATATTATCGATCTGCAAAAGACGCAGAAGATGTTTCGCGAAGCGCTTCAGTATGTCACCAACGCGATTGCTGAAGATCGGGGCAAGACCATGCTGTTCGTGGGCACGAAGCGTCAAGCGCAAGACGCTGTCCGCGAGGAAGCCGAGCGCGCCGGACAATATTACGTCAACCAGCGCTGGCTGGGCGGTCTCTTGACGAATTTTCAAACCGTACAGAAATCGATCAAGCGGCTCAAAGACCTGGAAGCGATGCAAACCGATGGCCGTTATGAAAAACTGACCAAGAAAGAGCGCATCAAACTCGATCGCGAGCGGCAAGGTTTGGATAAAACGCTTTCGGGCATCAAAGGAATGAACCGTCTGCCGGACTCGATCTTTGTAATCGATGTGCGCAAGGAAGAAATTGCCGTGGCGGAAGCTAATAAACTCGGCATTCCGGTGATTGCGGTCGTCGATACGAACTGTTCGCCCGAAGGAGTCGATTACGTTATTCCCGGCAACGATGACGCGCTCCGCGCCGTCCGCCTTTTCGCGTCGCGTATTGCCGACGCGGTTCTCGAGGGACAGCAAATGCTGACTGAGGGCGGCGCCGCAACTGAACGGCCGGCCGGCGAAGAACAACCCGAACCTACTGTGGCGACAAGTGAAATCGAAAGCACGACGGCCGAACCGCCCAGCGAAGAGAGCAGAGATTTAGAAACGGTTGCGGAGGTCTTGCCGCCTGCTGAAGGTGAACCTGAGACGGCTTCGCACGAAGAGGCTCAGAACGAAAGCGCGGAGGTCGTCGCCGCAAGTTAGAACGCAACGCAAGTTTCAATTTATCGGCGAGCGCAGCCTCAACAAGCGGGAACTCCGCCGGGCTGCGCATTTTAGTGAAGTAACATAGACTTCAGTCGGTGCCCTAAATCCAAGGCATTATCACCTGAAGTTCGTGCCATCGAGTTAGGAGAACGCAAGTAATCATGGGAGATACATCAGCAGCAGCTATCAAGGCGCTGCGCGAAAAAACCGGGGCCGGCATGATGGAGTGCAAGAGGGCCCTCATCGAAGCGGAAGGCGCTGAAGAGCGCGCCATCGAGATTTTACGTGAACGCGGTTTGGCCTCGGCGAAAAAGAAAGAAGGCCGCGTCGCCGCAGAGGGCGTGGTCGGTTCGTACATTCATATGGGTGGTAAAGTCGGCGTCCTGGTCGAAGTAAACTGCGAAACTGATTTCGTAGCGCGTAGCGAAGAATTTCAGCAGCTCGTTAAAGACATCGCGATGCACGTCGCGGCGGCTGAGCCGCGTTACGTTTCGCGCGACGAAGTCACGCCGGAAATGTTGGAAAAAGAGCGAGACATCGCTCGAGCCCAGGCGAAGAACGATCCCAAGAACGCCAACAAACCGGAACAGGTGATCGAAAAAATTGTCGAAGGCCGGCTGAATAAATTCTATGAAGAGGTGGTCCTGCTCGATCAGCCTTTCATCAAAGACCCGGCGAAAACGGTTGGCGAGTTGGTGACTGAGAAAATCGCCAAGACTGGAGAAAAGGTCACAATTCGTCGCTTTGCGCGCTACAAGATGGGCGAGGGCCTCGAAAAACGCGCCGATGATTTCGGCGACGAGGTCGCGAAGCTCGCGGGAGCTTAGTCAAACCTACGCGCCTCCTGGAGTCTTAACCTCTCTGCGTCTTTGAAAATGTGATCACGCAAAGGCGCGTTGGCCGCAAGTAATCAGACCGAAAATTCACCAGATGAGTAATGAGATCCAAAAGCACCCGGCCTATCGTCGCGTCCTACTCAAAATCTCAGGTGAAGCGCTGGTGGGCGAGCAAACCTTCGGCATCGACGTAAAAGTCGCTCACTCTGTCGCCGAAGAAATCAAGCAAGTCCACAATCTCGGAGTGGAACTCGCAGTGGTCGTCGGTGGTGGCAACATTTTTCGCGGCCTCTCGAAAAGCGCCGGCAGCATGGACCGTTCGGCAGCGGACTATATCGGCATGCTGGCGACGGTGATGAACGCCGTGGTCTTGCAGGACGCTCTGGAGCGAACGGGGATTCAGACGCGTGTGCTCTCGGCGATCGACATCCCCGAAATGGCTGAGCCGTTCATTCGTCGCCGCGCTATTCGCCATCTTGAAAAAGGACGCATCGTAATTTTCGCCGCCGGCACCGGCAATCCGTTTTTTTCAACTGATTCTGCGGCCGCGCTGCGAGCGCTCGAAATCAAGGCCGAAGTAATCCTGAAAGCGACCAAAGTTGACGGGGTCTATTCTGCCGATCCGATGAAAGATCCCACGGCCACGCGGTTCGACTGCATAACCTATCTAGAAGTACTGGAGAAACAGCTGAAAGTGATGGATGCGTCGGCGATCTCTCTGTGCATGGACAATAACTTGCCAATCGTGGTTTTCAACATGCGCAAGGCCGGCAACATTGCGCGCGTAGTTACGAATGACGGGATCGGAACACTGGTTTGTTTGGAGAAGTAGCCGGGTGCCATTTTGGATCGATTTGATACTTGAAGCATTCGGAGTTGTAATAAAGGCTCGATGGCATCATTTCAAAAAGAAATCGAGGTCAGTACCATTGACGGATTGCGCTCCCGGAAACTAAGGGCTTGGGTGGATACCGGAGCCGCTTACACGTGGATTCCACAGTCCGTTCTGGAAGACCTGGGAATTGCCCCGAGCTTCCGCCGACGGTTTCGCTTGGCGAGTGGTGCTGAAATCGAGCGCGACTGCGCCCAGGCGACTATATCGGTCGATGGATCACGAAGCATCATTACGATCTGTGTTTTTGGCGATGAAGGTAGCGAGCCGCTGTTGGGCGCAATCACGCTGGAAGAGATGGGACTTGGAGTTGACCCTCTTAATCAGCGACTGATCCCGGTGACACTTCTCCTGGCCCCCTTTCAATAAACCGTTTCGAGATATCGGAAACAAACGCGAATGACTGAAAAGGATGTCATCAAAGAAACCAAACCACGCATGGAAGCGGCGATTGAAGACGTGCGGCGCAAGCTGGCCACGGTGCGCACGGGCCGCGCATCCGTAAGCCTGCTCGACACCGTGATGGTCGATTACTACGGGAGCGCAACGCCGCTAAATCAGATGGCTTCGGTCCATGCGCCTGAGCCGCAGATGCTCACCGTGCAACCGTGGGATCCGACGCAGTTGGGCAACGTCGAGAAGGCAATTCGCGCCGCCGACCTTGGCTTGAATCCGTCGAACGATGGCAAGCTCGTGCGCATTCCCATTCCACCGCTGACCGAAGAACGACGGAAGCAGCTCGCCAGACAAGTCCACGATATCGCGGAGGAACATCGCACCGCGATCCGCAACATACGCCGGGACGAGAATGACAAACTGAAGAAGATGCTCAAGGACAAAGCGATTTCTGAAGATGCCGAGCGCGACGGGCTTGAGGACATTCAAAAGCTCACGGACAATTACATCTCGAAGATCGACGACTTGTCGAAATCGAAAGAGCACGAAATCATGAGCGTGTAGTGTTCGATAAGCTTTAGCTTGTCGTGCACGCGAAACCAGTCTTCATCTAGAAGAGGCGACAAACTGAAGTTTATCGAACATCTTCGATGATCATCTCTCTCGGTCTATCCTTCATCGCCATCGCGAGCGGCGCGCTTCTCACTTACACCTATGACGAGGACGCGCCGCTCGCTTCGCGTTTGTGCTCGGGTGCGTGCCTCGGCCTCGCGTTGATGGGCCTGGTTGGTTTCGTCTTCGCTTCCCTTCTCGGCCTTAACGAAATTTCCATTGGCCTGACTGAGCTGGTTTTGGCGACGCCGTTTCTGCTTTTTATGAACGAGCAACGCCGCACAGTGGTCAATACCGACGTCACTAAAGCGATACAGGCGATCAGTCGGGCGACTTCCAAGCCGGATCGATGGGCCTTCATTTACTTTCTTTTTTATGCGGGTGTAATGATCGCCATGTGGCTGATCTTCTCGCGCGCGCTAGTGGAAAAACCTCAGGGTCTTTACACCGGCGTACTGAATAACTATGGCGATCTCCCTTTCCACCTCAGCGTCATCACGCGCTTTGTCTACGGTCAGAACTTTCCGCCCGAAGATCCGACGTTTGCGGGCGCGCGCTTTACTTATCCGTTTCTCACAGACTTCATCTCGGCAATGTTCGTCCGCGTCGGTGCGAGTTTGCGCGATTCCATGTTCTTCGAAAACTGGATCGTGGGCGTGGGATTGGTCGGCGTGCTGCACCGCTTTAGTCAGCAACTGTTGCGCAATCGCACCGCGGCGATCCTGACGCCAGTGCTCGTGATTCTGAATGGCGGATTTGGCTGGGCGATGTTGTTTAGCGACGTGAATAAAACAGAGGGCGGTGTGTTTCAGATCCTCAAACACATTCCGCACTCATACACGATCCTGCCTGAGATGGAACAAGGCTGGCGTTGGGGTAATTCGGTCACCAGTCTGCTGGTGCCGCAGCGAGGATTTCTGTTAGGCATTCCCCTGGCGGTCATTGTGTTCACGCAGTGGTGGGCCGCGATGAACAGCGCTAACAGCAAAGAGCAAAGTGCAAAGGGGAAAGAAACCAGAAGCACCGAGAAGCAGCAAGCACGTCTGACTGACACTTCGCCCTTTGCTCCTGGCTCTTTGCTCTCCCGCCGCATGCTTGCCGCAGGCGTCGTCGCCGGCTTGCTGCCTCTGATTCACGCGCACAGCTTCATTACTGTCATGGGAGTCGGCGCATGTCTGGCCTTAATTAACTGGCGACAGTGGCGCGCGTGGCTAACTTTTCTTTTGGTCGCATCAATCATCGCGGGACCGCAGTTGCTCTGGTCGACGCACGGCAGCGCCGTCAGTACTCGCGCTTTTATCGGCTGGGAGTTCGGCTGGGGCCAAGGGAATGAAAACTTTTTCTGGTTCTGGCTTAAGAACACCGGCCTTTTTATTCCTCTGCTGCTCATCGCGCTGTTGTGGAAGCGCGAAGACTATCTGGTTTCGCGAAAGCTGCTCTTATTCTATCTACCGTTTACGCTCTGCTTCATCATTCCCAACGTCTTAAAGCTGGCGCCGTGGATTTGGGACAATATCAAAGTCCTTTTCTACTGGTGGATTGCATCGGCGCCCATCGTTGCTCTGGTGCTGGCGCGTCTGTGGGAAGGCAATGCCTGGAAACGCGCGCTGGCGGCCATTCTGTTCGTGGTGCTGACACTCGCCGGAGGTCTCGACGTTTTTGCGCTGCTAACCCAGCAGGGCGAGTATCAGGAATTCGATCGCGACGGCGTTACCTTCGCCGAGATGATCAAACAGCAGACGCCTCCGCGCTCGACAGTCCTGCACGCACCAATTCACAACACGCCCGTCTTCCTCACCGGGAGGCGTTCGATCATCGGTTATCCAGGGCACATCTGGACGCACGGCATCAACTTTGGTCCACGCGAATCTGATGTCAAAAGGATTTATTCAGGCTCGCTTGACGCCGCCGACTTGCTCAGCAAATACGGAGTCGATTATGTTGTCATCGATCCACAGGAACATTCGGTGATGCCTGTGAACGACGCGTTCTTCAGTCATTACCCGGAAGTTGCGACCATTGGCGCGTACCACCTCTACAAAATCAAGCCGTAGCAAACAGGCGACTGCGCAAAAGAAACCTGTCGCCCAAGCGAAGAATCCGAGTCAGCCAGGCGCGGTGATTGAAACCCCTGGACTATCCGAGCGGGCGTGGCAAATCTCAGCCGCCGCGATTCTGATCGTGGGCGCGCTCCTGCGTTTCTACAAGCTTTCACTGGTGCCGTTCCATCACGATGAAGGCGTCAACGGAAATTTTCTCGTGCCTCTCGTGCGCGAAGGCTTGAGCAAGTACCAATACAATCCGGAAAATTATCACGGGCCGACGCTCTACTTTTTTTCCGCCGTCACTCCGTGGCTGGCTCGATTTTTCGGCGGCAAATCATTCGGCGATATTTATGGCCTAAACGACTACACAGTTCGTGGCGTAACGGCAATCTTTGGCATTGCCACGATCGGACTGGCGCTATCGCTCCGCAAACGCTTGGGAACCATCGGCGCTTTATCAGCCGCCGGTTTGATAGCGATCTCTCCAGGCGCTGTATATCTTTCGCGTTACTTCATTCACGAGTCTCTGTTCGTCTTTTTCACGCTTGGAATCGTCGTCGCGGCGCTGAAATATTACGACACCAGCAACGGCGTCTATTTGCTCCTGGCCTCAATTTCGGCGGCCTTGATGGTGGCGACCAAAGAGACGTGGATCATGAATGGTCCGGTGCTTCTCATAGCGCTGATCACCACCACACTGTATTTCCAGCTTCGCGACCAGCTCGACCGGAACCGAGACTCAGAAGATTTATCTTTGGGCGAACGATGGCGGCAAAACATTGAACGCTTGGGTGGCGCGATTCCGATAATCACAGTTGCGCTGGTTGCCTTCGCGACCTTTATCGTCGTGGCTGTACTCTTCTATTCGTCATTCTTCACCAACTACCCAAAGGGCGTGCGCGATGCGTTGCAGACGCTGAATCTTTGGAAGAATCGCACGCATGAACACGAACATCCGTGGTGGCAATACATCTATTGGCTGCTACAGGAAGAGGGCGTCGTACTAGTCCTCGGTGGAATAGGTGCGTTGATTGCCGTGTGGCGCGCCAACAATCGGCTGGCGCTGTTTCTGGCGCAATGGTCGTTCGGCTTGCTCGCCGCCTATTCGCTGGTCGGATACAAGACGCCTTGGATCACTCTCAACTTCATTGTGCCCCTGGCGCTGACGAGCGGCTATGCGTTGGAATCGGCTTATCAAAAACTGCGTCAGTATAAGCAGGCTCGCTTGTCGATTGCGGCCGTCGTGGTAATTATCGCGATTTGCGGCTATCAAACCTATCAGCTTAACTTCGTTCATTACGACGACGATCAGTATGCATACGTCTATGCCCACACGCGGCGCGGGATGCTGGCAATGCTCGGCCAGATCGACCGCATCGCCAAGCAGTTGAAAACCGGCAACGACACCGGCGTCTCGATAGTATCGCCCGATTACTGGCCGCTGCCATGGTACTTCCGCGATTACAAACGCGTCGGCTACTACCAGCAAATTGTCCCGACTACCGAACCTATCATCATCGGCTCGAAAGCGCAGGAAGAACAGCTTAAGGCAAATTACGGCGATCGTTATCAAATGGTAAGTTCCGGCGAGGACGAAGGAGCTTATGCGTTGCGGCCGGGCGTGGATTTGTTGCTGTATGTGCGGCGCGACGTGGCGAGATAATTTGGAGTGCGCCGGCATCGACGGCGCTTTGGATTCCTGCGCCAGCAGTTGTTGGTACCGTGTCAAATGAAACTACCCCACGCAGATCAAGCGATCGTCGATATTGCGAAGTTGCGCGATTACAGTTTGAATCCGCTCCATCCCGAAGGTAAGCACAAAGCACGGGTCTTCGCAGCAACGCTCGCCTTCTCAGCATACGACGCTGAGAAGCTTCGAGCGATGATATTCACCGGCATCTCAACTGAGGAAGCAACAGCGGGCGTGGCCGATGAACACGGCGAACGGTATACAGTAGATTTTGAAACAGAAGGTTTGCGCGGTATGGTTACAATTCGAACGGCCTGGATTATCGACCGAGGCGCAACGGTGCCTCGCATGATCAGTTGCTATGTGAAGAGGAAGTAAAACGATGGACGAGATCAAAGTGCTTGACGTGGTGGCGCTCACAGAGGACGTGCCGAAACACGGTTTACGCCGCGGTGAAGTCGGAACAGTAGTCGAGCGTTGGAAGGATGGGGCGTATGAAGTAGAGTTCAGCAACGACTCGGGGGAGGCTTATGCTTTTGCGGCTTTGCGCGCAGACCAATTGATGAAGCTTCATTTTCGGAGAGAGGAAGCAGCGTAGACATCCGGGTCAATGGTCAGGAGAACATCCATGAAAATGATGTCGTTGCGTTTCTAGCTGAACGCCAGCCACATGAAAGTTGTGAGGAGAAAGAGAAAAACGTCAGAGTTGGAAGATGAGATGCGGCCCGAATATGACTTCAGCAAAATGAAACTCGTAGGCAGCGGGATTTATGCCGAACGCTATCGCTTAGGAACGAACATCGTGCTGTTGGATCGCGATGTGAGGGAAGCTTTTCCGGATGACGAATCTGTTAACGAAGCCTTGCGCGTAATTGCCAAGGCGGCGAGACGACAGGCATCAAGGGCGAAAAGGCCTCAGACTGGCAAAACAACGACACGGTCGCGACGAGTAGCTTGAGAGTTAGATGAGCAATAGCAATAAGAAATCTGATTCGCCACCCGATGAAGTCGAACTAGTCGTCACACCAGAGGACTACGAGGCGGGCTTAAAGCGCGGTTGGACAGACGACGACATGCTCAAGCCAGGTCGTTACAAATTTAAGCGCGGTGGATTCCTGCCGCGTCATCCGGAGTTGAAGATCAAAGAGAGGAAGCGAGCCTGAAGCGGAGGTTGGAGCGCATGCATGAGATCAAAGTGCTGGACGTGGCGCCGTGAGGTGAAGTCGCATTTACAGGAATGGCAAACTTCAAAGTCATAGAGTTTTGTGCACATTGCGGAAATGAAACTCCCCAACAGATCATCGACGTTCGGTCGTCTTCTCAGACAGCAAGGGTTCTCGCCGAGGTTGATTGGGG
>WNGH01007622.1_pt1 | contig 10687 bp, 2 predicted proteins | sample 5400631 | NCBI WGS metagenome assembly WNGH01 (sample SAMN13153373, study PRJNA577476) | soil metagenome | isolation source: 115 cm soil or saprolite under Garry oak tree replicate 1 | place: USA:California | collected 2016-06-15 | reverse complement strand
TTGTCACGGCAACGGCCACAGATCCGATAGGAAATACCTCTGAATTCTCACCATGCAGGCTTGTGGGTGCGGTAATAGCTTTCAGTCAATCCAACTACTCAGTGAGTGAAAGTGCGGGGTTCACGACCGTGACAGTCAATCGAACAGGCGATACCTCGACCACGGCCACAGTGGATTATGCGACTTCGGATGGCGGGGTGTCGCTGCTCCCGTGCTCAACCGCGAATGGCATGGCTTCATCTCGTTGCGATTTCACACCCGCGTTGGGTACGCTTAGATTCGCGGCGGGCGAGACATCGAAGACGGTAATCATTCTGATCAATCAGGACTCTTACGTCGAAGGGCCTGAGACTTTCAATGTGGCGTTGGTGAATCCGACCGGCGGGGCCGTTCTCGGCTCACCCTCCACCACAGCAGTGACGATTATCGACGATCCCACAGAGCCGCCAACAAACGCGATTGACGACGCGGCTAATTTCGTTCGCCAGCACTATCACGACTTTCTGAATCGGGAACCTGACTCGAGCGGGTTATCGTTTTGGTCCAGTCAGATCACGAGTTGCGGCGCAGATGCGGCATGCATCGACATAAAGCGTATCAACGTCTCAGCCGCCTTCTTCCTATCGATTGAATTTCAGCAGACCGGATACCTGGTCGAACGGCTTTACAAAACTGCTTACGGCGATGCCACTGGCACGTCGACATTTTCCACGCCGCACACTCTCCCGGTGCCGATCGTCCGCTTGAATGAACTCCTGGCTGACACGCAGCAGATTGGCCAGGGCGTTGTTGTGGGACAGACTGGTTGGGAGACGGTGCTGGAAAATAACAAGCAGGCTTTCACCGCTCAATTCGCGCAGCGCCCGCGGTTGACCACTGCGTTCCCAACGTCGATGACGCCGGCGCAGTTTGTCGACAAGCTGAATACGAATGCGGGTAATGTCTTGTCAGCCAGCGACCGCGCGACGGCGATTGCGCTATTTGGAGGCGCGACGGACACAAGCAATGTGACCGCGCGCGCGCAGGCTTTGCGCCAAGTGGCCGAGAATCAAATTCTATACAACTCTGAATTCAACCGCGCGTTCGTGCTGATGCAGTTCTTCGGCTATCTGCGCCGCAATCCGAACGATGCTCCCGATTCAGACTATACCGGCTACGATTTCTGGCTCGCGAAGCTGAATCAATTCAACGGCAACTACAATGCTGCCGAGATGGTCAAGGCTTTTATTACTAGCGTTGAATATCGGCAGCGTTTTGGCCTGTGAAGAAACGACTTGGGACGTAAAGGGTGGCGGCAATCGCAGTGGCACCACTTGAGTTCGCTGGCACGATATGAGCTTTCTCGTTAGCAAAAGAAGTTTTTGGCCGGCGATCATTTTTGGCTTGGCGGTCGCCTTGACGGGCACGTTTGTGTCTTTGAGTCACCCAGCTCAATTAGTTTCGTCCGGTCGAGCTGCAGCGACAAACCTGTCTGTGCCGGCGACCACGGCAGAGCAGCGAATTAGTGATTCTTATGGCAGACTGCCGCTTTCATTTGAAATCAATGAAGGGCAGGCCGATCCACGGGTTAAGTTTCTCTCGCACGGCCCGGGGTATGACCTTTTTCTAACCCCAACGGGAGTAACGCTGTCTTTGCGCCAGCCTCAATCCACGCTGGTTGGCAAATTCGCCGAGACTGAATCAGTTAAGTCCCGTAACACAACACCTGCGCCAGAGCCTTCGATACTGGGATTTAAGCTGCTGGACGCTAATCCTAACCCTCCGATGCAGGGTGAGGACGAATTACCGGGAAAGACCAATTATCTGCTTGGCAACAATCCCGAGAAATGGCACTCGGATATCAGCACCTATTCCCGAGTACGCTATAGAGATGTTTACCCGCACATCGATCTGGCTTATCACGGAAATCAAAAGCGGTTGGAATACGACTTCATCCTGAAACCGCGAGCCAATTCACGGCGAATCAGAATCATGTTCCGACGTGTTCGAAAAACCATTCTTGACGAAAATGGCGATCTGATATTGAGCACACGCGCGGGCGATGTGCGACAACCGCGCCCCGTCGCCTATCAAGAGATAAATGGAGAACGCCACGAGGTTGCCGCGCGTTACCATTTGGCGGGCAGACACATAGGTTTTAGGTTAGGCAGGTATAATCGGCGCTACCCTCTGATCATCGACCCGGTTTTCATTTACTCGAGTTTTCTCGGCGGCAGCAGTTCAGAAGATGGGCTGGGGATTGCGGTTGACGCGCAAGGGAGTGCCTATCTAACTGGAACCACCAGTTCGACAGACTTTCCGGTAGTCAGCGCGCTTCAAAGTGTCAAAGACTCTGCGAGCGATGTATTCATAACAAAGTTGAACCCCGCGGGAACTGCTCTAATCTACTCCACTTACCTTGGCGGAAACGGTAGCGATACAGGTAATGCTATCGCCGTTGACGCCCAGGGAAATGCGTATGTTGCAGGGTTCACGGGTTCGGGCAACTTTCCGACCACGTCCGGAGCATTTCAGGGTTCCAAAGACGGTCTTACCGATGCATTCGCAGCCAAACTCAACCCATCCGGCTCAGCCTTGGTTTATTCGACCTTCCTCGGTGGCGAGAACAACGACACGGCGCTTGGCATCGCGGTTGACGGCGGTGGCAACGCGTATGTGGTCGGACGCACTGACTCGACCAGGTTTGGCTTCTTCCCCATACAGAGAAATGGAAGCCCGGCCTATAAGAGCACAGACGCGGCGGGCCATTGGTCCACGAGCGCGAGCGAATTGAGCGCCAGCGCTGTAAACGCCTTCGCGTTGGATCCGGGGAACACGAACGTGATTTACGCGGGCTCCAACGTTGGCGTCTTTGTGAGCACTACTGCCGGGGCCCACTGGAATCTGACGGGCACGGCGCGCGCATCAACCGCACCGCTGTTCACGAACGCAGTCGTTATTGATCCGACGAACACCGCTGTGATTTACGCCGGCACCACTAACGGTGTCTATAGGAGCACGAACAGTGGGGCACTTTACGACATCAAGAACTCGGGCTTCACGGTCCCATCGGTCAACGCCCTCGCTATAGACCCTAACACGCCCGCAACTCTCTACGCCGGCACGCTCCTCGGTATTTACAAGAGCACCAACGGCGGCGACACGTGGTCAGAGATAAGGCAGGGGATTACGGGAAGCTCGCCGCGAGTTAACAAGGTAGTACTCGACCCAACTAATCCCGCGATTGTGTATATGGGCACGAACCGCGGAATGTTCAAGAGCACTAACGGCGGTACCCTCTGGACTCCTATCAATTCCGGCCCGTTCGCAACTCCTTTCACGCCGCAGATCACGGCGCTGGCGATCGATCCGCTCAATCCGGCTACGCTCTATGCCAGCGGCTTCAATGGTACCGACATTCTATTTAAGACGACAGACGGAGGCGTCACCTGGTCCGGAAGCGGCAGTGGTCTAACTCTCACGCTGATCAACAATCTCGCGGTCGACCCCGTCACGCCGACCACGCTTTATGCGGCGACTGTGGGATCGGCAATCTTCAAATCTACAAACGGCGGCGGGAGTTGGGCGCCGAGTAATGCGGGGCTGACGAATCTTACGACAAACGCAGTGGCAGTTGATCGCAACAGCCCGTCAACTGTTTACGCGGGCACAACCATTGGCAACGATGCGTTTGCGATTAGGCTAAATGCCACTGGTTTCCAGGACTACTTCCTTAACTTTGGTGGAAACGAGAATGACGAAGCTCGCGGTGTGGCGTTGGATGCGAATGGGAATGCCTACATAGTTGGGACTACCAACTCATCGAACTTCCCCGTGGTGAGCGCGTTTCAATCCACGCTCGGCGGCCTTTCGGATGCTTTTGTCGTCAAGCTTAATCCTGCCGGCAATAGCTTCATTTACTCAACATATTTTGGTGGCAGCGGCAGCGATCAAGGTCGCGCGATTGCTGTTAGCGGCGGAAGCGCTTATGTCGTCGGATCGACCAACTCGCAAAATTTTCCTCTCGCTCGTGCTTTGAAGTCAACGCTCACGACCTTTGACACCGATGCCTTTGTCACCAGGTTTAGCCCATCGGGAGACTCGCTGGTTTTCTCGACCTATCTTGGTGGTGAAAGGGTCGATCAGGCATTTGCCGTGGCCGTAGCTGCCGACGCAAGTATTTACGTGAGCGGTTCCACGTCCTCTTCGGATTTTCCAACGCTGGACGCGCCCCAACCTAATATTAGCGGTAGTACTGACGCCTTTGTAACAAAGCTGAATCCAACTGGAACCACGTTGGCCTACTCGACTTACCTGGGGGGAACAGGATCCGATCAGGGGAACGGCATCGCGGTTGACGGCACAGTCAACGCTTACGTAATCGGCACCTCCTCCTCGTCGGACTTTCCCACGGTGAATCCATTTCAACCAATTCTCAGGGGTAGTGATGCCTTCGTCACTAAAATCGGCGTGGCAGCGGATGTTTCAATTTCGAAATCAGATTCACGCGACCCGGTGATGGTGAACAATCCTCTTACCTATACCTTGAAAGTTAAGAATGCCGGTCCTTCATTGGCGACTGGTGTTAAAGTCACCGAGGACCTGCCGAGCAGTCTGACGTTAAGCTCTGCCACGTCTTCGCTCGGGACGTGTTCAATCAATGGCTTAAAAGTAACCTGCGACATTGGAAGCTTGCCGGCCGCTGGCGCAGCGACGATCACGATCTCGGTTACTCCGACAGGGACAGGAAACATCACTAACACTGCCAGCGTAACGGCAAACGAACCGGATGCGAACACAGCGAATAACACTGCGACCGAAGTGACCAAGGTTTCTGCGTCACCTTCGATCGATGGTCACGTGACGGATGCTGCCGGGAATGCTCTGAGCGGTGTCTTAATGAATTTGACCGGCGGCGCGCAGGCAGTCAGCGTCCAGACTGACAGCAATGGCTTTTATCAGTTCGCTGAAGTGGCTGGGGGTCGCAATTACACCATAACACCCTCCAAGACGAACTTCTCTTTCGAGCCAGAGAGCCGAACCTTTAATGCGTTGAATGCCGACCAGACGGCAGATTTCGTAGCCAATCCTTGCACCTACAGTATTACACCGATTACTCAGAGTTTTGGCGCCACGGGAGTCGCTGGGAACGTGAGTGTGGCCACGCTCCACGGCTGCCCATGGACGGCAACCAGTAACTCCAATTGGATTACAATTAATTCCGGAACAGCAGGCGTTGGCAATGGCATTGTAAGCTTCAATGTAAACGCCACGACCAGTCCGCGTGCGGGACACCTGACCATTGCGGGACAAAACTTCGCCGTCTATCAGGAATTCAATTCCTGCGCCGCGCCTACTTTCAGTGTTGCCACCTACAACCTGTCCTCCTCGGGTACAGTATTGACCAGTACCGCCGACTTCAATGGCGACGGAAAACCCGACATAGTGGTGCTGGCAAAGTTTAGCGGCGGACAAGGCGCCGTCCTGCTCAACGACGGCACTGGAGGTTTTACGGCCGCTACAATTGGTCCTGGTGAATCGCAAGGTATGGCAGTTAACGATTTTAGCGGGGATGGGAAACCAGATCTGGCCTTCTCGAGTTACAACTCCAACGTGGTTGGGATCCTGGTTAACAACGGGAGCGGCGGATTTGGCCAATCGACATCCAGCGTTCCTTTTACTTCTCAAGGACAAAGCCCGCTGACGCGAGGCTTGTTCAGCGCGGACATTAACAACGACGGAAAACCAGATCTCCTTGTGTGGACTCCTGGAGCAAGTGCTACTCAGATTCTGCTCGGAAACGGCGACAAAACGTTCAATCAGATTGCCCCGGTGAGTGGCAGTTCCGTTGATGTCCCTATCGGCGTCGTTGATGTGAATGGCGACAATCTGCCTGATTTGATTTTTGCCGGAGGTACAGATAATTCGCGACCTTTGTCCGTGCGCCTTGGCAACGGAGCAGGCGGTTTCGGGTCGGCAATTATCTCTTCAGGGACAAACATAACCGGAGTAATGGGCGTAGGCGACTTTGATAGCGACGGGAAATTAGATATTGCCGCAACCGGCGTGGCCGGTTCATCAAACGCCATTGCAGTTCTAAAGGGTGATGGGACCGGCCGTTTTGTCACCAAATCGTTATTTGCGATTGGGAACTCGCCCAATCTCACGGTGGCCGACTTCAACCGCGATGGAAAGCTTGACGTCGCCTTCACAAACGGCGGTAGTAAAGTTACTGTTCTGCTCGGCGACGGCCTTGGAGGATTGGGCAACGCAATTTCGATCGATACCGGCGCAAGCGATGTCACTGGCAATTTTGGTCTCGATAACGCCGACTTTAATGGCGACAAATTGCCGGACGTCGCAGTTGCCGATGCCTCGCGTGGTGCCTCCGTATTGCGAAATAGTTGTGCGGCCTTACCTTCAATTTCCGGCCGGGTGACCGACAGTCGTACTACCACCGGGCTCGCAGGCGCGACCGTTACGCTTAGCGGAGCGCAATCAGCTACCACCCAGACGGATGGAAGTGGTAACTACATCTTTCCGAATCTGACAGCGGCTGCGAATTATGTTGTTACTCCCTCCAAAGCCAACTTCAAGTTCAATCCCGTGAGCACCAGCGTCAACAATCTCGTTGGTATTCAAACGGCCAACTTCGTCGGCACGCCCACCACCTTTCAGTTTACCAGTCAGGACTACGTGGTTAACGAAGACGCGGGCAGTATCCAAATCTCGGTCCGGCGCGGTGGTGATTTGTCCGGCGTCTCTACCGTTGACTATGCGACCAGCGACGGCACGGCCTCGGCTCGAACGGATTACACCTCAGCGTTCGGAACGCTGCGTTTCAATCCCGGAGAGAGCCTCAAGACTTTCAATGTACTGATCACGGATGACAACCTGGTGGAAGGTTTCGAATCACTCTCTCTGACACTGAGCAATCCAGTAGGCGCCATCTTCAACAGTAATTCATTCGAAGGTCCACCAAACACCTCGCTTCTGGAGATTCGTGATAACGACACCAATCCGAATTTGCCGAACCCGGTCGACAGCTCGACGTTCTTTGTGCGTCAGCACTACCATGATTTCCTTAACCGCGAGCCAGACGCTAGCGGACTTAACTTTTGGGCCGACCAGATAAACTCCTGCGGCACGAACCAGCCATGTATTGACCTTAAGCACATCAATGTCTCGGCTGCTTTCTTCCTCTCGATTGAATTTCAGAATACGGGTTATCTGGTCGAGCGCACGTATAAAGCCGCTTACGGTGACGTCAATGGCAATTCGACCTTCAACGGCACACATCAACTCGCGGTTCCGATTGTACGGCTGAATGAATTTCTGCCCGACACACAGCAGATTGGTCAAGGTGTAGTCGTTGGACAAACCGGTTGGGAGACGGTTCTGGAGAATAACAAACAGACCTTTGCTGCTCAGTTCGTGCAACGTTCTCGCTTCGCTTCGGCTTTCGCAACCTCAATGACGCCGGCGCAATTTGTCGACACCCTGTTCACCAACGCCGGCGTGACGCCAACGGCAGCGGACCGCAATGCAGCGATTGCTGAGTTTGGCTCTGCGACAAATACCAGCGACGTCGCAGCCAGAGCGCGCGCACTGCGAAAAGTCGCCGAGAATTCAACTCTCGTGACGAATGAATTCAACCGCGCGTTTGTACTGATGCAATACTTTGGTTATCTGCGCCGCGATCCGAACAGTGGCCCGGACACTGATTACACCGGCTATGATTTCTGGCTGACGAAGCTGAATCAATTCAACGGCAACTTTGTGAACGCCGAGATGGTCAAGGCCTTTATTACCTCTAGCGAGTATAGACAGAGATTTGGGCCATGAGTTGGCCGTGACCCGGTCGCTACCGCTCGCGGTACTGACACTTTTCCCTTTGCGCTTTGCTCTTGGCTCTTAGCCCTCAGCCCTTATAAACTTCCCAGACCATGGGTCGCCAAATCTTTCGCATCCTGGTTGCCTTCGCTCTGAGTTGCTGTTTGGCGCTGGCCTCGTCAGCGGCAGCGATCGCGCCACACCGCTCCGATTACACTGCGGCAGCAACAGCCACCATCACCGTGAATGCCGCAAACATAATGGGTCCCGTCGATCAACGCATGTTCGGAATCAACACCGCGATCTGGGATTCCGCTTTCAATACCGACACGACGCGTTCAATGTTTCAGGAGATGGGGGTGCAAGCACTGCGCTTCCCCGGCGGCAGTCTGTCGGATGAATACCATTGGTCCACCAACACCTCACGCAACAACACCTGGACGTGGGCCACAAGTTTCGATGCCTTTGCCAGCGTGGCGCTGACAACGCGGGCGCAGGTCTACATCACGGCGAACTATGGCAGCGGCACGGCGCAGGAGGCCGGCGACTGGGTGCGTTACTCGAATATAGCCAAGGGATATAACTTCAAATACTGGGAGGTCGGCAACGAAAACTACGGTTCCTGGGAGTATGACACTCACGCGGCGACATGGGATCCATACACGTACGCAGTCTCATTCAGAGATTACGTTACTCTGATGAAAGCCGCCGATCCCTCGATCAAAGTCGGCGCAGTCGTGACTACCGGCGAAGATTCTTACGTCAACAACACGAATCATCCCGCCGTCAATCCGCGCACTGGCAGGACGCACAATGGTTGGACGCCTGTCATGCTGGCGACGCTTAAGAGCCTTGGAGTAACGCCTGACTTTGCGATCTATCATCGATACGAGCAGGCTCCCGGGCAGGAAAGCGACAGCCTGCTGCTGCAATCAGCAAAGAGCTGGCCGAACGATGCTGCGAACCTCCGCCAGCAATTAACCGACTATCTCGGCGCCGCCGGATCGAACGTCGAACTTGTCGTCACGGAACACAACTCGGTGTATTCAAATCCCGGCAAGCAAACAACCAATCTTGTGAATGGCCTTTTCATGGCCGACAGCCTGGGCCAAATTCTAAAGACGGAGTTCAAGGCCTTGCTCTGGTGGGATTTGCGAAACGGCCAGGAGAATAATAACAACAACAGCTCGTCATTGTACGGCTGGCGGCTCTACGGAGATTACGGAATTCTGTCGCCGCAAAGTGTCCGCTATCCATCTTTCTACATCATCAAGTTGATGCGGTATTTCGCGCGCGGAGGCGATACCGTCGTGCAGGCAACCAGCGATAACCCTTTGCTGGCCGTCTACGCAGTGAAGCGCGCGAATGGATCGCTGACGCTGCTCCTTATTAACAAGAGCCCCAACCAGACACAGCCTGCCAGCATTTGGATCAATGATTACGTTCCCGATCCTCAATCAGGAGCGACCTCATACGGCATTCCGCAGGACGACGCTGCGCGCACCGCAAACGGTTCGCCCGATTTAGCCCAGACGACATTTGCTACCGCCGGAACGCTTTTCGATTACAGCTTCGCGCCTTATTCGGCGGCGGTTATTTCTCTGATCCCAACTACACGGAATCGGATCGATGACGCGCGCATATTCGTCACGCAGCATTATCAAGATTTTCTGAATCGGCAACCCGATACGAGCGGACTAGTTTTCTGGACCAACGAGATACTTTTCTGCGGCGGCGATCAGCAGTGTATCGAGATCAAACGCATCAATGTCTCTGCCGCTTACTTTCTCTCGATCGAATTCCAACAGACAGGTTATCTGGTCGAGCGTATGTACAAAGCCGCTTATGGTGACGGGAGTGGCGCTTCAACTTTCAATGGCGCACATCAGCTTCCCGTTCCCATCGTGCGTTTCAACGAATTTGTCTCCGATACGCAGCAGATTGGGCAGGGCGTGATCGTTGGACAAGCTGGTTGGGAGACGGTACTGGAAAATAACAAACAGACCTTTGCTGCTCAGTTCGTGCAACGTGCTCGCTTCGCTTCGGCTTTCGCGACCTCGATGCCGCCAGCTCAATTTGTTGACGCGCTGTTCGCCAATGCCGGCGTTACGCCGACAGCAACGGATCGCGACGCAGCGATTGCTGAGTTTGGCTCGGCGACAGACACCAGCGACCTTTCAGCCAGAGCGCGAGTCCTGCGAAAGGTCGCTGAGAATTCAAGTCTCGTGATGAATGAATTCAACCGGGCTTTCCACCTTGACGGCAAGTCGGACTTGGCCGTGACCCACGTCTCGCTTTGAAACTAGAGCATGTCAGCTCATTTCTTATTGATTTCGTCTCAAGCCACGGAGTAAAGTTGAATTGGGATTATCTTTGAGAAGACAAATCCCCATCCGCACAATAGGCCCCGTCGAGACAGACCATTCTTTAAGGTAACAAGAGTCGGAGAGTTTACGGTGATATTGACGCTGTTCTTTCTCGCAGCAGTTAACTTCACTGCGCTGTTGCAGGCGCAGGAGTCGAGCGTATTGCAAGGCATCGTAGTTGACGAACGAGGCGGGCTCGTCGTTGGCGCTCAGGTTTCGCTTGCCGACGGGCGAACTCACAAGTACGGCACGACCACCGATAAGGAAGGCCGGTATCAGTTTCTCGTTGTCTCTCCCGGCTTGTACACATTGATTGTTTCAGCTGGTGGCTTCGCCGAATTCACCCAAAAAGTGGAACTCGCGTCGTCTCGTCCGATCACCCTCGACGTCACTCTGAGAATTAACCTCCGGGAAAAGGTTGAGGTCGAGGCTGCGCGCGACAATCTCACCGCAGTCACGATTGACCGAGAGAAAGTCGACGCGCTGCCTCAAGACCCACGCCTGTTGCG
>WNGH01011287.1_pt1 | contig 10688 bp, 10 predicted proteins | sample 5400631 | NCBI WGS metagenome assembly WNGH01 (sample SAMN13153373, study PRJNA577476) | soil metagenome | isolation source: 115 cm soil or saprolite under Garry oak tree replicate 1 | place: USA:California | collected 2016-06-15 | reverse complement strand
GCCCATTTCAGTACCCGCGAGCGTCTCATTGGGCTTCATCCAGAAGGCGAGGATGGAGCCGAGCAGAAGCAGGGCCATACTGCCGATGAAAGGCAGGCTGTAGTTCTGGGTCCACTTGATTACATATCCCGCGACCAGCGGAGAAACAGCCGCGGCCAAGGCTGATCCGACATTCATGAGACCGCTGGCAGAACCAGAGTAGCGTGGAGCGATATCCATGGGGATGGCCCAAAAAGGTCCAATGGTACATTCGGCAAAGAAAAAGGCCGCGCTCAGGCAGGCCGCCACCACATTCAGATTGCGGGAGAACATGACCGGGAGCATGAAAGCAAAGGAACAGAGGAAGCCGATCACGATCATATTACGCCGCGCTTTGTTTCGGTCTCCGGTGCGCTTGAAGACCCAATCACTCACCACACCGCCCAGCGTATTACCCACCGCACCGAAGACATACACTTCAAAGGACGATATCGCCGCATTCTTGAGCTCGATCTTATAGGTGTTCTTGAAAAAAGAGGGGAGCCAGGTGAGATAGAGCCAGAGCGTCCACCCGTAACAAAAATAAACTGCTGTGACCGGCGCCATACGCTTGATTAGCGGGCCCCAAGGCGTAGGTTCCCTCTTCTTCGCGATTCTTGCGGAGTAACTGGGCAGTTGCGTCAGTTCCTCCGTAGTGATGCCATGATGTTGCGCCGGGTCATCCCTGAAATAAAACCACCAGACCAGAGCCCAAACCAGACTGACCAATCCAAGGATGATGAATGAGCCGCGCCACGAGGTTTTCCAAATGAGCCAGGCGATCAGGGGCGGCGTGACGGCGTTCCCGAGCCGTGCGAAAGAATGGGTAATGCCCTGGGCGAAACCACGGAGACTGGCGGGCGCCCAGTCAGAGAGCGCCCGGGTAGCTGTGGGAAAGGTAGCGCCTTCGCCCAATCCCAGAATGACGCGGGCCACAAGGAGGACAGCAAAACTGCCAGCCAGCCCCATCATGATGGTCGCGGCCGCCCAGATAATTCCGCAGACGGTCAAAGTTCTTCGCGCGCCGAAGCGATCGCTCAGCCAGCCGCCGTGAACCTGCAAGACCAGATAGGCCCAGCCGAAGGCCGAGAACACCCAGCCCAGTTCTCCTGCATCCAGATGGAACTCTTTTTGCAAGGCAGGTCCCGCCGTGTTCACATTGATGCGGTCGATGTAGGTGAGGCCATACATCAAGCAGACGAAAAAAAGCACGAAGTTGGTGGCGGAAAAAATTCCCGGACGCGCCCCGGGTTGTGAGGGCAACAAAACTGTGGCCATAATCTCAGTCCTCGTAAACTTTCGGATTCACCCTCTACCTGAACATCTGCTTGATCAACCAAAACCTATCCCGCGGTGCACCGTGTCTGAATGCGAATTCCTTTGCTTCTTGGGAATGCAGCGGCGCATCAGGAAAGCACTCCTTCAGCAACGGAATTGACGCTAGAGCCTTGGCGTCTGGCCACAAGGCTGTTGAGGGCCGCGGTAACGCCTCCCGGTTGATGGGGAATACCCGCCAGACGCAACCCCATTTCCACTCCGCTCAAGGTTCCCGCCAGCATCAGATCGTTGAAGTGGCCCAGGTGCCCGATGCGGAAGACTTTGCCCGCGAGTTTGGCGAGGCCCGTCCCCAGCGACATATCGAAATTCTCCAGGATGAATTCCCGCAAGCGGTCCGCATCATGGCCCTCCGGCATGAAGACCGCGGTCAGCGAACTTGAATATTCTCGCGGATCTTCGCAAACTACTTCCAAGCCCCACGCGTGCACGGCTGCGCGCGCGGCTTCCGCGTGGCGATCGTGGCGGCGGAAGACGTTACTCAATCCTTCCTCATGCAGCATCAGCAGCGACTCGCGCAAGCCCCAGATCAGGTTGGTGGCCGGGGTATAGGGAAAGAAACCGGCGCGGTTGGGCTTGAGCATTTCCTGCCAGTCCCAGTAGTATCGCGGCAATTTGGCGGTCTTCGTGGCGGCCAGCGCTTTTTTGGAAATGGCGTTGAAGCTGAGGCCCGGCGGGAGCATCAGGCCTTTCTGCGAACCGGCAACGGTCACATCCACGCCCCATTCGTCGTGGCGATAATCGATGGAAGCGAGCGACGAAATCGTGTCCACCATCAGCAACGCGGGATGGCGGACGCGGTCCATGCTGCGGCGAACTTCGGCGACGCGGCTGGTCACTCCGGTGGAAGTTTCGTTGTGGACCACCATGACGGCCTTGAAGGTGTGGTTCGTATCCTCGGCGAGTCTTTGCTCGACCTCGGCGGGAGAAACGCCCCTGCGCCAATTGCCGGGCACGTATTCGACAAGCAAGCCATGCCGCTGGGCAATGTCGCGCCAGAGATTGGAAAAATGTCCGGTCTCGAACATCAGTACGCGGTCGCCCGGGGAAAGCGTATTCACAATCGCTGCTTCCCATGCGCCAGAACCCGAAGCCGGATAGATCACCACCGGGCCGGTGGTCTGAAACACCGGACGCAGGCCTTCGAGCATCTCGGTTGCCAGCCTGGCGAATTCCGGGCCGCGATGGTCAATCACCGGACGGTCCATGGCCCGCAAGACCCGATCCGGCACGTTGGTGGGGCCGGGAATCTGGAGAAAGTGACGCCCCGTGTGAATCATGAAACACTCCCGAAGGCAGTCTCGACGCGTTCTTGCGCTGTAACCATAACACTTTCTGCGGAAAACGAATAATGCTTGCTTGATTTCGGTCTCGAGATGGTCAGCGGAAAACGCGTGTGTGGCGGTATCGAGACGAAGGCGCGTCCAACAATAACTGGTCGGGGCGCGCGGATTCGAACCGCGGACCTCCTGCGCCCAAGGCAGGCGCGCTCCACTCGGGAAAAAGAGCTTAGCCGCCACCTGGACCACCAAAAGATACCGACCGGACGGGTCCTCCGGGCACCTCATGACGCCAAAACTTGGGGCCAATCGCTGCCGAATACCATGCAAAACTCTGATGCAAGAAGTGTGCAGAGCCAAGTACGAGCAACGAGATAGCACATCTGGGTTTATCTTCGAAGCAGACGGTCGGGCGTGTTGCTGTGGTCTAGCGCAAGATAGCGGACTTCTCCCTCACAGGTCAAACGGAACCCCGGCGGCCCTCAACCATCGAAGGCTCCGTCCACAGCTGCTGAAGAGTTCTTACCAACTGTTGTAAGGCGTGTTTTCAAACGGGGAAACCAGCGCGGAGCTGGAGTGAACGTCGGTGATTCCTGTGCTGGTCTGTTCCGGGCTGAGCACCACGTCTTCGATGGTGACATTCCAGTCTTTCGCATGCGTGATCGGATCGAAAGGAACAAATCGCATATACCCGGCGGAAACTAGATCCTCAAGCGACTGCGGCGCTGCCTGTTTATCCAGCGTGTACTGGTCAATGACCTGGCGCATGGTTTGCAGGTCCGAGCGCAGCACGGCCTCCCTTGCGCGGTGGACAGACCGCTCGTACCGTCCGATGCCGACCGTCATCAGGATGAGCAAAATCGTGATGACGATCATCAACTCCAGAAGCGTGAAGCCCAGCCAGGCGCCCCGCTTCCCGCCGCTCAAGCGGCGCAAGTGGAGTGATCTTAGTTGCGCGACGCTTCTCGTGGCTGCTCCCTCATTCCGGGCCGCGGCATCTTTCTACCAGTCCGAATATTTGGTTCCGTCCAGCGCGGTCCCCTGAGATTTCGAGTACACGTCGAAAATGTTTTTCCCGCCCCAGCTCATCGAGTCGGGATCGTCTTGAATGGCGCGAAGCCCCCAATCAGCCCTGCCGGTCATCGGGTCAATGGGAACGCGCCGCAAGAACCGGATCCTGCGGTCGTTTGTCGCGCCGAGCTGGACACCCTTTACCAGCGTGTCGAGGTCCGGCGGATACCCCTCGCTGCCGAGCTCGACGCGGATCAGGTTCCGGTCGGAAAGATCTTTGTAGCGGTCAATCGCGTTCCGCATTTCGCGCAAATCCTGGCGCAACTCGGACTCGCGTTGCCGCATGACGGTATAACGCGCGAGCGGCATGGCGGCACTCGATAGAATCAGCAGGATCGTGCAGGCGATGATCAGCTCGAGCAGCGTCATCCCCGCTTCGCCGGTAGAACGATTTCGGTTGAACCTCGCTAAACTCCGCATCTTGTTCCTTGCAGTTACGGTTGCACCTGGATGTTCGCCTCTCCCGTGGCCAGTGAAATGATGTTCTGCTGAGAATCGTGCGCGTTCACTTGCACGATGGAAAGAGTCGAAGTGCCCGGAGCGACTCCCCGCACAACGATGCCTACGAGAGTCCCGCTGCCGTTCACTCCGGGCGTATTGGGTTGGCGCGTGGCTGAGATGATGGCCTGGCCGCGCTCCTTGTCCACCCGCTGAACAATGGCGATTTCCTGAGTCCCGCCCGAGAGGAACCCGCCGTGCCGGACTTCTTCCACGCTGATGACTTTTGGATCGTATTGCAGCAGCATGGGAATGGAGAACAGGTCCTTCGCGTCTTCCACAACGATGCCGATAGTCGCCGTTTCGCCAACCTTCAGCTTCAGGTTTTGCGGTTCGAAGCGGAGTCGCGTGCCCTTGGCTTCAGGGGCGGAGGGTGTGGCCCCCGCTCCCGAAGGCTTGGGAGGATTCGCGCCCACTGGCGGCTGCACCGGTGCTGCGGGCGGTGCACCCGTTGCCGGCGGCGCCTCGATGCTGCGCTCGCGTCGGACCTGAACATTGGTGTCCGTCCCGGCGCTGATTGAGCGGAGATTCTCTGCTGTCCACTCGGGCATACGAACAATATGCGGGATCAGCACGATGAGGATTTCCTCTTCCTGTGATTCGGTGTGCTCGCTGGAGAAGAAGTAGCGGAAGAAGGGAATCTTCTGTAGCCCCGGCCAGCCGGAAAGATTCTTTGTCTCCGTGCGGTCAATCAGTCCGCCGAGGATGTTCACTTCGCCATCGTGTAAACGAACGTCGTGTTCGATTTTGTTCTGGCTGATGATGGGCTGCGAAATGCCGCCAATCGAGGAGTTTCCTGAGACGGAGGAAATCTCGATGGAAATCTTCAGGCTCACCTCACGATTCGGGTGGATGCGCGGCGTGATGTCCACGTTGACGCCGGTATCCTGATACTGGAATTGTGTGTTCACCAGTGGGTTGACGATGCCGCCCGCGGTTGCTCCGCCGATGCCCACGCCCGCCTGGAAGCTGCCCGTGGCAACGGGGATGCGGTCACCAATTTTCAGCTTGGCGGGCTGGCCATCCAGCATGCGAAGTTCTGGGTTCTGGATGATCTTCGTGGTGCTGTCGGTCAACAACGCTGACGCCGTGGCCCCGGGGAGAGTCACGCTGTAATCCTTCGTTCCGATACTCTTTAGTTTGTTCAAGGCAACCGAAGTAGCAGTCGGTGTCGTGGTGGAGCTGCTGCCGCTGGAACCCGTGGTCGTGCTCGCGGGTGTGAAGGCGAGAGTTGACGATCCTCCAGGCTGAATACCCAGATCGCGAACGCGGTCCACGCGCGCCCGCAGGACTTCCACTTGGACGATGACCTCGGGCTTGGCCTTGTCAACATCTTGGATAATTTTTTCGGCAATCGCGAGCTTATCGGGCGTATCACGGATGATGATGGCGTTTTGCGAATTGAGCTGCTGCAGGTGCCTCAAATCGAGCAATTGGCGCAGGCCGGTCACGATTTCCGTGAGATCCTGCGCTTGTATCGCATTGTGCAGATAAAACGTCCGCACAACCTGTTCTTCATAGTCGCGCCGCTTCTGAACTTGATCCGGAGCAACAAAGATGATGTTGCTGGTCACCGGCTTCCAGAAGGCCTTGCTTTGCAGCGACACAATGTCCAGCGCCTGTTCCAAGGTGACGTTCGTCAATTCCGTAGAGATTCGCCGCGCGGGAAAATCGGGGTCAAAGATCACCGTTATTCCCGCCAGCTTGCCGATCGTCTCGAAGATCGTCTTCGCGTCGTTGGTCATCAGCAGGTTGTAAGGAGCGCGAGAAAGCGGCTTCAGCTCCGGAGGTCTAGCGGCCAACGCCTCTTCTGCGGGAGGCTTGGGCCCGGCAGCGCCGGCTTCATCGGCCGCTCTTTTCGACGCAATCAATTCCAGGGTTTGGCGCACTTCCTGTTCGGCAATGGCGCTCGAAGGATCAATGGCGAGCGCCTTCTGAAACTCGGCCATGGCTAATTGCAGATCGCCTTTTTCCCGATCCTTTTGGCCCTGGCGCACATGGTACTGCCCGGCTTCAAAGCGCAGCCGGGTGGCCTTGATCTTGTATTCTATGTTGCGGGGATTCGACTTCAATGCTTTTTCGTAATGGATGAGGGCGGTGTCGTAGTCCTGCAGTGTTTCGGCTTTCTTGCCCTGACTGAAGTCCGAATTGCCTTTGGGGCAGCCGGAAACAAGCAGCGCGCACCCCGTACCCGCAACGGCCAGCACCCAATTGCGCATAGAATCTCCGCGAGAGACGATTCGACTCCGCCAGTCTAGCATCCAGTCAACGAGGCGACAAGACGGTGCCTTGCTTCTGGTTCCTCGCGGCGGCTATGATAGTAGATTGTGGCCAAGCCAGAGAAAAAACCTGATAAGCCGGCTGTCCAAGTTGTCGCCCAGAACCGCGCCGCCTCGTATAACTATCATATTCTTGAGAAGCTGGAAGCCGGTATGGTGTTGCATGGCACGGAGGTAAAAGCCCTGCGCGAAGGAAAGGCGAATATCCGCGACGCCTATGCGGAGGTTCGGCCCACCGGCGTGTGGCTGATGAACTGCCACATTTCGCAGTATTTGCCCGGTGGCCCGTTCAATCATGAGCCGCTCGGAGCGCGCAAGTTGCTCCTGCATAAGGCCGAGATTCAGAAGCTGCTCGGCAAGACGGAGCGGAAGGGTATGACTCTGATTCCGCTGCGCATTTATTTCCGCGACGGCATTGCCAAGTGCGAAATTGCCCTGGCCCAGGGGAAAAAGCTGTGGGACCGGCGCCAGGCAGAACGCGATAAGGAAGCGAAACGCGAGGCCGATGAGGCCATCTATCGTTCCCGGAGGCGCTGAAGACTCATGGAAATCACGCTGGATACAAGGCCGCTCGGCAGCATCGAAACGGAAGCGCTGGCCACGTACGTATTTGAGCAGAGCGATCCCGTCGAAGGCCGGGTTGCCGAACTGGACCGGGCTGCTGCGGGGGCGATTCGCCGGCTGGCGCAGGGCGGCGAGTTGACCGGCAAGACGCTGGAAATGACTTTGCTGCACAATCCCGCGGGGTTAAAAGCGCAGCGGCTTCTGCTGATTGGGGCGGGGAAGCGCGAGCAATTCACCGGCGCGCAACTGCGCAAGACGGCCGGCGCGGCGCTGCGCCACTTGAAGACGCGCTCTGTGAAACGCTTCGTGTTTTTGGCGCGGGAAGGCGATGGCACGTCCGCAGCGGCGCAGAGCATCACCGAAGGATTGATCGCCGCGAACTTTGAGTCTGACAAGTACAAGACCGAAAAGAAAAATGGAAAGGAAGTCCAGGCGGCGGCTCTGGCGGGGTGGGACGATGCCGCGCGCGCCGAAGCCGAGAAGGGCATGGCGCGCGGCCGCGTCATTGGCGAGTCGCAGAATTTTACGCGCGACCTTGTCAACGAGCCTTCCAATCGCCTGACTCCGCGGATGCTTGCCCAGCGCGCCGAGGCCATGGCGCGCGAAGCAGGGCTCTCTTGCGAAATCCTCGATGAGAAGAAGATCGCCGAATTGAAAATGGGCGCCTTGCTCTCCGTGGCGCAAGGCAGCGCCGAGCCTCCGCGGTTGATGGTGCTTACGTACAATCCGCCGCAAGCCAAGCCCGGCGCTCCCGTGCTCGGCCTGGTCGGGAAAGCCATCACATTTGACACCGGCGGCATCTCCATCAAACCTGCGCAGGACATGGAGAAGATGAAATACGACATGGCCGGCGGCGCGACCATGCTCGGCGTGATGCGGGCGCTCGCGGCGCTGAAGCCTTTGGTGAAAGTCATTGCCATCGTTCCCTCGACGGAAAATATGCCCGGCGGCCGCGCGCAGAAGCCGGGCGACGTGCAAATCTCGATGGCGGGCAAGTCCATCGAAGTGATCAACACCGATGCCGAGGGCCGCTTGATCCTGGCCGACGGAATCACCTATGCGCAGAAGCTCGGCTGCACGCATTTAATTGACGCCGCAACGCTCACCGGCGCAATCGTTGTGGCCCTCTCGAACATCAACGTCGGCGTGTTCGGCTCGGACCAGGCGTTCACCGACAAGCTGCTGGCCAGCGCGAAAGCCGCGGGCGAGAAGATGTGGCAGATGCCCGTGGACGACGACTACCGCGAAATGATCAAGAGCACGATCGCGGACATCCAAAACGTCGGCATTGGCAAAGGCGGCGGCGCGATTACCGCGGCGATGTTCTTGAAAGAATTTTCCGGCGATACGCCGTGGATTCATCTTCCCCTTTCACATTTTCTCCGGCGCTTCAATGCCAAGCAGCAAGAGCGCGGCGACAAGCTGCCGTTCGACGAGTTCGGAGAGCGAGAGCAAGAACGCTTTCTTTTGCGGGTCCGCTTCCGAGAGGATGTGGTGTTTGTGATAGAAAAGGTTGAAGGCCTGCGCGAGTTGGAACGCATACTTCGCGACGAATGCCGGCTCCTGCGCTCCCACAGCAGCATCCAGCGCATGATCGAGCGAGCCCGCGAGCAGAACGAGTTCCCAGAAATCATCGCCGCCCGCTCCGCTCAGCAAACTGGCAGCAGCGGCCGGCTCGAGCGCTTTCGGTCCCAAGGCCTGCTCCGCCAGTTCCTTCCTGCGGATTCCACGAACCCTCACAATCGCATATTGGCAATAGGGTCCCGTTTCGCCTTCGAAGTTGAGGGCATCTTTGAAATCGAAGGCAATAATCGTCGAGCGCGTAAATTTCAATAAAAAATAGCGCAACGCGCCGATGGCGATGGCATGAGCCGTCGCTTCTTTTTCTGCGGCGCTCATTTCGGGATGGCGTTGCGCAACCTCGGCGCGCGTGGCCGTTTCGAGGCGGTCGAGCAGATCATCAGCCTTGACGCCGAGGCCTTTGCGGCCGCTTACTTCGACGTATGGTTTCTTGGCCTCCTCTGATGACAATTCGTAACCCATTTCTGCCGCGCAGCGCGGCGTCAGCGCGACAATCTCGTACGCGAGGTGAATCGAGTTATCCGCTTCTTCGGCATGCCCAAGCCCTCGCAGCCCCGCGGCAACGACGTCCTGCAAGTACGCTTGCCGTGAATCAATCACGTTGTAGACCCTTTTTGCGGGATCCCCGAAATGCGGCGCCGCCGGATCCCCGGGGCCGCTGGTGGTGGCCCAAACGGTCCGGCCTTCCGGCGCGTTCCGCCACTTTGCGTAATGAAAATCCTTGCCAAGCAGCCCAAATTTCCAGAGCTGATAGGCAATGTCCTTGCCGACATAGGTGACCGTGCCATTGGAACGCACGATGATCTTGTCCTGCGTATTTGCGTCTTCCTCCGCGCTGTCTTCCGCTGCTTCTTCCAATTCCTTTCCTTCTTTGGGCTCCTCTTTCCACGGCATGATCCAGCAGCCCGCCATTTTCCCGGTGGCCGCGAGTTGAATGGCACCTGATTGTTTCAGCTTCGCAAACGCGGCATCCCAGAATTTCAGGTGCAGGATTTCACTTTCCCGCGCAAGCAGCTCGTAATGGATGTCCAGCCGCGCCATGGTGCGCAAATGGCAGCCGACAATCGCGTCCGCGACAACTTGCGCCACTTCCGCGTCTTCGCCGCGGGCTTCCTCGATGGCCTTCAGCGTTACTGTGCGCCACTCGGCCGCGCGCGCCTTGTCTTCAGAGAAATAGGTTGTAGCCTTGGCGTATAGGTCCCAGCAGAGATGATCGAACTTCGGCTCCATGGCCAGCATCTTTATGCTGACAGGCGTCCGCTGCTCCATGCGCAGGAAGGCGATGACCACGTCCGCGACCTGCACGCCGGTATTGTCAATGTAGTTTTGAATCTGCACGCTGTTGCCGGCGTACCGCAGGATACGCGCCATGGTGTCGCCGAGGACGGCGTTGCGCACATGGCCGATATGCGCGGCTTTGTTGGGATTGATGCTGGTGTGTTCGACGATGACTTTGCCAGGCCGCTTCGGGGCCGCCGATGCCTTTCCCGGCGCGGATTCCCGCAACGCTTCCCGCCAGAACGCGGCGCGATCGAGGAACGCGTTCAGGTAGCCGGCTCCGGCAACTTCCACTCGCGCGATACCTTCGATGGGGCCGATTTCGGCGGCGACTTCCTGAGCAATTTGCCGAGGCGCACGCTTGAGTTGCTTGGCAAGCTGGAGACACACGGGCGAAGCAATTTCGCCCATCTCCAAACGCGGCGGGCGAGAAACCGCCACGTCGGCGGGGACGTTATAGCGCCGACGAATGAACTGCTCCAGAGCAGCCTGAAACCGCCTTGCGAGCGCGTAGTACACGAGCCTCCTTACGGCCGCGAGAAACCCAAGAGTATAGGAAAGCGCCGCCCAGTGGCTAGGGGGAGATAAGAGCGCGGCTCGCATAGAGGGAGGACGAGCAAAGGCAGGAGACCCCGAAAACCATGCTTCTCCACCCCCTTTTTTGTAAGTGTTGATGTTAAAGGACTTCATCCCCCCTCCTCCTACCCTTTTTTTGCAAATATGTGATTCGAAAGGACTTTAAGTCCTTTGTTTTGTAAATATGTGAGCCATAAGGGTTTGCGGA
>WNGH01009161.1_pt1 | contig 10688 bp, 10 predicted proteins | sample 5400631 | NCBI WGS metagenome assembly WNGH01 (sample SAMN13153373, study PRJNA577476) | soil metagenome | isolation source: 115 cm soil or saprolite under Garry oak tree replicate 1 | place: USA:California | collected 2016-06-15 | reverse complement strand
CAACGGGTGTCGATATTCCCAACGCCATGCTGGACTTCGTGTTTGCTGGCGTACGGGAGGAGGTAGTGCAATGAACCGATTACGTGTTGCTATCGTTGGTGGATCCGGCTATACCGGTGGAGAACTGGCGCGGCTCCTGCTCTTCCATCCCGAGGTGGAACTGGGGCAGGTTGCATCTAGCAGCCACGCCGGGCACTACTTGCACAGTGTCCATCCAAATTTGCGCGGGCTGAGTTCTTTACGCCTCTGTCATCCCGACGACCTGTCATCATGCGACACGCTGTTTCTCTGCCTGCCGCACGGCGTGTCCGGCAGGGAGATTGAGCGCTACCGGGCCATTGCGCCGCGCATCATCGACCTGTCAGCAGATTTTCGCCTGCGCTCCGCCGCGCTCTATGAACGCTGGTATGGAGCAGCCCCACCTGAGCCTTCCCTTCTCGCGGAAGCCGTTTATGGCCTGCCGGAACTGCACCGTGCAGAACTGCCGAGTGCGGCGCTTGTCAGTGGCACAGGGTGTATGGCAACCGCTGCCATCCTGGGGCTGGCTCCACTTTACCAGGCTGGACTAGTGAATAGCGCACTCCCGCTGGTAGTGGAAGCCAAGGTTGGCTCGTCCGCCGGGGGAGCTGCGCCGGGGGCAGGAAGTCATCACCCCGATAGGAGCGGTGCCGTGCGCTCATTTCAACCTACCGGGCACCGTCATACCGCCGAGCTTATACAGGAGCTTGGGCGAGTCGCTCATGGCGGTGGTGAGCTTCACACGCAACGCATGGCTTTCTCCGCCACGGCGGTCGAGCTAGTGCGCGGGGTACTGATCACCGCCCATGTCTTTGTGAGCGAGAGCATCGATGAGCGTACCCTGTGGCGGTTTTATCGCGAGGCGTATCAGCGCGAGCCGTTCATTCGCCCGGTCAAAGAGCGTAATGGCGTCTACCGCTATCCCGAACCAAAGATTCTGGCGGGGAGCAACTACTGCGATATCGGCTTTGAGCTTGATCGCGATCAACAGCGCGTGGTGGTGATCGCCGCCCTGGACAATCTGATGAAAGGCGCGGCTGGAAATGCGGTGCAGGCGCTCAATTGCATGTATGGCTGGGATGAAGCGCTGGGTTTGACCTTTCCCGGCCTGCATCCTGTTTAGGAATAGTTAGGAATAGGAAGGAGGGGGTTTAGCCATGACGATTGTTGTCAAGATAGGCGGCGGCACTGGCGTCGCCACTACGAACATTGCGCGTGAGATAGCTCAATGTGTCGCAGGTGGGCAGCGTATTGTGGTGCTGCACGGCGCGTCGGATCTGACGAATGTACTCTCCCAGGCGAGACCCTGCGTATCTATGCGATGGCTGTGGCAGGCCATATCAATACCGAGCTGGTAGCGTGCTTGCAGCAACTGGGAGTCAATGCACTTGGCCTGGCAGGAGTCGATGGGCGCTTGCTGCTGGCGAAACGCAAATCTGCCATACGCTCTGTAACTCCAGAGGGGCGCGTGCAGATCGTACGCGACGACTACACGGGGCAGATCGAGCAGGTCAATGGTGCGCTGCTCCGGCAATTACTCGACACGGGCTATACTCCTGTCATCGCGCCGCTGGCGTTGAGCCATGAAGGGGAGCGCTTGAATGTCGATGGAGACCGTGCTGCGGCCGCCGTCGCCGCGGCGCTTCATGCTGATGCGCTGGTCATCATGACCAACGTTCCCGGCCTGCTTGCCAATGCTGACGATTATACGACGCTCATTCGCACTATCCCGGCTGATCAACTCCCCGATTATATGGGATGTGCCCAGGGACGAATGCGCAAGAAACTGCTGGGAGCGCAGGAGGCTCTGCAAGGAGGCGTGTCAAAAGTTTGTATTGGAAGTGCCTCGCTGCTGGATGTACTCAATGGAGCAGGAACGACCATTGCAAGGGAGCATGAGCAAGAGATGCCAACACTCGTCCATGACATCCCAGGAGAAAGGAACCATAGATGATTACAACCATTGAGCTTGAAAATACCTACACGAGCGGTGTGTACGGTAAGCGTCCTGTCGTGATGGTGCGTGGAAGTGGCGCTACATTATGGGATGACGAGGGGCGCGAATATATCGACTGCGCTGCAGGTCACGGCGTGGCAAATATCGGGCATGGACGGCCAGAGATTGCCGCAGCCATCGCGGCCCAGGCGCAGCGCCTCATCACCTGCCCCGAAATCGTCTACAACGACGTGCGCGCCCGCCTTCTTGAGCGTCTCGCGCATCTCACGCCGGAAGGGCTCGACCATATCTTTCTCTGCAATAGCGGCACCGAGGCCGTTGAGGGCGCGCTCAAATTTGCGCGTCTCGCCACTGGGCGTACCGGCATCGTCGCCACATTGCGCGGGTTTCATGGACGCACGATGGGGGCGCTTTCCGCGACGTGGGAGCCGCACTATCGCGAACCATTCGCCCCGCTTGTGCCTGCTGTCAGCCACATCCGTTTCAACGACCTGGCAGCGGCTGAGACGGCGATCAGCGAGGAAACAGCAGCGGTAATCATTGAACTGGTGCAGGGAGAGGGCGGTGTGCATATTGCTACTGAGGAGTACGTACATGGTCTTGAGCGGCTTTGTTCCGAGCGCGGCGCTTTGCTGATCATTGACGAGGTACAGACAGGTTTTGGTCGGACGGGGCGTCTCTTTGCATGTAATCACTACGACCTGCAGCCGGATATCCTCTGCCTGGCAAAATCCCTGGGCGGTGGTATCCCAATGGGTGCGATTTGCCTGGGTCAGCGCGTGATGGAGAGCGGGCGCATTACCAGGGGCGTTCACGGCAGCACCTTTGGCGGCAATCCATTAGCCTGTGCCGCCGCGCTTGCGACACTCGACATTCTTAAACAAGAAGCTCTGCCGGAGCGCTCCGCAATGCTTGGTGAGCATGCCCTGGAACGGCTCAGAGCGTTCCAGAGCCCCCTTATGCGCGATGTGCGCGGAAGAGGGCTGTTGCTTGGCATTGAACTCAACCGTCGCGCACAGCCATACCTTGAAGCGTTGCTAGCGAGAGGCATCCTGGCTCTTCCCGCAGGGCCGAACGTCATCCGCCTGTTGCCTCCCCTGGTAATTACCGGCGAACAGCTGGAATGCGTACTGGACACGGTTGAAGAGGTGCTATCGGGAGAGACAGCCGCGAGTCGGGCGGGTGCCGGGTCAACCAGCGCTCAGTCAATCGACTCGCACGAAGTATCGCTCCTACGCGCTATGCTCACCATTCCGAGCTATTCAGGTCAGGAACGGGAATTGGCCCGCTACCTGGTTGAACAGGCGAGACAGATGGGCTTGCATGCCTGTATAGACGATACTGGCAACTTTATTGCTAGCACCCATGCTCTTGAAGGTGGGGAAAACCAACAGCCCATTGTCTTGCTTGGCCACATGGATACTGTGCGTGGCTACATTCCAGTAAGGCTACAAAATGATCTGCTGTATGGCCGGGGTGCGGTAGACGCGAAAGGCCCTCTGGCGGCATTTCTTTGTGCTACCGGTCGGCTTGCGCATTCTAAATGCCTGGATATGTTCCGTCGTCCAGTGGTTGTGATTGGCGCGGTTGAAGAGGAAGCTGCTACCTCGCGCGGCGCGCGTGCTGTCGTGGAAAGCTACCAGCCCTGTGCCTGCATCATCGGGGAGCCCAGTGGGAGCCAGGCTGTGACGATCGGTTATAAAGGAAGATTGCTGCTGGAGTGCTGCGCGGCTCGTCCTGTGAGTCACAGCGCTGGCCCGCGACAAAATAGCAGTGAAGTGGCTGTCGGTTTCTGGAATCGCGTGTGCGACCATGCCGCCGACTGGAACCGGCAGCACGCGGCAGACTCCACCTTTGCCGCGCTTCTGCCCTCGCTACGCAGTATCAACAGCAGCCAGGATGGATTTGAAGAACAGACGCGACTCTGCATCGGCTACCGCCTGCCTCCCGGCTATGACATTGCAGCTTTGCGCAAACAGTTGGAGCAGTGGGCCAATGATGATGAAGTCAATCTCTGCTTTTCGGGAGAGGAGCGGGCCTTTCAAACAATGCGCTCAACACCGCTCGCAAGAAGCTTTATCGCGGCTATCCGCGCCGCCGGAGGACAACCCGTCTTCAAGCAAAAGACGGGTACATCGGATATGAACGTGGTCGGACCGGCCTGGGGACAGAACATCGTCGCATACGGACCGGGTGATGCGCGCCTGGACCACACCCCCCAGGAGCATATACACATCGCCGAATACATGCAGGCTATCGATGTACTTGAAACGGTGCTGGAGGAACTCGCACTGAACGGAGAGATAATATGATGAGATCAGGACAAGCACAAGGCTCCCGCGTCCGCACCACAGCTGTCCCTACAATTCTTGATTCGACGCTGCGCGAGGGCGAGCAGTTTGCCGGGGCCTTTTTTACCCTTGAACAACGATTGGCGATAGCGCGCTTGCTGGATGCAGTCGGCGTGGCGTTCATAGAGATTCCCTCGCCGATTGTTTCGGCGCAGGCGCGACAGACCGCGTATGCCTTGTGTGAACTCGGCCTGCGCGCGCACATCGTGGCGCATGTGCGTTGTGTTAAGGCTGATGTAGAGGCCGCGCTGGATACACCTGTTTTCGGACTGAATCTCTTTTACGGGACATCTGTGCCGCTGCGTACCTTCAGTCATGGCCGTGACATTGATCGTATTATCGCCGATACCGTGCCGCTCATCCATCGCATCCGGGCGGCTGGACGCTACGTGCGCTTCTCTGCCGAGGATGCATTTCGCAGCGACCTGGTTGATCTGCTGACCGTTTTTGATGCGGTTGTCGAGGCAGGTGTGCAGCGCATCGGCTTGCCGGATACGGTTGGTATTGCCACGCCGCGCCAGGTGGAACAACTGGTGCGCCTCTGCACTGAACGCTATCCACATGTCGGTATCGAGTTTCATGGTCATAATGACCTCGGATGTGCCATCGCGAATATTGCCACGGCGCTGGAGGCGGGCGCGGACTGCCTCGACGTCACAGTGATGGGCATTGGAGAGCGCAATGGTATCGCCTCGCTCAGTGGGCTGATCGCGCATCTCTATTTTCACTACCCGGAACTGGCGGTGCAGTATGATCTCACCCAGGTGGCCCCGCTCGATCACTTTGTGGCGGATTGCCTCAATCTGCCTATTCCTTTCAACGCACCTATCACCGCGCCATCCGCGTTTACGCACAGGGCAGGCGTGCATACAAAAGCAGTGCTGCGCAATCCTCACTCATATGAGGTGCTCGATCCTGCCGATTTTGGACTGGCACGCTATGTCGATACAGGTTCGCGCTTCACAGGGCGACACGCTGTTGGGCACCGCGCCGCAACACTGGGTTTGCACCTGAGCGACGAAGAGATCGGTAATCTTACTTCGGCTCTGAGAGAGCGGGCCGAACGCGGTTCGCTCTCTCAGGAGGAAGTCGATGCATTTATTTCCACATACTACTTTTCCGACCGGCTGAGCGAAGCTAGAACGCAGTTCGTTGCCGGTTCGGAATAAGATCACTTGTACCAGGAAGGAAGGAGTTTCGTATGGGAACACTAGTCGAAGAAATCTTTAGTTACAAGCTTGGTCGCGCTGTAGAGCAAGGCGAGACGGTCGTAGTGAATGTTGACCGCGTGATGAGTCACGATACCACGACGCCGCTGGCAATCCAGGCGTTTCGCAAACTGACCCGGCAGGATGGTGGACGTGTCTTTGATGCAAAAAGGTCGCATATCGTCTTCGATCACATTATACCGGCGGCCACTATTGCGGCGGCTACGTTACATCGCGATATCCGCACATTCGCGCAGGAACAGGATATCACCATCTTGCAGGAGGGCATCTGCCACCAGGTGATGCCGGAGCGCGGCTATGTTATCCCCGGTGACATCATCGTAGGAGCCGATAGCCATACCTGCACCTATGGCGCGCTAGGCGCCTTTGGCACCGGCATGGGTTCTACGGATATCGGAGTGGCCTACGCAACGGGACGCGCGTGGTTTCGTATGCCACAAACCATCAATGTGCGCCTGGAGGGTAGGCTTGCGCCTGGTGTGTACACCAAGGATGTGACGTTTGAGGTAGTGCGCCATCTAGGTGTTGACGGCGCCAACTATCGCGCCATCGAATACACTGGGGGACTGGTTGAGCAGATATCGGTGAGCGAGCGCTTCACCCTGTGCAACATGGCGATTGAAATGGGCGGCAAGGTGGGGCTGGTTGCGCCTGATGCAACGACTCGCGAGTGGCTGAGTGGCCGTACTGACCGCGAGTATCCCATGCTTGCTCCGCGCAATCCACGCTATGAACGCGTCGTAGAGATCGACGCATCGAGGCTACAACCGCTGATCGCCTGCCCGCCGGATGTCAACAATGTTGTGCCGGTTGAGGAAGTCGAGCATGTGAAGATCGACCAGGTGTTTCTCGGCACCTGCACCAATGGGCGCCTTGATGATCTCGAGATCGCTGCCAACATCTTAAGAGGAAGGACCATTTCTCCCCAGACGCGTATGGTAGTGATACCCGCATCGCGCGAGGTCTACCTGGAGGCGATGCGCCTGGGCTATCTAGAAATTTTCGCGCGGGCCGGTGCATCGGTAGGTACTCCCGGCTGTGGCCCCTGCATTGGTCGCCACTTTGGGGTCCTCGCTCCCGGCGAACGCGCATTGACGACGATGAACCGTAATTTTACAGGGCGAATGGGTGATCCCACCTCTGAAATTTATCTCGGCAGCCCGGCTACGGTTGCCGCGACCGCGCTGACCGGACATATTACCGATCCGAGGGATTTCCTATAGCCATGGAATAGAAAGGAACTAACGCAAATGGCCCGTATCTGGATGCTTGGAGATAACGTAAATACCGATGTGATCATTCCCGGTCGCTATAATGTGACGACCGACCGTGGGCAGCTGGCGCGCTACTGCCTCTGTGAGGTGCTGCCGGAGTTTTCTCAACAGGTGCAGGTGGGGGATGTCGTGATGGCCGGCCACAACTTTGGCTGCGGCTCGTCGCGCGAACATGCTCCTGCCGCTTTACAGGCGTGCGGCGTTCAGGTGATCATCGCACGCAGTTTCGCGCGCATCTTCTACCGCAACGCCGTCAATATCGGCCTGCCTGTGCTGATCTGCGAAGAGGCCGTAGTAGCCAGCGCTAATGGACAGGAGATAGAGGTAGACCTGGCAAGCGGAGTTATTCGTAATACGACTACGGGGCAAACATTTCAATCCGAAGCGCTGGACCCCTTTGTAGCTCGTATCGTAGCCGCGGGCGGTATCATCGAGTATATTCGCCAGGAGGGAACGTTGCGATGACTCCCTTCTTGTAGTGTACAATCCACTATGTCACGAAAAGCGCCTGGTGACGGCCTTGGCGTGCGCAGGAAATCCTTCAAATTCTGCCAGGATGCGCGTCGTCTCGCTCACAGAGGTATATCCCTCTGCAGTGAGGTAAGCAAGACCGGTTCTTTTCAGGAAATCGTGGACAGTTGTGCTGGAGAAGGTATGGGCAAAGCCACCCGTGGGCAGTACCGCGTTTGTTCCCACGCAATAGTTGCCGGTGCAGAACGGGGTATAGGGACCAAGCAATATCTCGCCTGCATTCCTCAACCTGGGCAGGAGCGCGAAGGGTTCGCTCACCTGGACTGAGAGATGCTCCGGGGCATACTCGTTGACAAAAACGATGGCCTCATCCATATTTGTCGCCAGCACGATGCCGCCGGTGCCCTGTGGCTCCTCGAACACAGTCCGGCAAAAAGCTTGCCGCCATTCTGGAAGCTCCGCCATTTTGGGAGGAAGCAAGGCCATTACCGCTTCGGCCAGGGAGCGACTATCGGTTACCAGCAGACTGGAGGAATCGGGTCCATGTTCGGCCTCGATCAACAGGTCGCGCGCCAGTAACTCCGGGTCGGCGCTGGCATCGGCGAGGATGATGGACTCGCTGGGACCCGCGGGTAAGCCCACGTCAACCGTCCCATATAACAACCGTTTGGCGGCAACCACATAGCCACTCCCCGGGCCGGTAATTTTATGGACTCGACCGATGGTGGCCGTGCCATAGGCGAGCGCGGCAATGGCCTGCGCTCCTCCCACGCGGTAGATCTCGTGCACGCCGCACAGATCGGCGGCAACTAACGAGGCGGGATCAACCGTTCCATCTGGCGCGGGTGGAGTACAGACGACGATACGTGGAACACCGGCTATGCTGGCGGGCGTTGCGAGCATATACATCACTGAGGGAAAGGCTCCTTTCCCACGAGGCACATACAGCCCCACCGAGGTAATGGGCGTAATTTTCTCTCCGGCCAGCACACCTGGCGCTACCTGGGTGAACCACTGCTCGTGGGGCATCTGTCGTTCGTGAAACGTGCGGACGTTGCGAATAGCATGTTGAATAGCTGCGTATACCGAGGGGTCAAGCGCGCGGTGAGCCTGCTCGATCTCATCGTGGCCCACCCGCAGCTGATTCGGCGTGAGCTGCACACGGTCAAAGCGTGCTGTAAACTCAATCAGTACTTCGTCACCCCGTTCGCGCACTGCTTGTACGATGGGGCGTACTCGCTCGGTGAGTTCATCGATCTGCGTCTCTGCACGGCGCAATAAGCGCTTGCGCTGAGAATCGTCCAGCGTTGCTAACGCATAGAAATGAATCATGCTATCCTCCTATCAAACCCTTGCGGCGCATCTGTTCCAGGTCAAATTCTGCTGGAGCAAGGGGACTCATCCCCGCTTGAGCGCATGCCCAGCCAATCAGGGCAAATCCAGATTGTAGTCCCTGCACCACCATGGACGGCTCGTGGGCGGTGAGCAGTTTCAGGCAGTTCTCCTGTTGCTCGGACGCGATGAATCGCGTCCCTACATCTGCACTGTAGCGCTCGTTGTATCCGCGCAGCATCGAGACGTGAGGCGTAAAATCGTCGTAGTGTAGCTTCGCGGTTGCAGCCAGCAGGAGCAGCCAGTATCCGACCTGGCTGCCCTCAAGTATTGTATCGGGCTGCTGTCCGCTATGCACATGCTCACCGCTCTGCACCTCGGCCAGCTCCTGTAATTCATCCGCCAGCCGCGACACCAGGTAAAGCCAGGGGGCCGTCGTAGGGGTCTGATTTATCGCGCCCTGCCCCACTCGATCCAGGCTCTCATGCAGCAGGCGCGAGGTGTTGGATTCTTCGCTCAAATCGTGATCTCGCAGATAGAGGTAGGCATCGTATAACTGGCGCAGCGCGGTCTCTAAGGGCGCAGCGAATTCTACGGGCGCAATGAATTGCGCCCCTACACCGGGTGTATTGGCATACACGACCGCTGGCTCGAAGAGGCGTTCGGCGACAGTTTCATAGGTGCCATCGGGCAGCAGGCGGCGATAGTAGCAACTGCGGTAACCCATATGGCACGCTCCCGCGCCATGCTGGATCACGCGCAAGAGCAAACTGTTTTCTTCACAGTTCACAAAGATGGCGCGCACTTCCTGCACGTGACCGGACTGCTCACCCTTACGCCAGACAGTATTACGCGACCGGCTGAAAAAGTGCGTATAGCCTGTCTCGCGTGTTCGTTGGAAGGCTTCCTGATTCATGAAGGCCACCATCAGCACGTCACCCGTGATATCATCCTGGATGACGGCGGGAATTAGCTCCTGGCGGTCAAATTTCAGCATGGTCGCACTGGTACTCCTCTCGTCTGTAAATAGGCTTTCACCTCGCGGACGCGAAATCGACCGCAGTGGAAGGTCGATGCCGCTAATACGGCATCTGCTCGACCTGCGGTCAGGCCATCGTAGAAATGCTCCAGGGTACCAACTCCCCCAGAGGCGATGACCGGTACGGAGACAGCAGTGGAAACCAGTGCATTCAGCGCCAGGTCGTACCCCTGTTGCGTGCCGTCCCTATCCATACTTGTGAGGAGAATTTCGCCCGCACCTTGAGCGACACCGTACTGCGCCCATTCTACTACATCTCTGCCTGTAGGTGTGCGCCCACCGTGGATAAACACTTCATATCCACTCGGCATGGAAAGATTTGCCCTGGCGTCGATGGCAAGCACGATGCATTGCGCACCAAACTGCTCCGCACCGGCGCGCAGCAGGTCAGGATTTTGTACCGCTGCTGTATTCAGCGAGGTCTTATCCGCACCCGCTCCTAACGTGGCGCGAATGTCCTCGACGCTGCGTATGCCGCCGCCAACCGTCACCGGAATGAATACCTGCTCGGCAGTCCGCCGGACCACGTCGAGCATGGTCGCACGTTTTTCATAGGAGGCCGTAATATCAAGAAAGACTAATTCGTCTGCGCCTTCCGCATTATAAAATGCGGCGAGTGCCACGGGATCGCCAGCGTCACGCAAGTTGACAAAATTGACGCCTTTCACAACGCGTCCCGCTGTTACATCAAGACAAGGGATGATGCGCTTGGTCAACATAACTCTACCTCTCAATCTCCCGTATCGCTTCGGCAAGGTTTATGGCACCTGTATAGAGAGCCTTCCCAACGATCGCGCCTTCGATGCCGAGCGCGTCGAGGGAACCCAGGTCGTTTATCGAGCGAACGCCGCCGGAGGCAATTAACGAAGATGAGGGCGCGATAAATCGCGCCCCTACATCGATTGCTTTCTGCATCTCTTTCAGGGCGTCCAGGTTTGGTCCGGCGAGCGCACCATCACGAGCAATGTCGGTATAGATGAAGCGCCGTACTCCGCTGGCGCCTAGCTCGGCTGCGAG
>WNGH01024121.1_pt1 | contig 10690 bp, 10 predicted proteins | sample 5400631 | NCBI WGS metagenome assembly WNGH01 (sample SAMN13153373, study PRJNA577476) | soil metagenome | isolation source: 115 cm soil or saprolite under Garry oak tree replicate 1 | place: USA:California | collected 2016-06-15 | reverse complement strand
CTGTGCCTTCGAGATTCAGCGAAGCGGCGTTGGCGCCCTCCTTGAACTGGCAAGGCAGCACACCCATGCCCACGAGGTTGCTGCGGTGTATGCGTTCGAAGCTTTGGGCTATGACGGCCTTCACTCCAAGCAGACGCGTTCCTTTCGCGGCCCAATCGCGAGACGAACCGGTGCCGTATTCCTGACCGGCGATGACGACGAGCGGCACTTTCGCTTCCTGATATTTCATCGCGGCGTCGTAGATGCTCATCTCTTCGCCATCAGGCTGATAGACGGTGACACCGCCTTCTTTTCCCGGCACCATCAGGTTCTTGATGCGCACGTTCGCAAAGGTGCCGCGCATCATCACTTGATGGTTGCCGCGACGCGAACCATAGCTGTTGAAATCGCCAATCGCTACGCCGCGTTCCTGCAAATAGATTCCCGCGGGCGAGGTCGCTTTGATTGCACCGGCGGGGCTGATGTGATCGGTCGTGACTGAATCGCCGAAGATGGCCAGCGGTCGGGCGTCGTGAATGTCTTCCATTTCGCCCACTTCGGCGCCAAACCCTTCGAAGAATGGCGGCTCCTGAATGTACGTCGATTCCGCGTCCCACTCGTAAACCAGACCAGTGCTGGTTGGAATCTCGTTCCACATCGGATTCTGTTCAGCGAAGTTGCCGTAAAGCTGCCGATAAGTTTCCGCGTCAAAGGCTTCGCGCATCAGTGCGCCGATTTCTTCCGTGCTGGGCCAGATGTCACGCAGGAAAACATCCTGGCCATCCTGGTCTTTGCCCAAAGCCTCTTTTGACAAGTCGCGATCGATGCGGCCGGCGAGCGCGAACGCGACGACCAGCGGCGGGCTCATAAGAAAGTTCGCCTTGATGCTCTGGTGCACGCGCGCTTCAAAGTTGCGATTACCGGAAAGCACACTGGCGGCGATCAAATCGTGCTCGCTCAAAATCTTTTCAATGCAGGGATCGAGTGGGCCACTATTGCCGATACAAGTGGTGCAGCCGTAACCAACCAGATTGAAGCCAAGCTGATCGAGATACGTCTGTAAGCCAGTCTTCGCAAGATATTCAGTGACGACGCGCGAACCGGGCGCCAGCGAGCGCTTGACGCTGGGCCGAATTTGCAAGCCGCGCTCGACGGCCTTCTTCGCCAACAGACCCGCGGCGAGCATCACGCTCGGATTCGAAGTATTCGTGCATGAAGTGATCGCCGCAATCAAAACATCGCCGTGGCCCAACTCGACTTCGACCTCAGGGCTTGGTTCGCTTGGCTCCACGCGATCCGGCGTTGGCCGATTGTTCATCATCTCGGTTTCGGACCACGCGCTGGTATTCAACGCCGCCGCCGCGAGGGCAACCATCGGCGCCGTCTCTGATTTCTGCAATCCGCCGCCCGCGCGCCCTTCGCCGTCGCAGGTATCGAGTGTGGTCTTGAATCGGTGGTCAATCTCGCTCAAGGCCTTGCCATAACCACCACTCTTCACATCCTTTTCCAGGAGTTCTCTAAATTTTCTCTCCAACTCCGGCAAGGCGATGCGATCCTGCGGCCGCTTCGGACCGGCTACGCTGGGCACAATGGTCCCGAGATCGAGTTCAAGCACCGTGCTGTAGTCGCATTCGCCCTGGCGCGGAATGCCGAACATGCCTTGCGCTTTGAAATAGTTTCGCACCGCGTCGATTTGTTCGTCCGTTCTACCGGTCGCCTTTAAGTACAAACACGTCTCTTCATCCGGCGGAAAGTAACCCATGGTAGCGCCATACTCAGGCGACATGTTCGATATCGTCGCGCGATCGGTGACGGCGAGTGAGGCCGCGCCTTCGCCATGAAACTCGACGAACTTGCCGACAACCTTCGCTTTGCGCAGCATCTCGGTGACCGCGAGCACCAGATCAGTTGCGGTCACGCCTTCACGCAACTTGCCGCTCATGTGCACGCCGACAACATCCGGCGTGAGGAAGTAAACCGGTTGGCCCAACATCGCGGCCTCCGCCTCGATACCGCCAACTCCCCAGCCAACAATGCTGAGGCCATTGATCATGGTTGTATGTGAGTCGGTGCCAACAAGACTATCCGGATAATACAAACCGTTCTTTTCCCAGACGGATTTGCCCAAGTACTCGAGATTGACTTGATGACAAATGCCGATGCCCGGCGGAATGACGCGAAAACCATCGAACGCCTGCATGCCCCATTTTAGAAATTGATAGCGAGAGTTATTGCGACGAAATTCCATCTCCATGTTGCGCTCGAACGCCTGAGGATTGCTCGAGAAATCAACCTGCACTGAGTGATCGATGACGAGATCGACCGGAACCAGAGGTTCGATTATTCCAGGATTCTTATTCAATCGCGTCACCGCGGAACGCATCGCCGCGAGGTCGACCAGTAAGGGTACGCCGGTGAAATCCTGAAGCAGCACCCGAGCGACAACGAACGGAACTTCTTCGGTGCGCTCAGCATTAGGTTGCCAATTAGCAAGACTACGCACGTCATCTTCCGTGATTTTCGTGCCGTCGAAATTCCGCAGCACCGACTCGAGCACGATGCGAATGCTGACCGGCAGTCGCGAGATCTTTCCGATGCCTTCCTTTTCAAGTTGTGGCAGCGAATGGAACTGACCGGTCTGTCCCGAATTAGGTGAAAACGATTGCAGCGAATTGAAGAGATTGTGCGGCATATTATGAAACTCCGATGGAGCGCCCGCATCCTTGCGAGCGGTTCGCGCGCATCCGGCGCGCACAAAGAGGTGAGAAGCCTTAGCTCCTCTTACGAAATGCTTAACGTTTACGATTAATTCAACTTCAAGTCTAAGAGCGCGGATTGCAATCGTCAAGCGCATCATCCGCGTAGGCTAGACTTTAGTTTGCGTTCAGAATCTCGCTATCGCAGACTGAAGTCTACGCTACCTTTGCCGCCATGCAGCCCATTTGCTATAGTCCGTCTAGCAAACGTTCTCCGCGATTTATTTACATGATCCACGTTTGGACGCTGGTCTCAAGCGCGTTTGTGGAAACACTCTCTTACGAGGTGAAGTCATCATGCCAAAGAAGATGCCTGAGTCGTTCAATTACCTGGCCAACAATCCAGAGCACGTAGCCGATCCTGAAATCGAAGAGTTCATGGAAAACGAGATCGCGCGCGCGCCGAAAGACCCGGAATTGTTGGCTCAACGTCTGCACAATAATACGGCCGCCTCACCGCAAGACGCCGGTGGCGACATCGACGCAGCCTGGGAGGACGTGAACGAGAGCGGATCGGAGACCTTTGCCGGAGACAGTCCCACGCCTGACCAATCAATGGTCGAAGAGAACGCGCGGGCCATCGGCATCAGTTTTGAAGACAACGAAGAATTGGATTTTCTCGATAAGATTGAGCGCCGCGATCGCAATCGGTATGAATTAGAGGAACAATCAAAAACTCGCGACGATACGATCTGAAGCCGCTTCGACACCTTCAGAGTTGTACGGCTTTGCACGGAAAGTCGTTCAGACACCGAAGACGATCGAATTCTTTCGGATCAAAACGCGTCTCATTCACACCTGGCTTTAGCCAGGTGAACTGCGCCATGCTAAGAGCTGGGAATCGTTTAAACTGTTTCCCCGTCTTCATGGCTCTCCGATCACCCGGCTGAAGCCGGGTGTGAATGAGAACTTCGACGCTTCTTTCTTGTGCCAGCTATGTTGTAGGCGATTTCTCATCAACCTCGCACAGAAAACCAGGTAATCGCTTATTTACCTTGCGACCTGCGACAGACGGTTGTATCCTCTCCCGCCATGAATCGTCCAATCTTTCTGCTTATCGTTTTTTTAGGGTTCTTGGTTTCGGCATCCGCTCAACCGTGCATGAAAGCAACGACGGACTGCACTGAATGGGTCAGCCTCGGAGATCATGCGCGTTCGCTCATCTATCGCACCTATGCCCTCGAGACTAAGAACGAAAAAATTACGCGCGCGCTGATCGTAGTTCACGGCCAGGGCCGCGACGCCGACAATTATTTTCGAACTGCGCTTGCCGCGGGTTTTCTGGCCAACGCGTTCGATGACACGATCATTATCGCGCCGCGCTTTGCATCGAATGACGGCCGCGGTTGCCGCGATACGCTTGCCGCCGACGAGATAAGTTGGAGTTGTTCCGGCGACAGTTGGCGCTCCGGCGGGGTCGCGACCAGCAACAGTAAGCTTACGTCGTATGATTTTATGGACGAGATTTTGCGCCAGCTATCTCGGAAAGCAGTCTTTCCGAATCTGAAGGGAATCGTTCTCACGGGCCACTCAGCCGGCGGGCAGTACGTCACGCGTTACGAAATGGCGAATCTGGTCCACGACAAGATCGGCATTCCGATCACTTACGTAGTCGCAAATCCTTCCAGTTATGCGTATCTCGATCCCGATCGTCCGACAGGAACGAACAATGAAATGCGTGCGTTCGGCGATGCGCGGAATTGCACAACCTATGATAATTGGCCTTACGGTTTGAAGAGCCGCAGTGGCTACACGGCAAAACTCACGGACGATCAGTTGAAGCAGCAACTCGCCGTGCGTCCCACGACTTACTTGCTCGGTGAACTCGACATATTGCCGCTGGCGGGATTCGATTCGTCGTGCCCGGCGATGGCCCAAGGTCCGACGCGCCTGGCGCGCGGCCAAACCTTCGCCGCTTATGTGAACGCGAAATACAAGGCGCAGCATAAAGCAGTGGTCGTTCCCCTCTGCGGTCACAACGCCCGTTGCATGTACACAGCGGAAATCGCGTTGCCAGTCTTGTTTCCGAAAATGTAAACGGGTGCTCCTATGGAAAGTTCCTTCGCGGCGGCAACGCCACGCTCTTAAACACTATAGGAAGACCGCTGCAGACGGTTCCACAAAGGGCCTGACTGTGGCAAGGAAAGATAATCCCTTCCTTATGGTAATCGCAGGCTTGAGGCGACTGTTGATAGGATCGAGGGTAGCGTATGGCAATCGGAACCGAAAGCCATGGAAAATTGTGAAGAAAGGAGATGTCGTAGCATGAAAACCCAGGTTCAATCTTTGAAACAGCCCTCGCAAATGCGTTCAAGGATGCCCGTCCATTGGGCCAGGAGATTTTTGGTCAACCCGCACCGCCCTTGCCTAAGCCTGGACAGCAAAAGGATTCAAAACTCAAATAAGATCAGACTTCGACCACGGAGGGATAGCGGCGCTCCTAAGCTCCTATGGAAAACTCGCACGCGGCTGCAAGGTCACACTCTTAATCAAAACCTTGTCCGAAGGTCTCTCGGTTCCTTGCTCGGTGGGTGCGTGCATGATCACGTCGGCGTTGTTGATGCCGTCGATCACGCGGCCAAAAACCGTGTACTTCTTGTCGAACGCCGGCTGCTTTTTCAGCGTGATGAACCACTGGCAGTTCGCGGTGTTGATATCGTTGGTGCGCGCGGCGCCGAGTGTGCCACGCTCGTAAGGGATGTCGCTGAATTCTGCCGGCACGTTCGGATAAGGCGAATTTCCCGTGCCCCAAACCGCCGTGTTACTTCCCTTCGTTTGGGGATCGCCGCCCTGAATAATGCCAAGGTCCGGATCGATGCGATGGATCGCCGTGCCATCATAGAAATGTTCGTCGATGAGTTTCTTGAAACGTTCAACCATTTGCGGCGCGATGTTTGGATACAGCTCGATCACAATGCGCCCGTAGTCCCCTGTTTCAAACACTGCGACTTGTGAATCAGGCTGCGGCTTGACGCCCGTCTTCACATTAGCTCCGGCGGTCTCATCGGCTCGCGGTTCTTTGTTAGCGGTGTTGGTCTGATTTTGATTGCAGGCGGTGAAAGACAGAATCAAGAGCATCAGCAGAACCAACGGTGTTACGATCAATCTTTTCACTCGTCATCCTCCATTAAATCCGTTTGATACTCCGCACTTCGGCCCGTTACCGAAACCGCGAGCGGTAGCGACGGGATGTTACCACGCAATATAACTAGCGCAAGGTCAAAACAGTTTTCTGCTGTCCAGCAAAATCGTCACTGGCCCATCGTTGACCAGTTCAAGTAACATCATCGCACGAAAGCTGCCGGTGGCGACTTCGCTAATGGACGTGCGCGCCTGCTTAACAAAGAAATCATACAACTGCTCAGCAATCTCGGGCGGCGCGGCATCAAGCCACGATGGCCGCAAGCCACGCCGCACATCGCCATATAAAGTGAACTGCGAAACGATCAGGACGCCGCCATGAACATCTGTGACCGAGCGATTCATGCGGCCCGATTCATCATCAAAGATTCGCAGCGCCGCGATCTTTTCGACCAGATATTCCGCATCCTTCTCCGCGTCATCGCGCGCAATTCCCAAAAGAACGACGAGACCGTTGCCGATCTCGCCGACGATTTTATGATCAACTGTCACTGACGCGCGCGTCACGCGCTGGACTACGGCTCGCATTTATTTCTTCGGCGGTTTGCTGGGGCGAATCTCAACTCGACTCGGTAGGGAGCGATCATCATGGTGCAGCAGATCGATCACGACTCGCGCGATGTCCTGCGGCGTAAGCTGCCAGTTCTTTTCGTCGCTGGGAGAATCGCCGCCAAATTCTGTGTTCACCGATCCGGGCATGATGTAGCTGACTTTGATGTTGTCGTGACGCACTTCCTGCATTAATGCTTCGCTAAAGCCGTTGAGTCCAAACTTCGATGCATTGTAAGCGGCCATCTGCGGGTGCGCGTTCACTCCGGCGAGCGAAGAGATGTTGATGATGTAACCGCCGCCGCGTCTTTTCATTTGCGGGATCGCTTCTCGGCAGCAGTAGAAAACGCCAAACACATTCGTCTCCAGCACCGCGCGAAAATCCTCCGGCGTGGTGTCTTCGACTTTTTGGAAAATGCCGATGCCGGCGTTGTTGATGAGAATGTCGAGCCCGCCAAGTTCTTTGACTGTGTAATCGATTAACTTTTTGACTTGATCGTAGTCTCGCACGTCGCAGACGAAACCTATTGCCCGGTCTTCATCGCCTTGATTCAGTTCTTTAATGGTCTTATCAATCTCGGCATGATGTCTCGCGGCAACGCAGACAGAAACTCCTTCGCGCAGCAAAGCTTCGGTGATGGCGCGGCCAATGCCTTTCGTGCCGCCGGTGACGATTGCAGTTTTATGTTTTAGATTCATTTTCACCCCTGCCATCCTCTATCGCCCTTACGGAACGCCGCATACGCTTGGCTGGTCCTCAAGGAAATACGAAACTCGCTGATGGAGAACTCTCGCGTTTTAGCGATGATCTCGGTAATCATTTCTACCATTCCGCGATATCGCGGGTCACTGTCCTGCCAATAACCGACAGCCCAGTCTTCGATGATATACCAACCTCCGACCTTCAGCCCGGTCAGGAAAAGCGTCTGGAAGCAGGTCCGTGTCTCCGCGGCAAAGTGCGAGCCATCATCGATAACAATGTCAAAGGGACCGTGCGCTGCGGCGATGCTACTGAGGGTTTTCACGTCGTTTTGATCGCAGACGGCAGTCTGTACGTTATTGGGGAAGCGGCAATTTGGCAGTTTGAGATCGATGCCGAAGATCCGCGTGTTAGGGTGGTGGAAAAACTGCGCCCACAAGAAAAGGGAACCGCCTTGGTCGACGCCTATCTCCAAAAGTGACACCGGCCTGTCACGTAATTCCACTAGCAGTTCCGCATATACTTCCAGGAGGCCAGTCTGCGTCTTGTCGGTGGGTGCAGTATCCTCCATGTTGTTCTCACCGGCAATTTAATCTAAGCGTCCCGGTCGTAAGCAACTCTCAACCAGCGCTTTACTTCATCATCGATATCTTTCAGCGATGTAATCTCGAAGCGATGCGTGATGCGATCTTTCTTTTCATAGCCGCCGGTGTTGATTAGACGCTTCGGCGTTTTCTTTGTGTCACCCAAGGCGAGGCCGAAATCGATGCGCGTCTGTGTCGTCGGTTTGATCTGCGCGAAGACGTGATTGCGATATAAGGGAACGATCGTTTGACACGGACACGCTTTCACGTCTTTGCCGATGCCCAAGCCCAGTTTCAGCAGCGCGTCATAAAGCGGTCGCAGATGCTCTTTCTTGCCTGAAAACATTTCCTCAACGTACTTCTGCGCGGCTTTCAGATAGACATCCGGATTGCCCAATTCTTCGCCTTTTCCTATGGAACGTTCGGCCAGCCACCACGCCGAGTTTGTGCCGAGACCATGTTCGCTCTTCAGCCAATCGCGGCGCTCTTTCTCGGTGGGCGGACCTTCCTTTTTGATGAACTTAAGCCACTCTTCCAGCGTGCGTCCGGTCTTTTGCTTCAGTTCGGTGACCCATTTCTGCGTCATTAAGACGCCGGGATGGACGCCATAGATCGATTTCGTTTGAATTGCAGTTTTAGGCATAACGTACCTTTGTCTTAGATTCTTTCCCTTCTCCCTTTGGGAGAGGGGCCAGGGGTGAGGGCGCGTAGCGTAGGACAAAAAAAGGAAAGTAGGTTCTTCTGCTCGCTAAACCCTCACCCCGACCCTCTCCCAGAGGGAGAGGGAGTTCAGCGTTTTGTTTCCCTTAGGGCGTCGCTTTCCCACGCACCACTACCGCCATTACAAACGAGGCCAGCACCCATCCGATCACGATCGCACCCGCTTGCATCGCGATGTAGGCGTTGCTAAAGCTCCACCAGTTCCATTCGTCCAGATGACCACCGACGAAGACGATCACGCCGATGACGGTTAGAAAGACAACCCGAATGGCATACGAAAGCGCGCTCGTTTGCAACAGCAAAAAAGTAGCGAGTAGCGCCGCGATGAATTGAGTGACAAAGCCGATCACGAGAGGTTTCACCATCGAACCGAACGGCTCAAGACGTACCGCAGCAAAGATCACGGGGCCACGAGACATTCGATCCGCCGCTTCCTGTTCCATCTTTTGGGATTGCTCATTAGTCATTCCGGGCGTTCGCTTGGGTTCGTTCGGGAGCAGATAGTTACCGGAACGCGGTGCGTTCGCCTTAATCGCCTGGGCCACCGCGTCTTCATTTGTGAATGTGCGCAGTGGTTCGCCCGGCCAGGGAATCAACATCCAGGCGATTGCGCTCCAGACAAACAAAACGATCGCGCCCAGAACCGAGCCCAGCACAAGTTGTTTGCCCATCGCAAGGTCCTCCTTCAGAGATCGGATTGGTCTAACGTCAGCCTGCGGGTTCTTCCTGATGTTGCGACAAACTGAACCAGTTACCCGAGTTGTCCATCATTACGGTGGCAGTGCCCCAGTCCTGTACGCTTGGCGGTCCCTTGAATTCTACGCCGCGCGCTTTAAGCTCATTGTAAGTCTGGTAAATGTCGTCCGCATCAAAGACCCCGCCGCCGAGCACGCCTTTGTCGATTAGCGAACGCAACTGCGCTGCCGATTCTTCATCCAACATCATGCCCGGTTTCGGCTCCATCAAAATGATTTCAAAGCCGGGTTGGTCCTTTATCCTCATCGTCAGCCAGCGATAGTCCTCGCCGATCTTGGCATCCGTATCGACTTCGAATCCCAGTTTGTCACGATAGAACTCGAGCGCCTTCTGCTGGTCCTTCACCCAAATCAACACGTGCGACATTTTCGTGATCATAGTTTTAGTTTCTCCCTTCGGTTTTGGAAAGGAGGATAAGAAAGTTGCCGGAAAGCTGCTTCTCGAAAATTGCTGAATGTACGACAAACTTCAGTTTGTCGCTGTTCCTGGACAATGCTTCCTTTCCAAGAGGGCGACAAGCTGAAGCTTATCGGACATTTGAATTCAGCCCGAACATCTGAATAAAGCAGCCCGGCACTTTTCGCAGCGAGTCCATTTCGCGCTTGCGGTATTTGGCCGGCGCGTCCCCCACGCACTTGCGGAAAAGTGAACTGAAAGATCCGAGACTTTGAAAGCCGACTTCAAAGCACACGTCGGTGACGCTCAGCGGCTGGGAGCGCAGCAGCTCTTTGGCTTTTTCAATCCGCCGTTGTATCAAATACTGGTGCGGCGTCGTCTGAAAAGTGTCTCGAAAGAGGCGCAAAAAATGATAGCGCGAAAGACACGCTTGTCTCGATATCTCCGATAGATTCAAAGGCAAATCATAGTAGTCGTCGATAAAACGGCGCGCGCGGCAAAGCCGTTCGTGAATGTCCGAACCGGTAGATTTCGTTTGACGAAAAGTTCTTTCGGCCACTTCTCAACGCAGCGACTAGCCGGTCTTCGCTACAAACCTTCTCGACAATTAGGTGGAGCGAGCGAGATTCTACTGCGAGTTTGGGGAAAGCGGAAGCCGTGTCGGAAGCCCGACCGTAAGGGAGGGCCTCTTGCTCAAGTCGAGCCCTCCCTGACGGTCGGGCTTCTGACACTATCGCCCCGGGTTGTACCAGTAACGATCGGCGAGCTTCTCATCGTGCCAGTTCGAAGTGATCAGGCTTTTCATTGCGTGTCCCAGCATCCCGAAATAATGCCAGTCGCCGAACTGATCGAACTTGCGCGTGCAGCCCAGCGCTTTCACTTGTGGCAGTCGCGTGGTTCGTTGTCCGCGCGTTCGACCGAGGCGACGCAACGCCAGCGGCAATATGACATCCTCGGCGTACAAACGGCTTTCATCGTAGCCGCCGACTGCTTCAAAATCTTCCCGCCGGCAAAACGAGAGGCCGATGTCCAGTCCGGTTAGTAGAACCATCGGCATCATCAGATAGTAAGTAATCAACAAAGCAAAGGACTTTCGCTCCAATACGCCC
>WNGH01007098.1_pt1 | contig 10691 bp, 10 predicted proteins | sample 5400631 | NCBI WGS metagenome assembly WNGH01 (sample SAMN13153373, study PRJNA577476) | soil metagenome | isolation source: 115 cm soil or saprolite under Garry oak tree replicate 1 | place: USA:California | collected 2016-06-15 | reverse complement strand
AAAAGAGATTCACCAGCTTGCATACAACGAAGGCTCTCTTCTAGAAGCTATCGAACGGATTGAATCTGATTCCGAGATTCGAACTCTTAATGCCAAAGAGTCGGAACTCAAAGCGCTGAGAAAGAGGCTCCTAAACGAAGAAATGTCAAGACTGGGCGGACTATTCACAAAGGTTCTGTCGCTGCATCAGAGAGGAGAGGTGCATATCCATCTACAGGCAATAGAAGTATTGACGCGATATGTGAAAGCCCCGCTTACGACCTTGGCCAAGGAATCCGACGGCTATCCGGAACTGACAGACTCGCTCGAGGGAGTATGCGAGTCCATTGAATCAAACAGGTTACCGCTCGGAGAAAAAAAGGCAAGAAAAACACTCGAACGAGCCAAACGGATCATAAACGGGTCACTCAGACCAATTCAGAAAGAGGCTAGAGAAGCCTTTGCGGCGAGAAGTCAGATCCTACGCTCCCCAAACCTGAAGAAGCTCAGATCCCAACGATCCGACCTACGAGCAGAATACACTAGATCCCGAGCCTCGAAGCAATCGCTAGAATCGAAGATGAAGAGCATCGCCGAGGAAACTTCATCGCTGAAAGTCCAAGCGAAAACCCATCTCGACACAATACATGACCTGGCCATGAAGAACTTCAACAAAGGCGTCCCGCGGGAACTGCGTGAAGAGGTCCTATCCCTAACCCACTAGACTCTTCGTCAACCCCAACCAGACCTCTCCGGCGCTCCGGCGGGGTCCCTCCCAGATGTAACTCGGTTCAAAAACAGTTGTAGTATGGCTGTCTATTGGGATTCGCGGGCCTTCATTCGTTTCTCGAGTTCTTCCTGGGACACGTCTTCGACGTGTGTGGCGATCCACCACTGGTTTCCATATTGGTCCTTGACGCCTCCTGTCCGGTCTCCGTAGAACTGGTTAGATGGCTCCCTCAGGGAAGTTGCACCTTCCCCGATCGCTCGTTTGTAGGCTGCATCAACATCCTCCGTGTACACGTTGATCATTGCAGGAACCGCTGGGAATTCTGGGGTTGCGTCGTTTATCATTATGATTGAGTCGCCTATCCTCACTTCGGCGTGACGTATTCGACCATCGGACGCGGTGAACCTCTCTTCTTCCTCCGCGTCAAACACCTGTCTAAGGAAGTCTATCAAGCTCGATGCTCCTTCGACACTCACTATAGGAGTGAGGGAATGATAACCTTCAGGAATAGGCTTCACTTTACTAGTAACAGATTGCATTGTCGATGATGGTTTGTCGTGGCTTGATAAAAGGGTGACTGGGAAGAAACCATTCACCTAGGCTTTGATCGTGAAAGTAAACACGTTGTTTCGTGATGTGATCAGCGTTATGGTGTAATAAGAGCCTGACTGGAAGGAGAACGCGTTCCCGTCTATCAGTAGATTGGTGGTTCGGATCGCGTTAGGCGCAAAAATGGGTCCTGACCAGCTATTGTTTGAGTAGACCCGACCATTTGCGTTCTGCACAGAGTATGACGCGAGGGACAACTGAACCGATCCAGTGTTGATGACCTGAAGTGTAATGTTCGTCGGGGAATTCAGAGTTGAGGAGATGATGTTGAGGTCTTCCCTTCCCGGGCAAGGCGTCGCTCCAAAAGAGCCGCAGAACCTAGGCGCGGTTGATGCTGCATAGATTACCACCCCAAAGAAGGTGACGAATATTCCAAGGAACAAGACCAAAGCTAGCGCGGTGGCCTTTTCACCAGTTGACCATTGCCGCTTACGCTTTGCCTTTTCTCCCATGGCAACTTTGTAGGTGACGCCGAATAGTTGAGAAGATTGTTCCCTAAGCAAGGCCGATGGAAATACATCTCACCAGGCCCCACAAAGCCGCGCGAGGATCCAGTAAGTATCGAAGGGCGCGTCCCCCGATCGAAATGTCTAATATTCGCTAGTCCGAAGACTCCACGTGAGGTTGTGCATATGAATCCGATCAACTTCTCAGTGTATCGTCACAATCTCCAGTCCGCTTAGACGCGAAACCTTCGCTCTCAAGCCAATTGGACCATTTACTGAATCCCTGGTTTCTTTGCATGTGTGTACCAGCCTTGATGAAAAGACTAGACCATGTCAGGAAGAGAATTGGCGTCTGCTCGGAGCTTCTGGAAACGCAAGAATCTCCGGGATGGGCGCAGAAGTCGGTATGTCGAGGTGGAGGAGGTCTCCCTTGACAGTTTAAGAGCGGACGCTGTAGAAAACGGACTAGTCGACGAAGTCGTATCAATCTTAGCAACGGGCAAAGAGGCTGACGTGTACGTCGGCCTCTGGAAGAAGATCCCACTGGCATTGAAAGTATACCGGTTGCACAAGACTCCCCACAGGAAAAAGTCCGCGATCGGGTACTCGGTCGATCGCATGGGCCAGATCGCGGCGAACGAGTTTACAATACTCGAAAAAGCCTACCGAGCCGGCATATCAGTGCCGACTCCGGCAAGAAGAGCGGACAACATGTTTACAATGAGATTCCTCGGTGACGAAACCAGCGCCCGCCGCCTTAGGGACTTGGACCTTGACGAACCTGGACAGTATGCAAAGCAAGCACTTGGAATTGTCGAGAAGCTTCTTGACGCTTTCATCGTTCACGGCGACCTGTCAGAATACAACTTGCTGCTTTACCGCGACCGTATTTTCGTCATCGACTTCCCCCAGGCAGTGGACCTCTCCTCTCGGCCCAACCGACACCGACGATTCGAAAAAGCCAAACCGTTGCTGCAGCGAGACTTGGAAAATGTGGCCCGATACTTTTCGCAATATGATATCGAAATCGATACTCTTGCGGAATATAACCGGCTCACGACCAAGTTTGAGAGAGAACATCTAGACTAGCTAACAGGCTGCTATATCACTGGTGCGGTGCTAATGTCGATTCCCTTCGAGGTCATCTCGTAGTAGTAGCCCCGCGAGGGAAGGAGTCCCTTGCCCATCTTGACAAGCCTCAAGGTACCACTATGACTGGGTCCCTCACTCTTCCGTTTCTCCATATCCAAGACGATATCGGCGAAGTTGACCATAGCATTCTCAATCGTCTCATCCAGGACACTGGTATGCAGGGTCGCGATACCAATTGACTTCGCAAACCTGGTAGCATACTTCAGGACTTGTCCGTATTGGAAGACCTTTTTCGCTTCGACCATGAGGAAGAACGGCGTTAGCGAGTCCATGATCCCCATCGTCTTCTTACCCAGATGTTTCAGCGTGAAGCTTCTGCCTTGGGCGATGAGGTCGGAGAACTTCATTGTACTGTCGATGATCTGGTCGGGCCGTTCCAAGGGGAACGATTCTGCAAGCTTCTCAACTCCCAGCGCGAACATGTCGACAAAAGAGAGCTTCCCCTCCGACTCATACCGGCTCACATCTACTCCCCAGGAGGCTATACTGTCCCGAACGTCCTCAGCCGACTCGTCAACAGCAAAGTATTGAACTCGAAAGTCGCGTTCGAGGGCGGCAGCAGCTATTTGCTTTACGAGGGTCGACTTGCCGCTCCCAACCGGGCCTGTTATTCCAACGGCCGAGGGTCTGGGAAACCCGCCTCCTAGAAGGTCGTCGAGGACTTTAATCCCGGTCGGCTCCAAAGCCGTCACTACAGGACGCGTTCTGTTTCGGGCAGTTAAGCGGATTGTATCTGACGGGGCCGACTTTAGACTGGCAGCTTAACTACACACTCTGCACACAGCAATTGAGATTTAGCAGGCTCGTTCTCTTGCCAGATTGCCCGAGCTGTGGAGATCCATACGAGTTAGGTGCTTCCTTTTGCTCGTATTGTGGATATGCTCTCTCTTTGAAACCAATCCCGCCGGCAGAATCAGACGGGTCCGTAGGGATGTGTGCTTGTGAAGGTCGAGATCTGAACCGAGATAAGGCTCGATTCTGTCGGTTCTGTGGAAACTCGCTTCTTGTAAGAGAACCTCGTAGTGAGTCCAAGATCACTTGGCATTCTGTTCTGTCTTTGGAAAGAGATGAGACGATACTCGATACTTGGGACGGCGAAGAGAAGGAAATCAAACCGTTGATTCACGGCGAAGTTCAGGTTTTGGACCGAGGTGAAGGATTGCTTGTTCTTACAGATCGAGAATTAATATGGCTATACAGGATGCCCTCCGCGGGAGAAGATCAATATTCCATAGGATTCAGGACTCCCCTGGAAAAAATCAGCGACGTATCTTTTGATGTAAACCCAGTCTCGCATGTGGCCGTTACTGATGACAACAAAAGCATCCACATTGTCGGCCTTTATTCCCAACGAGGCCAGAATCCAGGATTTGCGGGAATATTGCAACACAGAAAGCACATGACCGAGGAGGAACTCGGAACCCTTCAAGAGAATGTGATGAAACGCCGAGCCGAGAGAAAATTCGCCATCTTGGAGCTTCAGAAGAAGGAGCGAGTGCAAGTGATCGTGGACTTTAGTTTTCTCAAGGACTACATGGAAAAAGGTGGAATGGTCGTTCAGAAAATTAGTTGTGCAAACTGCGGTGCATCCATGCATCTTCCTGAGAAGGGAAATACGGTCGACTGTCCTTATTGCAGGACGACTCATCGGGTCCAAGATGTATTCGAGAGGGTCAGGCAGTTGATCGGGTAGGTACCCTCTTATCTTAGACATACCAGAATCAGATAGTCTTTCTAATGTCCAGACATGTGGCTCCTCACGGTTCGTGGAAATCGCCCATTACTGCGGATCTCCTCGCCTCGACCTATGTCGGTCTTGACGAGCTTAGAATTGATGGCGAGGATCTTTACTGGAATGAACTTCGTCCCGCGGACAAGGGCCGGAACGTAATCGTTCGGAGAAAACCGGACGGCACGCTGACCGATATTACTCCAGCAGGCTTCAGCGCGCGAACAAGAGTTCACGAGTACGGTGGCGGATGCTACCTCGTCCAGAACGGAACAGTCTACTTCTCCAACTACACGGACCAACGCTTCTACCGTCAAGACCCAGCGAAGGCCCCTCGGCCCCTAACACCCCCAGTAGACATTAGATACGCAGATAGCGTATTCGACCAAAAGAGAAACCGCATAATCTCGATACGCGAAGACCATACTCTCAAGACCCCGCAAGCTGTGAACACCATCGTCAGCCTTGATCTAGAGAAGGAGAGCGAGGGCAAGATCCTCGTCTCCGGAAACGACTTCTACTCAACCCCGCGGCTCCGCCCCGACGGGTCCAAACTGGCCTGGTTGACCTGGAATCATCCCAACATGCCATGGGACGGAACAGAGCTCTGGATTGCTGATGTCAAACCCGACGGCTCACTGGGACAAGCGGAAAAGATTGCGGGAGGATTGGATGAATCCATCTATCAGCCAGCATGGTCACCCAACGGCGAGCTATACTTCAGCTCCGACAGGACGGGATGGTGGAATCTCTACCACTGGCACAACAATGAAGTCGAAGCCCTGTACCCGATAGAGGCCGAATTCGGCCTCCCCCAGTGGGGATTCGGATCACACACCTTCGTCTTCGAATCCCAGGATCGAATCGTCTGTGCTTACACGAAGAATGGGCTGTGGAACCTAGCCAGCCTGAACCTTAGGAAGAAGAAACTCGAACCGATAGAGACAGCGATCAATCAGATCGACCGGGGCAACCTAGCCGCGAAAAACGGACAGGTCTTTCTGATCGGAGGATCGGCCACCGAACCCTCGTCCATAGTACGGATAGACCTCTCATCCAAAGAGACGGAGATACTACACCGATCCCGGGAGATCACCGTCGGCAGAGAGTACATCTCGATTCCAAACGCGATCGAGTTTCCCACGGAAAATGGACGAACCGCCTTCGCGTTCTTCTATCCTCCAAAGAACCCTGAATACGAAGCACCCCAAGGCGAGAAGCCTCCTCTCCTAGTCGTAAGCCACGGCGGACCTACTAGCGCCAGCCCCTCCACACTGCGCTACGAGATACAGTACTGGACAAGCCGGGGAATCGGGGTTGTAGACGTCAACTATGGCGGCAGCACCGGATACGGTAGAGAGTATCGCAAGAGACTCAATGATCAATGGGGAATCGTTGACGTTCAAGACTGCGTCAACGCCACCCGATACCTGGCCCGTCATGGACAGGCTGATGGAGAGAGGCTCGGTATCCGGGGAGGAAGCGCGGGAGGCTACACAACCCTATGCGCACTCGCGTTCACAGACACGTTCAAGGCGGGAGCCAGTTACTTCGGCGTCAGCGACCTTGAGCTCTTAGCCAAGGATACTCACAAGTTCGAGTCCCGATACCTTGACAAGCTAGTTGGACCCTACCCTGGACGTCGGGACATCTATCGCGCGAGATCACCGATAGACCACGTTGACGGAATATCTAGCGCTCTAATCCTCTTCCAAGGACTAGAAGACAAAGTCGTGCCACCTGACCAGTCAGAGAGGATCTTTCAAGCGGTAAAGGCGAAGGGCCTCCCTGTCGCCTACATCGCCTACGAATGGGAACAACACGGCTTCCGACGAGCAGAGAACATCAAAAGATCCTACGAGGCCGAACTATACTTCTACTCGAAAATATTCCATTTCAACCTTGCCGACCGAATAGAACCAGTCACGATAGAGAATCTAGACGCGAGAGAAACGAAGCCCCCACTCCCTGCCGTGGAAGTAACAGAGACAGTCTAGAAATCTTCCGCCACCTGTGGCGGTGGAGTCAAGAACTTGTTCTGCCGTTAGACACGGTCAGGGGTATCGCCGTCAAGTCCAAATTGTGCATGACTTTGATCAGCCACTTCCCTTCCTCTTTCGTCATGACCCAGCTGAGAATACCGCGTCTCGGAGGTCGTAGTTGGCCGGAATCGTCCAGGGCTCCTGTCATACTCCACCAAATATCTACGGAGGCTACATCCGGTTTTATGAGCCGGACCTTGATATTCTCGGTCGTTTGATGGGTATTCTTGAACCTGGTGGCAAAGAGACGTTCGTGGTATTTCTCAATGGCGACCCGCCCACTCGTCCCTTGACCCACCCAGCTGGTGAACTCGCCATCTTCCGCGTAGAGCGATGCGAGTGCTTTCGCGTCATGTTTGTTCCCGGCGTCCATGCAGTCCTCGACAACTTCTCGAATCGACTCTTCAGATGGGAGCATGTTACAAAACGGGCAAAGACTTGAGATAAGTCTATTCAAATGGGGTCTTTTGAGACTGGTTTTTCGTCTTAGGCCGAAAGAATGCTGGCGCCACACGTAAGACCAGCCGGCGCCACGTCTCTGAGAAATGGAAGATTGAGAGACTCAGGCAATGATGTTTCAGTCAAAAGAAATGGTTTGACTTGCAAACTGAAAGCTGACGGAACCGATCTGCCGATCCCTCCGAATGACTTCACCTTCAGGACTTTGGCTGGAAGCTAAAGCATCGCTCCTAGGTAGGATATCATTATAGCGAAGATACCTGCGCCGGGCAAGGTCACTAGCCAAGCCAACAGCATTCCCTTCAACGTCGACTTGACAACGCTCGCTCGACCACCTATTCCAGCGTTTGAACCCTCATGAATCTGGGTCGTGGATAAGGGAGCTCCGAGAAAAGCCCCGGCAGACACCACTAGAGCAGTGGCTGCGCCCGCTTTCGACCTTTGAACCTGGTCGAGGGAGGTATGTTTTCCCATGACTGTTACGGCCACTCGATGTCCTAGGACAAGAGAACCGAAGAACACCGCCACAGCAACCACGGAATAGGGAAGCCAGACTGCCTCGGACGGGTTCGCGAGAAGAAAGAACGCACCGAGAGCGGCCATCTTCGGTGCATCGTTAATCCCCCGGGCATATGCGGTCGCCGCACCGGATGCCCAGTGAGCGATGCGCGTTAGACGAGGCCTCGGCTTACCCGGGACAGATGGTCTACGAGTCAACCGATCTATGATGTAGACCGCGATCATCGCTCCGATAGGTCCCGCCGCCAAGGGCAGGACGACCCTGTACAACAGGAAACCCCACTGGACCCCTGATGTTCCGAACAGGTAAACCGCTAGCAGAACGATGGCTCCAACAATTGCATGTGTCGAGGAGACAGGAAGCCGTAGAAACGTGGCCGCAAGAATCCACAACGTTGCGCCCCCAAGTGCTGCGAGGACAAAAGTGGACTGTGGCGTGGTCCGTAGAAGACTCTGCGGGGTGAAGACGGAAAAGAGTCTACCTGAGATCAGAATTGCCGTGACACTTCCGACGCCGGTAAAGAAGCCTCCCCAAAGCAAGGCTCTGCGTCTTGGAGGCGAAGCGGAGGGTCCTGGCATCATCAGCGATGCCACACTCTTTCCCGCGTCGTTGGCTCCGTTGGCGAAAGCAAGAGCGAACAGAGCCGCGAGTCCTAATTCCTCAATAGACACAATCAAAAAGACGTTCTCTCCGGAAGCGTCCTAACTTCCGCGTGTTTCTGGTGGGCCAACTTTTCCAAGCTCTCTAAGCCGGTTAAGCCTGTCTTGTTCGTTTGCGAGCCGTGGATCCCGTGAGAGTTCCTCGTAAGCGGCCGCGAACCATCTTTGAGCTTCTTGCTCCTGCCCCATTACCGTCAAGCACTCGGCTATCTCCTCGTAGACGTATCCGCTCTTCTTGCCAGCCGCCTGATACTGCTCAAACAAGCTTCGCTGCATCTCCAGAGCTTCTTCCGTGTGATCCATCATTCGAAGAGACTTGGCAACGCACCATTTTGCGATCATGATCTTGTTCGGATCGCCTTCCTTTTCTCGGAACTCCACGGCTTTCTCGAACATGAGCAGGGATTCTTCATACTGTTTTTGCTCGAAATATGTCCAGCCTATGTTGTTGTAGAGACTGCCCCTCCATTTCCTCGCCTTTTCATCCTCTGAATTCTCGGCAATGTCCAACGCTTTCAGGTTCCACTCCGACTGTTTCTCGGTTGGTTCGACAATCGCCATCATATGAGCGGCATCTACGGCATTGAAGTCGTCTTTGGACTTGGCAGCGAGATCTAATGCCTGAAGAAACAAGGGCCGAGCCTCGTCCCGCTTTCCGGACGAGTTGAAGACCCTTCCACGCTCGAGCAGATACCGGACCCTCGTCTTATCGTCCGCCTCTGCCTTGAGCATGGCCTTTTCGACGCGATCTAGCGTCTTATGAGCGTCCTGGAATTTTCGCTGCAAGCCCTCCGCCCTTGCTATCTGGGTGAGAAGCTGTGTCAGATACGGAAAGTCTCTGGAATCCAATGCCGCGGGGAGAAGTTCGCGGAACCTCCTCTCAGTCGCGCCTGGATGGTCGTAATCCCAGAGGCTGTCAAAGTCTGGAAGCTGGCTTTTCGGCGCGTTTCCATCGGCTACTTCGATCTCAAACCACCCTTGCGATTCCCTCGGTTCTACTACTGTAAAGTATCGCTCTTGAGTAAAGTATTCAGTTGCAAAGAAGTGGGACTCGTGTCATTTGAGCAAATTGCTACACAGTGTAAGCTGAGGGAGACAACGCTTGATTTTTTTGTCCGAACGATCATGAATTTCAATTATTGAAAGTCCTTGTAAAGCACGTCTTAGCAATAGGGGTTCTGATTGCGCTCTCCGCCTTTGCTTTGCCGCATGGCGGATGTGTTTAGGATGGGCCGGAAGGGGCTCGAATGGAAAAGGATTCGACTCCCATGGAGAATGCTGGCTCTGACGGTTGCGAGCAGTCCCTACAACAAGGGCCCAACGAAGCTGATTGAAACGCAGGAATGAACTCGTGAAAAGCAATTAAGCTTTGAAGACGAATAAAATTTCATGAGACCTGCCCAGAAGGGCACGCAGAAGTCCGCCAAAAGCACCACTGCGACCAGCAAGAAGTTCAAGGGATTCACGGACGAGGAACACGGCGCGATGAGGGAGCGCATCCAAGAGCTGAGGGCGGACAAGGGGGACGGGGAAGCCGCCGTGCTCGCGAAGATCGCCGAGATGCCGGAACCGGATCGCACCATGGGCAAGCGGCTCCATACTATCATCAAAGAAAGCGCGCCAGCCCTCTCGCCGAGACTCTGGTACGGGATGCCCTCGTACGCCAAGGACGGCAAGGTCGTCTGCTTCTTCCAAACAGCGCAGAAGTTCAAAACGAGGTACGCGACGTTTGGCTTCAGCGACAAGGCGAACCTCGACGAAGGCGCCATGTGGCCGACCGCCTTCGCGCTGAAGGGGTTGACCGCCGCCGAAGAAGAAAGGATCGCCGCGCTCGTGAAGAAAGCGGTGAAATAAGCATGCTTTTCTCGACCCCCCCGGGGTGGTCGATTTTCCCACACCCCGCCCTTCGTGAGAATCAGTATTTCCAACCCTTTCAGAGCTTCTCTTTTGGGCCGGGGTCCGAGACATTTCTGTAGAAGGCTTTCACATACGGTCTTGTAAGATAGATAATCGCGATGATGGATGTCGGAAACTCGATACCGTTCCCTGTGAGCAATCCAGAAAGCAGTTCAGGACTCGCACCCAGCGAGGATGCATCCAAGAAAATCGAAGATATGCTTGTTGCGATTCCAAGACTCCAAGCCCAGCTCTTGCCCGTCCGGAGAACCAGCCCCGCCAGAATCTTCAGAGAGCCGAGAGCCAATGCGACGAACGCTAGAATCAAAAGTATTGTTGAGATTAGTCCAATAGTTCCCGCCGGGAGGCCTATTCCTGCAAAGTCAGACGCAGTGATGACCGGCGGAAATAGGATGTTTCCGACCCCAGCAAGTATGAGGTTTGCCCCGCCGAGAATGGACAAGGCCGCT
>WNGH01007097.1_pt1 | contig 10691 bp, 9 predicted proteins | sample 5400631 | NCBI WGS metagenome assembly WNGH01 (sample SAMN13153373, study PRJNA577476) | soil metagenome | isolation source: 115 cm soil or saprolite under Garry oak tree replicate 1 | place: USA:California | collected 2016-06-15 | reverse complement strand
CGAACAGGATGTCCTGGGACACGTTCACGCGCAGGCCGTCGCGCAGCTGCGTCACCTCGATCTGTCCCGCCTTCAGCTCCTTCTTGAGGCTCTTGACGAGGCCGTCGTAGGTCGCCTGCAGCTTGCGGGACTCTTCCTCACGCTCGTGCAGCTTCGAGCCGAGCTCCTCCCCCTGCGTCTGCTGGTTCGCCAGCTTTGACTCGAGCGCAGTCTTTTCGGTCTCGAGCGCGCTCTTCTCCTGCGTCAGCGTCTCGCCGGTGTGAGTGGCGTTCTCGACTTCGCTCTTGAGCGCCTCGTTGCGCGCCGCCAGGGCGTCGCGCTCCTGCTCGACCTCATTGTATCGGACCGTCGAGACGCAGGCTGTCGAGGCTCCGCCGACGATGGCGCCGGCCGCGAGCAGGGCCAGGGTACGGACGTGCGCGGAGCAGTGGGTCCGCCGTGCAGACCTCCGAGAATTCAGCAGCATCGGATCCTCCCTTTCGTTGGGGTGCGGGAACAAGCCAGTGGCGAGGGGCGTCCCGCACCGATCGACATGGAGAATGTAGGAACCGCGCGCGCGCGGGGCAAGAGCGTTTTGAGCGGGCGTCGTGCTCGTCAATGAGCCGCCGACGGAGGCTCCGGTTGGTGTCGCAAAGCCGTTCGCCGGGGAATCGAGCGGGCAGCCCGCCACTCCTCTCTTTGCGCTTCTTGGACTGCTCCCTGGCCGCGCGCGCCTCCAAGGCCTTCCGGGCACGCCCGGTGCTCGAAGTTACTCCAGCCGGTGACCCTCATCTGGGCGCCCCCGGCTGCGACACAGGCTTGACGGGATCGAATCGGGATTGTGTGGGGGCTTCAAGCAGAACTCGCCGAGAGATCAAACAATTTTGTGATCGGCTTGCTTCAGAAAGGTATCTAACCAATGTATGGGAAAGGAATTATGCGGGGCGCTCTGGTGAGCGTCCCGGAAGTTCATTTTGGGAGGCGCCATGGTCCGACTCAACCGGATCACGAACACATTTGCCATCGAGCGTTGCGGGTCCATTCCGACGGCAGCGCGCGTCTTCGTCCTTGCCTTCCTGATCTGCCTGGGCACGGCCCACGGCTGGGCGGAGCAGAACGACCAGAAACAGCAGATGAGGGGCCTCGACGAGCAGATCCAGGAGATCAAGTCAGACGTCCTCCGCATCACGGCGGAGCTGAGCCGGCTGGAGGAGAAGCTGCTGTATCCGTCGGGGACCCAGGTCGCGATCTTCGTCTCGCTGGCCAAGGGCGACTCGATGCGACTCGACGCCGTGCGGCTCAAGATCGACGGTCAGCTCGCCGCGCACTCGATCTACAGCCTCAAAGAGCTCGAGGCCCTGCGCAAGGGGGGCGTGCAACGGATCTATGTCGGCAACGTGGCGACCGGGGATCACCAGCTCGAGGTGCTTGTCGACGGCAAGCTGGAGGGCGGAGCGGACTTCAGCCGCACCGAACATTTCGCCTTCCGCAAGGAAGTGAAGCCAAAGCTGTTGGGGCTGACGCTGGCCGGCTCGAATTCCAGCAAGCCCATCACGCTTGGGGAATGGTAACCGATGAAACGAGCGTCACACCGGCTCATGGGGCTCGGCCTGGCTCTGGGACTTGCCGTCCCTCCTGCCGTGTGTGCCGATCTGAGGGATCCCTATTTCGGCGAAGCCCTCTATCACTTCTACCAGGGACAGTATTTCGATGCGCTCCAGCGGCTCGACACCGAGCTCGCGCAGTACCACGGTCTCGATGAGCCTCGACTCGATACGCTTCACTACCACATCAACGACGCCGAATTCGATGTCGGCGACTTCGAGCTCAACTACCGCATGCACCTCCGCGCAGGGCGCGCCGTCAAGGCGGTGCTCGAAGGCGCCGTCGATGAAACCGTGCGAAACGAGGCCGCTTTCAGGCTCGCCCGCATCCACTTCCAGAAGGATCAGCTCGACGATGCGCAGCAGGCGCTGGCGCGGATCCAGGGGAACGTGCCCGAGGGGATCAGGGACGACGTCGAGTTTCTGCGGGCGAACATCGACATGGCCACGGGCCGGCCGGGCGACGCCGTCGACGTGCTCAAGCAGCTGCGGAACGACCCGAGCCTGGCGGGGTTTGCCGCCTACAACCTCGGCATCGCGCTGTTTCAGGACGGACGACCCAAGGAAGCGATCGAGCAACTGGACAAGGCCGGGCAGCTGCCGGCCGGCGATCCCGCCGGTCTCGCGATCCGCGACAAGTCCAATCTGGTGCTCGGCACCATGCTGTTCGAGTCGAACGACTTTGAGCGGGCCAAGCGGTCATGGGACCGCGTCCGCATCGAGGGACCGTTTTCGAACCTCGCTCTCCTGCGGGCAGGCTGGGCCGAGGCCTCGGCCCAGCAGTATGACCGCGCGCTCGTCCCGTGGAACATCCTGGTGGGGCGCGAGCCGACGGATGCCGCGGTCCAGGAAGCCGTGCTTGCCGCGCCGCATGCCTACGCCAGCCTGAACCTGAACGGCCGCGCAGCGATCCTGTACGGGCAGGCGCTCGAGCTGTTCAGCAGCCAGATCGAGAGAGTGGACGCATCCATCGCCAGCATCCAGGAGGGGCGGTTTCTCAATGCGCTCGTCCGCGAAGAAAGCCGGCAGGACGAAACCTGGGTCATCCGCCTGCGCAGTCTGCCGGAGGCGCCGGAAACCTACTACCTGATGGAATTGATGGCCACGCACGATTTCCAGACCGCGCTGCACAACTATCTCGACCTCGAAGATCTCAAAGCGAGGCTGATGGCCTGGAAGACCGGCCTCGAGGCCTTCGACGACATCATCCGGCTGCGCCGGCAGAACTACGATCCGCTGCTGCCGGAGGTCGACGCGCAGTTCCGGGAGCTGGATTCGCTGATTCGCCTGCGACTCGAGCAGCGCAAGCACCTCGGCGAGCGCCTGCACGCGATGCTGACCGCGCCGCGGCCCGACGATCTGGCGACCGCGGAGGAGCTGACGGCCCTCGATCGCATCGCACTTATCGAAAAACAGCTCGGCGGCTCCAATCGTCCCGAATCGCTCGCGCTTCGTGAACGCGCGGCCCGCCTGCGCGGTGTCGTCAGGTGGCGACTGGAAACCGAGTACCCCGAGCGGCTGACCGCAGCCCACACGCACCTGAACGAATTGAACGCAGAAGTCGATGCTCTCACCCGGCAGTACGACGCCTTCGTCAGGACGAGGCAGGCGGCGACGCACAGCTATGTCGGCTACGACGCTCAGATCGAACGGCTCCGCGCGAGCGTCGGCGAGGCGCTGCAGCGCGTCAGCAGCCTGATGGCCCGGCAGGGCACCCTGATCGAGACCGTCGCCATCAACCAGCTCAAGGCCCGACGGGAACGCCTGGTGGCCCAGCAGGCCCAGGCTCGCTTTGGCGTCGCCGACAGCTACGATCGGGCCGCGCGCACCCAGCCCGGCGCGGAGGGCCGCTGATGCGCCGCTTCGCCACTCCGATGCTGCTCGCGCCGGCTCTCGTCGTCGGCTGCGCCGCGCGTCACCCGCAGGCGACGCTTGCCGATCTGCGCAAGGTGCGCCCGGACGTGCAGGACGTGACGGTCGAGCAGGGTCTCGATCAGGCGATGCAGGGCTACCGGCGCTTCCTCGAAGAGACGCCGGAGACGGCGATGACTCCCGAGGCGATGCGTCGTCTCGCCGACCTGGAAATCGAGAAGCAGTTCGGCATACGCGAGGGTGAAGCCAATCTGCGGCCCATAGCCGCTCCGCTGCTCGCCGAGAGACCCGCGGATGCGCAGGCCGACACGTCCCATCCGGCCGCTGCGGTCACCGGCGCCGGGCCGCGGGAATCCGAACGGGATTTCGAGCGGCGCACGACCGCGGAGAGCGGGATGCCGGCGGGCGGCAGCGCCGGCGCCTCGCCGGCGGGCGCGGTGCCCGCTGAGGTCGATCCCAGTGGTCCACTCGAGGCCATCGCCCTTTATGAACGCCTGCTCAAGGATTATCCGAGTTACGAGAACAGCGACAAGGTCCTCTATCAGATGGCGCGTGCGTACGACGAGCTGGGTCGGACCGAAGAGGCCATGGCGACCATGGAGCGCATGATCCGGGCGAATCCGCACTCCGAGCATTACGTCGAAGTGCAGTTCAGGCGCGGCGAGTACTTCTTTACCCGCAGGCAATTTCGCGATGCCGAGAGTGCCTATTCAGCGGTCATCAGCCTGGACATCGGCTCCTCGTTCTACGAGCTCGCTCTCTACAAGCTCGGCTGGACGTTCTACAAGCAGGATCTCTACGAGGAGGCCCTGCACAAGTACGTGACGCTGCTCGACCACAAGGTATCGATCGGCTACAACTTCGATGAGACGCACGAGGAGGAGGACGATCGTCGCGTCGCCGATACCTTTCGAGTCATCAGCCTGAGCTTCAGCAACCTCGGAGGACCGCCGGCCATTCGGGAGTTCTTCTCCACCCTCGGGAGCCGCACGTATGAGGACCGCATTTACAGCAATCTTGGCGAGCACTACCTTGCCAAGCTGCGCTACGACGACGCGGCGAAGACGTACAAGGCTTTCGTGGACCTCTATCCGTTCCACCGCGCCGCGCCGCGTTTCAGCATGCGCGTTATCGAGACTTTCACCCAGGGCGGGTTCCCCAAGCTCGTGCTCGAGTCGAAGCGGGAGTTCGCGTCCAAGTACGGGCTGAAGGCCGAATACTGGCGACACGTCAAACCCGAAGAGTCGCCGGAGGTGCTGGCCTTCCTGAAGACGAACCTGAAGGACCTCGCCACGCATTATCACGCCCAGTATCAGAGCGAGCCGAAAGCGGACGATAAGCTCGCGAATTATCGCGAGGCCCTCCGATGGTACGGAGAGTACCTCGAGTCCTTCCCGACGGACGCCGACTCGCCGCCCATCAATTACCGGCTCGCGGACCTGCTCCTGGAGAACAAGGATTTCGGCGAGGCGGCCAAGCAGTACGAGCGCACGGCCTACGAATACCCGCCGCATCCGCAGTCGGCGGCCGCGGGCTACGCCGCGGTCTTCGCATACCGCGAGCAGCTTAAGGTTGTAAGCAAAGAGCAGCAGGATGCCGTCAAGCGCGAGACAGTCGCAAGCTCGCTCAGATTCGCCGACGCATTCCCGAAGCACGAACAGGCCGCGGCGGTGCTGGGAGCGGCCGCCGATGACCAGTACGAGTTGAAGGATTACCGGACCGCCGTCGCGATCGCCCAGCGCGTCATCGATAACTATCCCGACGCGAAGGCGGGTCTCCGGCGATCCGCGTGGAGTGTCGTCGCGCACGGCTCATTCGAGATCGCCGAGTACCCGCAGGCCGAAAAGGCCTACACCCAGGTGCTGGCGGTCACGCCGGAGGATGACAAGTCGCGCGCCGCGATCGTCGACAATCTCGCCGCCTCGATCTACAAGCAGGGTGAGATCGCGAATGCCGCCGGGGATTATCGCGCGGCGGCGGACCACTTCCTGAGGATTCGCTCGGAAGCGCCTACCTCGAGCATCCGTCCGACGGCAGAGTACGACGCCGGCGCCGCATTGATCCGGTTGAAGGACTGGACGGCGGCGGCGGGCGTGCTCGAAGCGTTTCGCAGCGCGTACCCGCAGCACAAATTGCAGCTCGAGGCCACCCGACAGCTCGCCAACGCCTACCGGCAGAGCGGCCAGCTGTCGCGGGCCGCCGAGGAATACGAGCGGATCGCATCCCAGTCCGGGGATGAGACCTTGCGAAGGGAGTCGCTGCTCGTCGCGGGAGACCTTTACGAGCAGTCCAATGCCCGGGATCGCGCGTTGGGCGCGTACCGGCGCTACGTCGACGAGTTTCCCCAGCCGGTCGAGGCGGCCCTCGAGACCCGCTTCAAGATCGCCGAGATACACAAGGTGGCGAACGACGTGCCGCTCTACCACCAGCAGCTGAAGGAAATCGTGCGCATCGATGCGGCCGCCGGACCGGGGAGGACCGCCCGGACCCGGACGCTCGCCGGGCGTTCGGCACTGGTCCTCGCGGAGCAGGTCTACCAGGAATTCGCGGCCGTGAAGCTGCGGCAGCCGTTCGAGGCCAGCCTGAAGGAGAAGAAGAAGCGCATGGATGCCGCGATGGAGGCCATGGACGGGCTGGTGGAGTATGAAATCGGTGAAGTGACGGCGGCCGCCACGTATTTCATGGCCGAGGTCTACTTCGATTTCAGCCGCTCGCTGGCGGAGTCGGAGCGGCCGTCCGACCTGCAGCCCGCCGACCTGCAAGCGTACGAACAGGCCCTCGACGAGGAGGCTTTTCCGTTCGAGGAGAAGGCCATCGGCCTGCACGAGAAGAACCTGGAATTGTTGCGGGCCGGCGTCTTCAACGAGTGGATCGAGAAGAGTCTCGGCAGACTCGCGGACATGGTGCCGGGGCGCTACGCAAAACACGAAATGAGCAACGGATTCCTCGACTCGATCGACAGCTATGTGTACCGACATCCCGTGTCGCACCCCTCCGGTGAACCGGCACCGACGGACGTGAAACCATGAAGACCCCTCTGATGCATCGCGTCACCGTTGCGGTGGCGCTCGCGCCGGCTCTCATCGTCGGCTGCGCCTCCCAGTCCCCCAAGGCACCGGTGACGGAGCCGAGTGACGTGCGCCCGGCCGTCGCGGAGGCGAAGGTCGAGCGGGATCCAGGCGGGTTCACGATCACGCAGCCGGTGAGCGTCCCGTCCGGGGTGCGCGCCGACTACGAGGCGGCGGTGCGCATGTTGAACGAATCGCGGTACGAGCCGGGCATCGCCGCGCTGCTCAAGGTGACCGAGCGGGCGCCCGAAGTGATGGCCGCGTACATCGATCTCGGCATCGCGTACGCGAGGACCGGCGACCTGGACCACGCCGAGGCCAGCCTGCAGAAGGCGCTGGAATTGAGTCCAAAACATCCCGCAGCCTACAACGAGCTCGGTCTGGTGCAGCGGCGCAAGGGGCAGTTTGCGCAGGCGCGCGCCAGTTATGAGGCGGCCCTGGCGCAGTTCCCCGACTTTCATTATGCGCACAGGAACCTTGCCATCCTGTGCGACCTGTATCTCGGGGATACCGCGTGCGCGCTGGAGCATTACGAGGCGTACAGCCGGATCGTTCCCGATGACGCCGAGGTCGTCAAATGGATTGCCGACCTTCGCAACCGCAAAAGCAAGAAGGAGAAACCATGAGCCGGAGCGTGTTGCTCGTGCTGCTGCTGGCGACCGGTGTGGCGCTGGCCGATGATGCGCCCAAGGCCAAGAAGGAAGACGAGAAGAAAGAGGACCCCAAGCTGGGCATGTCCATCCTGGGCAATCAGGAAACGCCCAAGTCGCTGGTCATCGTTCCCTGGAAGAGCTCGAAAATCGGCGACACGGCCGGCTTCTCGCCGATGCTCGACGACTCCAGGGAGCCGGTCGACAAGGAGGTCTTCATGCGGGCCCTGAGCTACTACGAGATCAGGTCAGGTCGGAAGTGATGCGATGAACCACCGTCAAAAGGAGGAGTCATGAGCTTTACGGAGCTGCTGGGAAACGTCGGATTATTCGGAGCCGCTGTGATGTGTTGCCTCGCAGCGCTCTCCCTCTTTTCGGTGGGACTGATCGTGGACAAGCACCGCCGCTTCCGCCTGGCCACGCGCCAGTCGCAGATGTTCAAGCCCGTGTTCGGGAAGTTCCTCCACGGGGGAGAGGTCCAGGAACTGATCGACGCCCTGGGGAAGCACCAGGTTTCCCACGTGGCGCAGGTGGTCTCGGCGGGCATCCTCGAGTACGAGGGCGTGCGCCAGACCGGAGGCGATCCGGTCGCCTCGCTCGAGCTCGTCACGAGCGCCCTCAGGGACTCCATGTCCGAGGTGCTGATCCAGCTGAAGCGGGGTCTCGGGTTCCTGGCCACGATCGGCTCCATCGCCCCGTTCATCGGCCTCTTCGGCACCGTGGTCGGGATCATCAACGCCTTCCGGGGCATCGCGGCCACGGGGTCCGGCGGGATGGCCGCGGTCTCGGGCGGCATTGCCGAGGCCCTGGTCGCGACGGCCCTGGGCATCTTCGTCGCGATCCCGGCCGTCGTCGCCTTCAACCAGTTCACGGGCAGGCTCGAGAATTTCCACGTCGAGATGAACCGGGCTTCGTCCCAGCTCGTGAACTGCCTGTTCAAGGTGCCGGAGGTCATGGCGCGGGAGAGCAAGCCGCTGGTCAAAATGACGGGGACGGCCCATGCGGCTCGGTGAGCCGGCCAGGCTGCAGGCGGTCATCAACGTCACGCCGCTCGTCGACGTGGTGCTGGTGCTGCTGATCATCTTCATGGTGATGGCGCCGACCCTGAGTAAGGGACCGGATGTCGACCTGCCGAACACGAAGAAGCCGCGCGAGCAGGGCGACGAGAGGAGCCGGATCCTGGTCACCATCGACCAGGCCGGCGGGCTGTGGATCGAGGATCAGCCGGTCCCAGCCGAGCGTTTCGGCGAAAGTCTGCGCGCCGCGGCCGGCGACGATCCGGACCTCAAGGTCGTGATCCGGGGCGACGCGCGGCTCCGCCTCGGCGAAGTCCGGCAGGCCATGCTCGTGATCGAACAGGCCGGCTTCCACGGGGTGGGGCTGATCGCCAAGCGCGCCGGCGCCAAGGCGCAGGGAGACTGACATCATGCAGCTCAACAGTGGCGTATCCGGCTCCGACCTGCATTCCGAGATCAACGTCACGCCGCTCGTCGACGTGGTCCTCGTGCTGCTGATCATCTTCATGGTCGTCGTCCCCCTCCTCCTGCAGGGCTACGACGTGAACATCGCTCGAACCTCCGCCGATGCCCCGCCCGCGCAGGCCGAGGAATCGCAGGTGATCCTGAGCATCGTGCCCACGGCCTGCCGCATCCTCGAGCCGCCGCCGGGGGAGGGGCTTCCCGCGGACTGTCGCGTGACCCTGGCCGATCGCGAGATCCCTGCGGCCGACCTGCCCGCGCGCGTGGCGGAGATCCTGGGCGGCCGGCCCGCGGACAGGCGCGTGCTGTTCCTCGCAGCCGACAACCGCTTGAACTACGAGGGGGTCCTGCGCATCGTCGATCTCGCGAAATCGAAGGTGGACGACTTGACGATCGAATTCATCACGACGGATTGAGGTGGTTCCTTTGGCTACAACCGTGGGATCCGGAAGAAGCGTGTCTGTAGCATCCGGGGCTCCGTCCACCCGCAGCATGCTGACGAGCCTCGCGATCCATGTCCTCGCGATGGTCCTGGTGCTGCTGGTGCCGGCGGAGGCGATGAGCCGCAGCCCGCACGCCAAAACAGAGGTCGACGTCGTCTTCCATCGTCCACCGCGGATCGAGGTCCCCGCGCCCGCGGCCCCTCATCCTCCATCAGGAGAGGCGACTCGGCTCCCACCCACCCCGGTCGCTCCGCCGAAGCCGAGTCCAGCCGCGCCGGGAGAACCGGCGAAACCGGCCTCAGTGGCGGAGGCACAGCCACGGCAGAGGGTGGGAAATTCCGGCATCCTGGCATTCCGGGACCAGTTCGCGAGCCTGGCACGGGACAAGAAGATCGCGCCGCGCCTGGGAGCCGAGGCGCGTTACGGCGCTGCCAATGACGTGGGCAAGCCATCGTCACCCTCCACGTTGACGACCAATGCGCCGGGCTCGAGCGGCGGCATCAACCTCGCCTCGCTGAGCCACAGCGTGGGAGGGGGTGGCAGCGGAGGCGGGGAAGGCGGAATTCCGGGCGTGGCGGTGGGCCGCGCGACCAGCCCGATCGGCGGCGGCGGAGGTGGCGGCGGCGGAAGCGGCGGTGTCGGCGGCCGACCGCTGGCGCGCGGCGGGCCGGGGCCTTCCCGCACCGACGAAGAGATACAGATCGTGTTCGACCGCTACAAGGCGTCGTTCTACCGGCTCTACAACCGGGCGCTGCGCAATGACCCCACCTTGAAGGGCCAGATGGTGCTGCGTCTGACGATCGAGGCGGACGGCAGCGTGTCGATGTGCAAGCTGCAGTCGTCCGACATGAATGCGCCGGATCTCGCGGCCCAGGTCGTGAACATCGTCCGGACGATCAATTTCGGAGCCAAGGACGGCGTGCAGGCGCTGACGATCGCGTACCCGATCGACTTCCTGCCGGCGGGGTGAAGCCGGGGAGGATTTGAGAAGCTGCGATTCGACGCGATTTTGACAAAGGCAAAGCCATCGAAAGATGGCGACGCAAAGTCACCGGTCTAACGAGCCCTGGGAGGGGCCCCACGACGGCGGGACCGCCAGAATCCGTCCACATGGACGGCCTCGCTCCCTCCCTCCAGCGACGAAACACCGGTTCAGGGAAGCAAGGGCGACCATGACAGTCAGGGTTTCAATCGGTGCAAAGGCGGTCGGCAGGAAAGCGATCTTCCTGCCGCTGCTCCTCTTCGCACTGTCGCCGCTGGCCGCCGTTCCCGCGTGGGCCATCAATTGCGTCGCCGATGCCGGCGGCACCGTCGACGGATTCGTCAATTACCCCGTCCCTCCAGCCCAGATCAACATCGACGGGAATTGCAGGATCCAGAACTACCCCGCGTCCAACCCGATGACCAGCAACTTCAGCTTCGACGGCACCCTCAGGGGGGTGCTGGTCGTCTTCGACAGCGTCGTGTTCACGGGCAACATGTCGTGCGACGCCAGTCACCAGAACAAGCTCTGGTTCGTCAACGGCTCGACCAGCACGCTCAATCAGGGCTGCCAGAACATCCTGATCCCGGTCGAGAAGATCGACAAGCAGAACCC
>WNGH01007095.1_pt1 | contig 10692 bp, 8 predicted proteins | sample 5400631 | NCBI WGS metagenome assembly WNGH01 (sample SAMN13153373, study PRJNA577476) | soil metagenome | isolation source: 115 cm soil or saprolite under Garry oak tree replicate 1 | place: USA:California | collected 2016-06-15 | reverse complement strand
GTCCGCGCGTTTGACGAGCGTGGCACATAGCCCGAACCAAATCACGATCAGTAGAATCATGGGCGCCATCCAGCTTGGCCGCTGGACTAGGTCCTTAAAGGTGGCGCCCGGCGAAAAAAACACACCCACGATTCGGCCGATCGCGCTCATCTGGGGCTGCGGCTCAGGCGCAGCCGGGGGAACGGCAGTTGTCGTTGCCATCTCAAGATCCTCCACCACAGAGTTGCGTAGCGCTGCCTTCTGCGAGGAACTACGCACGAGCACCGGGGAATATTTCAGCGGAGGCATTCTAGCGCGGCGGAAAAAAAGTTGACAGTCGAAAGTTGAAAGTTAAAGGGCAGAAGCAAAAAAGAAATGTGCGGAAAAAAGAGCCGTTCAGGCGCGGGGTAACTCCGGGACGGCGGAGAGAAGTTCGCGGGTGTAGGCGTGCTGCGGATGGTGGAGGACTTGTTCGGCGGCACCCACTTCCAGGAATTGGCCGGTGCGCATGACGGCGATGCGCGTTGATGATACGCGCGAATGCAGAATCATGAAACTTTTGCTCGCAGATTCGAAGCGCGAGAGTTATATATTTTGTGGATGGAAAGGAAAGAAGAGAAACTGCCTATCGGTTACGAATACATATTTAGCTTGTCCAAACCAAGGCGCGTCCAAGTTAACGCGGTGGCCCAGATTATCATTGGTTCGCTGCCCGTAGCTTCGATTTTCCTGATTTATTCGGGCGTCCAGACCATGCGCGGCTTGCGACAAATAAACACACAAGCATCGCTCGTCTATCCCGTGTTACATGGATTTGTTTTGCCGGCTGTGTTGATCGCGATAAGCGGCGCGATGTTTTTGAAGGTTCGGCGGGAGAAGGCCCTTCTTAGAGACGGAGATTTGACGATAGGTGTGGTGACACATCAGAAGTTAGTCGCCGCTGGCGGCCGAGGTGGAAGAAGGAAGCAGAGCCGGATTCGCTACCGCTTCAAAGGCCCCGCTGGACAATTGTTTCAAGTGTTTCAAGGCACAGGTACAGACCGCTCCCACAGGCTCCAAGTGAATATGACAGTCCCCGTCTTCTATAAGCCAGAGAATCCAGACAAAAATGTTTCGATCTGTACTGCGGTTTGTGAGCTAAGAACCGATTAACGGTTAGCGACTGGAATGACGAATTTCAGGGCAGTGTGCGTCTGGGAAAATCCGACGACTTTCACGTCTTTCAACCCGGCTTTCCGGCCAGCGGCGAGAACGTCGTTTTCGGTGATGTGCTTTTGCCCTTTTGGATAAACGATCCAGAGCGCGGCTGCGCCTTGCAGCGATTTCGAGATTTTTGGCAGAGCGCCAAGACCTTCCTTCGATTGCGCGGCGAAAAAGACGCACTGCGAATCGCCGGCAACTTTGGACTTGGTCACGGATTGCGTTAGCCCCGCCAGTTCCGCGAGAAATTCAGCGACGAAGCCGCCGAGCAAAGAAACTCTTGCGCCCGGCTTTACGCCGAGCTTTTCGATGCGCGACTTGGGATGAAGGATCTTGTCTAGCCACTTCTCCGCGGACGCGCCAAGATGGAAAATCGCCAGCCCTTCGGCTGTTTGCAAACGCAGTTCACCGTCCACCGCTTTCGCCGATTGGATCGTGGAAAAGGGAATCTTCAGCCGGAAGCCGCCGCGGAAGAGAATCTCGCTCGTTTCGAGCAAAGCCTTCCCTTCTGACTGTTGCTTGCCAATCTGCACCTTGCACGTCACTTCGTTTCCCATCAGGGATCCCCTGCCTCACCAGCCAAATTGTTGCTGAACTGTCACTCGTCCACAGTGCGCGCCCATCCTCGGCGACAGACACGATAGTAAGCTATTAGGTTCGATGGCGGCCACTGTGACAAACCGCGTGGACTGGAAGCTGATCTGGGCACAGCGCGGCTTCCGCTATTTCTTTTTCGCCATGTTCGTGTCGCTCTTCGGCAGCGGGATGAACTTCGCGGGCGTGAGTTGGTACATCATGGCGGCGACGCATTCGACTGTGAAGGTCAGCGGGCAGGTCATCGTCATGACGCTGCCGGGACTTTTTGTGCCGTTCCTCGGCGGAGTGCTGATCGATCGCATCGACCGGCGCTACCTGGGCGTTTTGCTCGATCTGGTCCGCGGCTGCTTCGTCCTCGCGACCGCCTACATCGCGTGGCGCGGCCATTTGCAGCTCTGGCATCTCTACGCGATGACGCTGATCACGGGCACGGGCTCCGCAATGTATTGGGCCACGGTGAACGCGCTGGTGCAGGAAGTGATTCCGCCGAGCCAATTCACGGGAGCGAATGCCGCCGTGCTGGTGGGCGTGCAGAGCGGGATGCTCATCGCGGGAGCCTTCGTCGGCTTCCTCTACAACAGCGCTGGAATCCAGGGGATTCTGGGCATCGATGGCGCTACTTATTTCGTGTCCGCCTACTGCCTGTACCGCGTGCGCCGCGGATACACGTCGCCGCGCGAGAGCCAGAAATACCCGCGAGAGTATAACGAAGCAACCGAAGCGACTGCGGAGGCGCTGGAGACGGGAGAAAATCCAGAGGTCGCCGAAGCGGGCCTCTCGCTCGCCGTTTACGCCGATATGAAGGAAGGGTTCGGCTATTTGAAGCAGCAGCCGCTGGTGCGTGCACTGGGCGTCACGCACTCCATCATGATGGCCGGCGTGGTGAGCGCGAACGTCGTTCTCGTGGCGCTGGCCAACGACATCCTACGCGCCGGCCCGCGCGGGCTGGGCTTTTTGGAGGCGGGATGGGCCACCGGCGCGATCATCGGAGGCCTCATTGCGAGCCAGCTTCCGCAGGCGCTGCGCATGCCGCTCTATGTTGCGGCGTGCGCCGGACTCGCGGCGGGGCATATGGCAACTCCGTTCGTCGCGTTTCTTGCAGGCGCGGTGATCATGCAAATAGTGTTTGGATTCTGCCGCGCGCTCGGCGGGGTCGTGGCGCAATCTTCGCTGATGGCTATTGTGCCCAGACATTTTATGGGTCGAACGCAATCCGCGATGGCGATTCTGACGACCGTGGTGCAGCTTTTCATGAGTTTTGCCCTGGGATGGGTTGCGCAGGGAGCGGGCCTGATCGTGGCGTATGCGCTGCTGGCCTTGCTTTACACCGGAGGAACGGTCTCCGCCATCCGCGCGCGCCAGCTCTTGCGATAGACTTCACTGGCACACACTGTTTGCCGCCGGGTTTGGTTTGGTCTCAGGAGGGTTTGGGCGCCGCAACCACGGGCGGAGAGACTACTTTCCCGCCGAGCAAATCCACGGCCGCTTGATAGAGCTTGGCGCGCAACAGGTAGCGTTCGTTGGCGCGTGTGATATAGCGCACGGCGATCTCGACGCCACCAATCACCGGCTTCACATTGATTGCCGGAGCAGCAGTAAGCGCGCTCATATCGCGCGAACGCGCCGCGCGTTGCCACTCCTGTTCGGCCTGTTTCGAGCCTTCCGCGGTGGCTTCAGCAACCTTTTTTTGAATCGCGTCGATGATGGGATAGGGATCCTGCCCGGTGGGAAGAACGAGTTGCAGTTCATCCCACAGCCACTGGCCGGAAGTGGAAAAATTAAAGTAATGGCCTTCGATGGCAAAACTATTTGTGAACGTCACGCGCCGTCCTGTCGGATGGCCGGAGTCGGTCCAGTTGCCGGTCTCCAGCAACACGGTATGGAACATGCCCAGCTCGACGACTTCGCCAGACACGCCGTTGATTTCCACCCAGTCGCCTAGGCGGATTCCGTTTTTCCCCATCAGCACGAACCAACCGATGAAGCCCACGATGAAATCCTTCAAAGCCACCGTCAGGCCTGCGCCTGCGAGCCCGAGGAACGTGCCGAGTTGGCCTGGCGGGCCGAAGACCACTAGCAAAATAAACAAGACCGCCGCCACCTGGAGTCCCACGCGCGTCACTGTGCGCAACGTTTCGATCTGTCGGCGATCCAGGTGCGTTTTGCCCAGCAAACCCTCGAGCCAGCTATCGAAGAAAACTCCTACGAGAGCGATGACCAGGATGATCAGCACGCCCTGCAAGGCCCGATGCATTACACCGCGCTGCCGGAGGGCTACCAGACCGTCCCACTGGGAATAAACCGCAGCGAGCTGCCTCTCGTAGTCGCCGCTCCTGTCAAAATTGACGAGATCCTTTTGATCCAAAACAATCTTCTGCATGTCCGCCAGCGCTGCCGCGGATTCTTCGTGGCTGCGGTCTTTTCGCGAAGCGGCGGCAGGCGCGCCAACCGCTGTTTTTGCGTGTGCCGCCAGATCCGGAGAAGCTTTCTTGGCGGCCTCAATTCGCTGCTCCAAAGCGTCATGCTTGGCAGCCAACTCGGCAGCCGCAGCCAGCGCGGTCTGCTTCGCTTTCGCGAGCAGTTCTTGTTTTTGTCTTAATACGGACCATTGATTGTATCGGTGAATTAATCCAAACTGCTCGGGCATCGGGGCTGGGTATGCCGGAACGGCCTTATCTACTTCATTAGAAACTGCTTGATGTTCCTGCTCAATCTCCTCGATGCGCCCCTTGGCATCACCACCCGCCCGCTTCAGGTCCTGAGCCGCGTCATCCACTTCATCTTCATCGGACTCGATTTGCGCCTTAACTTCGTTCAGCTTGTCGTCCAGCGCATCCTTCTTGCTGCTACTGGCCTTTGCGACCTCCGCCGTTAGCTGCGCGGCCAGCGCTTGATCCGCCTTCTGGAGTGCCTGCGCCTTTTCCAGCCTCGCTTGGAACTCTTTTGCCTCCGGGCTCAAGACGGGAGGATGTGCCTCAGCATCACGCCGGGCGCTCTCATAAACCAGATCCAATTCGTGATCGGCCAAACGTATCGCTTCCCTTGATAATGCTTGCTCTTCAGGAGTGTCGGCTAGTGGCACGAGCTTCTGTGCGGTCCGCAGCGGCGACTGGTCTACCCGAGCGCTTTGTACTCCCATGGCCACTTTTGGGCCGCCGCCGTTCGCCGGCTGCTCCGTGCGGAACAATCCATACACGACTGCGCCGAGGAGCGCTACGAGCACTAACGCGGCAATATTTTGCGTATTCTTCATGGCTTCCTGCCATCCGCACCCTATTCTAATGCATGGAGAGAATCCGGGCGCGCTAAGTTTTTTGCACCTCCAAGCGTGGAACCTTTGCCCAGCAGTTCTCTCTGATCTATTCTCAGAAAGGGACAATCATGCAAAGGTCCAACCCTCCTAAGTTTGTCTTTGCCTTGCTGGCCGTGGGCGCGGCATTTCATTTTTCGTCCCTATACGCGCAATTGCCTGAAGTGATGGCTTCGCACTTCAACGCGCGCGGCGTCGCGAACGGCTGGCAGACAAAATCTGCCTTTTTCAGCGTGTTGATCGGCGTTAGCGTTCTTGCCGCGGTGCTCGGATTCGGCATCCCGCTCCTCATCAAATTGTTGCCACCGGAGTTCATCAATCTCTCCAATAGGCGCTATTGGCTGGCTCCCGAACGGCGTGCTGAGACGATGGACTTCTTGAACGGCTATTTTGCCTGGTTCGGCTGCGCCCTCTTCGCGGTCATTCTCCTGACGATTAACTTCGCGATTCAGGCCAATCTCTATCCCGACCACCGGCCCGACGCCACTCCCATGTGGTACGTCCTCGCCGGTTTCATGGCCTTCGCCGTCGTGGGAACCGTTCGTATCTTCAAACGCTTCGGTCAAGCACCGGCGGACAATACTCCCCCCAAATGAAATCGCCTCCAGCATGACCGGAGGCGTTCCGTGTTTTCGCTTATCGATTTTCGAATTTCGATTCTAGAGGTAATCGCGCGACGGGCCTTCGAGGAACGCGCGCAGCTTGCGCGAACGCGACGGATGGCGCAGCTTGCGCAGCGCCTTCGCTTCGATCTGGCGAATGCGTTCGCGAGTAACCGCGAAAGACTGCCCGACTTCTTCAAGCGTGTGCTCGCTACCGTCGTCGAGTCCAAAGCGCATCTTGATTACTTTTTCCTCGCGCGGCGTCAGCGTCTTCAACACCGAGGACGTTTGTTCCTTCAAATTCAAATTGATCACCGCATCGGACGGCGAAACCACAGCCTTGTCTTCGATGAAGTCACCGAGATGCGAATCTTCCTCTTCACCGATCGGCGTTTCCAGCGAAATCGGTTCTTGCGCGATCTTTAGAATCTTGCGCACCTTGGACACTGGAATGTCCATGCGCTTCGCGATTTCTTCACTGGTCGGCTCGCGGCCCAGTTCCTGCACAAGCTGGCGGCTGGTGCGCACCAGTTTGTTGATCGTCTCGATCATGTGCACCGGGATGCGAATGGTGCGCGCCTGGTCGGCGATGGCGCGGGTGATGGCCTGCCGGATCCACCACGTCGCATAGGTCGAAAACTTGTAGCCGCGGCGCCACTCGAACTTGTCCACCGCCTTCATCAGGCCGATGTTGCCTTCCTGAATCAGGTCGAGAAACTGCAATCCGCGGTTGGTATATTTCTTGGCGATGGAAACGACCAGCCGCAGGTTAGCTTCGATTAGCTCTTTCTTGGCCTGCTCTGCTTCCGCTTCGCCACGATGAATGAACGTCAGGGTGCGCTTCAGCTCGGTGAGCCCGACTTCGCTGGCCTCTTCGATGTCTTTGAGCTCGGTGCGGCGCGTGCGCAGTTCTTTGCGCGCTTCCGCCGCGACTTCGCCTTTGGCCATGTCGGCGCGCCGCTCCAGGCGGCCCGCTTCGCGTTCCAGTGACTGCAGTCGCTCGACCGTGCCGCGCATTTTGTCGATCAGGCGCTTTTTCTCAAACGGATTGAAATCGATGTCGCGGATGGCGACGGAAATCTCCACGCGCGTCCGCGCCACGTCCCACTTCGCGCGGATGTACGATCGCTTCTTCGACTTCAGCGTTTTATCAAACTTGGCGGCCTGCTTCAGCGCGTTTTCGTACAATTTCGCGATCTTATCGATGTACCTGAGGGTCTGCTTGGTCTTGTTGGCGATCTTTTCTTCGGTCAGCTCTTCATCGTCAAACTGGACGATCTCTTTGATGGACCGCACGCCCTTGCGAAGATCGTCGCCCACCGCGATCAGCTCTTTGATGACGATCGGCGAGCGCGTGATGGACTTCATGACCACCAGTTGCCCGCGCTCGATGCGCTTGGCGATGGTGACTTCGCCCTCGCGGGTCAGCAGTGGCACCGTGCCCATCTCGCGCAGATACATGCGCACAGGATCGTTGGTCTTTTCCAGTGAACCGGGTGTCAGGTCGAGATCGCTGCTGCCTTCATCGGAGTGCGCGTCGTCCTTGACGGCCGCTTCGCGATCGCCCGCCTCCGTGGAAACTTCCACCGCGCGTGCGGCTTTCGCCGACGCCTGGTCTTCGTAAATCTCGATGCCGTTCCGCTCGAAGGTTGTGAGCAGATCATCGATTTCTTCCGAGGAATGAACCTCCGCCGGAAGAGAATCGTTCACTTCGTCATAGAGCAGGTAACCGCGCTCTTTGCCCACGGCAATGAGCTGGCGTACTGCATCATATTTTTCTTCAAGGCCTGCTGCCACAAATTCCTCCTACTGCTTGACCGCAATTCCAAGAATCCCCGGCGTATCGGGGAACATCCTCATTCGCAGAGACACGCGCAGACTGGCGCGCAGGCGCAGACCGCAGGGATTCCCCCAGAGAAGATTGCTCGTTTTTTTGTTTGAAAACCTTTGCACCGCGCCGCTTGCCCGCCGCTGGCTCTGTGCGTTGCCCGCTTCCCGCACTTTTGGAGCCCACGCCCTGCCTCTAAGTACATCTATATAGATGCGTTTAACGGTAAATTCGTTACTCGCAAAACCCTATTACGCTACACGTTTAAGTGCTGCGGCGTCAACATTTTAATTCGCGGATTTGTGTGGAAAACTATACCCCCCTGAGAACGTCTTTAGGCAGAACGGAGCGAGGAATTTGCCTTCACCTATATGAGTGCTCTGGTACCGGCCAAGCTTCATCGGGCCGCGGCCAGCCGCCGCATCAATTCCTGCTTTTTTTCCAGCAGCCCGCGCATTTCCGGGGCTGCGGGGTTCGCTTCGATACTGCGCTGAACATCGGCAAGCTCCCGCTCCGCCTGCCTGTGTTGCAGTGCCTCGATGCAACTCATCGCCTCTTCCCAGGTCGGCTCATTGGCTTCCTCGAATAGAATCTCGAAAAGGAGGCGCCGGTCTCGCTCCTCCAGGACGCCCGCCACTTCCGTAGCTTGCACCGGTTGGCCGGAAAGGCTGGCGATAACCAGCGCGGCGAAAATTTTTTCTGTTTCGAGGCCATGGTAGAGGCGTGCATTCTGCAAGTGTTGCGCGAGTTCCAGGCGGAATCCTTCGGCCTCTGCCAGCATACGAATGAGTCTCCGCTCAACCGGCTTGGCCGCGCGCCCAACGAGTTCCGGCTGGGTTTTCACTTCGCTGCGCCGCTCGGTCGCCGCTTTGCTCAAGGCCGCGCGGAGCACCGGCTCGTCCAGGCGAAGCTGCTGGGCGATGCGCGTGGCCCACTCTGAACGCAGGATGCGATTGGGAATTTTCTGCACGTAAGGCAAAAGAAAATTCACCGCGCGCAGCTTGCCTTCTCCGGTCGTCAAATCCATGTGCCGCGCGCGGGCAATCAAGTAGTCCACATAGGGCGGGGCTTCCTTCAGCAGTTTGAGGTATTCATCTTTTCCGCGTTCGCGGATGAACAAATCCGGATCGGCTTTCTTGTCGCCGACCGGCGGCAGCGCAAGCACCCGCACTTCGAAATCCCGCTCCAGCAAAAGGGACAGAGACCGTTCCGTGGCGGACTGCCCCGCCGCATCGGGGTCGTAGTTCACGACGACACGCTTGGTGAAGCGCCCCAGCAACTTGATCTGCGTTTCCGCAAGGCTGGTGCCGCAGCTAGCGACCACGTTGCTGATGCCCGCGCGCGCGACGGCGATGGCGTCCATATAGCCTTCGACTAGGATCACGAAATCGTCGCGGCGGATTCCTTCTTTCGCGCGATCGAGGTGATAGAGCAGGTTGCTTTTCGAATAGATGGGCGTCTCGGGAGAATTGAGATACTTCGGCATGTCATCGCCCAGCGCGCGAGCTCCGAACGCCACGATCTTTCCCGATTCGTTGGAAATGGGAAAGGTGATGCGCCGCCGGAAGCGGTCGAACAGCCGCCCGCCATTTTGGTCGCGAGACAGCAGCCCCGATTCAACCAGCAGCTTTTCAGGATATTTTTGTTTGAAAAAGCGCAGCAGTGTATCGCCGCCGCTCGGCGCATAGCCTATTCCGAATCGAGCGATGGTGTCTTTTTCTAATCCGCGATCCTCGAGATACGCGCGCGCTGCTTTTCCCTCCGGAGTTCCTTCGAGCTGCTTCACGAAAAACGTCTGCGCCTCGCGGTGCACTTCCACGAGAGCGGAACGCTGCTGATTCTCTTTTCGCTCTTCCGGCGATCGCTCCCTCTGCCGCGGAATCGCAATCCCGCACTTCTCCGCAACAACCTTAACGGCCTCGGGGAATTCGCACTTCTCCATGTCCATGACGAAGTTGTAGACGTCGCCGCCCTTGCCGCACCCGAAGCAGTAGAAAATCTGCTTGATCGGAGAAACTGTGAACGACGGTGTCTTTTCTTGATGAAACGGGCAGAGCCCGCTGAAGTCTTTCCCAGTTTTCTTCAGGCGGACGTATTCCCCCACCACGCGAACGATGTCCGCCTGCTGCTTGACCTTTTCCGCAAATGATCCCGCTTCCGCCATTGGCGACAATCACTATTTCGTGTACTCGTTCTTGTAGACAGTGCCGCCTTTCATGACAAATTTCACGTGCTCGAGAAGCGTTACGTCCTTTGTCGGGTCGCCATCGACGGCGATCATATCCGCCCACTTGCCGGACTCTAGAGAGCCAACAAGATACTTCGGCCCAAGCAAATCGGAAGCATTGATGGTTGCTGTCTGAATGGCCGCGAGTGGGGTCATTCCCAATTTTACGTAAACGTGGAACTCACCCGCGTTGAGTCCGTGCGGATAGACCGCTGCGTCTGTGCCAAACGCCACTTTCACACCGGCATCGAAGGCTTTTTTTACATTTTTCTGCATGGCGGCCGCAACATCGCGCATTTTCTGCTTCGAATATTCCGGCACGTCGCTGCGATCCATGTTCTTCTCCATGTATTCACCGAGAAAAAGCGTCGGCACGAGATAGGTTCCATTTTTCTTCAGGGTGGTGATGGCTGCATCGTCCATCAGGTGGCCATGCTCGATGGAATCGACTCCTGCTTCCGAAGCCCAGCGCACGCCTTCCGCGCCATGAGCATGTGCCGCCACTTTGCGACCAAGCCGGTGCGCGTCCGCCACGATGGACTTCATTTCTTCGAGAGTGTATTGCGAGGCGTTCGGGTCGTCGCCCTTGGAAAGCACGCCGCCGGTGGCGCAGATCTTGATGACGTCCGCGCCGTATTTAATAAGTTCGCGCACTTTGTGCTGCACGGCCTCGATGCCGTCCGCTACTCCTTCGCCCTGAAAATGAAACGCGGGCGGCAGCAAGTTTTCGTCGCAGTGCCCGCCGGTGATTCCCATTGCTGGGCCCGAGGCAACGATGCGCGGCCCAATTACGTCGCCGTCATTGATGGCGTCGCGCAGCGCAATGTCCGCGTAGTCCTTCGCGCCGACGTTGCGCACCGTTGTGAAGCCGGCTTCAAGCGTTCGCCGCGCGTTCCTCGCGCCGTGCAGCGCTTCTCGCGCCGTGGAAATCTTCAAGCCTTCATACGAC
>WNGH01007090.1_pt1 | contig 10695 bp, 8 predicted proteins | sample 5400631 | NCBI WGS metagenome assembly WNGH01 (sample SAMN13153373, study PRJNA577476) | soil metagenome | isolation source: 115 cm soil or saprolite under Garry oak tree replicate 1 | place: USA:California | collected 2016-06-15 | reverse complement strand
GGCTGGAAGGCCCGTGTCAGGTTTCGAACGATCGCCATCGTCACGTCGACCGTCGTGTCGGACGCGCCGCCACCAGCGTCGAGACGCCGGATGAGATCGAGACGCCGCTTCGAAGGACGGTCCTTCTCGAAGTCCGGGATCTCGAGCATCAAGGATGCGAGCTCGAGGCCGGTGATGCGCTTGCCGAGCGGCGAGTCGTACCACTCGAGGGCCTTCGCCAGCTTGCCGCTCTCGAGATTCGGCTCGAACTCGAGCCGGATCCTCGCGTAGAGGGCCGCGGACGAGAAGCGCCGCGACACGATCCGATCGATGGTGAGCCGGTCTTCGCCGCTGAGCCGCGCCCGGCCCAGAAGGAACTGCACACGGCCGCCCGCGGCGAGGCTCTCGAGCTGAACCTTGAGGCCCGAACGCTCGAGCAGGGTGTCGAGCGCGCTCCCGTCGATTTCGGACTGACGGTCGGAGCTGGTGGCGGCGCGGGAGTCGTCAGGCCGAGAGACGGCCGCAGCTGCCGGCGCCACCCATACGAGGAACGCCGTGCCGAGCACCGCCGGAACCGCCCGCCACCGGATCATCGCCCGATCCCTCCTGTCGCGCGTCGCGCGCGCCCGACAAGAGAGGTGCATATCCAATGCCTCGGAAGAGATAAGAGTTTTCACGGGCTTCCGCGAGTGGTCAGCTCGCCGGAACCGGTCAAAATTGGATCCTTGCAGGTAATTCTCACCGATCTGCCCGATCAGATCGCCGGGTCCCGTTATAGAACGGGCCGTTCGTTGAGGCGCCGGAGGTGCCAGGTCGCCTCGATCCGCTCGAGCACCGTGAGGGCGCCGTAGTCCTGACCGAGCGCGAGGATCCGGCCCAGCGGGAGCCCGATCGCCCGGCAGATCAGCGCGCGATTCGTGCCTCCGTGGGCGACGACGGCGATCGCCCGGCCGGGGTGCGCGTCCACGATCGACTCGAAAGCCGGCCATGCTCGCGCCTCCAGGTCCGGCACGCTCTCGCCCTCGGGAAACGGAAACTCGCCGACGTGCGCCATCCACTCGGCGAACTTCTCCGGCTCGCGCCGCTTGATCTCGACGGCGGTGAGCCCGTCCCACCGTCCCATCGACATCTCGCGCAGCGCCGGGACCGGAACGGGCACGAGCCCGTGAGGCGCCCCGATGAGCTCGCCGGTCCGCCTGGCGCGGACGAGATCGCTCGCGAACACGCGCTCGAGCTGCACCGAGGAGAGCCTGACACCCTGTGCGACGCCTTGACGCTCGCCCAGCGCGGAGAGCGGAACGTCCAGGTGACCGATGAAGCGGCGCGTCTCGGCCATCTCCACCTCGCCGTGCCGGAAGAGATAGATCAACGCGCCAGGTGCGACCACGCCGACGCGGTGAGAAGGCCGGCCAGCTCCGCGACCTCGATGGCCGCGCCAAGGACGTCGCCGGTGATTCCGGAAATCCGGGTCACGATGAACCACGCGACTGCGAGCGCGCTCGCGACCGAGAGCGCGAAGACCAGGGCCCCGAGCGCCTGCAAAGCGGCCAGGGCCACCGCGAGCGCGAGGGACAGCGCGGTCAGCGCGGTCCACCAATTGACGCTCGCCGAGAAGGCCGCCCCGGAGCCCTCGGACCTGGCCGGTGGGAACAGCCGCACGAGAAGGGGTGGCGTGGCCCGGGCGATGGCCGGCACGACGAGGAGCGCCCGACCCCGCAGGCCGGCTGGAAGCTCGGCGACGGCGACGATCTCCAGCAGGAGAACCAGGATCAGACCGATCACGCCGAAGGCGCCGATGCGGCTGTCGCGCATGATCGCGAGCCGATGCGCCGGGTCGCGCCCGGCCAGTCCGTCGAGGCTGTCGGCCAGGCCGTCGAGGTGCAGGCCCCCGGTGAGGAGCTTCCAGGCCGTCACGGTGAGAAGCCCGGCGAGAAGAGACGGAAAGAGCAGCGCGGTCACGCGCTCCACGCCCACGAGAGCCGCTCCGAGGCCCAGGCCGACGACCGGAAACCAGACCGCGGCGCCGCCGAAGGGGTTGGCACGGCCCGGCGCCGCGCCGGGGATGGGAACGATCGTCAGGTACCGGGCGGCGACGACGAGGCCCGTCACGCCGCGAATGCTAGCACGTTCTTCTTGACGCCCCTGCCACCGCGAGGCGACAATTTCTTGCCAGAATCAACCTCACCCGAAGCGCGAGAGGCACCGCATGAGCGTGACCAGCGTGGCTCAGAAGTGGGTGTCGGAGGCGGCCGGGATGACGCAGCCGTCACGCGTCGTCTGGTGCGACGGCTCCAAGGCCGAGTACGACGGGCTCATCGAAGCCATGCTGGGGGACGGCACGCTGCTGCCGTTGAACCAGAAAACCTACCCGAACTGCTATCTGCACCGGAGCCATCCGTCCGACGTCGCGCGCACCGAGCAGCTCACGTTCATCTGCGCCCGCGAAAAGGACGCCGCGGGTCCCACGAACAACTGGATCGCGCCCGTGGAGGCGAAGGCTACGGCGGGCGCGCTGCTGCGCGGAAGCATGCGGGGGCGGACGATGTACGTCATCCCCTACCTCATGGGTCCGGCCGGCTCGCCCATGAGCCGGGTCGGACTGATGGTCACCGACAGCGCCTACGTGGTCGCGAGCATGCACATCATGACGCGCGTCGGCCAGGTCGCGATCCAGCACATGCGGCGCGACGACGACTTCATCGCCGGGCTGCATTCGCTCGGCGACCTCTCCCCCGACCGCCGCCTCATCCTGCATTTTCCCGAGGAGCAGCTGATCTGGAGCGTGGGGTCCGGCTACGGCGGCAACGCGCTGCTGGGCAAGAAGTGCCACGCCCTCCGCATCGCGTCGTGGCAGGCGCGCCAGGAGGGATGGCTCGCCGAGCACATGCTGATCATCGGCGTGGAGGATCCCGAGGGGCGCATCACCTATCTGGCGGCGGCCATGCCCAGCGCGTCCGGCAAGACCAATCTCGCGATGGCGGTTTCACGCCTGCCGGGCTGGCGCGTGTGGACGCTGGGCGACGACATCGCGTGGATGTGGGTGGACGCGAGCGGTCAGCTGCGCGCGGTGAATCCGGAGCGGGGCTTCTTCGGCGTCGCGCCCAACACGAGCCCGAAGACGAATCCCAACGCCACGTCGATGGTGCGCTCGAACACGATCTTCACCAACGTGGCCATGACGGCGTCAGGCGAGCCGTGGTGGGAGGGCCTCAGCCCCGCCCCGCCCGGCGGACTCACGGACTGGCAAGGCCGGCCGTGGAAGCCGGGAGGTGGGCCCGCCGCCCATCCGAACTCCCGCTTCACGGTGCTGGCGCAGCAGTGTCCGTCCATCGCGCCGAACTGGGAAGAGCCGCAGGGCGTGCCGATCTCCGGCGTCATCTTCGGCTCGCGGCGCACGGGGGTCATCCCGCTCGTCTTCGAGGCCTTCGACTGGTCGCACGGCGTCTTCCTCGGCTCGGCGATGAGCACCGAGACGACGGCCGCGATCACCGGCAAGGTCGGGGTCGTTCGCCGCGATCCCATGGCGATGATCCCGTTCTGCGGCTACAACATGGCCGACTACTTCGGCCACTGGCTCGCCACCGGACCCCGCCTGAAGACGCCGCCCCGAATCTTTCGCGTGAACTGGTTCCGTCGCGACGCCGACGGCCGCTTCCTGTGGCCGGGCTACGGCGAGAATGTGCGCGTGCTCAAGTGGATGGTGGAGCGGATTCGCGGGACCGGGCGGGCCGAGGAGACGCCGATCGGCTGGGTGCCGTCGCCGGGCGCCATCGACATCGGCGGGCTCGACGTGACGCCGGCTCAGCTCAGCGAAGCGCTGCGCTGCGACGGCGGAGAGTGGCTCCAGGCGCTCGACGAGCTCAGCGAGTTCAACAAGCAGTTCGGCGAGCGACTCCCCCGGTCGATCACCGACTCGCTCGCGCTGACCCGGCGCCGCTTCGGCGGCTGATCGGGCCGCGCTGCCGATCGCGTCGGGCGCCTAGGCCCCCGCGATCCGCTGAATCACGCGGCGAACCTCGCCGCGATCGAACGGCTTGCTCAGCCCCGGCACGCCCGTCTGCTCGAGGAAGGTCTGGATCTCCGCGCTCAGCACGTCGCCGGTCATGAGCACGAAGCGGCGGCAGAGATCGGGGAGCCGGCGCTCGAGCGCGCGGTAGAGTCCCGGTCCGTCGAGGTACGGCATCCGGACGTCGCTCAGGATCAGATCATAGGAAGTCCGCCGGAGCACCTCGAGCGCCTGGGTCCCGTCGCTGACGGTGTCGACCGTGTGGTGATCGGCCCCGAGCATCTCGCCGAGGAGCTGGAGCACGAGCCGCTCGTCGTCGACGACGAGGATTCGCTTGCCGGTGACGGCGGGCGCCGTCTCGGCCGCGCGCTGGCCGGTGGCGGCCGGCGGCGCGACCACAAGCTCCACGCGAAAGATCGCGCCGGCGCCGGGCTCGCTGACGAGGGACAGCATTCCGCCGTGCCCTTCGACGATACCGTGACAGAGCGAGAGGCCAAGACCCGTTCCCTGACCGACGGGCTTGGTGGTGAAGAACGGCTCGAAGATCCGATCGCGGATTTCCTCGGCGACCCCCGGGCCCGTGTCCTCGACGTCGACCCAGACGCGGGCGCGCGCCTTGTCGGCACGGGTTCGAAGCGTCAGGCGTCGCGGCGGCGGGGCCTTGCGCAGCTCGTCACGAGCGTTGGTGACCAGGTTGACCACGACCTGATGGAGCTGGTGGGGATCGGCCCACAGGACCGGCAGGCCTTCCTCCAGGTCCAGCTTCACCTCGATGCCGTCGACGCGAAGGTGGTACGCGAGCAGCTCGGCCGCGTCCCGCGCGATGTCGTTGAGACGCACCAGCTGGCGCTCGGGCGGATACTTCCGGGCCAGCGCCAGAAAGTTTCGCACGATCGAGGCGCAGCGATCGGCGGCGTGCGCGATGTTCTCGGCACGCGTCGCCGACGGTGTGCCCGCGAGATCCTGACGGAGGAGATTCGCGTAGCCGGTCACGGCCGTGAGCGGATTGTTCAGCTCGTGGGCGACCCCGGCCAGCACCGTTCCCATCGTCGTGAGCTTCTCCGTCTGGTAGAGAGCCTCGCGCTGGCGTCGGAGCTCGGCCTCGGTCCGCTTGCGCTCCGTCATGTCGCGGACGATCGCGGACAGGAACTCGACGGCGCCGTCCGCCGCGCGATGCGCGACGGCGACGACCGACACCGGCACCTCGCGCCCGTCGCGCGCCAGGAGCACCGCCTCGCCCGTCCACCGGCCGTCGCGAAGCAGGGCCGGCAGGATCTCGTCCTGGACGACCGGGCGCAGCCGCTCGGGCACCAGGCCGGCGATCGGCAGGCCGACCGCCTCCTCGGCCGTCAGGCCGAGCAGCGAGTGGCCGGCGCCGTTGAGATAGAGCAGACGAGCGGAGAGGTCGGAGATTGCGACCAGGTCGGTCGTGACGTCCAGGATTGCCGTCAGTCTCTCGCGCGCCTCGAGCTCCTGGCGCAGCCGGCGGTAGAGCCGCGCGTTCTCGACGGCCACCGCGGCGTGATCGGCGAGCGCCAGCAGCAGCCGCTCCTCGACGGCCGTGAACTCGCGCGGACGGGCGCTGCCGACCGCCAGGATCGCCACCAGCCCCTCGGGCCCGACGAACGAGGCCGCCAGCGCCTGACCGGACGTCCCGAAGATCGCCGTCGGGTGCGGCCCGCCGGCCTGGGCGAGAAGGTGCCGCACGGAGACCTTGCGCTCGCGCGCCAGGCGCTCGGCGAAATTCTGGGTCAGCGTGAACCGCAGGGGCTCCGCGGCGCGGTCCTCGATCCCGTCCCACGCGACCGGCCACAGTACACCGGCCTCGAAGAGCCACAAGACGCTCGCCTCGACCTTGATGAGCTCGCGCGCCGCGCTCACGACGTGGCGCAGGACCTCGTCGAGATCCTTGATCGTGGTGAGCGACTTCGCGAGGTCGTTGAGCACGGTCAGGCCGTCTTTCTCGTCGGCGAGACGGCGCTGGGCGAGGACGTTCTCAACCGTCGACGGAAGCTTGGCGAGATAGCCCTCGCGCTTGATGAGATAGTCCGCCACGCCCAGCTTGAAGGCCTGGACCGCCGAGTCCTCGTCGCCCTCGGCGGTCACCATCACGACCGGGATCCGGATGCCCTCGGCCTGCAGCTCCTTGAGCACCTCGATACCCGAGAGGTCGGGCATGCGGTTGTCGAGAAGGAGCACGTCGTAGTGGACGGCCTTCAGCCGGGCGAGCGCCTCGCGGGCGGTCGTGACCATCTCGACGCGCGCGCGGCGGTCGTGCTCCTCGAAGGCGCGCAGCGTGAGCGCCATGTCGTCGGGATCGTGATCGGCGTAGAGCAGATGGACCGGCGCGCGCCGGAGCTCGCTCGCGGTGCGAAACCAGCGGCACGCGCTCTCGAGCACGACCGGAAGCGTGACCAGGTAGTCCGGGCGCTTCACGAGATAGTCGGTGGCGCCGGCCTTCAGGAGTCGGACGGCCACGTTGGCGTCGCCGGAGCCGGTCATCAGCACGACCGGCACCTCGAGTCCCCTCGCCTTGACCGCGTCCAGGAGATCGAGCGCCGTGCCGTCGGGAAGGCGATAGCCCGCGAGCAGCACGTCCATGTCGCCGACGGTGACGCGCTCGAGCGCCTCCGCGACCGTGCCGGCGACGGTCAGCTTGATGTGGGGCGCGTGACGCGCGAGGTGACGATGCGTCCGGTCCTGGTCGGCGCGATCGTCTTCCACATACAGCACGCGGATGGAGTCCATGGCGTTCTCAGCCCTCTCGTTCCGCGAGGGAGTGGGAGACCCGGGTCGAGGTAACGAGGCGATCGAGCTCGCGCGCGACCGCGTCCGGGTCCAGTGGCTTGGTGACGCACGCATCGGCCCCGGCGCCTCGCAGCACCGGAACCACCGACGGATGCCCGGTCACGCCGAGAATCCGGATGTCGCGCGTCTCGGGAAGGCGGCGCAGGCACCGGCACGCCTCGATCCCGTCGAGGCCGGGCATGACGGCGTCGAGGATGATCACCGACGGACGGAACGTCCCGACCTTGACGAGCGCCTCGTACCCGTCGGTTGCCGTCTCGATCGTGAATGGCCCGTCGGACAGGAGATCGACCAGCATCGCCACGATGAGCGGCTCGTCGTCCACGACGAGGAGACGCGTGCGCGCCCCGGCGCCGAGCGGATAGGGCGGCCTCCCCTGCGCGGCGAGGAAGCGCTGGAACTCGTCGAGGTCGATCCGGCGGTGGCCGCCCGGCGTGAGGTAGGCGCCGAGATCGCCGGCGCGGATCCACCGCCGCAGCGTGGGGATCGAGACCCGGCAGTGGCCGGCCGCCTGGCGGGTGGTCAGGTGCGCGCGCCCGGCCGACGCGCGTTTCACTTCTTGCACATTTTGATTCCTAGCACGGGGGCCGGGCAAACCCGCCCGAAATAGTGGCGCCGGCGGCGCCGGAGCGGTGGGAGCGCGCGGTCAGACCGGGTAGACGCCGTTGCGGCGCGGGGGGAACTCGTGAGCCTTGGTCTGCGCGTACGCGAGCCGCTTGATCAGCTCGTCGCGGAGCGCGCTGCCCGGCACGATGTCATCGATCAGCATCTCGGAGGCGAGCTTGTAGGTGTCCACGTCCTGCGCGTACTCCTCGCGCTTCTGCCGCACGTACTCCGCCCGCTCGCTCTCCGGCAGCTCCATGATCTTGTTGTAGTAGACGGCGTTGACCGCCGGCTCGGGGCCCATGATCGCGATCTGCCCCTGCGGCAGCGCGATGGCGGCGTCGGGCTCGAAGGCGGGGCCGCACATCGCGTAGAGCCCGGCGCCATAGCACTTGCGCACGATCACCGAGATCTTCGGCACCGTGGCCTGCGAGGTGGCGAAGACCATCTTCGCGCCGTGACGGATGATGCCTTGCTGCTCGACTTTCGTACCCACCATGAAGCCCGCGACGTCGGCCAGATAGACGAGCGGCACGTTGAACGCGTTGCAGAGCCAGATGAAGCGGGCCGCCTTGTCGGCGGAATCGACCATGAGCACCCCGCCCTTCACCTTCGGCTGGTTGGCGACGATGCCGATCGGACGGCCGGCGAGGCGGGCAAACCCGACGATGACCTCCTGGGCGAAGAGGCGCTTGATCTCGAACCACGAGCCCGCGTCGATGACCCGGTCGATCACCTCGTACATGTCGAAGTACTTGCGCTGGTCGTACGGGACGATCTCGTCGATGGATCGGCCCGGCTTCGCGGCGGCGGCCTCGCGCGCGGGCGGCAGCTCGCGGTACGACTGCGGCATGTAGGTGAGGTAGCGGCGCGCCAGCTCGATCGCCTCCTCGTCCGAGCCCGCCAGCACGTCGCCGCACCCGGAAACCTTGCAGTGCATGAGCGCGCCGCCCAGCGCCTCGAGCGTCGTCTTCTCGCCGATCGCCATCTCGACCATGCGCGGGCTGCCCACGTAGAGGGATGCCTTGCCCTCGACCATGATCACGACGTCGGTGAGCGCCGGCAGGTACGCCGATCCCGCCGGCGACGGGCCGAACAGGATGCACACCTGCGGGACCACGCCGGAGAGCTGGACCTCGTTGTAGAAGATGCGCCCGGCGTGAAACCGGCCCGGGAAGATCTTGATCTGCTCGGAGATGCGCCCGCCGGCCGCATCCACCATATAGAGGAGGGGGATCCGGAGCCGGGCCGCCTTTTCCTGGATGCGCACGATTTTCTGGATCGTCTTCTCGCCCCACGAGCCGGCCTTGACCGTGTAGTCGTTGGCCATGATGCAGATGGGGCGACCGCCGACCGTGCCGACGCCGGTGACGACGCCGTCCGCGGGCGTGTCCGGCTCGGCGGAGCGGGCGAACAGCCAGTCCTCTTGGAAGTCGGAGCCGGGATCGAGGAGGAGCTTGAGCCGGTCGCGCACGAAGAGCTTGCCCTCCGCGCGGAGCTTGTCGCGGTACCGGGTGTGGCCCTGCTCGATCCGGGCGCGTTCCTGGCGGTAGCGTTCCTCCCCCGAGCTCACCGCGTCGCCGCTCCGTTCACGGCGCGGGGTTCGTCCAGAGAATGATGATGAGCGTGCCGGAGCCGTGCTTGGGGCCGCCGATCACCGCGGGGTTGTTCGACTGCGCCTGGATGTTCGTCGAGACCTCGGCCATGCTGCCGCGGATGAGGCGCACGTTGAAGCTCACCGCGCCGCCCTTCACGCTCTGGGGCGTGACCTCGAGCCGCCGATCGCCGGGAACGGGCCATTTCTGGGTCGTGCCCACCGGCACCTCGGCGCGATAGCGCTCGAGCGAGGTGTAGTCCTTGTAGCGAAAGAGCTGGCGGAGCTTCGGCAGGAACGCCTCCAGCCGCTCGTCGGGTGGCTCCGGCCCGCGGGGCGGAGCGTTCGGCGGCGGCCCGTCACTGGCCAGGACGATCCGCGTGCCGAACCGGACGATCTGCTGGGCGTGGGCGACGGCGGTCACGGCCAGCGCCAGCAGCAGGGCCAGGATCAGGACCAGGAGCGGCCCGAGCGCCTCCCGCAGGCGGCGCCGCGCGTTGTGCAGCCGCGACATCACGGTCCCCATCGGGATGTTCAGCACCTCCGCGATCTCGCGGTACGAGAGCCCTTCGAGATCACTCAACATGATAATGGCCCGATGCGGCTCCGACAAAGTCGCGAGCGCGCGGTTGATGCGCTCGCGCTCCTCGACCTCCGCGGCGTGCGTGTCGGGCGTCGTCCCGTGGTCCGTGAGCGCGCGATCCCAGTCCGCCTCCTCGACGCGCTCGGTGCCGAAGGCGCGGCCGCGGGCGGCGTGCTGGCGGGCGCGGTCGCGGGCCACGTTCATCACGATGCGAAAGAGCCAGGTGTAGAAGGCCGAGTCGCCGCGGAACGACGCGAGCGCCTGGAACGCGCGAATGAACGCGTCCTGGGCGACGTCCCACGCCTCCTCGGGGTCGCGCAGGACGTTGTAGGCGAGCCGGTAGACGCGCTGACGGTACTTCTCGACCAGCGGCTCGAACGCCGCCGGGTCGCCGGCGCGGCACCGCTCGATCAGGGCCGCATCGTCGCTGTCCACCTGGATTCACCCGCTCACCCCCTCCCGTCGCGCTTAGACGCCGGGGCGGCGGCGGCGATTCACCGTCGAGGGGCCGGGCGACGCGCGGGCGCCGTCAGCGCGTCGAAGCCGAGCAGGTAGCTCTGCGGTCCGAATCCCGCGATCTGTCCCCGGGCGACCGCCGCAATCACCGAGTGGCGCCGAAACTCCTCGCGACCGTGCACGTTCGACAGGTGGACCTCGACGACCGGCAGCTTGATCGCGGCGACCGCGTCGCGGAGCGCGATCGAGTAGTGCGTGAACGCGCCGGGGTTGAAGACGATGCCCCCGAACCCCTCGCGCTGGGCCGCTTGCAGCCAGTCGACGAGCTGACCCTCGTGATTCGACTGCCGGCACTCGACCGAGCCGCCGCGGCGCCGGGCGTGCTCGCGGAGCATCCGGTCGACCTCGACGAGCGTCACCTTGCCGTAGACGCCGGGCTCGCGGGTGCCGAGCAGGTTCAGGTTCGGGCCATGCAGGACCAGGATCTTCACGACAGGCGCGAGCTTAGCATCAGCGGGCGCCGAGGGGCGAGACGAGCCAGTCGGCGAGCGCGAACAGCACGAGGCCGGCGAAGACCGTCCAGCCGAGGGCCGGCCCGCCCTCGCGATTCACCTCGGGGATGAGATCCGACGCGGCCACGTAGATCGTGACGCCGGCCGAGAGCGC
>WNGH01007089.1_pt1 | contig 10696 bp, 10 predicted proteins | sample 5400631 | NCBI WGS metagenome assembly WNGH01 (sample SAMN13153373, study PRJNA577476) | soil metagenome | isolation source: 115 cm soil or saprolite under Garry oak tree replicate 1 | place: USA:California | collected 2016-06-15 | reverse complement strand
AGGCATGCAAGGAATCCAAGAACTGCGTGATCGTGCAAGGGAGTACCCCTGTTCTCGTCGGCAGGTGAATCAGTGCCGATGACTGCTGGGGCATAGGGACGCCGGACTCACCAGCGATGACCCCCTTCTTCGCCTTTCTCCACCACCTCGCGGCCTTCACGCTGGTCGCCGCCCTGGCGGTCGAATTCGTTCTGATCCGGAACGAGCTCAACCTCGGAACCGCCCGCAAGCAGCAGCTCGTCGATATGGTTTTCGGCGTGTCGGCGGGCGTAGTGCTCGTCATCGGCCTGCTTCGGGTCTTCTATTTCGAGAAGGGCGCGTCCTACTACTTCCACAGCACGCCCTTCATCGCCAAGCTGTCTCTCTTCGCGATCGTGGGACTGCTTTCGATCTACCCCACGGTCGAATTCCTATCCTGGGGCAAGTCCCTGAAACAGGGACGGATGCCGGCTCTGAGCGACCGCAAGATCGCCGCGATCCGCTTCGTCATCCACTGGGAGCTAGCCGGAGTGGTTCTGATACTACTCTGCGCCGCGCTCATGGCAAAGGGAGTCGGATCTCTTGGATGACCCGGCTTTCTCGTATAAGATTCAGCGTCGAGTCAAAGGAGGACGTCCATGGCAAAACTCAACATCAACGGGAAGATACGCGACGTGCAGGCGGAGCCCGAAACGCCGCTCCTGTGGGTCATCCGCGAGCAGGCCGGTCTGACCGGCACGAAGTACGGCTGCGGGGTCGCGCAGTGCGGCGCCTGTTCCGTGCACATCAACGGCGAGGTGCGGCGCTCCTGCTCCATCCCCGTCAGCGCGGTCAAGCCCACCGACCGCATCGTCACCATCGAAGGGCTTTCCGCTACGAGCTCCCATCCGGTGCAGAAAGCCTGGGCGACGCTCGATGTGCCGCAATGCGGCTACTGCCAATCCGGGCAGATCATGGCGGCCGCCGCGCTGCTCAAGAAAAAGCCTCAGCCGACCGATGCGGACATCGACGAAGCGATGACCAACATCTGCCGCTGCGGCACCTACCAGCGCATCCGCGCCGGCGTGCATATGGCCGCCGACATGGCGAAGAAGGCCTGAGGAGACGACCATGAAAAATACGACACGCGCAACGAATCTTTCCCGCCGCAAATTCATCGTCAGCTCGGCCGCGGCGGGCGGCGGCCTCGCGCTCGGTTTCAAGCTCCCGTTCGTCGGATCGGCCGAGGCCGCAACCGCGGCCGGCACCGAGGTCAATGCCTGGGTCGTCGTCAAGCCCGACAGCACCTGCGTCGTGCGCATCGCGCGCTCGGAGATGGGGCAGGGCACGCTCACCGGCCTGGCGCAGCTCGTCGCCGAGGAGCTCGAGTGCGACTGGAAAAAGGTCGCGACCGAGCACGTATTTCCCGGGCAGAACCTCGCCCGCAAGCGCGTCTGGGGTGACATGGCCACCGGCGGCAGCCGCGGAATCCGCGGCTCGCAGGACTATGTGCGCCGCGGCGGCGCGGCGGCCCGCATGATGCTCGTGCAGGCGGCGGCCGAACAGTGGAAGGTTCCGGTCGGCGAGATCACCGTGGCCGACGGCGTCATTACGCACGCAGCTTCGGGTCGCAAGACGAGCTACGGCAGAGTCGCCATCGCGGCGGCGAAGCTCACGCCGCCCGATCCGAAGACGATCAAGCTCAAGGACCCGAAGGAGTGGAAGATCGCCGGCAAGCCGATGAAGCGCCTGGACACGGCCGACAAGCTGAACGGCGGCAAGGTCTATGCGATCGACATCAAGCTGCCGGGGATGCTGAACGCCGCGGTCAAGGCCTGCCTGGTGCATGGCGGCAAGCTGGTGAGCTACGACGAGGCCAAAGTCGCGAAGATGCCGGGCGTACGCCGTGTCGTCAAGGTGAACGACGGCGCCGTCGCAGTCGTCGCCGACACCTGGTGGCGGGCGAAGACCGCGCTCGAAGCCCTGCCCATCGTCTGGGACGAAGGCGCGAACGCCGCGCAATCGAGCGCGACCATCGCCGAGCGCCTGAAGGAAGGCCTGACGGCCGACGACGCCTTTGCCGACACCAAGATCGGCGACGCGCTCAAGGTGATCGCCGGCGCTCCGAAAAGAGTCGAAGCGGTCTACAGCACGCCCTTCCTCTCGCACGCGACCATGGAGCCGATGAACTGCACCGCCAAAGTCACTGCGGACAAGGTCGAGGTCTGGACGGCGACGCAAAGCGCCGAAGGCTCGCTCGCCGCGGCCTGCGAGGAAGCGGGACTGCCTCTCGCCGCGGGCGAAGTGCACAAGCTCGACCTCGGCGGCGGATTCGGCCGGCGCGGCGGCACGCAGGACTATACGCGCCAGGCGGTCGCCATCGCGAAGCAGTTCCCCGGCGTTCCCATCAAGCTCGTTTGGAGCCGCGAGGAGGATCAGGCGCACGACTTCTACCGGCCGATCTCGCAGTGCAAATTGAGCGCGGGCCTGGACGAGAGCGGCAAGCTCCTCGGGATGCACATCCGTGTTTCCGGGCAGTCGATCAACGCCTGGCTCAATCCGGGCGCGATCAAGGAAGGCAAGGACACGCGCCAGCTCCAGGGCCTGTGGAAGGAGCCCGGCGACGCGCAGTTCGGCTACACCGTGCCGAATCTGCAGATCGAGTACGCGATGCGCAACACGCACGTGCCGGTGGGCCCCTGGCGCGGGGTCAACACCAACCAGAACGGCGTGTACCTGGAATGCTTCATGGAGGAAGTGGCGCGCGCGGCCGGGAAAGACTCGCTTGAATTCCGCCGCGAGCTCATGGCCAATCACCCGAAGCACCTCGGAGTGCTGAACACTGCGGCGGAAAAGGCCGGCTGGGGCAAGCCGCTGCCTGCGGGCGTGCATCGCGGCATCGCGCAGTTCATGGGTTACGGCAGCTACTCGGCGGCGGTCGCCGAAGTCTCGGTGAGCGGCGAAGGCAACCTCAAGATCCATCGCATGGTGCTCGCGCTCAATTGCGGCCACGCGGTCAATCCCGACCAGATCGCGGCGCAGGTCGAAGGCTCGGTCGTGTACGGTTTGAGCGCTGCGCTCTACGGCGAGTGCACGGTGCAGAACGGGCGCATGGTGGAGCTGAACTTCCACACCTACCCGCTCCTGCGGCTCGCCGAAATGCCGAAAGTCGAGACGGTGATCGTGCCGACCTACGACTTCTGGGGCGGGGTCGGCGAGCCGACGATCTGCGTGGTGACCCCTGCCGTGCTCAACGCGATCTTCGCCGCGACCGGGAAGCCGGTGCGCAGCCTGCCGCTGAAGAACGTCAAGCTCGTGTAACGCCGTACCGGGACGGGCGGATGCCCGTCCCGCGGAGCGCACGTGAAGCCTCCTGAAGGGCTACGCGGCCTTGCCGCTGCGATCGGAGCAAGTCTTGCGGCGCTGAGCGTTGCTCTCTCGCCGGTTGCGACGCGGGACGCAACAGCGCAGGTCGACGCGCCGGCGCTCTGGAGAGTCGATGGCCCGAAGGGGAGGGTTTTTCTGTTCGGCTCGTTCCATCTGCTCCCCGCCGACGTGAAATGGCGAACCCCCGCCGTGGAGAGCGCGCTGAAGGAGGCCGCGGTCGTGATCTTCGAGACCGACTTCGCGGACCTGCAGGCCTCACAAGCATTGCTCGCGAGATACGGCCGTCTCCCGCCGGGGCAGACGCTGCGTAACGTCTTGCCGAGGAGCATTCATACCGAGCTCGAGAAAACGGCAGTGGACCTCGGAGTACCGCCTCCCAGTCTTGAGCCCTTGCGGCCCTGGCTGGCCGCCCTGACTTTGGGAATGCAATTGATCGTCAGTCAGGGCTTCGACCCGAACCACGGTGTGGAACAGCAAGTCCTCTCGTGGGCGAGAGCGAACGGTAAGAGTCTAGGCGTACTGGAAACGAACGAATCTCAGCTCAGGGTCTTCGCCGACCTCACGCGTGAGGAGGAGACCGCGCTTTTGACGGTCAGCCTCCGGCAAGTTCGCGAGATGCCGAACATGCTTGAGGAAATGCTCACCGCCTATCGCAAGGCCGATCTTGCGACGCTTGAAAGGACTCTCAATATTGGCCTCGAAGATTTCCCGATGCTGCGTAAGCGCCTTCTCAAGGATCGCCACGACAAATGGCTGCCGCAGATCGAAAAGATGATCGCCGATGGGCGCTCCCACATGATCATCGTCGGCGACGCCCATCTGGTGGGGCCCGACAGCGTTATCGCGATGCTGCGGGCCAAGGGCGTGAAAGTCGAAGGTCCATAGGGATGGCGGGGTTTCATCGCTTGAACAGGCGACGGATCTTGGCGGTGTTTGGCTGCTTGACGACGCCCTTCTCGGTGAAGAGCGCGCTTACGAGCGCGGCGGGGGTGATGTCAAAAGCGGGATTAGCCACCGTCACACCCTCGGGGGCCCATCGCACGCCGGCGTAACCAGTGACTTCCGCAGCGCTGCGCTCCTCGATGGGGATCGCGTTGCCGTTAGCGGTCTTCCGGTCGATCGTGGAGAGCGGTGCGGCGACGTAGAACGGGATGCGGTGGCGCCGCGCGAGGACCGCGAGAGGGTAAGTACCGATCTTGTTTGCGACATCGCCGTTCGCGGCGATGCGGTCCGCGCCAACCAGCACGAGGTCGATTTTCCCGAGGCGCATGAGGTGCCCGGCCGCGTTGTCGGTGATGAGCGTGACGGGAATTTTCTCCCGGATCATTTCCCAGGCGGTCAGGCGCGCCCCTTGGAGATAGGGACGGGTCTCGCTCGCGATCACCGAGACGCGCTTGCCGGCGTCGCGCGCCGACCGGATGACACCGAGGGCCGTACCATGGCCTGCCGTGGCGAGGGCGCCGGTGTTGCAGTGGGTGAGGACGCGCGCTCCGTCGGGCACCAGAGCCGCCCCGGCGCGGCCGATGGCGCGGTTGGTTTCGAGGTCCGCGTTGAAAAGCGCGAGCGCGGCGTCGGCCAGTCTCCCCGCCGCCGAGCTTGGATCGTCGTGAGTCCCTGCGACTAGCGCCGCGCGCATTTGGTCGAGAGCCCAGAAGAGATTCACGGCGGTCGGCCGGCTCGCGGCGAGACTCTTGAACGCGATCTCCATCGCGGCGTCGAACTCGGCGTGCGTGCGGCGCTCCTGGCGCTTCGCTTCGAGCGCCACGCCGAAGGCCGCGGCGCAGCCGATCGCCGGAGCGCCGCGCACCACCATCGAGCGAATGGCCTCGGCAACTTCGGCCGCGTTCGTACAGCTCACGTATTCGAGACGCGCGGGGAGGGCGCGCTGGTCGATCACCTCGAGCCGCGTCCCTCGCCAGCGCAGGGTCTCGACGGGTATCGCTTCAGATGACGCGTTCATTGCCGCCGTCCACGGGCACTTGCGCGCCGGTGGTCTTGGCGAAAAGCGGCCCGCACATCTCCGCCGCCAGCTCCGCGACGTCGCGGCTGCCTACTTGGGTCTTGAGGACGTTGTTGGTCTTGTATTCTTCCACCGTCATGGCGTACTGCTTGGCCCGCTGGGCGAGCACTTCTTCGGTCCACAGGCCAGTATCGAACACCGCGTTCGGGTGCACGGTGTTGATGCGTATGCCGTCCGCGCCCCATTCGAGCGCGGCGATGCGCGCAAGCTGGTTCAGCGCGGCCTTCGAAGCCGAGTAGGCCGACGCCCCCGGACCCGGCGCGGGAACGTTTTTCGAGCCGATGACCACAACCCGCCCGCCGCGGGGAGCGAGTTTCAGAAACGGATGGCAGATGCGCATCAGGAGCAAGTTCGCATCGAGGTTGACGCTCATCGCTTTGCGCCACTCTTCGGTGGGCAAATCGGCGATCTTGCGGCTTGCCGTGAAAATGCCGGCGTTCAGCACCAGCATGTCGAGCCCGCCGAAGCTGAGCACCGCTTTCTCGATGGCAGAGCGCACCTGCGTCTCGTCGGTGACGTCGCAGCTCACCCCGAGAAAATCGCCGCGGTTGTGGAGCGATTCTATCTTCGCATCCAAGTCGAGCCCGACCACCGCCGCGCCGCGCGCGAGAAACGCCGCGACCGCCGCCTTGCCGATCCCCGAAGCAGCGCCGGTGACGAGCGCGATCTCGCCGGCGAAAGGCAGGGCCTTTCCGCCCTTCTTGAGTTTCGCCTGCTCGAGGTCCCAGTACTCGACGTCGAAGATGTCCTTCGCGGGAAGGGCCTCGAATCCGCCGAGCGCCTCGCCGCGGAGGATGACGTCGATCGTGTGATCGTAGATTTCGGCGACAACCGTCGCATCCTTCGCCGTTCTCCCCGCCGCAGCAAGACCGAATGCGGGGTCGAGCACGACGCGCGGCGCCGGATCGAGAATGGTCTTGGGCTCCTCGGCGCGGGGAGCATGCTCGTCGAAGTAGCGGCGGTACCCTTCCGTGTATCCAGCAACATCGGTGCCCAGCATCGGCGTGCGCTTGGTGCGGATGACGTGGTCGGGCGTCGCCGGCCCCTTCTGCGAGATGCGTGCGAGCTCCGGATGCGCCGCAAAGCCGAGCGTGCGCTCGTTCGTCACGGTGCGCACGATGAGCGGCGCTCCCGCGGCGTCGCAGAGCCGGCGGCGCAACCCGGCCTGCGCGGCCGCGCCGGGCGCGGACCGCGCAGATGACTTCAGGGCGACCGACCAGGCGCGCTTCGAGTCGAGATATTTCTCCGCAAGAGTCACCAGTTCGATCATCCGCTCGTAGGACTCGCGAGCTGTGTCGCCGAAAGAAAAAATACCGTGATTGAGAAGGACCATACCGATCGTCTCGGTGCTTCCCTGGCGCTTGAACTCCCTCGCGCAATACTGGGCGAGATCGAAGCCAGGCATGAGGTAAGGAATGACGACGCACCGCTTTCCGTAGACTTCGCGGATGCGCTTGTCCCCGTCCCGGGTGTTGCTCACGGAAAGCACGGCGTCGGCATGCGTATGATCCACGAATTTCTGGGGCATGAGACCGTGCAGGATGGTCTCGATGGACGGCGCCGGCGCCGACGCGTCGAGCATGTGCGTGACCAGCTGATTGACCATCTCGGGATCCGAGAGTGACGGCAATTCCGCGAGGCGCAGCACGTGCGCGAGAAGCACCGGGGAAAAGCCCTGCGGCTCGATCGTCTCCAGATCCCAGCCGCTGCCTTTGACGTAGAGGATCGTCTCCTGCTCGCCGAACAGGTTTTTCTCCTGGATCTTGACAGAAGTGTTGCCGCCACCGTGCAGCACCAGGGACTTGTCGCGGCCGAGCAGCCGCGAGGTGTAGACGCGCAGGCCGAGGTCGCCTCGGAATTCCTCCGCTTCCCGATCGCTCCAGAGACTCTTCATCGCCTTCCAGTTTGCCAATTATACTGATGGGAAATGCCCGCAGCGTTCACCATCCGAGTTCTGGCTTGGCCCGAAGCCTTGCCGCTCGCGCGCCCGGTTCGGGAACAGGTGTTCGTCGAGGAACAGAAGGTTCCGCGCGAGCTCGAACTGGACGAATGGGACGAGCGCTGCGAGCATGCCGTCGCGTGCAATTCCAGCGGGGACGCGATCGGAACGGCGCGGCTGCTGCCCGACGGCAGGATCGGCCGGATGGCGGTCCTCGGCGAATGGCGCAGGCGCGGCGTGGGCACCGCGCTCCTGCAGGCCCTGCTCGAGCGGGCCCGCACGCGCTCCATGCGCCGCGTCACGCTGCACGCGCAGACCCATGCGGCGGAGTTTTACCGGCGCTTCGGATTCAACGAGCGGGGAGAGGAGTTTTTGGAGGCGGAGATTCCGCACGTGGAGATGACGCTCGAACTCCCTTCGCGAGAGTGAGCCGATAGCTGATCGTGCCGCTCACGCCGCCCGCCTCATTGTAGCTGCGCTCATGGAACTCGATCCTGCCGTCCTGGCTGAAGCACAAGGCAGTCGAGCACCGCGTCCCGTATCGGCCGACGGCAAGAATGCGGATGGCCGACAAGCGCTCCTCCAGCTCCAGGCTCACTCCGGTGCTGGGGAGCTCGCCGCCGGAGGCGCGCTCGGTATCGTTCAGGAGTCCAAACGCCGCTTCGGAGTCGAAAGGTGCATCGAGCAGCGCCGCAAACCCTGTCTTTGCCTTCTCGACCTTGGGCCAGGGTGTGTCGAGCAGGTGGTTCGAAAGGCCGTGAACACCCGGCGCAACGCGCGTCGCGCGATCGCTGCGGTTGGAGAAGAAAAACATCGACCCCACGTCTCCCACGAGCAGGCTGAACCCGTTGTAGTCCGCAGCGCGCTTTTCCACCAGTCGCACGTATTCCTCCGAGCCTGTCCTTCCCGTCAGGAAATCGGCGACCAGCGCTCCCCGCGAAGGGGCGCCGGTTTTCTTGTCTGCGGGATTCCTGTAGTTCGTGAGCGCGGCGAATCGCCCATCCAAGGTGATGCCGAGCCAGGTGCCTCCGGCTTCGAGATCGCGCCCGGCGAGGACGTTCGGATGGTCGTCCCAGAACCCGGCCGGCGCAGCCGGGCGCCCGAAATATTCGTCGCGGTTGGCCGCGACCACCAGATGGTAGCGAGGATGCGAACGCCAGGCGAACGCGATCAGGCACATGGCGACTAGAAGGCGCGAAACACTTCCTGCTTCCGCGACGACCCCGGGACGAGCAGGCCGGCGAGGCCGTGGCGCTCGACCAGCGTGGCGAGCTCCGCTTCGAAACGCGTCACGTCCTGAACGTTCTCGTAGATCTCCATCCAGGTGGTCTCGTCGTCACGGCGCCGCAGGAGTCGCCCGCTGATGCCGGCGATGTCGGAGAGCTCGCGCTGCAGCTCGCGTACCGCCACACGCGCCCGCTCCGCATTTTGCGCGGGCACGCGATAGTAGATGTAGAAATTGAGCTTCAACCGACGGCGTAGGGGAGGGGGAGGAAGCGAAGCACGGGTCCGCCGAGGGACTTCAGATGCACGGTCGAGCCTTCACGGCTCGCGGTCTGCACGACCGCCAGCAGGTCGTAACCGCCATCGGGGGAGGCTTCCGCGTTGACGGCGATCCCGCCCGTCTGATCGCCGAGGTCTTCGCTGTAGAGAGGGTCGCCCGCTTTGGCCTGAGCGGCGACATTGGCGGGGAACATGCGACGCTTGAGCTTGCCGAGGTGCTGCATGCGCGCGACCACTTCCTGTCCGGTGTAGCAGCCCTTGGTGAAGCTGACGCCGCCGAGAAGCTCGAAGTTCGCCATCTGCGGAACGAGCTGGTCCTGCGTCGCGGCAGTCACCAGGGGCACGCCGTTGCGAATGTCGAGCCACCGCCACGCATGCGCGCCCACGGGAACGAGAACGTTCGCAAGCCGGCGCCGAAGCGCGACCGCGCTCGGCGGCAGCAAGACCAGAAGATATCTGCCGTCCTTCCCCTTGATGACCGTGCCGGTATCCGGCCGACGGGATACCTCGTTGGGCTGCTCCGGGAAATCGGAGAACACCTCACGCAGCGCGTGGTCGGCCTTCGGCCCGGCTGCGCCTGCCAATACGATCGTGTCCGAGGCATCCGAGATCCTCACGTTCGCGCGTAGCACGAACTTCGAAATGCGCTTTTGGATGGAAGAGGCGATGTCCCGCGACAGGGCCATGCAGAATCCGGTCTCTTCGCGCCAAAGCACGAAATTCGCGAGCATCCTGCCTTTGGGGGAGCAATAGGCGCCGTACGCGCTCGATCGCAAACCGACCTCTGCCACATCACAGCTGAGCTGTCCCTGCAAGAAGGTTTCCGCGTCCTCGCCGCTGAATTGGAGAACGCCCAAATGGCCGAGCAGCGCAAGGACGCTTCCCGATCGGGCCGCGCGGAGATCGGCGTCCGCGGTTCCCGCAGGTTCCGCATGGTGAAGGGGCAGGCTCATGTGCTGTATTCGGTGCATTCGGTTAAGCGTTTATTATACGAGTGTAGCCAAGCAACCCGATTGGCCGCTTTTTACCGGACGTGATGCTGTTTCGACTCAAAGTATTGTTGTTGCTGGCTTCCGCTGCCGCGCTCGGTTTCTGCGGTTGGTTACTCTGGTTCGCCCTGTCGCCGATCGAGCTCGCCGCGCCAACCGTGGAATTCTCGATCCGTCCGGGCAGCACGCTGCGAAGCGCAACGCGCCAGATCATCGAAGCGGGACTGTCCATGCCGGAATGGAAGTTTGTTCTCCTCGCGCGGGCCAACGGCGCCAGTGCCGGCGTCAAGGCTGGCAGCTACCAGGTGTCGGACGGGGTGACGCCGCTCCTGCTCGTTCGCAAGATCACGCGCGGGGAATACGCGCAAGCGGAAATTCTCTTCGTCGAAGGCTGGAATTTTCGCCAGATGCGCGAGGCGTTGAATGCGCACGTCGACCTGAAGCATGATTCGGCGAACCTTCCCGAGGCGCAGATCATGGCGAAGCTCGGAGCCCCGGGGGTGCTTGCGGAAGGAATGTTCTTCCCCGATACCTACGTCTTCGCCAAGGGTGCCAGCGATCTCGCCGTGCTCGCGCGGGCCCGCGGCGCGATGAAAAAGCAGCTTGAGTCCGCGTGGGCCGGGCGTGCCCAGGGTCTGCCGATGACAGATCCGTACGAAGCGCTTATCCTCGCTTCACTCGTCGAAAAGGAGACCGGCCGCGCCAGTGACCGCACGATGATCGCGGCGGTCTTCGCCAACCGCCTGCGCCGCAAGATGAAGCTGCAGACCGATCCGAGCGTGATCTACGGCATGGGCGAGAAATTCGACGGCAACCTGCGCAAGAGGGACCTCGTGACGGACACGCCCTTCAACACCTATACGCGGCTGGGTCTGCCGCCGCATCCGATCGCGATGCCGG
>WNGH01013382.1_pt1 | contig 10701 bp, 12 predicted proteins | sample 5400631 | NCBI WGS metagenome assembly WNGH01 (sample SAMN13153373, study PRJNA577476) | soil metagenome | isolation source: 115 cm soil or saprolite under Garry oak tree replicate 1 | place: USA:California | collected 2016-06-15 | reverse complement strand
CGCGCGAATCGCCGCCGTGCGCGTCATGTCACCGTTCATCAGTGCGTCCGGCAATAATGTTTCCAATCCCGCAGGCGCGGGATCATTCAAGAGCCGATAAATCATGCTACGCAACACGCGCTGCGATAGACCTTCCGTGGCGGGATATATCGGCGCGATCCTGCGAAAATGAATTGATATTTCCTCATCGTTCTCGATGACCTCGAACTCCGGATGATCCATGCAAATCCGTTTTCCGCGCAGACGCGGCTTTCCAAAAACAACCAGGCGTTGCCCTGTCACAATCATCTTCTGCACGTAATGCAGGTTGAACCATCGGCAGACCAGAGGCTCACTGAGAGCGTTTGCCTCCGACTCTTGAAGCGTCGCTTCAAAAATTTTCTTCCATCCGCCAAAGCGACGCAGCGAAGTTTTGATTACCTCGCCGCACAGACAAATCGGACTGTCGCTTTCCTCGCGCGGAAAATGCGGGAACTCGGTGCGATCTTCGTGCCGGCGCGGAAAATGAGTGAGCAAATCTTCTATCGTCTGAATCCCGAGACGCCGCAGTGCGAGGAGTTTCGGGCGTGGGATCCAACTCAGCTCCTCGAGCGGTTGCGAGATTTCGACGCTTCTAGCGGCTACTTGAGGTGATCGGTTAGCTGAGTTTATACCGTTCACTGTTTACCGATCATTGATCAAAATCGCAGCGTTCCGCTGCGCGCACCGCTTCGATCTGCATGGAAACCAACGTTTCACCGCCATATTCATCCGCGCGAATTCGGAATGCGATATCCCAGGGTGGCGGCGGCAGCTGATCCGCGACGCCGTTGAAATAAACCGCGCGGCGATGGCGATCGCCCTGACGCAAACGAAAGATGAGGTGCTTGTCGTTCACGATGCGCGGCGGCGCCACGGGCTCGATTTCGCGAGCAAAGAAAAGCGGCTGTGGATTTCCATTTCCAAACGGCTGCAACATTTCGTGCCAACGCAGAAACTCGACATTGATGTCCGTAAATGCCAACTCCTCGTCCAGGCGCAGAGAAGGTTGCAACGCTTCTTCCGAAAGAAGCTCGCGTGCGATGGTGCGAAATGCTTCGGCAAAGCGATGAAAATTTTCCTCGCGCACTGCGAGTCCGGCTGCCATTTCGTGTCCGCCGTATTTGTCGAGGCTGTTAGCGCAATGAGTCAGCGCCGCGACCATGTTCAGTCCTTCGATGCTTCGTCCGCTTCCCTTGCCGATTCCGTTCTCGTCGAAACCGATCACAATTGCTGGTCGATGATATTTTCGGACAATTCGCGACGCCACGATGCCAAGCACCCCTGGATGCCACGCGCGGCCGGCGGCAATGATGGCTGCATCACGAGCAGCGTCGAAATGAGCCTCGATCTGCTCTATCGCTGCATCAAAGATTTGGTGTTCCACGTCCTGCCGTTCCCGATTGTTTTGATCGAGTTCTGCCGCGAGCGCCGTTGCTTCGCTTTCGTCATGTGTAAGCAGGAGCCGCAAGGATTTTTCCGCCGTGCTCAAACGCCCTGCAGCGTTCAACCGAGGGCCGAGCCGGTAACCGATGTCGTCTGGCAAGATCGGCGGGTGGACTCCGGCAATTTGCATTAATCTCCTGAGGCCGATGCGCGACGTGCGGGCGATTTCTAGGGAACCGCGCTGCACGAGAACACGGTTCTCGCCAGCTAGCGGCACGATGTCTGCCACCGTGCCGAGCGCCACGAGATCGAGCTTCGATTTCAAATCGAAGCCGGGCAGTGGCCGCGTCTTCAACAGTGCGTGACAAACTTTGAAGACGATCCCGACACTGCAAAGATATTCCGTACCGCACGGCGCTGTTTTTGGATTCACAATTGCAACGCAATCTGGCACCTCCGACTTCGGCTCATGATGATCCAGGATGATCACATCCACTCCGCGCTTGTTAAGATCCGCAACCTCAGCCACTGACGACGTGCCGCAATCGACCGCAATCAGTAGTTGCGGCCGATGTTTTTCGAGACACCGTTCGATACTTTCACGGCTCAAGCCATAGCCCTCCTCCATGCGCAATGGCAAAAACAGCTCCGGCGCGCCGCCATAAGCGCGCAATATTTCATCCAACAGCGCCAATGAAGTCACGCCATCCACATCGTAGTCGCCAAAAAGCACGATGCGTTCGCGTCGATCGAGGGCAGCGAGAATTCGCAAAACCGCAGCGCGTATTTGCGGCAGCAAAAACGGATCGCTCAGCGAGCTAAGGCGTGGGCGCAGGAAGTTCTCAACTTCCTCTGAGCAGCGAAACCCTTTTCGTGAAAGCAGCCGCGCGATGCATTCGGAGTCGCAAATTTCACTCCACGCGATCGCGCCGCCATTCAACTCCTCGCGCGACGCCAAAATCCAACGGCTTTGCCGCGCAAAGCCGCGACGCGGCTCTGCATCCACCAACTTGTCTTCAACGCGGCTTTGCACCGATCAGTTTATTCGCCTGCATGTTCTTGACAAGATATCAGCCAGCTCTCGAGACTAGCTCGCGATCACGCCCGACAAAGCGCGATTTTCACTGCAAAAAAGCACCATGATCAAAGCGTTATCAATCGTCTTTATTAGCGTCGCAACGACAGTTGTCGGCGGCTGCGCTAACAATCCTTTCGACGGTACCACGGCAAAATCTCCCGCCGCGCAGCGAGATTACGAGCTGCTGTCGGGAACCTGACAATTGACACGCGGAGTGGTCAACGGAAAGGCCGTACCCGCAAGTGTGGCGCGAAACACGATTCTCATCACTGATCGCAATACGTTCCGATTCCCGAAGGCCCGCAGCGTTGGGACGCATTCCGCTGGACACTTCACTATCAATCCGAATACCACACCCAAACAAATGGACTCAATTGCAGACGGCGGACCTAATGCCGGTCAAGTAAGCCGCGGTATTTATGAGATTCCCGACCCGACTCACCAGCGCGCTTGCTTTGGCCTGCCAGGTGGTCCGCGTCCGACAGAGTTCAAGTCGTCTCCGGGAAGCGGACGGACTCTGCAGTACTGGAAGAAAATTGGGCCGGGCAATCACGTTAAAATTCGGGACATCTGGCCAACCTTCTGGCGTGCGCACTGCCTGCCCGCGCGTGTGCGGGCGTCGTCGCGTCGCGTTTCTAAACACGCACAGTTGCTTGTGACGCCACGTCGAAAATGAGACTCATCCGCTGGATCGCACTTGTCTGCTTTGGGCTTCTGCTCATTTATGGCGTGTCGCCGTACTTTTCATTCTGGCGATTGACCAAGGCCTTGCGATCCGGCGACAGCGCCGCGGTCAGTTCGCACATCGATTTTCCTGCTGTTCGAGCGTCATTGAAGAAGCAACTCGTTATGCGATTTGCTAGTGCCACGGCTTCTCATAAGCGATGGGCGAACTTGGGGCCGACGCTGATCGACGCGATCGTCGACGCCTATGCCACACCCGACGGAATCGCTGCGCTTCTTTCCAATCCGGGAGCGTTGAAAAACCTTCAAACTCCGCGCCATTTCCGGTTCTCCACTGGTAAGCCCGAAGACTGGTCAAAAGTAAAATATGCGTTCTTCACAGGGCCACGCAGCTTTGTCGTCGAACGAGAGGGAATAAAGCTGAAGTTTCGTTTTACAGGCGTAGGCTGGCTAATCAATGATCTCGATCTCGGTTTGGCCGAGGTCAAGCATTAACTCGTGCAGCGAAACTCATTCGCCAAATCGCATTCTGTATCGCGCTATACGAGGCTGAACACGAAATCTCGCTTTGAAGAAAAGCCATGCTTTGCGGAGAGTTTCGCGAACGTTCGCAGCCCTTCCTTTTCTTTTTCTCCAAAACTGAATAGGAGATTTTCGCGGTAATAGCGAAACAAGAATTGTTGATCCAGTTTTGGATGATCGGGACCAGCAACACCGGCTATGACTTTTGCAATCAGGCCCTCAAGGTCGGTGAGATTTTCATCGCGCAAGGCGCGCAAGCGGTTCGCGATCTGTTTTGCATCCACGACTTCAGGTCGAATCAACCAGAGTGCGTAAACGAATGGAAGGCCGGTGAGTCTCTTCCATTGCTCGCCGAGATCCCAAAATTGAACTTCACCTGCGTGATTTTGGCGAAAGCGAATCGCTTGATCACCGATCAGTAGCTGTGCGCGAGAACCGGAAGCTAATTTGCCAACTGCAGGAGAGACGCGCGCGCCATTCTGAACCAGGCGGGGGTTCAATCGTAACTCTGCAAGCAAGCAGCGCAGGAGATTGACGGCGGTTTGCGATGCAGGATCGAGTTCAATTTCTTCGACATCGGAAATTCGGCCGCGATGTGCGACGACGACGCTGTAAACCGATCCATCGGATGAAATCGAAACGTCGTCCACGATCTGGTAGATTGGATTCCGCAGAAATTCGAAACTAGAAACCAGCGCGATGTCGAGTTCGCCTTTAGCAAGTCGCTGGCATAACGCAGCGGGATGATCCAACTCGACGTCACCAGGCCAGCCGCGAATGAGCGGATGGGCGTTGAGATATTTTACGCAGCCGATTCGCAGGGAGGTCACGTCGGTCGATTTGTACGGCGTTTCTGTAAACTCCGAAAGCTTTCGCGAGCTGACACAGACGCCCTACAGCTCGCGCCCACCATTCACGCGCAGGCCAGCTCAGCAGGCGCAGAGGCGGATCTTTCGGCAGACGAGCGCGAGGATATGTGACGATAGTGACTGTCGCGCTGGACCGGCTCACGACCGGCTTCACTAATCGCGTGCTCGAGCGCGGCTACGGTCTGTTGCTGCGGCGTAGTTGCGCCAGCCATGTGGAAGATTTTTTCCTCTAGAATTGTGCCGTGCAGATCGTCCACGCCATAGCTGAGCGACACCTGTGCGAGAGGCAACCCCAGGCTGACCCAATAAGCGGTCAAATGATCAATGTTGTCCAAGAAAATTCGGCTTACCGCCAGATTACGAAGTTGTTCGAATGCGGAGGCGCGCTTTATGTGGGCGAGGATCCCATGGGATTGGGAGGGTTCGAACGCAAAAGGAACAAAGCCAGTGAAGCCGCTCGTTTCGTCTTGTAATTCGCGAAGGTGGCGCAAGTGATCCACCCGATGAGCCAGTGTCTCGATATGGCCGTAGAGCATGGTGCAGGTGCTACGACAGCCCATGGAGTGCCAGGTGCGATGCACATCCAGCCATTCGGCGGCAGTTTCCTTGCCGCGGCAGATTTGATCGCGCACAACCGGATCGAAAATCTCCGCCCCGCCGCCTGTGATTGAGCCAAGCCCCGCTTCACGAAGAATTTCCAGTGTATCGCGGATCGGCATCCGGAAAATCCGTTGAGCCAGGTGGCGGACTTCGATCGCGGTAAAAGCCTTGATGTGAAGATCGGGATCAAGTGCGCGTAACTCGCGTAAGAGGTCGAGATACCAATCCTTTTTCAAGCTGGGATGCAGTCCGCCGACCATGTGCACTTCAGTGACTCCGAGGTTAAGGGCCTCTCTTACAACCCGGATAATTTCGTCAATCGCGTACTCAAAGGCGTGTGCATCGCGTTTCTTGGCCGCAAAAGCGCAGAACTGGCACGATAGCACACAGATATTGGAGTAATTGATGTACCGGTTGTGGATGTACGTGGCGGAGTTGCCGTTCTTGCGCTCGCGCACCACGTTCGCGATCATTCCAAGGGCGTTGAGATCATTCGTGCCATAGAGCGTCAGAGCGTCCGCCTCTGAAATGCGCTGCTGCGCCTCAACTTTTTCAGCGATCGGCCTAAGTTCTTTCGGAATAAGCTGGTAATTCATGCGTGGGTTGAGGGTAGCGCTTCGGCAGCCAAGCATGCACAGGCTGCTTGTGGCTTGCAACAAAAACCGTGGCTACGAATGTAGTGCAGGGTAAATTTCTCGAGTTGCCATTTTTCTTACAAACCTTGTCTTGTGCGAACGTCTAAGTGACCGATGTCTGGCAACGATCGAGGAAACCGGGGGAGATCGGAAGACGACGCTGACGACGTGCGGCTAATGCGGCTGGTGGGCCGAGGCGAAACCAACGCGTTCGAGGAGCTCATCGAGAAGCATCAAGCTCTGGTAGCCGGCACTGTGGCGCGCATGCTGGGCAGTAACTCGGATGTGGAAGACATCGCCCAGCAAGTCTTCATTCGAGTTTGGAAAAGCGCGCGCCGATACGTCCCCCGCGCCAAATTCACCACGTGGCTGTTGAAAATTACGCGCAACCTGGTTTTTAACGAGATGCGCCGTACGAAGCGACGCGCGCATGTTCCGCTTCAGTCGGAACCGGGCGCAGAGGATCCCCCTGTGAAGGATGAGATGAATCTCGCGCCGGATGCGTCCCTTTTGGAGACGGAACTTCAGCGGACGATTGAGCAAGCAATTTTGCAGCTGCCGGAAACGCAGCGAATGGCGCTGGTGCTGCGCAGATATGAACAGCTTAGTTATGAGCAAATTGCCGAGGTCCTCGATCTCTCCGTTCCAGCTGTAAAAAGCGTACTCTTTCGCGCACGCTCGGAACTCCGGTCCAAGCTGAGTAAGTATCTCACCTGAGCAGGAAAGCTCGGTCGCTTTCGTTAGCGCTCGATCACTCGTCCCCGGACGCGCTTGATCTGCGCATGATGAGTGAGCACATGCACGTGCCCGTCGCTGCCACGGAAAAATGCGCTCAGAATCCAGCTCACGATGCTGATAACGATCGCGCCCCAGAACGCGCTCCAGAAGTGATCCACATGGAATCCGATCACTACGCTCGGCACCACAAGCAGCAACAGCCCATTTAGGATAAGAATGAAAAAGCCGAGCGTAAGGAGAATAAGCGGCGCACTAAGAATTAACAGGAAAGGCCGAACAAACGCGTTAAGAATGCCGAGCAAAAGTGAGGCGCCGATCAACGCCGCGACAGTGTCATAACGGATTCCGTGGATGACCGAGGAGGCAACCATCACGGCAATCGTTGTGACAGCCCAGCGGAATACAAAATGTTTCATGCGAAGAAGTGCTTACGACTCTGCACCGAACACGCCCGAGAAACAACTTGCCAATCATCCGATGCGCGTTAAACGGATTGAAATCAATAACACCAAGTAAATCTGTGCCGAAAAAGAAGAAAACTATTCAAGCCGAAACTGCCGGCGGCAGTCCGCCGGAGGCAGGCGGATCACCTGCCGAAATGAAAATCAAAAAAGCGCCCGCCGTGCGCCGGACATCGAGGCCAAAAAGCGCAACCCCGCGCCAGAAAAGTGTGACTGCAGCGAAGCCAAAAATTTCAGTGCCTCCTGAAGCGGGAACAGCAGCGGAACTCCCAGACGAAACAATTCGTCTCCGCGCTTATTTCATCTCCGAACGGCGCCGCAGGTTTGGTTTGCCCGGTGACGCGGAGTCCGATTGGCTGGAAGCGAAGCGACAGCTGCTCTCCGAAACAGGCCCGCGCTAAGCAGACAGCATTTAACCACGAATCAACACTAATAAACACAATTCAGAAGAAGAATTCCCTTAATTATTCGTGTTCATTCGTGGTTAGTCCGATGGAAAAGGTGATTGTCGATCTCGCGAACGCGCTACGAGAACGCCTCGCGATCATTCACGACGAAGAGAGCCGTCGCGACCAAGCAAACCACATTGCGCGATTGAAAGCAGTCTCAGAGAAGATCGAGACATTCCAAGAGGCGCTTCCACGGCCAGTCGATCCCCGGCTGGCGCATTACCTCCAGCGCAAAAGTTTTGATAAGGCGCTGGAATATTTAGAAAAGCGTCCATGTCGTGCGGATTCTAGTCGACGGTCATAGTGCGCTGCTACAGATCAGCGCGAATACAGCTCGACGATGAGCTGCTCAATCACGATATTCCCGAGATGGGCTTGTTCCAAAGTTCTCTCGCGCGTGAGATGGCATAGTACGCAAACGAACCACCGAAGATCAGCAAAATAAAATAGTTAGCGATAGGGTCACGGTCGCCTTTAGCGCGATTTTGCGCGGGATTCTGCGGGTTGTATTCAATCTCAATGTTGTCGCCCGCCTGATAATCCTCTTCTGTCCTGCCGGTGAACCGATTACCGCGCACAGAGAACTCGTATACAGCGATGGTTACGGTGCCATGCTCTCCTGTAGTATCGTTTTCACGTTCTTCTTGAAAGGTTTCCAGTACCCGCGCTGAGGCCGTAGCACCGCCTCGCATAACCTGGAAGACGTGAGTACCTCGTACAAGAAGAAAGGCTGCTACGGCCACGCCCACACTCAGCCATCCTAGCGCCTTAAGCGACTGTGTAAGATTATCTGCCAGCTTAAGCTCTTTCCAAAACGTGTTGCCACTCAAAATGATCGCGGCCAAGGAAATTACGTCGAGCACATGCCACATTGTTCGGCTAAAATGAAACGGAACGAAGGGATTGAAGAGGACAGCCAGGGCACCGAAGAAAAAGGGTGCCAAGCCACATCGGAAACACACAATTGCGGAATAAATAAATGTCGTACAGCAAACCCATCGTAAAGCTATGTAGAAAGCATATGTATGTCTCCCAGCAATCGCGAATCCAAGCATTACCCCAGCAATCGTCCAGACGATGTAGAGGCTGCGGACGGCGCGTTTGTTATTCATCGCGAAATCGAGTCAGCGGTTCGGGATGCCGAGAATCTTGATCGGTTCCACATTAACTTATAGGCTCTCGATCAGGGTTAGGCCACCTCGTCAATGTCGATAGCAAAAAGCCGAGCAATCTGCGATACGAAAGATTTGTGCTCATCCGGGCAAGCCCGCCACCACGACAATAGAAAATCAGCGAAGCTCTCATTCGAGTCGGGCATGTAGTGGACAGCCTGCCAGTGTTCTGGGGTGGATTGGAATAAAGGGAGTAGCTGAACAGCAACAAGGCTATTCAAGGCTCGTTGGTATGGGTCAGCGCGGAGCTTCGCTTCGTTGACGTGGAGCCAATCGCTTAGGGATACGCCGGCGGGAAGCCGATGCTCGTCGCGTGTAATAAGCTCGTCAGCATAGGTGTCGAGGGCCGCGGCGAAATCACGCCAGTTGGCATATGGCGGAGCCGTCTGCCAAGTAGCTGCCATCTGCTTGACGGCAAAAATAGACGCTAACTCGCATAACGACTCGTGGAACCACTGATTGGGAGTCAATCGAAGCCGCTCATAGTCGCACAAGATATGGCACAGCTCGTGTGCGAACTGGTAAGCATACTGGCACCAGAAAAGGTCGCGGGTGGTAAGCCAGACGACGTAATCGTCAGTGGGAGATGTGCGATACAAGACGCGAGGAGCAACCTCGTTCGGACGGCACTGAACAACTATTCGCCCATCTGGAGGCTGCGAAAAGTGCCGAAGCAATTGGAGAGCGACGTCGAGTAGTAGCCGGTGAATGTCGGCAATTTGTGCTTGGCCCCAGTCATCTTCTTCTACGTGGATCTGCATGCGCGTGAGATGAGGCCTAACCGTTAAAGATGAGCCTGATTAGCCCTTCTTGTCACGTCGTGCTTCAAACCGCTTTTGCGCTTCTTCGAGCGCAGTCGCACCGTACTTCACCGCGAGATAATGCTCGACCGTCACGTTGTAAGCCTCCGCGTATGCGAGCAGGGGATCGCTGACGCCGCAGCCCGCAATGCGTTCAACTTCCACGCCAAATCTTTCTTTCAGCACCTCACGCCACTCCGAATTACCTGCGCTCGGCAATCCACACGCCTTTAGCTTTAGCAGACCTTTCGCGATATCTGCTTCTGCTTCTTTCTGTCCGTCGCGACTGCGATACTGACCGCCAGTCAAGGAGTCGATCGACTGCCGACGGGCAGCTTTGGCCCGCTCTCTCGCTCTCGACCGCCAAATCGCATAACACGTCCCGAACGCAACCACCAATGCGGTAGGAACGATGATGTATCCGGGCTTCATCTTTTTTCGCTAACGAGATACAAGATCAGGTACCGCTGGCGGAGCCGAGCTTGCTAAGAATAAACGCCGTTTCATGAAAGCAAAACTGGTCATCGCCGCCAGTCAGGGATTAGCTCGAGCGATTGGTTTTAGCATTTCGGCGTCTCGAAAGAAGCACTTAATATCGCGAGGCTAGGCCCATGTGGCCCAAATCTGGCATGCGAAGCCGATAAGTACGAGGCCAAGACCAACCCGCGACATCACGAGATTGCGTTTGCGGCGCGCGTCTGTTTCTCGGTTGTGGTCAGCGACGGTTCTCCCAGTTTCATCTATTGGAGTGTTGTCCTCTAAACCAAGTGAGATACCGCTCTCCAAGTTCGGTTGCGGCGGGCCCCAGATAAAAATGAACAGCACGCCGATGATGCCGATCGAGAGGCCCACGGTATTCAGGACTTGCGGAGTCACGTCTTTGAACAATGCGGAGGAAAGTCTAACGAGAATTGCGCGTCTATTTCTTACCTTTCCGATAGCGATGCAGCTAAAAGAGACTGCATTGCGCCGAGCGCATCGGCGCTCTTATCGCGAATACAGTTCGACGATGAGCTGCTCGTTGACGATGGGCTGCATCTCTTCGCGCGAAGGGATACGTGCAACTTTGCCGCTGAGCGCGTCGCGATCGACTGTGAGCCAGTCGGGGACGGGAACAATTTGTGTTAGATCAAGATTTCGCAGCACCAGCTGACGCGATTTCGGTTTATCTTTGATCGTGATTTCGTCGCCCGCTTTCACATTGTAGGAAGCGACATTCACGCTGCGTCCGTTCACGAGCACGTGGCCGTGCGACACCAGCTGACGAGCAGCGCTGCGAGTGTTAGCAA
>WNGH01007079.1_pt1 | contig 10702 bp, 6 predicted proteins | sample 5400631 | NCBI WGS metagenome assembly WNGH01 (sample SAMN13153373, study PRJNA577476) | soil metagenome | isolation source: 115 cm soil or saprolite under Garry oak tree replicate 1 | place: USA:California | collected 2016-06-15 | reverse complement strand
ACGACCCAGGTGGATTTCGAAGAGCGCGTCGAGTTTCGGCGCCTGCACCGCTATCGCCTCGCGCGGACCCGCGAGGCGCTGGGCAAGTCCGGGCTGGGCGCGATGCTGTGTTTCGATCAGCACAACATTCGCTATATCTCGAGCACCGTCATCGGCGAGTGGGCGCGCGACAAGCTGATCCGGTACTGCCTGCTCACCGGGAACGGCGACCCCTGGGTCTGGGATTTCGGCTCCGCAGCGCGTCATCACAGGATCTACTGCCCCTGGCTACAGGAAGATCATGTGCGCGCCGGCAACCCCGGTATGCGCGGCGCGATCGGGCCCGAAGTGGGCCTGTTCAAGCAGGCGGCGAAGGAGATCAAGGATCTCCTCAAGAAGGAAGGTGTGGCGGACATGCCGCTGGGGCTCGATGTGTGCGAGCCGCCGATGCTTTTTGCGCTGCAGGAGGAGGGTATTGAGGTTCGCGATGGCCAGCAGATGATGCTCTCTGCCCGCGAAATCAAGAGCTACGACGAGATCACGCTGCTCAACATTGCATCGAGCATGGTCGACGGCGTCTACCAGGACATTGCTGCTGCACTGAAGCCGGGAGTCAAGGAAAGCCAGATCGTGGCGCTCGCCAGCCAGCGTCTCTACGAGATGGGTTCGGACTGCGTCGAAGCCATCAACGCGATTGCCGGAGAGCGCTGCAGCCCGCATCCGCACAATTTCACCGACCGGCTGATCCGGCCGGGCGATCAGGCGTACTTCGACATCATCCATTCTTTTATCGGCTACCGCACCTGCTATTACCGGACCTTTACCGTCGGCAGCTCGACACCGGCGCAGCGTGACGCCTACAAGCGCGCGCGGCAGTGGATGGACGACACGATCGCCATGCTGCGGCCCGGCGTCGGCACCGACAAAGCCGCGAAGCAGCTCCCCGAGGCCTCCGAGATCGGCTTCGAAAGCGAGATGGCCGCGTTTGGTCTCAACTTCTGCCATGGGCTCGGACTCGGGCTTCACGAGCGGCCGTTGATCTCGAGGCTCAACTCGTTCATCGAGCCCTACGAGCTCAAGGCGGGCATGGTGTTTGCGGTCGAAACCTTCTGTCCGGCAACGGACGGAATCTCCGCCGCCCGCATCGAAGAAATGGTGGTGCTCACACCCGACGGCGCCAAAATCATCTCGTTATATCCGGCGAACGAGCTTCCGGTTGCCAATCGTTACTGAGCGCCAACGTCGCTCTCAGCCGACAAAGTCGTCGACCTTGAAAACAATGTCGGGAAACGCGGCGAGCGTAGGTCGCGACATGGCGGGCTTCAACGTTCTCCAGCGCAACGCCCTGCGCTTCCCAGTACGCCAGAAACCCGCGACAGATGCGGATGTAATGCAGTCGCGTTTGGATTGAAATTGTGTGAAGGAAAAGGACGGTGGCTGCTGTCAGCGTGCGGCGCCCAAGAGTTTACTGAGCATATTCACTTCCTGCGGATAAAGCCGGCACGTGGCTTGTGTGAATCGGGCCACCGCACTCTTTGCGGCCAGGCTGGCCGGAAAGGCAATGGTCAGTGTACAGAATCCGGTTCTCTTGAGCCGGTATACTGAGCCGCAGCCAGATATCGTACTTGCCAGGCCACGCGACGATTACTATGCAAGCGCGCGCATCTCTCCAGAAAATACCTTTCTCGTTATCGAAATCTCTGACACGACTCTCCGTTACGATCGCCATCGGAAAATGCCGCTTTACGCAAAATCCGGCGTTTCTGAACTCTGGATCGAAAATCTTCAGAACGATGTGATCCTCGTTTATCGCGATCCCGGTCCGAAAACCTACTCGACCTCTCTTACTGTCCACCGGGGCGAATCCATCTCGTTGGCGGCATTTCCTGATGTCGTTTTCAAAGTGGATGAGCTACTCGGCTGATTTCCTTGCGGATCAGTACAGACGCGGGCTTAAGCCCGCGGCAAGATATTGCGACGACGTTTCGGCCAAGCATGTAGTCGCGGGCTTTAGCCCGCGTTCGCATCTGTTAAGCCTCGTACAGTGATACCAGCAGCCCTCAAATTGACTTTTCACACCGAACGGTAGTAGCGTTCGTTCATCTTAAATCACAAAGTTGCGAGTCGTATCTTGTCTACTTGTTCTCGATTCAGGGGGGAGGAGATCGATATGAAAGAGATCGTCAAATGTCTTCTTCGTCTATTCGTAATGTTGATTCTTGTCGGCGCGAGTCTCTGGGGGCAAGGATCAACCGCGCAGATCAGCGGCACAGTGAAGGATACGACGGGTGCACTTTTGCCTGGCGCGGAAGTCAGAGCAACACAAACAGAGACGGCAATCGCCCGTAGCACAGTCAGTAACGAGACCGGCGCATATGTATTGCCCAACCTCCCTATCGGTCCTTACAAGTTGGAAGTGTCGCTGCCGGGATTTCGTACGTTTGTCCAGACGGGAATTGTGCTCGAAGTCAATAGCAATCCCGTCATCAACGCGACCCTTGATGTAGGTCAACAATCCCAGCAGATCGAAGTGCAAGCCAACGCAACGCTGGTCGAAACGCGTACCACGGGAGTCGGCCAGACCATGGAGTTCCGGCGGATCCTCGAATTGCCGCTCAACGGAAGGATGGTTACCGAGCTGATCACTCTGGGCGGTGGGGCTGTCGACGTCCCCGCCTATGCCTCATCACCGCGAAGCATGCAAGGGCAGGCGGCAATTTCGGTGGCCGGCGGGTTGCCGAGCGGTGTTGCCTATTTGCTGGATGGTGCGATGCACAACAATCCCTACGACAACTTGAGCCTGCCGCTGCCGTTCCCTGACGCGTTACAGGAGTTCAAGGTAGAAACCGGTGCGCTGTCCGCCGCTCAAGGCCAGCACTCGGGCGCACAAGTGAATTCGGTAACCAAATCGGGCACGAACGAGTTCCATGGCGATCTATTCGAATTCGTCCGCAATGACCTGCTCAACGCCACGGAATATTTCGCACGGGTTGACCCGCGAACGGGTAACAAAGTGCACAGTACGCTGAAACGGAACCAGTTTGGTGGAACGGTGGGCGGTCCGATTGTTCACGGCAAGCTGTTTTTCTTCGGCGGCTATCAGGGCACAACAGAACGCTCGGATCCTTCCAATCTCCAGCGCTGGGTGCCGACGCCGGCGATGTTGCAGGGCGATTTCACGACCGTGACCTCGCCAGCGTGCGGCCGGACCGTGCCTCCATTGCGTGCGCCCTTCGTGAACAATCGCATCGATCCGTCCGCGTTCAACACGATAGCGCTGAATCTAGTGAAAAAGCTTCCGCAGACGACCGATCCGTGCGGTCTGACGATCATCGGAGTTCCGGCGAAAGTCAACACCGGGCAATACGTGGGGAAGACGGATTATCAGCTCAACGCGGCGCACTCTCTAATCGGACGCGTGTTATTTACTAAGGAAAGCCAACCGGTGCCGTATGCGCTAGCGCCGGACAATCTGCTGACCACGTTCGACCGCGGCCGAAGCAATCTGGCCCAGTCTTACGCGATTGGGGACACCTGGTTGGTTAGCCCTCAGACCGTGGTGTCGAGCCGCCTGGTTGCCAACTACACGGACATCCGGCGTTTGGGCGCGGCATTCTTCAACTTCGGCGACATCGGCGTGAAAAATTACTACAGCGGCTACCAACCGAAATACCTGCAGCTCACGGTGAATGACCCGGGCTTCGCTCTCGGTGGGGGAACAGCGAATGATTCGACTTACCGGACGTTCTCGAGCGGACTCAATATGGACGCGAGTCTGTCCCGTGGGGCTCACCAGTGGGCGATCGGGGGCGCGCTGGAGTGGATCGATTCCAACTCCAATGCCAACGTGACTTCCTCGGGCTCGTTCACCTTCGGCAACCAGTTTACTGGATTTCCGATGGCGGACTTTCTGCTCGGACGGCCTAGCTCATTTACGCAATCGACGCCGAATACGGACTATATGCGGAAGTGGTATACGGCGCTGTACCTCGCCGATACCTGGAAAGTGAATCAGCGGTGGACCCTCAGCTACGGGCTGCGCTGGGAGCCCGATCTCGCCGAGACTCTTACTCTCGGCCGAGTCACAACCTATAGCGAACAGCGTCGCGCGGCCGGTATCCGCAGTACCGTATTTACGAAAGCGCCGCTGGGCTTCTCTTTTCCCGGTGATCCGGGTTTTCCCGGCAAGACTGGCCGAGACCGGAATTTGTGGGAATTTGCGCCCCGGTTTGGGTTCGCCTGGGACGTGAACGGAGATGGCCGCACCTCCGTCCGAGCTTCGACTGGGATTGGGTATGACTTTCCGAACGCGCAGTATCACCTGTGGACCGGAATCGTTCCGCCCTTTGGGTCAAGTACCACGCTGATCAATCCCAGCTTCGACGACCCGTGGGGGACAGTACCCGGCGGCAACCCATTCCCCGTGCGGCTCGGTCCCGACGCGTCGTTCGTCCCATTTGGCGGTTTCACCACGATGAGTAATATCCGTCCGGCTCAGGTGCAGAACTGGAACCTCTCCATCCAGCGCCAACTTGCAACCGACTGGCTCGTGTCCGCAAACTATTTGGGTAGTCACACGATCCATATGTTGGGTTCGGAGCAGTTGAATCCCGCCATCTATTTCCCGGGTGCTGCCGATGCCAGTGGGAACTGCTTTGCCCAGGGCCTCACATTCAAGACAACTGCGGGCAATGGATGTTCACCGACGCTAAACACGAATCCGAGGCGTCGCCTTTCGCTGATTGATTCGCAGCAGACCGGGCAATATGTGGGCAACCTCGTCGAAATCCAGAGCGGCGGCAATGCCAACTACAACGGCCTGCTGCTGGAAGCACGCAAGCGCGCTGCCCGAGGCATCACTGTCACCGGGAATTACACCTGGTCCCATTGCATCGGTCCGTTCCAGGGCAACGAAGGCGGCGATACGGGTGCGAATCCGGCCATCCCCAATCCCTACCCTGGCGACCGCGATCGGGGCCGCGGCAACTGCCTGGCCGACCGCCGTCACGTCGTGAACTTCACCTCAGTCCTCGAAATGCCGAGGTTTCAGAACAACACCTTGCGGTACGTCGCGTCCGGCTGGCAGTTGTCAACGATCTACCGCTACTCGACGGGCACTTATGTGAATATCGTCGCAGCGAACAATAACGACTTCGCGAGGAATGGCACAAACATCAACAATCAGCCCGCCGTCTATCTCGGAGGCGACCCCATCGGTGATCACTCGGGCCGTCCGAACACGTTTTGGTTCAACAAGGACGCGTTTACGACTCCGGCTGTGGGGACCTTGGGGAATGTGGGCACGAGAAGCGTTATAGGGCCCGGCCACTGGGATCTTAATATGGGGCTATCGCGGAGCTTCCGATTCAAGGAAAGCCAGCGCCTCGATTTCCGATGGGAGGCGTTTAATGTCCCCAACAGCTTCCGGCCTATCATTTCCGTCCCGAACCTGCCGTCCGTTTACGACACGTTCCGCGACGTGACCAGCCAGCTCTTCGGTCAATTGAGAACTTCAGACTCTCCGCGCATCATGCAGTTTGCGCTGAGGTACAGCTTCTAGATGTTCCAGGCGGAGGATGAGCGTGAAGATGGGTACAAACGCGGGCTAAAGCCCGCGACTCCCTCGAAAACATGTGAAGGAACTCTTTGAAAATGCGCGTTTGAAAATCGTTTCCGATCTGCAAAGGTTCCGGATTTGTGATGTATTCAAGGCGAGACACACCATTCCTCATGCTCGCGGACTTCGACTCCGCGGGCAGCACCATCGTTCAGAGGTGTCAGCGAAAAACGTAGAGCTTGCAAGCAACGGATGTGAACGGCGCCTGAGCGACAGCGTGAATGTAGAATTCATCAGACTCCGGTCCGCATGCTCCGCTTCCGCTGATCACGGTCCTGCGGACGAATCAGCCGCGCACGATTTCGGTCAATGCGTCGCTGCTAGTGCCATGAGGCACGACCGGTTTTTTAACGCAAGCGCCATTGTCCCCTGCGTTTTCTACCTTTGACTTGAGGGTGACCTCGAAACCAAGCTTTGCCAGGCGCTGCACCAAGCGCCTTTGTACTTGATCCCGATTGATCTGATCCAAGAAGTCCCCGCCCAACTCCCGGTAGTGCCGCCGATACTTCAGCATGTGATACGCCGTGATGAGTATGCTGTGGGCTAAGGCGATCAGTGCCCGTTTTTTGCCGCGCCGTGAAGCGATGCGACGGAATTGAGCCGCAAAGTAGGTGTCTTTGGTGTGCGAGGCCGCCCAGGCTACTTCGCACATCGTCCGCCGTAGCCATACGTTGCCTTTCCGCGTCTTGCCGCTGAACCGCTTTCCAGCACTTTCGTTATTGCCTGGGCACAACGCCGCCCAGCTGGCGACGTGGGCGGCGGATGGGAATTGGTCCATGTTCGTTCCCAGTTCCGCGACCATATTGCAGGCAGCAGTCCAGCCCACACCGGGTATTTCCATCCAGAACTGGATGGCTTCTTCTCGCGGCGACAACGGCTCGGGCATCTCCGCCGCCTGCATCTGCTGTGCCTGCGCCGTCTCCTCCGCTGTCGGTTTCATGCGTTGCCCGATCTCGACCTCGAAGTCCGCAATCTGCCGCTCCAGGAACTGCATCCGTTGCCAGTGTCCGCTAATGAGCGAGCGATGATGCGCCGTCATCTGTCCTTCGAGCGCCCGGCGCAGTTGGGGAATTTTGTTGCGCAGCCGCCCTTTCGACAACTCGGCCAGCGCCTCAGCGTCATTTTCTTCTTTCATCAGCGCACCCAATATCGCTCGTCCAGACGCGCCGAATACATCGCTCGCCACCGATCCCAATTTGATGTTGGCATCCTCCAACACCTTCTGAATCCGATTGCATACCGACGTGTGCTCTTGCGTCAAAATGGCCCGCGTCCGCGTCAAATCCCGCAAATCCCGGATTGCCCGCGGCGGCACAAAACTGTTCCGTAGCAACCCATGTTTGTGCAAATCCGCGATCCATTGGCTGTCTTTCTGATCCGTCTTTCGTCCAGGCACTACCTTCACTTCTTGCGCATTCGCCAGCAGCAACTCGAATCCCGCCGGCTCCAAAACATTCCACACCGGTTTCCAGTAGATCCCCGTCGATTCCATGGCCACGTGCCGAATTCCTTTCTCTTGGAGCCATTCCGCCAGTTCCTGCAGGTCTCCCGTCATCGTCCCGAAACGCCGTGTCTCTTCTTGAGTCTTTCCCTTCTCGCTGATCAGCGCGCACGCCGCAATGCTGGCTTTGTGTATGTCCAATCCACAACAACGCTCGTACATAATTCGCATCGCATCCTCCTTTTGCGCCATCTTGCGGAGGACGTCGGAAGCGTTGAGTCTCCCTCGCGTGCTCCCCGGCCAATTTCGCTATTGCCCGATCTCGGCCAAAGGCAGACAATTCCTGGTACCACTGTAACGTCCCGATCAAACTACATAACGGGCTGGCTGTCGCCACAGCCGCTCCAAGTCGAGTACGATCTCCATGCCGCGAGATGGCTCTCATGAAGGTAACCCAACAAGCTGAGCCATCTCGGGCCCCTTTTCATGATTCCTGGTGTCGAGAGACATGGAGAACTACATATTGCGACAACGTTTCGGCTCAGCATGTATTCGCGGGCTTTTAGCCCGCGTCTGGAGATTGAGATGTTCCGAAACACATTCCAAAACGTTTCGAGGACTGACCACCCCGTCCGCGCCAACTTTGGTGGCCTTCGGCATCATCTTCTTGATGGCGCGGCCACCCCTCCTTTGCAAGGAGGGGAATTAGCCATGCCTAACGATTGCGCAAAACCTTTTCTAGTTTCGTTGAAACAGAAAACGGACGAATCAAAATTTCTGCGTTGTGGCGCAGGAAGTTTCGGCGCCTTATTTCGATCCCTTCTTCGCAGCTTCTGCGGCGGCCTTCTTCTCTTCGAGCCGAGCTCCGACGAGGGTGTTGTACAACCCGTAATTTCCCTCGTGACAGGCATGCTCGAATAGCGGCCCCACTGTCTTCTTCATCGGAAGCTCCGCGGACCAGGTTCTCGTCCACGTTGACTCATCTTCGACGCTGAATTTGTAAAGGATGGTGTCGGCATCCACACGAGTGAACCGTTCCATCACACGCATGTTATCGCTGGATCCTCTCAAGGGGTTCTTGCCGTTAAAATTCGTTGTTTCGACGACCAGCGTATCGCCCTCCCAATGTCCGCGTGCGTCCCCCATCCACTGGCGGATGTTTTGTGACACATGCGGACGCCCGTCCAGGGGGATGATGCGAACGTCATGGATCATCTCGACGAGAATCATCACATATCCCGGAGCCTGCACGATTTGATAATTACTGTTATAGCCCGTGTTCAGCATTGGCGGCCCGGCGCCCGCCATGATGAGGCAACGATCGTCAAGGTCATTGCTCTGGGCGGAATCCCAGCGGCCAACTAACTTCGCTGCCTCTGCGCGTTCGGCGGCTCTCTTCTGTCCTTCGGCGGTCAAGGGAGGAATTCTGCCATTGGGCGGATCGACAATGAGCGAAGTTCGCAGGTTCTCTGCGAACTTGCTCTGGTTCCGGTCCAGCCCAAACTGAGTGAAATCGTAGTGCACGTCGGCAATGGTCCCGGGTTCGGTTTGTTCAGTTTCGCGCTCAGCTGCCCGCTTTACGATTTCGGCCGCTTCCTCTTTTGTATAGAACTCTTTCGTGACGTCCTTGGGCCGCTCCAGGGGCGTGTATGTCGAGTTCGTCCAAAACCCCTGCAAATCCGGCTGCCCGTCAGGAGTGCGAGCCGGAGTATAGGCCTTCGCCGTCGTCGTTCGGTTCGCTCTCGCTGCGGCCGACGGAGCCTGGCCGGCTGCCGGCAAGGTGGCCAGTAACACGACCGCGATCAGGATGGTCAAACCACTTACTGAAACGAGAAATCGATGATTCATCTGAAATCTCCTTTTCACCTTCACCGTGCTCGACGATTATCATGCTTCGCCCTGGAATAAGCAACGAACGCGGGCTAAAGCCCGCGACTACATATTGCGACAACGTTTCGGCTAAGATGTAGTTGCGGGCTTTAGCACGCGTTCAGCGTTTTCTAGGCCTTTGCCAGGACCATTCCGAAGCCGTGTACGCGGGCACTGATGCCAAGCAAGCGAACGCCATTCATCAAACCGTGCGGCGTCGAAGACACCACCGGAACCTTGATTTGATTCTCGAGAGGCACGATCAGATCGAGTGTCTTCAAACCACCACAGGAAATCACCAGCGCATCCGCTTTACTGGAGTTGGCGTAGACATCCACACCTAACTTGAACAAGATTTCCTGAGTTGCAGCTCCTTCCGGTATGCGCTCATAGCCAAGTCCCCTGGCGAAAGCTACCTGGAAACCGTGCTCTTCAAGAAAGAGCTTCAAGCGTTCGGTGACCCCTTCGGTGTAGGCGGTTGCGACGGCCACGCGGCGGGCATTCGCAGTGCGCAAGCCGTCCACGAGGCCGTTGCTTTGCGTAGTGGCCGGCAGACCGGTTAGTTTCGTGACCTTCTGCGTCAACTCCTCGTTGAACTTGGCGCCCTTATAGAATGTCAGCGATGATCCAAATACGGAGATGGCCTTCGCCCCTTCCTTAGCCAGCGCTTCCGCCGCAGGCAGGGCCCTCGGGATTGCTTCCTCATAGCCCTCAATAGTCATGCCACCTGGAAGACCGACGCCATTGCCAAGGAACCGGACTCCGGTCGGGTAGAGACGCTTGGCGTCGGGCGGAATCGGATAGTTAAGAGGCGGAAAAATCAAACCGAGGGCCGGCTCGCCAGCGGCCTCAAGTGCAGGCGCGCCTAATGCGGCGTACGCAGTCGCAACCCCTCCAATCTTCAGAAAGTCGCGGCGGGAACGGGTCATGTGCTGCCTCCGTAACGCTAAGGATGTTCGGAGGACTATAAGCCGCACTTTGCGATCCGGTCAAGGAACATGTACCGAGATGATCGATGTCTTCAACGTCACGCTCCGTCCGCAGGCATGTCGTGGGAGCGGCACGTGTGTGTCTTTGCACAAAAAAGCCGGAGGTTGCGTTCCCTCCTCAATCTGAAATCCGCAGTCGCGGCAGAAACACAATCGCTTTGCGACATTCCGATCTCAGACGAAAAGGTCCTCCAGGTGATTCGGATTGATCATCTCAGAGGATCCAATCGGGGCTAATTGAACGTACTCGTACGGGCGCCCGGAAGGCGTGTGCTCTACCGTCTTGCGCCAGTCCATTCCCAACGTCGAGTAAATCGTGGCCACGAGATTGTCGATCACCGGCTGCCGTTTGTCCTTCCATCCTGTATCGATACACTTGCCGGCCACTTCGTCGCTCGCACCGAGTATCCGGCGCCCTTTAACGCCTCCGCCCACCAAGGCCGCGGTGAACACTTGATCGTAATGGTCCCGTCCTCCGGCATTGTTGACGTACGTGGTGCGGCCAAACTCGCTCGATGCGACCACCAGCGTTTCGTCCAGCATGCTCTTGCCCGGCTCGTGTCCCGGCGTCGACGCCAGATCTTCCAACAGCGAGGGAAACGCCTGGTCAAATCGATTAGCCGATACATAAAGGTTGGTGGGTCGCGTCTTATCGTAGATCGAGCTGTCCCTGGCGCCAAATCATCGATGATATCTTGAGCGCTGGATGGCATCTTGGACCGGTCACTCCAGGTTGCAATATTGCGGGTCTTTCCGAAGAATGCCGCTTGCTGGTGGAAGTCCTTTCGCTTCTTGGTCGTCAGGAAC
>WNGH01032630.1_pt1 | contig 10703 bp, 11 predicted proteins | sample 5400631 | NCBI WGS metagenome assembly WNGH01 (sample SAMN13153373, study PRJNA577476) | soil metagenome | isolation source: 115 cm soil or saprolite under Garry oak tree replicate 1 | place: USA:California | collected 2016-06-15 | reverse complement strand
GAGGCAAAGAAACGCGCGGAATGGTTTCTACGCTGCGGGACGACAACTATTGAAGCTAAATCCGGTTACGGGCTGAGGCTCGACGATGAGCTGAAAATTTTGTGCGTGATGCGGTCGCTCAACGAACAATCGCCGCTTCAGATTGTGCCAACGTTTCTTGGCGCACACGCAGTACCGCGCGAGATGGACGCCGATGAATACATCGAACTCGTGATCGATCAGATGTTGCCGCGCATTGCAAGCGAAAAACTCGCGGAGTTTTGCGACGTATTTTGCGAGCGCGGTTACTTCGACATCGAGCAATCAAAAGGAATTTTGATGGCAGCGAGAAAGCTTGGGCTAAAGCTGCGAATTCACGCCGATCAACTAAGTAACTTGGGCGGAGCAAAACTGGCCGCAGAACTGGGGGCGACGACTGCTGATCATCTGGAAAAAACAGATGAGCAGGGAATTGCGGCAATGAAATCTGCCGGCGTGCAACCGGTGCTTTTGCCGGGTTCCGTTTATGCCCTCGGGTCGTCAGGTTATCCGCGCGCGAGAGAGATGATCGAGGCCGGCCTTGCAGTTGTACTTGCGACCGATTTCAACCCTGGTTCATCACCGACTGCTTCGATGCCTATGATTCTCTCGCTGGCCTGCACACAAATGAAAATGTCGCCGCCGGAAGCGGTAACGGCAGCGACGATCAATGCTGCTCATAGCCTTAGTCGTGGCGACCAGATCGGCTCGCTTGAACGAGGCAAGCTTGCCAACTTTTCGATCTTTGATTGCGAAGATTACCGGGAGCTGGCGTACTGGTTTGGAATTCCGCAAATGCATTCGGTTTACGTCAAAGGCGAACGCGTCTCTTGGTAGGGTCGCCGCGCTGCGCCGACCGGACGCCGCAGCGCGGCGTCCCTACCAGCACGAACGACATTTTGCTGCGCGCGGTGAGCGCCGCTACAGTGGCCACAATGAAGGTTGAAGTGGAAAAGCAGCCCGGCTTCGTGTCGAAGCTGCAGATTGAATTGCCGCCTGAAGAAGTGAGCAAGGAGTGGGATGCAATTGCAAACAGCTTCGCGCGGTTTGCCAAGATTCCAGGGTACCGGCCGGGAAAGGCGCCGCGCGCCGTGATCGACAAAAGATTTCGCAAAGAGATCCAGGATGAACTGACGAAGAAACTCGTATCCAAGAGTTACCACGAAGCAGTCGAACAAGAGCAATTGCGCGTCGCGTCCTTGACGAACATCGAAGACATTCAGTTCGGCGAAGACAAGTCGATGCGCTTCCGCGCGACCGTAGTCACCGCACCGGAATTTGAATTGCCGGATTACAAAAATATCCCCGTTGAGTTGCCGGATACGAAGGTCTCTGATGCAGAAGTTGAAGAGGCGCTCGAGCGTTTGCGCGAGCAAACGGCTGATTTTGTAGACGTGCCGGCGCGCGAACTGCAAATGGGCGATTTTGCGGTGCTTGATTTCGAAGGATCGGTCGATAACAAGCCGATCAGTGAAATTGCGCCGCAGGCGAGCAAGAATTTGCAAGGCGGAAAGAAATTCTGGTTACACCTCGCATCTGAGAATTTTTTGCCAAAATTTTGTGAGCAGTTGATCGGACAAAAGAGCGGCGAAACGCGTCTCGTGATCGTCCAGTTTCCAGACGATTTTCCAGTGAAAGAACTGGCCGGCAAGAAAGCGGATTATGCGGTTACCGTGCGTGAGATCAAGGAGAAGGTTTTGCCACCGGTCGATGACGCGCTTGCCGGCAAACTAGCGCCCGGGAAAACGCTTGGTGATCTTCGCGAGATGATCGAGCACGATATCGAGCATGCGAAAAAGCATGATGTCGAACGAGCCAAGGAATCACAGATCGTAAAATATTTGCATGAGCAAATTCAATTCGAGCTGCCGCCAGCGCTCCTGCAAAACGAAACGCGTCGAGCGCTGGCCGAATTGGTGCAACGGAACCGCGAGCGCGGGGTTACTGATGAGATGCTGAAGGAAAAAGAAAAAGAGCTGATCGACGGAGCAGCAGGCCTGGCTGCCAATCGATTGAAAACGAATTTCATTCTGCATCGGATCGCGGAGCGCGAAAAGATTCAGGTCACCAAGGACGACGTCGATCTTCGTATCAGGCAGGAGGCGGCGCGTTACGACATTTCGCCCGACAAAATGCGCAAAGAATTGCAGCAAAAAGACGCGTTGGATGACGTCGCTGAACAGATTCTGCTGGGCAAGACTCTTGATTTCCTGAAGGCGAATGTTAGCGTCCAGCCAGCAGAAGAATCCACTGTTAAAGAAGAAAAAGCATGAGCGTATCGGACGAAAATGTTTCACAGGTGCTGATCCCGATGGTCGTGGAGCAAACTGGCCGGGGCGAGCGCAGCTACGATATCTATTCGCGGTTGCTCAAGGACCGCATCGTTTTTATAGGCACGCCCATGGACGATCACATTGCCAATCTCGTTATTGCCCAACTGCTGTTTCTGCAAATGGAAGACTCGAAAAAGGACATCAACATCTATATCAATTCGCCCGGCGGCTCGGTTACTGCAGGACTCGCGGTCTATGACACGATGCAGTTTCTCACATGCGACGTGACGACTTATTGCCTCGGAATGGCGGCCAGCATGGCGGCGGTCCTCCTTTGCGCAGGGACGAAGGGCAAGCGCTTTGCGCTGCCGAATTCCGATATCATGATCCATCAGGTTTCCGGCGGTGCGCAGGGGGCTGCGAGCGACGTTGAACGCCAGGTCGATTACATGTTCAAGCTGAAGAAACGCCTCATCCGAATCATTGCGCGGCATACTGGCAAATCCGAGGAGCAGGTCCGGGGCGATTCAGATCGCGATTATTATATGTCCGCCGAAGAGGCGAAGGCGTATGGGTTGGTGGACGAAGTGATAAAGTCCCGAAAGGAAATAAAACTTCTCGATGGTGCCACCCTACCATCCAGCGATCGATCAGTGGAGGTCGCGGAGGTGGCGTTACCGCGCAAAGCGGCGGGATAACAGCGTCTCGAATTCCAAACAATTATGGCCCGCGCTTCCAACCTCACCATGTGCTCCTTCTGTGGCAAGAGCCATGCAGAGGTGCGCAAATTGATCGCCGGTCCCGGCGTTTATATCTGCGATAGCTGCATCAACGTTTGCAAGAGTATTCTCGATAAAGAACTGAACGAAGACGCGCGGCGTCAATCGTCCAATATCCGCGTGCCCAAGCCGGCAGAAATCCGGCGCTCGCTTGATCAGTATGTCATTGGCCAGGACATCGCGAAAAAGACGTTGTCGGTGGCAGTGCACAACCATTACAAGCGCGTCCTGCAAACTGCGTCGCCACCGGAAACATCCGCAGCGTTTCAGCCCGATCCACTTGCCGACGTCGAGATTGAAAAGAGCAACATCCTGCTCATCGGACCCACTGGTTCCGGTAAGACGCTACTGGCAAAGACACTGGCCAGGATCCTGGACGTGCCGTTCTGTATCGCGGATGCGACAACGCTTACCGAAGCCGGCTACGTCGGCGAAGACGTTGAAAACATTATTCTACGACTGCTCCAAAACGCCGATTACGATGTGAAGCGAGCCGAGATCGGCATCGTTTACATCGACGAGATCGACAAGATCGGCCGCAAAACCGATAACGTAAGCATCACACGTGACGTGTCCGGCGAAGGAGTGCAGCAGGCGCTTTTAAAGATTTTGGAAGGCAGCATGTGTAACGTTCCGCCGCAGGGCGGCCGCAAGCATCCGCACCAGGAATACATCCAGGTTAACACTGAAAAGATTCTTTTCATTTGCGGCGGCGCATTCATCGGGCTCGACAAAATTATTCAAAAACGGGTCGGCCAAAAAGTGATGGGCTTTGGCAGCCCCACGCTCGAAGTGGAAGAAGCATTGCGAAAGCAAGCGATCCGTCACGTGGAACCGGAAGACTTGCTGGCTTTTGGAATGATTCCTGAATTTGTCGGCCGTCTGCCGGTTGTCAGTGCGCTCGACGCGCTCACCGAGGAAGAAATGGTAGCCATTCTAACCGAGACAAAGAACGCGATGGTGAAGCAGTACACGAAGCTTTTCTCGATGGAAGGCGTGCGTTTGTCACTGACGAAAGACGCCTTGCGCGCGCTGGCGGCGCAGGCAGTCACAAAAGGAACAGGCGCGCGCGCGTTGCGTTCAATGCTCGAACGGATCATGCTCGATATCATGTACGATGTGCCCAGCCGTGAAGATATCGCGGAAGTCACCATCAATCGCGCGGTTGTGGAAGGCAAAAAGTTGCCGCTAATTCGCAAGAAACAGGACAAGACCGCGGCGTGATTAGGCAGAACACGCCGAATACTGGGCGCTCAGCATTCAAAGCTGTCATTCTGAGCGAAGCGAAGAATCTCTGATCCGAGATGTTTCGCTTCGCTCAACATGACAGGCCTAGTGGTTGGGATGTTGAGTGTTGACTGTTGCGCGTTGATTGTCCGCTTAAATGCGCGCTGCGCTCATCAATACCGGCACCGAGTTATTGCTCGGTGATGTTCAGGACGCACATCTCGCGTTCATTGCGCGCGAGATTTTTCCGTTGGGTCTGCGAATTGAGGAGCGGCGTACCGTTCCCGATACTGACGCAATTCGGCGTACCCTGGCGGAATTACTTCCGCGTTGTGAAATTCTTTTTGTGACCGGCGGTTTGGGCCCAACCGGCGATGACATCACGCGAGAGATGGTTGCAGATGTCCTTGGATTAGAGCTGCGTCAGGATCCTGAGTTGCTGAGTTCGCTCCGGCGGAGACTTCAGGTTCTATTTGAAGGCAAACATCAATCCACGCACTCCGTCGCCGCACCTTTTTGTTCTGCCAGGGCCGCCGCGCGAGCTTCAGCCGATGTTCCGCAAATTTGTCACACCCATCTTGCGGTCGATCGTACCAACTCCTGCCTTGGAGAAGCGCATCTACAAAATCGCTGGAATAGGGGAGTCGGTGGTTGAGGAGGCAATTGGCGAAAAAGTACTCGCGATTCCGGGAATTGAGCTTGGTTATTGCGCGAGACCGGGCGAAGTCGAAGTGCGCATTCTCGGAGAAGCGCAGGCGATCGAACAAGCGGATGGGATCGTTCGATCGGCGGTCGGGCCGTCGATTTTTTCTACCGGCGAGGAAACTTTAGAAGAAGTGGTCGTCAAACTGCTCACAAATTACAATCAGACGTTGGCGAGCGCAGAATCCTGCACCGGCGGCTTGATTGCCAATCGCATCACGAATGTGCCCGGCGCGTCGCGCGTGTTTGTTGCCGGCTATGTTTGTTACGCGAATCAGGCTAAGACCGACATGTTGAATATCGATCCAAAGCTGATCGAAACGCATGGCGCAGTGAGCGAACCAGTCGCTCGCGCGCTCGCCGAGGATGCCCGTGCTTGCGCGCGATCCGATTATGCTCTTTCAACAACTGGAATTGCCGGGCCAACCGGTGGCTCCCCGGAAAAGCCAGTGGGAACAGTGTACATCGCGCTGGCCTCCGCCGATTCAGACATGATCGTGAAAAAGTTCTTTTTTCCAACTGATCGGGAGACGTTCAAACAATTAGCTGCCCAAACCGCGCTCGATCTTTTGCGACGGAAAATTCTCAAGAGTGCCGCCCGTCATTCCGAGCGAAGTCGAGTAACCTCGTAGCGTTGCCATTGGTTTCGCAGCGGGATGTCTCGACTCCGCTCGACATGACAGGAAACAGCGCTAGTAGTCGCCGACGTCGACAGGCGTCCCGACCCTCGTGTAGTCGTAAAATAATTTTGCGCCGTCGGCCGATTGACGGATACAGCCGTGGGAAGCTGGGTAACCTGGCAGAATTCCGACGTGCATACCTACACCCTCTTCCGTCAAACGCAGAAACCACCTCATTGGCGCGCCGGCGAAGTGCGTGCCGCTCGGAGCCGAATCGATACGTGCGCTAACGCCGCCGCGTACTGTCCGGCCCGAGCCGTCCACAAAATCCCCGTACAAATTGGAATGGTGATTCGGGTCTTTCTCGAGCACGTGCAGGTGGCCTGTAGGTGACTCGTGTCCGCGCCTGCCCGACGAGATTGGACCGTCCGCTACGATCTTATCATCGATCATCAGGTAAGCGCGCTGCTTCGGAATCGACACGACAATACGCGTGTTATCCGGCGTCGCCTGTTTGAGCAAAGATTGATTGACCTTCGTTGGCGCCTGCCTGCTAATGAATTCCGATGCTTTGCGAACAGGCTGTGGCGTCGGTTTTGGCTTCCTCGGTCCGAAGAGATGAAATTGTGCATCGAGTGAACTGGTAAGAACACTCAGCAAAATCGAGCAAATCAATATGGGAAATGTTGCCCGCATAATTTAGCCGCCACTGTAGCTGTTCACGCGCCGAATCCAACCCGTTAGCCATTTTGATTCATGTCGTTCGGCTGGGGCATTATGCACGCGTTGAATCAACGTAGCCTTCGCTGCGCGTGCAAATTCATTAGCGGCATCAGCGTCAGAAGTGCCGTGCATCGCTTCGAGAACTTGAAGCAAGCCCCATCCCTGGCCTTGATAACGTTCCGTGTGGAGAACACCTTCCCCTTTGAAGTTCACATAATCGATCAGGGCATAGCATCCCTGTGGAGTTCTCGTCAGGCGCTCGAACTGTTGCTGTACGCTCGGGCGATCGGCGGGCGCCGCTTCGGCGAGCATTTTTGGGAGCGCGCCCTCCAGCCGGACCATAAGGAATTCGGCCTGAAGGTCGATCGTGCCGGCGAGAAACTGGCGCAACTGGTTCATGTCTGGGGCGTGTTGCGCTCGAAGAAACTCCGCGCGCGAGTTCCAGGGACATGGCTGGTCGGCACCTTTCAAGAGTAATATTGGCAATTTGGCGCCGCGTTTTGAGACGAAATTTACGAGTTTGGGAAAACTTTCTTCAAACGGGCCGCGCCGCCCTTTGGGATACCAGATGAAGTGGCCGATGCCGAGCGAAGCAAAATCTTCGCCTTCGTTCCATGCAGTGAGCCCGGAAATCGTTCCATTACATTCGTTTTGCCAGACTCTTTTTCCGATCCTCAGAACGTCTGCGTGCGAGAGAGTGATCGCACAAGAGCTGTGCGGCCAGAGTGAAATCGTCAGGGTAACGGCCAGCAGGACAGAACAGGCACGGCGCCCAAATAGCCAGTGATGCTGTTTTCTTGACGAGCGGCATTTATCCATTAGCGTGCGGGTTTCCGCGGCAAGGATTCTAATCAAAGAGCCGCAGGAAATCATCATATGAAAAAGTTTATTGTTATTGTCAGCGCATCATTACTTGCATTGCCGCTATTGGGGCAAGAGAAATCACCCCAACTTAAAGACCAGAAGGATAAGGTCAGCTATAGCATCGGCATGAACATCGGGTTTAATCTCAGCCGACAGAAAGTCGATGTTAATCCCGATATCCTCGCTGCCGGGATCAAGGACGCCCTCGCTGGTAAACCGCAACTGACACCCGATCAAGTCAAAGAAGTGATGGCACAGTTCGAAAAAGATATGGAGGCAAAACAGAAGCAAGCAGGCGAGAAGAACAAAACCGAGGGCGTGAAGTTCCTCGACGACAACAAAAAGAAATCGGATGTAAAAACGACTGCCAGCGGGTTACAATACAAAGTCATAAAGGAAGGAACGGGAGCGAAGCCCAAAGCGACTGACACCGTTTCGGTAAATTATCGCGGGACACTGATTGACGGCACCGAGTTCGACAGTTCCTACAAGCGCGGGCAACCGGCCACTTTCCCACTTAACGGCGTGATCAAGGGATGGACGGAAGGAGTTCAACTAATGAAAACCGGATCAAAGTATCAGTTTTTCGTTCCAGCAAACCTTGGATACGGCGAACGAGCCGTCAGTCCGGACATTGGGGCCAATGCGACTCTGATTTTCGAAGTGGAACTGCTCGAGATCAAACCTCCTGCGACGCCCGCGCCGCCTCGCGCCCCGGCGCTTTCGAGCGGATACAGTCTTATTTAAACCGCTCTAGCGGCCATCAATGTGCCGCTGCGGCTTCCCATTGTATCCGAGGCGCGTCGCCCCAGAGATCTTCCAGGCTGTAAAAGGCGCGCTTGTCACGGTGAAAAATGTGGACAACTACTTGCAAGTAATCGAGGACCATCCATTGGCTGGCGGGAAATCCATCAACGGCTGTGGGCCGAAGCGAATGGTCTTCTCGCAATCGCGTTTCGATTTCGTTCGCAATCGCTTTAAGCTGAGGCTCGGACGTGCCGGAGCAAATCACGAAAAAATCCGTAAACGTCGAGATACCGCGCAAATCCAGCACAACAATGTCCTCCGCCTTTTTATTCGAGGCGAGTTCCGCGCAGGTCGTTGCTAAGTTTTCCGGGGTTATTTCGATTGCTCCTGGTAAAGTTTTTCGCTCTGAATGATTTCTTCTACTGCCGGCGGTACGAGATAGCGAATTGATCGACCGGACGCAACTCTGCTTCTTATCTCCGTGGCCGAGATATCGATTTTGCGGCGAATGATCGGATGCAATTGACTCGCTCCTACGCCGGTTCGATCAAGAACCACGAACTCGACCATCTTCGCCAGCTCGGTGAAGCGATGCCATTTTGTGAGCGTCTCGATATTGTCTTGTCCGATCAGGCAGAACACCGCTGCATCGCTTTTGCAGCGTCGAATTTCCTCAACAGTGTCGATTGTGTATGACGGCGGCGGCCGCCGCAGCTCGCACTCGTTCACTGCGAACCTCGGCTCGCCTTCAATCGCCGCCCGCAACATTGCTAATCGTACTTCGCCGCTCGCACGGGGAGCGGTCTTCTTCAGAGGAGAAATCGCCGCGGGGACGAAGATTACTTCGTCGAGAGCGAGCGTCTCAAGAGCGTCGCGAGCAAGAATCAAATGCGCGTGATGAACGGGGTCGAACGTGCCGCCGTAGATCGCGATCTTTTTCAATGTTTAATGTTCAACGCTCAACGCGCAACGTTCAACTGGAAGCATTTCGATTGCATGTCGCCTAAATTGAGCGTTGGACGTTGAATGTTGGACGTTGAGCATTGATCTTTCCGCCCCATGAAGAGCGATTTGCTGGGCCAACTGATCATGACCGGTGTGCCCGGCAAAGAGCTGGATGCGAAAACAGCCGACTTATTTCGGCGCGTGCAGCCTGGAGCGTTTATTCTCTTCGGTCGGAACATCGAGACTCCCGCGCAACTCCGGAAGCTCATCGATGATTTGCGCGACTTGAGTGAGACCGAACCGATTATCACCATTGACCAGGAAGGCGGCCGCGTTTCGCGATTGCGGTTGATTGGCAACGAACCGCCGAACGCGCAACAATTGCGCGACAAAGGCGACGTCGATCTGATCCGGCGTCACGGCGACATCACCGGACGGTTACTACGGCTGTTCGGTTTCAACCTCGACCTGTGTCCGGTGCTCGACATTTCGTTTAATGACGATGCCGAGAATTCTTTGCGTGGCCGTTGCTACGGCAAGACTGTCGAACAAGTGGTTCGAAATGCCGGCCCATTCAATGAAGCGATGAGAGGGCAGGGGATCGCCAGTTGCGGCAAACATTTCCCCGGATATTCGGCCGCAACTTCTGATGCTCATTACCAATTGCCGCGAATTGACCGCACGCGCGAAGAATTAGATCAGAACGAACTCGCCGTGTTTCGCGAATTCGTGAATAACGTGGATAGCATGATGATTTGTCATGGCTGGTATCCATGCTTTGAGTCTGAGAAAACTCCCGCCACGTTGTCCTCGCGGATTATCACAGATTTGTTGCGGAATGAGCTCGTTTTCAATGGTCTGATTATGACGGACGACCTTGATATGGGAGCGATTCTAACGGGATACCGGCTCGACGAGACAATCCGTCTGGCAATCGCAGCTGGAAACGACCTCGTAATGATTTGCCATCGCATTCCGGAAATTGAAACGGTGCAACAGATCCTGGGCGCATTGCCGTCCGATCAAATCGAACGCGCGCAACGCAGCGTCGCGAACTTTAAAGAAAGACTCGAGCCACCGAATCAATTTTCGGAAACGGCGTTTCATCAGATCGACAACGAAATTTGGAACCTGCGTACCGCTGTTCTGGACGAAGAACGCGCCAGTCAAACTACTCCGCAAAGCGCCCAGCATTCGCCTGTGGAGTCGTTCTGACTTGGGGAACGCGCGTACGGAAGCGCGGTGGGGGATTGAAATACGCCGTCTTGACCCCGTCTTAGAATCCACACTATTCTCGGTTCTTTGTGCGCGCTGAACTTACCATTCGCGGAATAATCATCGGAGTCATCATCACACTGGTTTTCACCGCGGCCAACGTTTACGCCGGTCTCAAAGCTGCACTCACTTTTTCGACGTCAATCCCGGCGGCAGTGATTTCGATGGCGATCCTGCGAAGTTTTCGCGACGCGACAATCCAGGAAAACAATATCGTGCAAACGGTCGCTTCGGCGGCGGGCACGCTCTCATCGATTATTTTCGTGTTGCCCGGACTGATCATGATCGGTTACTGGACCGACTTTCCGTTCTGGACTTCGTTTTGGATTTGCGCGCTCGGCGGAATTCTCGGCGTGATGTATTCGATTCCATTGCGTCGAGCGTTGGTAACGAACTCGGATTTACCTTATCCGGAGGGAGTCGCGTGCGCCGAAGTCTTGAAAATCGGCAGCAGCGACGATTCGAAGCATGCTGACGATATCGAACACGGCCGCGTCGGCCTGCTCGCAGTTTTGTGGGGATCAATTGTG
>WNGH01010714.1_pt1 | contig 10703 bp, 10 predicted proteins | sample 5400631 | NCBI WGS metagenome assembly WNGH01 (sample SAMN13153373, study PRJNA577476) | soil metagenome | isolation source: 115 cm soil or saprolite under Garry oak tree replicate 1 | place: USA:California | collected 2016-06-15 | reverse complement strand
CGTCAGCCGCGCGGCTGTGCCGTCGCGGATGAACGGAGCCAAAACCGCTGAACAAAATACCTCGGTGAAGTACCCGCTGTGGCCCACGTCTCAGGGCATATTCTCAAGAGAGCTTGTCTGCAGATATAGAATTGCTGCGGATCCACGGTGGCGCTCATTGTGTTGTGTATCGGAATTATTACCAGTCGCTTTCGAAGCGTTTCCATTTGCACTCTTCTATACCGTTTCGGGTAACACCGTTTACATCCACGTGGTCGTTGACCGCCGACGCGAGTCGGCATGGATCAGAGAGCGTTTGAAATAGGAAAATTCAGTGAAGTCCGCGACGGCTGGCAGCCGTCGCCAACAAGCCAGCGGCCTGTGCTCCCCAGATCAGAGCGAAGCCGAGCGCGCGAAAAATCCAGAATTAAGCGGTTTTTTGCTTCGCCCGAAGCCGATTGGCCACGAGGTTTTCAGCGCCGCCGGCGACGATCAATTCTTGGGCGGCGGGGCTGAGCGGCGGAAATGCGAATGATTTTCCCTCAATAGTCAGAATGGATTTGGCGTAGTCGATTGTGATTTCCGGGCCGACCGTCGTGGGTGCCTGATTATTCAGCGTCTCGCGCAGATGTGTCACCAACTCGGGGCACTCGAACACGACGAAACCATTGTTGAATGCATTGCGTTTGTAAGTTTCGGAAAAGCTGGCGGCGATCACGCAAGGAATTCCCTTGAACTTCAGCGCCGTCGCTGCCTGCTCCCGACTCGATCCGCTTCCAAAATTGAGTCCGCCCACGACGATGTCGCCCTTTTGATAAAGCGTGTTGAAGTTGGGATCGTAATTTTCAAATGTTACCGCCGCCATTTCCTCTGGCGTCATATCGTCGCGGTAAGTGTGTTTGCTCCCGTAAATCCCGTCCGTGTTCAAATTGTCTTTATCAATGAAGAGAACGCGACCGCGCACGCTGGGTGGAAAGCCGGCCATAATCTCAACCGAAGCCGGCGGTTTTGATTTCCTTTGGGTGCGTCGGACTGCAGTGCCTGCGGCGCGCTCTGCGAAATTTTTTGGCGCGCAAATAAATCCAGCCAACGCGCTGGCTGCCACGACAGCAGGCGAACCCAAATACACGTACGCATCGCGATCACCCATGCGGCCCTTAAAATTACGATTGGTAGCGCTGATCGCGATCTCGCCTTTTTGCACCAAACCGCGACCCAGGCCGATGCAAGCACCGCACCCGGGCGGCAGCGGAATCGCGCCCGCGCCTATCAGAGTTTGCCAATCACCAGTGGACTTAGACCGGGCTTGGACTTCGGCGCTTGCGGGGGCCAAGTAAAATTCGACGCCGGCGGCAACGTGTCCGCCCTTGGCGCGCACGACTTCGGCGGCGTCATGCAAATCCTCGAAACGCGCGTTCACGCATGATAACAAATACGCCTTTTGAATGGCCACATGCTTCCGCTCCATTTCCGGCAATGACACCATCGTCTTCACTTCATTGGGACCGGACACATGCGGAACCACGGTCGCCAGATCAAGTTCCAGTTCAATGGCGTACTCAGCGTCGGCGTCGGCGCTGATCTCGCGGCGATTCTTCCACCAGGCGTCGATATCGGCGTCCGTATATCCCGAGCGACTTTTCGGTCCCCGCGTACCCGGGCGTTTCGGATTCGTGAATTCCGGAACGCGCGAGCGCAAATAATTCACCGTCACTTCATCGAACGGAAACACGCCCGCGAGCGCACCCCATTCTGTGGTCATGTTGGCGATCGTCATGCGGGCGGACATCGGAAGATTGGCCACGCCGTCGCCCACAAATTCAACGGCGTGATTGAGGACCTCATCTTTATTAAAGAGTCCGCACAAAGCGATGATGACATCCTTACCAACGACGCCTGGCGAAAGAGTTCCTTTGAGCACTACCTTAGCGACCTTGGGAACCTGCCACCAGGTCACTCCAGTAGCCCAAATACTGGCGGCGTCGGTCCGCACGACCGGCGTGCCCAGTGCCGCCGCCGCGCCGTATAAATTGGAGTGCGAATCGCTTGCCACCACCAGGGCACCCGGAACGACATAGCCTTGCTCCACCATTACCTGATGCGAAATACCGGTGCCAGCCGGATAAAAGTCGATGCCGTGTTCGCGGGCGAACGCTTCGATCTTCGCATACTTCTCCAGGTTTTTTGGCGAGACATTTTGAATATCGTGATCGATGGCGAATACGGGTTGCGCTCGGTCGGCGATCGTCGTCGCACCGATCTGCTTGAACTTTGGGATCACCGCGCCGGTGTTGTCATGCGTCATCACATGGCGCGGGCGAATTGAAACAAAGTCCCCGGAACGCACGGCTGCGCCGGGAGTGAGGCCATCAGCATGGCGTGCAGCAATCTTTTCAACGAACGTCAGGCCCATACCAACTATCCTACATCAAGTTCTTTCCCGTAGATGCGTTTGAACAGTTGCCATCGCTGTTCCGCCTCCGATAAGCCCTGTGGTAGTGATGCCTTCACCATTTCGCGGGCGGCATCGAACATCTGCGCGCCCATAATGAAACGCTCCTCCCCAGAACGCTCCATGATTTTGTCGCGCATTATTCCATCGATTTCAGGTGGCGTATCAGTCATTCGAGGCATTCTTGCAGTAAATTATCCAGACCCAGTTCGCGCGTCCAGTGCTGCAGATAGGTAGCGTCATATCCAGTAGCGAGCAGGTTTCGCACGTCGCTTAGTTGGACCCCGGAATGCGAATCCTTCGCCCAAACGAGTTTTGAGATGATTAGGTCTTCTTTACTCACGACGAACGTCGTGAAATCGAGAATCGAGATCTTCTGGCGCCGCTCAAACTCTGCGCGCCGATATTCAGTTCCTTTGCGGATAATGCAGGCAACTTTGATCACGCTTTCATGATGAATGAGATTGAAAGTCGATTCATGAGCGACTGACTCGCGAATATTTTCCTCGCTCACGTAGTAGTCGGGCCGAAATAAAGCAGTCACGCGGCCGACATCCTCCGGTCCAATTGCAATCACGACATCAATATCCCGGGTCATCCGCGGTTGAGCGTAATAATTCATTGCCATGGAACCCGTGAGCATGTACGGGATGCCCGCCTGCTCGTATCTGTGCGAAACGTCGCGCACGATGTCGATCTCGTTCATTGCTGATTGGCACCTTCAGACTTTCAACAATCAACCCTCAACCACCAACCGCCCGTAGAATCATTTCCCGGCAGCGCGTTTGCCAAGAAACTTGGCGATATCGAAGTCCACGAAATCGGCGTGATGGAAAATGATCGATTCGATTGAGCGCTCGACCTTGTCGCCCTCATGACTGTGCGTAGCGATGATGTGCAACACTTCGCCGGGAATACCATGCTTGTAGGCTAGCGCGACGCCGCTGAATGGATGCCGCACTTGCTGGCCAAATCTCCCCTGAATCACTTTGCCCGACGCATCCTTGTCGTACTCCAGCGGCTTGCCCACATCGGCCAGGAGCGCACCGGCGATGAGATAATCGCGCTGAATGGGAATGTCGCAGCGGAACGATTTCTCGAGCACATCTGCGATGGCGATGCATTGCCGGGCGCAGGAATTGAGATGCTCGACGAAAGTCATGTCGATGTCGCCGGCAAGCAGCGTGAACTTGACCTCGCGCAGTTCGTCGAAGGTCCAGCCCTTGCCGCCGCAACCCGTCGTGATTGCCTCGTTCCACACCGCAGCCACTCGTTCCCGCAGCGACTTGTCCTTGATCCTCTTCAAGCTGGGAAAGAGTTGGGCGATTTGAGTGACGCCATAGTTGGTTCGTTCGGTTGTTGTCATGGTCGTGACATCAATTCTAATTCATGATTAACCACTAATTAACACGAATGGACACGAATAGTGGAAAGTTGTTGGCTAAAGAAGAAGTCTTTCAAATTGTCGGCTGTGCCATCGAGGTTCTTAACGTGTTTGGTCATGGGTTGGTTGAGAAGCCGTATGAAAATGCGTTCGCCGTTGAGTTTGGTCTGCAAAGCGTTCCTTTCCGGCAGCAACCTTTGTTCGATGTCCTTTACAAAGGGCACAAGGTCGGTCTCTTCGTTCCCGACTTGATCGCATTTGATGCTGTTGTCGTGGATACCAAGGTGATCGACCGAATTACCGATCACGAACGTGGATTGATGTTGAACTATTTGCAGATCACGAACCTGCGTGTCGAAGTTATCCTTAATTTTAAGCACGCCAAATTGGAGTGGGAGCGAATTGTTTTATGAATTCGTGTTTATTGGTGTTCATTCGTGGTTGTTCCCCACAGATCGAGCTGCGGGCCCGTCATAGCCGTGATTGACTGGATCGATTCGGCGCATCGGTTTCTCGCGGGTTTGCTCTTCTATGACGTGGGCCACAAGGCCGGGCGTACGCGCAATCATGAAAATGCCGTTGAACGCAGCCGGATTCATCCCTAAATCCGCCAAGATAGCTCCGATGACCCCATCCACATTGATGGGCAACGCTTTCCTGGCATCGGCGAAAGATTTTTCCACGGCCCGCGCCGCTTTTATGTGCGCGCCGTCCACGCCGGCTTCGCGCGCCAGTTCAAACAGTCGCGCGGTGCGTGGATCCTTGGTGTGATAGCGATGACCAAATCCCGGCATGCGTTCGCCCGTGTCTTTCATCTCCGCGAGCGTGCGCGCGGCAGCTTCATCAAGTGAAATGGATTCTTTCGCGGCGCGATCGGCGATCTTTTTCAGTTGTCGGGCGCAATCTTCAATCGCGCCACCATGATGGCGATTGATCGACATGATGCCGGCGGCGACAGACGCGCTTAACGATGCACCGGTGGAGGCAACGGTTCGCGCCGCCAGCGCGCTCGGAGGCGTGGCGCCATGATCGATCGATGCCACTAAGACCGCGTCCATCAACCGTCCAATCGCGTCCGACGGCAGTTCGCCGGTTAAAATTAAATGCACCGCGACGCCGAATGAAACGCGTCCCATCAGCTCGGCGATGTCGTATCCGCGTACTGCGACGCGGTTCGGCTCCACGCGCGTAATGGCGGTGTTCCAGACTGCGTTCTTGTCGGTTTCACTCATAAGACTCTGTCCTTTCATTTTCTTCAAAATTTCGACGACCGCATCCGGTAGTTCACCGAATGCATCAACTACGGTCGCGCCTGCTTCACGCAACGCCTTCACTTTGCCGGCGTGCGTACCGCGTCCACCTTCAATGATCGCGCCCGCGTGACTGAAGCGAGTGCCTTCGCGCGCTGCCTTGCCGCCGATGTATGCGATCACTGGCTTGGTGACTTTTCGATCGCGAATCAGCTGCGCTAATTCCTCTTCTTGTGATGAACCAATTTCACCAAAGATCACGATTGCTTCGGTGAACGGATCGGCTTCGAACATGAGCGCTGCATCGGGAATACGAATTCCGAGGACCGCGTCGCCGCCGATGTGCACAATCGTCGAAATGCGAACGCCTGCTTGCCCGAGATAATAGCCAGTGCTTGATGCCATCCCGCCCGACCGACTGATCACGCCAACGCCTTTCGGAATTCCAGGTTTGAACCATTGTCGTGCGCTTTCAGCGCGACCGCCGATCATGCCGACCACGCCCTTGCCCGGACTCAACACTCCGAGCGTGTTGGGCCCGAGAAAAATCGCGCCATTTGCTTTGGCCGCCGCCGCGATCTCCATGGCGTCCCACACCGGCACGCGATCGGGCACGAGCACGGTGAGTTTAATGCCGGCGTCAATGGCGGAAATAGCCGCGTCCTTCACGCCGGCCGCGGGCACAAAAAGCACGGAAATATCGATCTTTCCCATGGCTTTGACCGCTTCTTGTGGCGTGTTGAACACAGGCACGCCGAGCACCGTCTGCCCGCCTTTGCCCGGCGTCACGCCTGCGACAACATTGGTTCCGTACTCGCGCATCAGGCGCGTGCGCGCCTGACCTTCGCGGCCTGTGATGCCTTGCACCAGAACCCGCTTGGTCTCGTCGATCAAAATTGCCATTTAGCGTGCGCCTCCGATCAATTCATCCAAGCCAGGGACATCAAGTTCCAGATAGAAACCTTGGACTCCGGCAAGGCGGCACTCGATATCGCACGCGAGCAGCTCGGAATCTTTGGTGGCAAACTCTTCACTCGGCAGCGATGGCGAGGGCACACCTTCGCGATCGACAATCAATCCGCCAGAATGCGTTTCCACCGCGGCGCGAATTTGCGGCCAATGCGCGTTATCGATCCACACCCGGCCACTTTTCACGGGCAGCATCTTGGCTTTTGAACGTTTGACGAATTCCGGCACACGCGGAGCACGCGGTTTCCATTTCATGCCGGCCGCGCCGGCGACAAGTTCCGCGAAGCGCGCGGCGATCGTGGCCGGTATGTCAGTTTTGCGATAGCCTTCAACCGGTGCGCGAAGCAGTTTCAACATTCGCTGCAAAATGTCCACCGCGCGATCTTCGGTATTGCCGCCCAAGCGAATAACTGCGGGAATATCCAGATCGAGTTCCCAAAATGCTTTGGCCAATCCGTAGGCGGACCAATATTGTTCCTGGCTCGCGACGCCGGAGCCGGAACCGAAATATCCCACCAGATCGGGCTGGGCGAGAATAATTCGCGCGGCGCGATAAACCTTGGACGCGGATGGATTGCCGCTGGTGTCGGTGAAATTGGCGATGGTGAATCCCGCGTTCACGATGGCGTCCATCGACATCATGGATCCGCCACCGCCAGCGCCGTGAAAACCGACGAGACCTTTAGAATCTTGGGCGGCGGACGTGGCCAACTGCGCGAAATAAAAAGTACCGCGATGATCGTTCTGTTCGACCGCATAGGCCACGCGTTCAAGAGCGGTAGGTGGATGATCGAACTCTCTCGCAATTTCGATCCCGAGTTCGGGGTGCCGACCCACCGCGTAATCATCAATCGTGATCCGGCAATCGGCGGCGACGAACTCATCATCCTTGGTCAGCACCAGCGGATTGATTTCAAGCGACCGGGCTTCAACGCTGCGCGCGGCGTCAAATAATTTTCGAATTGATTCGGCCAGTTGCTTCGCGTGTGCCGGTGAAAGTCCGCATGAAGAAACCGCTTCATGAACTGCCGAATCGAGCGGTCCGCGATTCACATCGCAGGCGATGCGGCTGGTCGAAGCGGCGCGCTCTTCGATTCCACTGCCGCCGCCGCTGGCGAAAATAATCACCGGAGCGCGCGCGGCGTCGTCAATAGCGAATGAAAGAAAAAACTCCCGCTCGATGTCGATCTTCTCTTCCACCAGCACGGCCTCGACTGGAAACTGTCCAACTTTCATCGACAGCATGCGCGCCGCGTGAGCGCGCACGTCATCCGGCTTTTTAGCGAACGCCACCCCGCCAATGCCGGCGCGCCCGGTCGTCCAAGCCTGAATCTTGATAACGACTTCGCCGCCCTTCTTTTCCGCCGCAAGTTCTTTGGCCACCGTCATAGCTTCATCCGCGGTTGAGGCGGCACGGCCACGGGGAATCTTGAATCCGTTGACGGCCAGAATGGCTTTGCCTTGATATTCGTGAAGTCGCGCCATGTCTGCGTGCAAGTTCCATGATCCTAACCAACTCGCCGTTCGCGGATCAGAATCTTCAAAAGATATAGCACTGTTGAAAAGAAAAGTTTAGGCATTGAGCGCGCGCTGCACCATATGACCTCACTGGATTACTACGCGATTGAAGAGCTCCTCACGGGCGAGGAGCGCGCGGTGCGCGATCGGGCGCGGCGTTTTGTGCAGGAGGAAGTCATGCACGAGATCGTGCCTTGCCATCGCGCGGGCGAATTTCCAGAGCACCTCACGCCGCGAATGGGTGCGTTAGGCTTTTATGCTCCGTATTTAAAAGAGCACGGTTGTGCCGGGCAAAGCTACACGGCATACGGCCTCATCATGCAAGAGCTTGAACGGGCCGACTCAGGCCTGCGCTCGCTGGCATCGGTGCAAGGCCCCCTGGCAATACACGCAATTCATTCCTTCGGCACGCCCGAGCAACATGCGCGCTGGCTGCCGGGATTGGTATCGGGCGAACGTGTCGCTTGTTTCGCGCTGACAGAGCTTGGGCACGGCTCAGACCCTGCTGGTATGGAAACCCGCGCAATACGCGACGGCGACCATTATGTCTTGAATGGCGGCAAATGCTGGATCGGCAACGCGTCCGTCGCGGACGTGAAGGTTATTTGGGCAAAGGACGACGACGGCAACGTGGGCGGATTCGTCGTGGAAAAGAACACTCCCGGATTTCGTGCGCAGGACATCGAGGGAAAATTCAGCCTGCGCATGTCGCGCACGTCGGAGTGCTGGTTCGAGAACTGCCGCATACCGTCGGAGAATCGCCTGCCTAAAGCGTCAGGGCTGCGCGCACCTTTATTGTGTCTCTCGCAGGCGCGTGCAGGCATTGCGTGGGGCGTGATTGGCGCGGCCATCGATTGTTACGAGACGGCGCTTGCCTATGCCAAATCGCGTGAGCAGTTTGGCCGCCCGATTGCTGGCTTCCAACTGGTGCAGGAAAAACTGGTCTGGATGGTGCAGGAGATTACCAAGGCGCAATTGCTCGCGTTGCGTCTTACCCGAATGATGGAGGCCGGCACGGCGTCCCCCGCGCAGACCTCGCTCGCGAAGCGAAACAACGCGTGGATGGCGCTCGAATGCGCGCGCCTATTCCGTGATCCGGCACCTCATGAATCTCGAGACCGTTTACACGTACGAAGGCACGCACGACATCCATGCGTTGATCGTCGGTCGCGACATCACGGGCGTAAGTGCCTTCGGCGGTTAGCGTAAATTATCCGGGGAGCGCACGCGCCTTCGCGTGCTGGCGATGGAGCCTTGCCATCGCGAATTTTCTCTCACAGCATTTTGGCGGGGCGCCGAAATATACACGCGAGGGCGCGTGCGCTCCCTATAGGCAGCGTTACGCGCGGGTGACATCGGTAGAAATGGGAGCTAAGTTCTCTGGAGCACTACTCATCTATTATGAACAACGTGTACATTCTCGGCGGAGGGCGGACTGATTTTAAGCGCAACCTGAAAAAGGAAGGGAAAACGATCCGGCACCTCATCATTGAAGCTGGAAAGAAGGCGATTGAGGACGCGAAGATCGATCCCGCAGAAATTCAGGCGGGCGCGGTTGGAAATTTTAATGCGGGGCAATTCACCAAACAGTTGCAACTCGGCGCGTTCATTCCGGAGATCGATCCGAAATTGCGTGGCATTCCGACAATGCATACCGAGGCAGCGTGCGCATCGGGCGCGCTTTCAGTATTGCTCGGCGCGGAATGGATCATGGGCGGATTTTACGATGTCGTCCTCGTGGTCGGCGCGGAGCAGCAGAAGACGATGTCGTCGCTCGATGGCTCCGATGTGCTGGGCGCGGCCGCCGATTATCACAATGAGAAGCCGGAATATGGCGATTTCATGTTTCCGAAATTGTTCGGGCGCATCGCGCAGATTTACATCGACAAATACGGCGCGACCGAAGCAGACCTCGCCCAAGTGGCGTGGAAGAACTATGCGCACGCCAAGCTGAATCCGCTGGCGCAAATGCGCGATGCCGATCTCACGCTCGATTGCGCGTCGCAGGTGTCCGACAAAAATCCGAGCGTCGCGCCGCCGCTCAAAGTCTCCGATTGCTCGCAGATCACTGATGGCGCGGCGTCGGTCATCCTCGTTTCCGGAAAATATCTGGATAAGATCGGTGGTGACAAAGGGAAGACTGCGCGCCTGCTAGGGTACGGTCACACCACGGATTATTTGCCGCTCGACAAAAAGGATGCGCCTACCTTTTCGACCGCGCGCAAAGCAGGCGAAAAAGCATTCCGGATGGCGAACTTAACGCCACGCAACATTCAAGGCGCCGAGGTGCATGATTGCTTTTCGATTACCGAAATCGTTGCATATGAAATTCTCGGATTCGCCGAGTCGGGCAAAGGTGTCGAGCTCGTGAAAAGCGGCGCGACGACGTTGCCGCAGTTTCGTCCTGAGAAACTCAAAGCTTCCTTTGAAATTCCGGTAAACTCCGGGGGCGGTTTGATCGGTGATGGCCATCCGGTCGGCGCGACCGGGGTGCGCCAAGTATTCGAGGCGTATCAACAACTCTCCCAACGGGCCGGCGCGCGCCAGATTGAAAACGCGAAAAAATTTCTCACCTTTAACATGGGCGGCAGTCTCACGACTTCCGTCGCCATGATCTGGGGACGAGACTAAGACTGCTTGCAACGTCTTACGTCCAGCGAGTGCGTCACGCACGTTTCTTGGATGTGACGTCACTTGCAATCGAAGAGCTTCCCTCTGCAATAAAAGAAGACGTAGAGGAATATCTTAAGAACCATCCGCGCAGCCCAGCCGCACGGCTGCGTCCGAAAATTGGAATGGCCGACGACGTCTGGCTGGCCTTTATCGGACCGGAACTGCGAGAGGGCGCTAGTGGATTAGGACAGACGCCGCGCGACGCGCTCGAAGATTTCAATAGACACTTCATGGAGCCGCTGATTTCTCGAAACGGCTTCGGACGAGCTTAGCGCGGCCGTCTTTCAATGTTTCATCCCGCCGTTCACGCATTGTGCTGTTAACGATTTCACGCTTCAACTTCATATGAAAGTTCCATTTACACTCGGAGAAGTTGGCCATTTTGGATTAGCTGTGCGCGATCCGAAAGAGAGTGCGAAATGGTTCGAGCGCGCTTTGGGGCTGCGCAAAGAATTCGAATTCGAAAATGGTGTCGCCA
>WNGH01012588.1_pt1 | contig 10705 bp, 10 predicted proteins | sample 5400631 | NCBI WGS metagenome assembly WNGH01 (sample SAMN13153373, study PRJNA577476) | soil metagenome | isolation source: 115 cm soil or saprolite under Garry oak tree replicate 1 | place: USA:California | collected 2016-06-15 | reverse complement strand
CAGTTTCTGCAGGTGGAGAACCTCCTGCGGCAGAACGGCGCCGACTTCCACCGCCACTACGCGGCGTCGGTGGCGTGCGTGCCGAGCCGGGCATCGATCTACACGGGCCAGTACCCGTCGCTGCACGGCGTCACCCAGACCACGGGGGCCGCCAAGGAGTCCTTCGACCCCGACGTCTTCTGGCTCGACCCCAACAGCGTGCCGACCTTCGGCGATTACTTCCGCGCGGCGGGCTACTCGACGTTCTGGAGGGGCAAGTGGCACGCCTCCGACGCGGACATGCTGATCCCGGGCACGCACAGTCAGTTGATCAGCTACGACTCCACGACGGGTGCGCCCGACCCTTCCAAGGAGGCGCTCTACACCGCGTCCGACCGGCTCGACCGTTACGGCTTCTCCGGCTGGATCGGACCGGAGCCCCACGGGAGCTCACCGCTCAACAGCGGGTCGTCGGTGCCGGCAGGCCAGCAGGGGCGCGACGTGGGCTTTGCTCAGCAGGGTAAGAGCCTCATCCAGCAGCTCGACCACGACCGCAGCACCAAGCCCTGGTTCGCCGTCTGCTCGTTCGTGAACCCCCACGACATCACGCTGTGGGGGTTGTGGGCGAATCTCGGCTTCGCCGGGGGCTTCGAGTTCGACATCGAGGAAGGGGTCGTGCCGGAGGACCTCTTCGACCCCGTAATGTTCGACAAGACGGTCAATGACGACCTCACAAAGAAGCCGAGCGCGCAGGCGAGCTACCAGCAGAGCTACGCGCTCTGGATGCAGCCAATCCTGAGCGATCCCGTAACCCTGGAGCGCTACTTCCGGTACTACTACCAGCTCCACAAGAACGTGGAGGACCAGATGATGGTCGTGCTCCAGGCGCTCCTGCAGTCGCGGTACCGCAACGACACGATCGTCGTCTTCACCTCCGACCACGGCGACCTGCTCGGATCGCACTTTGGCATGCACCAGAAGTGGTACACGGCCTACGAGGAGGCCATCCGCGTGCCCCTGATCGTGTGGAACCCGAAGCTCTTCCCGGAGCCGCGGACGATCGAGACTCTCACGAGCCACATCGATCTCCTGCCAACGTTCCTAGGGCTCGCCGGCATCGACCCGGAGCCGATTCGCCAGAAGCTGGCGCTGGACCATAGCGATGCCCGGCCCTTCGTCGGCCGAAACCTGACGCCCCTCCTCGTGGGCCAGATCGATCAAGGCAGCGTCAACGATCCCCTATACTTCATGACCGACGACGACCCGAGCCGCGGCCTTAACCAGGACAACTGGACGGGGATCGCCACCAACTCGGTCGTGCAGCCCAACCACATCGAGTCGGTGATCGCGCGGCTCGACGACGGCAGTGGCCCGAAGGTCTGGAAGTACACGCGCTACTTCGACAACCCGCAGTTTTGGAGCAGCCCCGGCACCCCGGCGGCGCAGGCGAGCGGGTCGAGCAGTGAGAGCGAGGTTCAGGACGTGATCCAGCTGCAGAAGGACGAGATTCCCACCGCGGACGGGACGTACCCGATCTTGTACGAGGCGACCGTCAAGCACACGCCGAAGCCCGACGAGTTCGAGATGTACAACGTGAGCGATGACCCCATGGAGCTCGCCAACCTGTATAACGACGGGGTCCACGCGGCCGAGCAGAACACGCTGGCGGCCCTCCTCCTGCAGCAGTGCGCCCAGAAGCGGCTCACGCCGTGTAGCGGCGACGTACCGGGTCAGCCGATGTGCGGTCAGCCGCCGTGTAGCAGCTAGTGTCCTGAGTCACGGGGTCGTCGCTGTTGTGCGAAGCGGGGCCTGGAACCGGGGTGGCGGTGCGGGGCTTGGACGGCGTTGTCAGGACGCCAGACGCAGGCCCGCACGGAGCTCGTACAACGCCTGGTCCGCGAGTGACGCGTTCGCGATCCGCGCGAGGTTGCCACAGCAGCGGCAGTGGATGAACGCGGGCTCGCGGCGCACGTACGTGCTCTCGCACTTCGGGCAGTTGTCCCCCGGCGCCTCCAGGAACCGCTTCGCGGCCCGGCGGAGGGTGTGCTCGGGAGTCAGCCGGATCACCCGATTCATGGGCAGGGCGCTATTGTACACCGGGAACGGCTGCTAGCGCTGCTCCAGCCGGCCTTCGAAATCGGTCATCGCGTCCCGATGCGGCGACCCGAGCGCTGCAGCTCTTCCGCGAGGCGCTCGAGCTCCATCAGCGCCTCGAGCCGCTCCTGGATGGAACGCTGGAGGTTCTGCCGGATGAGCGAGCGGTCGAGGTTCTTCTTGTAGGCCTCGACGACGGGATCGGGCCCCGATGGCTCTGTCATGAGGCGTCCAGGAACGCCTTGCCCGCGTCCGCCAGCCGGCTCAGGAGCGCGGCCGGCTGCCAGACGTCCCCGTGCCGGTGCTGCATCTCCAGCATGCGGGTCTTGATCGCCTTGAGCCCCACCTGGTCCGCCCAGAACATCGGGCCGCCCCGGTAGACCGGCCAGCCGTAGCCGTAGACCCAGATCACGTCGATGTCGCTCGCGCGGATCGCGAGCTTCTCCTCGAGGATCTTCGCTCCCTCGTTCACCATCGGGTAGAGCAGGCGCTCGAGGATCTCCTGGTCCGAGATCGGGCGGCGCTGGACCGACTGCTCCCTGGAGACCTCGAGGATGATCTTCTCGACGTCGGGATCGGGGATCGGCGTGCGGTCGCCGCCCTCGTAGCGGTAATAGCCGGCGCCGGTCTTCTGGCCGAAGCGCCCGACCCTCGAGAATAAGCCGCTCCGCCTGCTTGCCGCGCTGGTGGAGCATGCGGTTGCCGACGAAGCCATAGCAGACGCCGACCAGCACCGGGACCTTGCCGATGCGCCGGCCGACGCTCATCGCCGTCGCGGTCACGGGCTTCGACGTCTTGGCGCCGCGCACGACCTCGAGGAGCTTCATGACGTTGGCGGGGGAGAAAAAGTGCATGCCGATGACGCTCTCCGGCCGCGCGGTCGCCCCCGCGATCTCGTTGACGTCGAGCGTCGAGGTGTTGGTGGCGAGCACCGCGTCGGCCTTGCAGATCTTGTCGAGCTTCGCGAAAACATCTTTCTTGACCGCCATCTCCTCGAAGACCGCCTCGATCACGATGTCGGCGTCGGCGATCGCGCCGAAGTCGGAGGTTGGCCGGATGAGCCCCATGCGCTTGTCCACGTCGGCCGCCGTGAGCCGGCCTTTGCTCGCCGTCGCCTCGTAGTTCTTTCGCACGACGGCGAGGCCGCGCTCCAGCGGTTCGCGGGCGATCTCGACCACGGTGACGGGAATGCCGACGTTGGCGAAGGTCATCGCGATCCCGCCGCCCATCGTGCCGGCGCCCACCACCGCCGCGGTCTTGATCTCCTTCGCCGGCGTGTCGGGCGGGACGTCCGGGATCTTCGCCGCCTCCCGCTCGGCGAAGAAGAAGTAGCGCTGCGCCTTCGACTCGGGCGAGGCCATCAGCTCGAGAAAGAGCTCGCGCTCGCGCTTGAGCCCCGCGTCGAAGGGCAGGTTCACCGCCGCTTCGACGGCTTTGACGCAGCTCTCCGGCGCGCGGAAGCCGCGCGTCTGCCGTGCGACGGATTTACGAAAGTCCGCGAAGACCTCGGGCTTGCCGCGCGCCGCCGCGAGCGCGTCCTCGAGGTCGCGGATCTTCTTGAGGGGCCGCCTCTCGCCGAGGATCTTCTCGGCGAAGGCCACGCCGGCCGCCGTGAGGTCGCCGTCCACGATCGCGTCGATCAGGCCGTGGTTGAGGGCCGCGTCAGCGCCGATCGGCTCACCGCTCACGATCATCTGGAGCGCTTTCTCGACGCCGACCACCCGCGGCAGCCGTTGCGTGCCCCCGGCGCCGGGCAGGAGGCCGAGCTTGACTTCTGGCAGGCCGAAGCGCGCCGTCCTGACGCCGACCCGGTAGTGGCATGCGAGCGTGACCTCGAGCCCGCCGCCGAGCGCGGTGCCGTGCACGGCGGCGACCACGGGTTTCGGGGAGCTCTCGATCAGGTCGAGCACCTCGTGGAGGCCGGGCTCCCTCGGCGGCTTGCCGAACTCGGTGATGTCGGCGCCGGCGATGAAGGTGCGCCCGGCGCAGGTGATGACGATGGCGCCGACCGCCGCGTCAGCGATCGCCTGGGTGACGCCGTCACGCAGCCCCTGGCGCACGTGCTGGCTCAGCGCGTTGACGGGCGGGTTGTTGATGGTGAGCACGGCGATGCGGCCGCGGCGATCGAGATCGACGGACGGGGTGATGGCTGTCATGTCGCTCCCCTTTCGGGACGAGTCGCGGCGCAATCATACCTCCAATCCGGCCACCCCTGGCCGCTTGACTCCGAGCCTGCCGGGAGTTAAGTGAGATGTGACGGGAGGGGAAGGCGCCTCCTCCTGGTCGTGGCGCCAACCGATGTGGAGGTTGATCATGGAGACTCCACCCGGCTCGACTGGCGCGCCGCGGGTGCTCTGGCGCCGGCGGCGCGCCTAGCAATCGCTTGGCCGTACTGAAGTCCCGGCGTATGCCGGGACGCGCAGCGTGACGCTGCGCACTACACAGCGAGCTCGGGGGCGGCGTACCGGTCCCGCCCCCGAGCTTTCGCGTGCGCCTCTCGAGGTCCCTGTTCGTGGCGAGGCCTGTGCTGCTATATTGGCCGCCATGAAAAATTGCCCGACTTCCTCAAGATCACATCTCCTCCTGCCGACGGGTCCGAGCTGCGGCACCGCGGTCAATGAAGAGCCGTGCGCGCCCACCGCGTTGACACGACCGAAGGAGGCGTCAATGAAAGCTCTCCGAGTCGCGCTGCTCGCATTGCTCGTCGCCTGGCCGGCGCTCGCGGCCGCCCAGACTATCAAGGTCGGCGCCGTTGTGCCTCTCACCGGACGCTACGGCGGCGGCGGCGCGCAGGTCCGGGCCGGCTACGAGATCGCCGTCGAGCACCTGAACGCCGCCGGCGGCGTCGCCGTGGGCGGCAAGAAGATGGCCCTCGAGCTCGCGCTGCTGGACGACGAGTCGGACGCCACCAAGACCGTCAGCCGCCTCGAGACGCTGGCCGCACAGGGCGTCGTCGCCTATCTCGGCGGGTTCGGCTCCGACCTGCACGCGGCCGCCGCGTCGGTCGCCGAGAAGAACAAGACGCCGTACCTCGGCGTCGCCTTCGCGCTCCACAAGATCCACCAGCAGGGCTTCCGCTATCTCTTCTCGCCCTTCTGGAAGTCGCCCGACATCCGCCAGGCCACGGCGGATCTTCTCGCCTCGATCCCCGCCGGCGAGCGTCCGAAGAGCGCGGCGATCTTCCAGGAGAAGACCGACTGGGGGCGCGAGATGGCGACGGCGTGGACCGAGGCCGGCAAGGGTGCCGGCTACCAGGTGGTCGTCAACGCCGAGTACGCGCCCGGCGCCAAGGACTTCTCCGACCTCATTCTGAAGGCCAAGAGCGCCAACGCCGACGTCGTGTTCGGACTGCCGACTCCGCCCGATGGCATGACGATCGTCAAGCAGATGAAGGAGCTCGGCTACAACCCGAAGCTGACGATGCTGATCCGCGCGCCCGATCCACCGGTGTGGTCGAAGAACCTCGGCAAGGACGGCGACTATGTCGTGCTCGGGCCGGGCTGGCACCACGCGATCAAGGCGTCCGGAGTGAAGGAGCTGAACGAGGCGCACGAGAAGAAGATCGGCCGCCCCGCCGATCCGATCGCCGGCCCCGCCTACGCGTGCGTGCAGATTCTCGCCAACGCGATCGCCCGGGCAGGCTCGCTCGACCGCGACCGGATCCGTGACGCGATCGCGGCGACCGACATGACGACGGTCATCGGCCCTGTCAAGTTCCGCGCTGACGGCACGGGGATCGTCAACGCCGTGTTCGTCCAGTGGCTCAACGGCAAGCAGGAGCTGGTGTGGCCGAGGGACTCCGCAACGGCGAAGCTCGCCTACCCGGCGCCGCCCTTCGCCAGCCGGTGAGGGCCTAGCGGAGCGTTGGCGCTCCTCGAACTGGAAGGTGTCTCCAAGGCCTTCGGCGGCGTCCGCGCGGTCAGCGGAGTCAGCTTCACCGTCGACGAGGGCGAGCTCGTCGGGGTCATGGGCCCCAACGGATCAGGGAAGACCACTCTCTTCAACTTGATCACCGGCGCGCTCCGTCCGGACGCCGGCTGCATCCGTATGGCCGGCCGCGACATCACGGGCTGGTCGCCCCACCGCGTCTGCGCCGAGGGCATCACGCGCACGTTTCAGCACGTCCGGCCGTTCGCCGGGCTCTCCGCGCTCGAGAACGTGCTGGTCGGCCGCCTCTACGGCCGGGCGCGGGAGCGCCGCGCGACGGCCGCCGCCGAAGCCGAACGGTTGCTCGCGCTCGTCGGCCTCGGTAGCCGCGGGCACCTGCCAGCCGCGTCGCTCACGCTGATGGATCGCAAGCGCCTGGAGCTGGCGCGCGCGCTCGCGACCGAGCCGCACCTCCTGCTGCTCGACGAGCTGATGGCCGGCCTCAGCCCCGTCGAGACGGAGGGCGTGATGGCGCTGTTGCGGCGGCTCCAGCGGGAAGGCGTGACCATCCTCATGGTCGAGCACATCGTCTGGGCGCTTCTCGACCTCTCGCGCCGGGTGATCGTGCTGAGCGCGGGCGAGAAGATCGCCGAAGGACCGCCGGACGCCGTCGCCGCCGACCCGACCGTCGTGGACGTCTACCTCGGCACGGGCGCGGGAGGCGCGCGGCGTGCTTGAGGTCGAGGCGGTCGAGGCCGCCTACGGGCCGTTCCTCGCCCTCTCCGGCGTCACCCTGCGGGTCGGCCCGGGCGAGATCGTCGCGCTCCTGGGCCCGAACGGGGCAGGGAAGACGACCCTCATCCGGTGCGTCACGGGCCTCCTGGTGCCGCGCGCCGGGCGCATCCGTTTCGGCGGCGCGGGGCTCGTGGGCCTCCTGCCGCACGCGATCGTCGAGCGCGGCCTCGCGGTCGTGCCCGAGGGACGGCGGCTCTTCAGCGGGATGACCGTCGAGGAGAATCTGGACCTGGGCGCCTTCACGCCCCACGCGCGTGCGGGGCTCGGCCGAGGCCGCGAGCGGATCTACGAGATCTTCCCGATCCTGCGCGAGCGGCGGCGCCAGCTCGCCGGCACGCTCTCGGGCGGCCAGCAGCAGATGGTGGCGATCGGACGCGCGCTGATGGCCGCGCCGCGCCTGCTGATCCTCGACGAGCCCTCCCTCGGTCTCGCGCCGCGTATCGTCGAGACGATCCTCGGCGTCATCGGCGAGATCAACCGGGGCGGCGTGTCCATCCTCCTCGTCGAGCAGAATGTCCAGGCCGCCCTCGGTCTCGCCCACCGCGCCTATATCCTCGAGGCCGGGCGCGTCGCGGGCGAGGGCAGCGGCCCCGCGCTGCTCCAGGATCCGCACGTGCGCCGCGCCTATCTCGGCCCGCTCGCGAGTTTGCCGGGCTCGCGGCCCCCGCTACCATGATCCTCGTCCAGCAGCTGGTGCTCGGGCTCCTCGTCGGCGGCCTCTACGGTCTCGCCGCGGCCGGCCTCTCGCTCGTCTTCGGCGTCCTCAAGGTCCTCAACGTCGCCCACGGCGAGCTGATCATGCTCGGAGGCTACGGCGCCTTCTGGCTCTGGGTACTCTTGGGTTTCGATCCGCTGCTCGCGCTTCCGCTCGTCGTCGCCGGCGCGCTCGCGTTCGGCGTGCTGCTCTACTGGGGCCTCTTCGCCTTCGTCGTGCGGGCGCACGAGGAGACGCGTATCAAGAACTCGCTGCTGATCGGTTTCGGACTGGCGCTGGCGACGCACGCTCTGGCCGTGCGCCTGTGGACGGCGGACGAGCGCTCGATCACGACCACCTACGCAGGCGCCGTCCTCTCCCTCGGCCCCATCGCGATTCCCCTTGTCCGCCTGGCGAGCCTCGTCCTCGCCTTCGCGCTGATCGGCGCGCTCCACCTCCTGCTCCAGCGCTGGCGCTGGGGGCGGGCGATCCGCGCGACCGCCGAGGACTGGGAGGCCGCGGCGCTCACCGGCATCGACGTCCGGCGCGCTTACCTCCTTGCCTTCGCAATCGGCACCGGTCTCGCCGGCGCCGCGGGGACGCTCGTGAGCGTCGGCTACTCGATCAGCCCGTCCATCGGGCTCGAGTGGACGCTGAAGGCGCTCATCGTGGTCGTCCTCGCCGGGCTCGGCTCGATGCTCGGCACCTTCGTCGGTGGTCTCGTCCTCGGCCTCGCGGAGGCGGCGAGCGCGTTCGCGTTCGGCGGGCCGTACCGCGAGGTCGTCGGCCTCGTCATCTTCCTGGCCGTGCTCGTCGCACGGCCCCGGGGGCTCTTCGCGCGATGAGCCGTCGCGGGTGGCTCGCGCTCGGCGTGACGGCGCTGGCCGCCCTGGCGGCGGTGCCGCTCGTCGTCCGGCGCGACGACGTGCTGAACTTCCTCTTCCTCGTGCTCCTCTCGGTGGCGCTCGCCCAGTCGTGGAACGTCGTCGCCGGCTACGCCGGCCAGATCAACCTCGGCCACGCGGCGTTCTTCGGCCTCGGCGCCCTCGTCACGCGCACGCTCTGGATCGCCGAGTGGCCGGTGCTCGCGGGGGCGGCGCTGGGCGCGCTGGCCGCGACCGCGTTCGCGCTGCTCGTCGGCGCGGTCGCCTTCCGTCTCCGAGGCGCCTACTTCGCCATCGGCACGCTCGCGCTCGGCGAAATCTTGCGTATCACCGTCGGCAACGTGCTGCCCGAAGTCTCGACGCTGCCGACGGCGACGATCGGCGCCTACCGCCTCGCCGACCGCTACTATTTCGCGCTCGCGCTGGCGGCGGCGGCCGTCGGCGTCGTGGCGGCCCTCGAGCGCTCGCGGGCCGGCCTCGGCATGCAGGCGGTCCGCGAGGACGAAGAGGCGGCCGAGGCCAGCGGCGTCGGCACGCTCAGGCTCAAGCTCCTGGCCCTGGTGCTCTCGACGGCGCTCGCCGGGCTCGCGGGCGGGCTCTTCGCCTATTACCACATCAGCTACTACCCTGCGCACCCCTTCGGGCCGCACTGGACCTTCGACGCCCTCCTCATCACGTTCATCGGCGGCGTCGGCACGGTCCACGGCCCGGTGCTGGGCGCGGTCTTCTACGTCTTCCTCAAGGAGTACCTGGCGATCCGCTGGGTGGACTTCCACCTGTTGATCTTCGGCGCGCTGTTCATCACGATCGTCCTGCTCCTGCCGGGCGGGCTCGTGGAGGCGGCGGCGCGGCTGCGCACGCTCGCCAGGCGGGCGTGCTAGGATGTCGCCGAACATGAGCGTTCTGATCGGAGTCGTGGGCGACTTCAATCCGAAGAACCCTACCCATCGCTTCACGAACGAGGCGCTCGACCATGTTCGGCTCCCCTTCGAGTGGGTGCCGACGGACGCGATCGAGGACGAGCCCGAGAAGCGACTCGCTGCGTACCACGGAATCTGGATCGCACCGGCGAGTCCGTACTGCAGCATGGACGGCGCGCTCTCGGCGATCCGCTACGCGCGGGAACGGGGAGTTCCCCTCGTCGGTACCTGAGGCGGCTTCCAGCACGCGATCGTCGAGTTCGCGCGCAACGTTCTCGGGTTCCGAGACGCCGACCACGCCGAGACGGCGCCCAGTGCCCGGCGGCTCGTCATCACGCCGCTCGCGTGCTCGCTCGTCGGGCAGCCGCAGACGGTCTTCGTGCTCCCCGATAGCCGCGCCTCGGCGCTCTACGGCGTTACCGAGGCGACCGAGGACTATTACTGCAACTACGGTGTCAACCCGGACTACCACCGACTGCTCGAGGCCGGCGGACTCCGGGTGAGCGGGCTGGGCGGCGCGGGCGAGGTCAGGATCGTCGAGCTTCCCGATCATCCGTTCTTCCTCGCCACCCTGTTCCTGCCGCAGTCCCGCTCGACGGCATCCAGGCCCCACCCGCTCCTCGTGGGCTACGCTGCCGCCGCCACCGCCCATTGGGAGGCTCGCGCAGCGGTTCCATGACGGATGTCAATCGCGCCTCGCTGTGACGAGGTGGCAGGCCCGACGACGATCTCAATCCTCGTCGTGGTCTCCCCTCGGCGTCCCGAACACCGCGATGCAGCCGTTTGAGCAGTTGGGGAAGACGTTGTTGGCCGGCAAGGGCACCAACGCGTGGTTATTACGCGGGTCCACAGCCACCGAGTGCGAGGTCCCCGCGGGGAACGGCGGGTCAGTTGTCTTGCCCGCGGTGTTAACCGTCGGAACAATCTGGACCAGGGTTTGGCTTTCGGCGTCGATGACGCCCAGCACCGGGCCTGTCGGGTTGTTTCGGGAGGCGGTGTAGTAGCGTCGGTCGCCGGGGTTGAACCAGACTTCGTCGGATCCCCCAACGCCGGCAACGCTCGCATCGATTGTGCCCGTGTTCGCGTCCATGATTATTTGCGTGGGCGCAGCGATGGAATTCGGATTCTTCGAATCCCACGCATTCCCCGCAGTATCGAAGACCACGCTGCACCCGAGGAGCAGATCCTGGTTTGGACCGACGGTGAGTCCCGCCGGCTGGCAGAACTCCACAGGAAAGGCCACCTCTACGGCGCCAGTATGCGGATTGATTTTCGCGACGGCTCCGTCGGAGGTCACGCAGTTCACTTCCGGTATCGAGATATAAAACCTGTGGGTCTTGGGCTCCCACACCGGTTGTTCTGCGCCATTGGTTGCAGTTTTGTCCTTGTTAGGACCAAAATTCTTGAACGTGATTCTGCAGGGCGGGTGAACCGATGTACTGCATTCGTTTTGGTTTACTGTCAAAGCTCCG
>WNGH01007075.1_pt1 | contig 10705 bp, 6 predicted proteins | sample 5400631 | NCBI WGS metagenome assembly WNGH01 (sample SAMN13153373, study PRJNA577476) | soil metagenome | isolation source: 115 cm soil or saprolite under Garry oak tree replicate 1 | place: USA:California | collected 2016-06-15 | reverse complement strand
TCTTCGTGGCGAAGAAAGCTATCGATGCTTATCTGCGCGTCCTGCCAATGCTGCATCCGCTTGACTTGGTCGATGGGACCGTATTCAGTCTGGTAGACGCAGGATGGAAGTCCCAATTCATCACAGAGGCCCATAACGAGCTCGGGTGTCACTGGATGCCCGTACTTGGTTAGGTCCCAGTCGACAATGACCAGCCGTGCCGGTTCGGGTTGGACCAATGAGGCCACGACCGTCTTCGAAAGAGGCGTCGCCTTGATAGCGTCCCACGACTTGTCGCCAGGGTATCGCTCGAGCGAAGCCCCAAGTTTGCTGGCTCCTTCAGAGAGGGCTCGTGCCAACTTTGCATAATTCTCATCGTCGTCCTCGAACATCAGTACGCGGGACATGAATCTGCACCTGTCAAGACCGGATTCTCACTTCGAAGCACGTCCTGAAACCCTCTGGTGGCTCCACCAGATCAACGGATGCGCTGACTTCATGGAGTACCTTCTTGACAATATACAGGCCCAGACCCATCCCCGAGCCGAGAGGGCCTTCTGTCCCCGTAGTCGTAAAGAGCGGGTCAAAAATCCTTTCTTCGAGTCCTGGCGGAATTCCGATTCCGGTATCGGAGACTCTTAAGACGTGGACTGGACCCTCGTTGACTGCTTCTAGCCTTATCGTTCGCCCACGCTTGGGGGCCTCCACGGCGAGGACGGCCTTAATCGCGTTGGTAAAGAGGTTCATCAAGACTCCGGTATAGATGGCAACGTTGATTGGTGGGGACACCAAGTCCTCAGGAATCTTGTTCTCGATATGGATGGATCTCGGCTCAGTGACGGCAACAAACTGCTTGGTTACATACGAAGCCTGCGCCCCTACTTTGAAACTCTCGACTTTGCCCTCTCGCAACGAACCAAGGAACGCCTTTGTGTAGTCCACGTGTCCTTTCAGGTCCGCTTGAGCGGTGGTAGCCTCGGATAGCGCCGACTCGAGTTCCGGGTCATGAACTCGTCTCTGAAGACTGCGAATCCGATCCACCATCGTCGAGGTCGCCCTGAGCATTACCGTGGTTTCGTGAGTCATGAAGGCCGCAAGGACACCGAGCAGGTACATCGCCTCGATTGTTTGCCGGGCCTGCTCGTAGGCGTACTCCATCTTGGATACTTGTTTAGCCACTTCCTCGTATGATTGGATGATCTCTCGTTTCTGCGGAGGTCGAATAGTCTTGTCGGCTCGGACTAGCTCTATCGCCCGTTTTAGGGACTGCTGAGCCTCACGCGCTTGTGTTTTGGCGAGGCGAAGCTTCTCCTTGCTTGTCTCTTCTACGTCCACGACTGCGAGCAGCTCGACTGCTGCTCGGATGATCGTCCTCAGTTGAGCGAACGCTTCGTTCTCGACGAAGCCCTGCCTATCCATCGCGGGCTGAAGGCGGGCGATTCTGTCCTTAGCAGCCCCGGACGTCTCTGGCCGGTAGCTCGTTACGTAGATTGCGCCGAGTAGCTGATGGCTTGTAGGGAGGTAGAGGAATGGGGATAACTCCCCCTCTTTCGAAAGGGCCTCCGAGGGGAAAAGTGACTCGGTAATAGTTGACCTCCAGAAACGTTCATTGGCGGCCTTTGAGGCAGCAAGATGCAACCAATCGTCGTCTCGGTCTCCATAGGGCGGGACGCGAAAGCCACGGTCGATGATCCGGACGCCGCCGTGCTCGCTAAGCCACCGACTTGCTGAGCGACCGTCCATGGTTCGCATGCCGAGGAAGAGGCCTCCCCTGCGCGGGTAGAACCGAATTTCGCCGTGGAGATCGCCCACCAAAGTCTCTTCGAGAGCGTACTTGTACTCTTTGGATTTCCTACCTCGGTACTGAAAGGAAAAGCGGACCAACTTCTCTCGAACTTCTATCATCACTCTTGCGATGTAACGCTCAACGAGTTCGCGAGTGGCGCTTTCCTGCACAGACTCCGCACCAGGCCTGGAAAAGAAAAGTGAGAATCCCGGGTCCCGTTTCGACTGGATGGGCGCTTCCCCAATTCCGGTCACGAACGGGTGCGAAACGATGTCGAGGACGCCCTCCGTGACTTGTTTAAGCATCTCGGGCGTCCAGTCACGTTGAAGCTTGCCCATTGTCAGGCGAGTCCCCCGATCCGCTGCCCCGAACCCGCTCTCGATTTTGTACTCAATGTTCACCGTATCGAGCGGCTGGCCCGGTTTGAACGCGTCCCAGTCGAACAGTGCGCTCAATCTGAGGTATTTCTTCGCGCTGGGGTCTTCGGCTGTGCTCTCGAGCTTCAGCGCCCTGCCTAAGTGTCTCACGGCGAACCTTCCCACCCCCTTCGAGCCCGTAATCGCCCTGGAAAACGAGCGAGATTGTCTCATCCGGAGCTTCCCGATCGTTGCCACCGTCATCCAGTATTCCAGAAATTCAGCCTCAGTCATCCCATATCCGTTATCCTGGACGACAAGTCTGTTTCCGCTATCTTCGAGCCAGATATAGCACGATGTGGCATCCGCATCATACGCATTCTTCACTAGCTCGGCTAGGGCAATCTGAGGCGAGTTGAACAATCGCTCTCCGAGCTCAGGAAGGAGTTGCGTATCGATTGAGAACCTGGCAGTCTCTTGCTTAATTGTTCTAGGTTTGTCGGCCACGGCTCCTTCCTTCGCGGTCGTAGAAAGCTCGCACGATTCCATTCATTTGAGAAACCTCGATCTTCATCAGTCCATCTGAGTGGGGGACAATACCCGCGGTGAAGTCACGTCTGCGCAAGTATTCGAGCAATTCCACTTCCTTCGGCAAGGGTGACGGTCCGAAGATTCCATGAACAGAGCCAACGTTGCGTACCTGGCGGAGGTTCAGGAGCATCTTCGGTCGTTTTCCTGAGAAACCAGCGGCATAGAGAACGCGCGGAACTGGGGGACTCTCGTAGCGATACCAAACCTTCCGCTTCGAGCATGTCGAGTTGGTCTTGACCGTTCGTGGTCCCTTGGTGAGCCATCTCCTCACACCCTCTGGCAGTTCCTCTCTGGCCGTAACCAACAGCCAGCACTTCCTTCCACCCTCCACGTAACTGCTTTCGAAGGTCTCGGAATCCATGAAACCGGTTTCTCTGGGCAGGTGTCTCAGAGTGGTAACGCACGCGAGCAGTTCAGATCTCTTGACCCCGAAATTCAACCGCTCCTTTTCTGTCATGCAAAACAAGCCTTGGGATCCTGGGCTGAAACCTCGATTGGGGTATACCACCCCTCTTCCCGCAACGTACGGAAACGGAGCACGTTCACGCGGAGCCGGTCCGCTAAGGGACCCGCTTCGGATTCCGCGTCCTATCTCGAATAATTCAATTGAGCCATCAACACTATTCTCTCTTTTATCGATGATTGTGATACAGGCTGTCGTCTTCACGCCTGCGAAAACGCGCGAGTTGTCAACGATGTGATATACCTGAATGTGCCACCCATTCCTTCGGAGGTAATCTCTGAGATGTCGCCCCGTGGGTCGCGAAATCCATTCATAGGGAACTACCAGCCCGACCACCCCGTCCGGTTTGGTTCTCAACGTTGCCAGCCACATGAAATAGATGTACAGATTGGCCAAACCGTGAACTCGGATGCCTGTCTCCTTCGAAACGAGTTCGGTCGCCCGAAATCGCCAAGCCGAGTCCAAATCCTGGTTCCTAATAAACGGTGGATTCCCGAGGGCGACATCATATCTGTCCGTGACATCAAGCACGCAGCCACGAACGATTGATGCGTTCTCCGGCAGCTGCGGATGACGCTCCACAAGAGGGTCAATTTCGTACCCGGTGTAGTTTCTGTAACGTCCGAACAGAGCGAACCTACCATCTCCTGACCCAAGGTCCAAAACCTGCCCCGCATTCGCGCGGTGCCTGCGGATTAGGCTCCAGACAAGTTTCACGACTTCGATTGGTGTTTGGACTTGGCAATTAGCGAGCGTGGGAGACCTTCCCCTGGTCCCTGGTCGAGTCTGGGCGGGGCTACGAAGGCTCTTCGCGGGACTGCCTGGAGGTGCCATCGAGAGATGCAACGATACCGCCCCCGGATGGAAAAGTAGCGTATAAATTGAGTCTCCCTTTGAACCGATTCTTCCGAAACTTTCCACAGGACTCGGACCCGATGAGGTCCGAACCCTAAGGCAACGCTCGCGGTCGAGCGCGCGTACCCCACTTCGTGTACAGTACATGTAGCCCGGAAATTGAAACCTGAAGAGTCTATCCTAAAGGACACGTTTGACCCATTTGCCTGTCCAGGACGGACTTACGTCGGATATGTCCGCGACTCTTTGGGAATTATCCGATTTGTGAGTTGCGACATGTGCAATTCCGTCCGACTTGATGCGTATTCGCTCTCGGGACGATATTGGATATCCATTCGCATCCGACCGAGGGCAGAACGGCCGGCGGCTCCTAAGTTTGATGGACGAAGACGTGCAGTTGGGAGGTTGATCAAATCCTTCCGAGGCTTGCTCTTCCGCCTCTAGTCCAGGTGGGCGGTCGCTGTAGTTTTCCTGGACGTACGGTTACGCTTATCTGTCTGCGAAGGTCTCTCTTCGGCGTTGACTGGATCAGATCCAGGCCTCCAGAAAACCGTCGGGCTTTCATTAGCGGGGACCGGTATTCAAAGTCTTAACGAAATGCAAGCGGAGGTCTTCCCGAGACTTCGAGATGGACGGAGCGTCCTGATCGTCGCCCCGACCGGCTCAGGGAAAACAGAGGCCGCCTTGCTTCCAGTTCTCGGATCGCTCCGGAACAAAGAGACAGGCGGCATTCGGGCCCTCTATGTCACTCCACTCAGAGCTCTGAATCGGAATATGATCGACAGGGTGGTACGGCTTGTGAGAGACACCGAGTTCACTGCCGCGGTCAGGCACGGCGACACTCCGCCCTCAGAGCGCCGTAAGCAGGCTGCCCATCCGCCCGACATTCTCATTACCACCCCCGAGACGCTGCAGGCGATACTTCCCGGGAAAGTGATGCAACGGCATCTCAAGGCGGTCCGCCACGTCATCGTCGACGAGGTTCACCAGTTCGCTGGGGACCGTCGGGGGATTCAGCTCACGGTGGCCCTCCAGCGCCTCCGCCAGGTCACGGAGCGGGATTTCCAGCGGATCGGTCTGTCCGCAACGGTAGGACACCCGGATGCGATCGCCTCGCTCTTCGGCGGCGGGAAGCCCCTCGAAATCCTCCTCGCGCCTCTCGAGAAACGATACGAGTACCGAGTCGAATGGCCGCGCCCCATCGACAAGGACTTCGAGACCGCTCGGGACTTCTACATCACCCCGGAGGCCGCCGCCGGCCTCTCCGCGATCGACGACTCCCTCGACGAAAACCGCTCGACGCTCGTCTTCGTGAACGCCCGTCCCCTCGCCGAGCTGCTCGGCTCCCGCCTCTCGATGGTCCGCCAAGACGTCGCCGTCCACCACGGTTCCCTGCCGCGAGAGGAGCGGGAGCGCGTCGAGGCGGGCTTCAAAGGCGGGGAGATCAAAGGCCTCGTGTCCACAAGCACACTCGAGCTCGGCATCGACATCGGCACGGTCGACCGGGTCGTCCAGTACAACTCGCCCCGTCAAGTCACGTCCCTCATCCAGCGGGTCGGCCGCTCGGGCCACACGCTCGACCGCACGTCCAAGGGGCTCGTCCTCGCGGTCTCCTCGGATGACGCCATCGAATCCCTCGCCGCGGTCCAGGCCGCGCAAGAGCAGGACCTCGAGCCGCTGCACATCCATCGCCTCGCCCTCGACGTCCTCGCCCACCAGATCGTCGGGTGCGCGTTGGACCAGGGCGGCACCGCCCCGTGGTCGGAGGTCCTCTCGACGATCCGTACCGCGGATCCGTACCGGGAGCTCGAGGACGTCCAAGCGGAACGAGTCGCCGAATTCCTCGCCCACCTCGGCGTGATTCGTCACGAAGGCGAGAGGATCCGCGTCACGCCGAAGGGCCGCCGTTACTACTTCGAGAACCTCTCGACGATCCGCGACGAGCGCCGCTATCCGGTCATGGATCTGACGACGCAGCGGCAGGTCGGGATCCTCGGCGAGGAGTTCATGATGATCAAGGCCCGCGAAGGCCTGCACTTCATCGTCCGCGGGCGGCCGTGGAAGATCGAGAAGATCGGGAAGGACGGCATGGTCTACGTGACCCCGGTCTCGGATCCGAACGCGATGATCCCGGGATGGGACGGCGAGATGCTGCCGGTGCCGTTCGGCCTCGCGCAGCGCGTCGGCCGGATCCGGAAGGAGATCGACGCACGACTGGAACGTGTCGGCGTCCCGAAGGCGGTCGAGCACTTTGAGAAGGCGTGGCCGATCAACAAGACCGGCGCGAGGCGGCTCGTAGAGGAGCACGCGAACCACCGCAAGTCTGGCGCGCCGGTGCCGACGGACGACCGAATCGTCGTCGAGGCGTTCGACCGGTTCCTCATCGTCCATGCGTCGTTCGGCGAGGTCGTGAACGTCACCCTGGGCGACCTGATCGAGGAGCTCCTCGCCCGCAAGCACCTCGTGCGGTTCTGGTGGACCGACCCCTACCGCATCCTTTACGAGCTCGTGGCCGACACCCGCGAACTCGACATCGAAGGCCTCGTGGACGGCCTCCTGCGGATCGACGACGAGACCCTGGAGGGTGGCCTGAAGGCCCTGCTCGAGGACCACCTGCCCCTCGGCTACTACATGAAGGCGATCGCGGAGCGGTTCGGCGCGATCCGCCGCGGGCTCACGGTCGGCGAGGGCGACCTTCGGTCGTTCGAGGTCCGCTTCGCGAACACGCCGATCTACGACGAGGCGGTGCGGGAGGCGCTCCTGCTCCACGCGGACTTCGCGCGCGTGCGGGAGATCGTGCAGAAGATCCGCAAGGGTCAGATCGAGGTCGTCGTCCACCGCTCCGAGGACACGCCAACGACCCTCGCGTATCCGATCCTGCGGCGGTACGTCGAGGCGCCCGAGCTCTTCTCCCCGGAAGCGGAGCGGGAGGAGATCCTGGACCGGATGCGCCTCCACCTGTCCTCCGAGCCCGTCCACCTCCTGTGCTTCGAATGCGGGTATTTCCACGAGGAGGTGCGGATCGGCACGATGCCGGACCATCCGGAGTGCGCGAAGTGCAAATCGCGCCTACTGACGGTGCTCGGGTGGGCGGCGTGGACCGTGCGGGACGCGTACGCGAAACGGACGAGAAAGCTCGACCTCACGGACGAGGAGCGGAAGCTCCTCACCCGGTCGAAGCAGATCGCGGACCTCGTGGCCGTCTACGGGAAGCGGGCGGTGTACGCGAACTCCGTGTACGGCGTCGGCCCGACGACCGCGAGCAAGATCCTCGCGCGGATGCAGGACACGGAGAAGGAGTTCCTGAACGACCTGTTCGAGGCGAAGCTCAAGTACGTCACTACGCGCCCGTACTGGAACGAACCGCAAGCGAAGCCGAAATTGTACTGATTCGACGGGGGGCGCATCGCACTATTTCTGACATGGAACGGAGTATGCGCAAGTAATAAGACGACGTCAGGCACTCCTTGGCCGGGGCGAACGTGGTGGATCCAGAGCGGAGGAAATGCGCGTTTCTGGTGACGATGATTGTCGCGGTGGCCTTCGTAGGCTCGTTCGCTCTGTCGTTCCCAATGTTTGGCAAGGGCTCGGGAGCCCTTGTCCGCAGGGGTGATCCATCCGCGTTCTCCGTTCGCACACTCGCGCCTCCCGTCGCCACCCTTTCTGGCATTACCTTCACGGAGAGCCCGATCGCGGAGGTGAGCGAAGCGTGCGACTCGGGACAGAACGCGGAGGTCGAACAAGCGGTCGACGCCTCACTCGGCTATGTGTACGAGACCTGGATGGGTTGCCAAGGGATCGCGTTCGCTCGGTCGACGGACGGCGGGTTGACGTTCGACGTTCCCATTCACGTTCCCGATTCCCTCGGATCGAACGTGAACGCCTGGGATCCCGCGGTCGCGGTCGGGCCCGACGGGACGGTGTACGCGGCCTTCATGATCGCGAAGGCGAGCCAATGGTATCCCGTCGTCGCGGCCTCCTTCGACCACGGTTCCACGTTCGCCCAGGTCTCCCATCTCGTCCCGCCGGACGCGAAGAACTGGGGGGACCGCGATTTCATCGCGGTGGGCCCAGACGGCACTGTCTATGTGACGTACGACTACGGCCCCGAGCGCACGTCCGTCACGTTCATCTGCACGTCGGGAGGGAGCTGCGCGTTCGCGACCGGGGACCTGAACGTCGTCATCCAACGGTCGACGGACCACGGGAAGACGTGGGGTCCCCTCGTCCCCGTGAGCCCGGGATTTCCGGCGAGCGGCGGGGACAGCGCGCCGTTGTGGGTGGAACCAAATGGACAAATCGATCTCGAGTACCAGGGCTACACGATCACGAACACGACGACGTACACGATGACCCCCGCGCACACGTACTTCACCTCCTCCGTGGACGGCGGGGCGACGTGGTCGTCCCCGGTACGGGTGGGGCCCGCAGACCTCACGATGTCCCTCGCGGAATGGTGGATCGATGGCTCCCTCGGGATTGACGCGGCGGGCAACCTCTATACGGCGTGGGACACGCAAGGGGCGACGGAGGACATCGGGTGGCTGTCCTCCTCGACGGACCACGGCGCGACGTGGTCGCCGCTCGTGCGGGTGACGCCGGATTCGGACGATGCAACGCACATCACCGAGGTCGCCGGCGGCGGCGCGGGCATTGCCTACGTCGGGTGGCTTTCGAACAACGCGAGTGCGGGCTGGGCGTTCTACGTCCGGGCGTTTTCAATCAAACGAGGATGGCTGACGCCGCCGATTCAAGTCTCGCGTGTCTTCGGCGATCCGTCCACGTGGCCCGGGGACACGTTCGGGATATCGACCCTCGACGGCTCCACGCTCGTCGTGAGCTGGGGCAGCGGGATCACGATCCACAACCAGCCAAAGTCCCAGATCTTCGCTGAGGCCCTCACGTTCACGCTTCACTAGCCCGGGTCGAGTCCGGTTCGACGGTCGGTTCGTCAGCGCCCGTCACGTAGGCCTCCTCGCCGAAGTCCGACGTGTCCAGGCCCGCGTCTTCCTCGGCCGGACTGACTCGGACCGGGGTGAAGATGTTGATGATTCGCAGGAGGATGTAGGACCCGGCGAACGCGAAGGCTGCCACGATGACACAGGCCAACGCTTGAATCCCGACCTGACCAGGATTCCCGAAGAACAAGCCGTTCGGGCCGAGGGGATTAATCAGAGACGACGCGAAGAGGCCGGTGGCGATCGTACCCCAGATTCCTCCGGCCCCGTGGCATGCAAAAACGTCGAGGGAATCATCAAGCGTGGTGCGTGCCCTCCAGCTGCCGACGAAGTTACAGAGGACGCCCGCGACCAACCCGATGATGATCGAGGGCATGGGGCCGACGTATCCCGAGGCGGGCGTAATCGCGACGAGACCGCAGACGGCGCCTACCGCCATCCCGACGGCCGATGGCTTCCCTTTCCGTACCCAGTCGGTCAGCATCCAGCTCACGGCGGCCCCGGACGCAGCCAGGTTCGTCACGACGAGCGCGTTGACGGCGAGCGCGTCCGCGTGGAGGGCGCTCCCGGCGTTGAACCCGAACCAGCCGAACCATAGCACCGAGGCGCCCAGGATCACGTACGGGATGTTGTTGGGCCGGCTGTCCAAACGGTCGACTCCTTGTCGCCGCCCGATCACGAGGGCGGCCGCAACCGCGGACACGCCCGCGGCCGTGTGGACGACCAGGCCGCCCGCGAAGTCGATCACGCCGAGGGACTTCAGGAATCCGCCGAGGCCCCAGTTCCAGTGGGCGATCGGCACGTAGACGAACGTCGTCCAGAGGACGATGAAGATCAGGAGCGCCTTGAACCGGATCCGCTCCGCGAACGCGCCGATGATCAAGGCGGGCGTGATCGCGGCGAACTTCAGTTGGAACGCGAAGTAGAGGAGCTCCGGGATCGTTGCGGAGTACCCGGGGTTGGGGGCCGCTCCAACGTTGTTGAGCCCGAAATTCGAGAAGCTTCCGATGAAGCCGCCGATGAAGCCGTTGTAGGACGGGCCTAGGGCGAGGGAATAGCCCCAGACAGCCCAGACGAGGCTGACGACGGCGAAAATGGCAAAGCACTGGGCGATCGTCGAGACGACGTTCTTCCTCCGGACGAGTCCCCCGTAGAAGAAGCCGAGCGCGGGGGTCATGATCATGACGAGGGCCGTGGCTGCGATGACCCATGCGATGTCCCCGGAGTCCAGAGCCACGTCCCGCGCTCCACCGAAACGGATTTTGGCGGGGAAACCGCCACGGAGTATAACGTTTCTCCGGTGGCTCGATGGAGGACAAGGCCTCGACGACGGCGAGCAAGATTCTCACGAAGAGGCAGGACCCCGAGGAGGAGTTCCTGAACGATCTGTTCGGGACCAAGCTCAAAGCATGCCACGACGCGGCCGTACGGTGACGAGCCGGGGGCGAAGCCGAAGCGGTACTGAGCTCGGGACTCTACCGCTCATTCAGGATTGCCAGGATCCGGAGGAGAACGTCCTGATGAATCCATAATCCCGAGCCGACGAGGTCCTCAACGGCTCGGCGCGCGGCCCCCCGGTCCAAGATTCCACGTCGATGGGCTTCTAACACCACCGACGTCGTCCAGCGCGTCCCGACCCCGCGCATCCTCGCGAGATCGATGGCCACCCGGTCGTCCATGAGAATTGCCGCCTTCAGCGCCTCGGCGAGCGCGATGG
>WNGH01016605.1_pt1 | contig 10706 bp, 5 predicted proteins | sample 5400631 | NCBI WGS metagenome assembly WNGH01 (sample SAMN13153373, study PRJNA577476) | soil metagenome | isolation source: 115 cm soil or saprolite under Garry oak tree replicate 1 | place: USA:California | collected 2016-06-15 | reverse complement strand
AGTTCGAGAAGAAGCAGCAGGGAATCTTCATTTTGAAGAAGGATCAGGTCTCGGGGGATGCCACAGCTTCGTTGGGAGGCTACACTGTGGACGCATACACGTGCCTGACACCTGGCGATTGGCTTCCGATGTCCGATGAGGCGCGGGTGCGCTCCCTCCTGAAAAAATAGACGGCAATTTGATCGGCGACGGCGCCTATTTGAAGTCTTTGATATTTTAATTTCTCGGGCATTTCTGATTTACCGCGGCTCTCTCCAGGATCGTCGGCAAACCTTCCCTTACCGGATTATGGAAGGGTACCTCCAAGCCATACTTACCGTCCCAGTCGAAGATTAGAAATCGGGGAGCGGATTGATCGGGGAAAGCCTCCCGCAACTGTTGAACGATCCAAGCACTCGAGGAATGTCGCGTGACATTGAAATGCAGCACGCATCGGCGATCATGACCTATGACGAAGAAGCATTAGAGGACGCGGAACGTCAGCGTTGGTACAGTGAAGAAGTCCATCGCGGCGATCGCTTCGCGATGGTTGCGCAAAAACGCCAGCCAATGCCTCGCGGGTTCAGGATCTCGTGGTGCCTGTCGCATCCAGCGGGAGACCGTTGGTTCGGAAATGTCGAAACCGAGCATGAGAAGGTCGCCGCGGATGCGAGGGGCGCCCCAGATTGGATTCTCTGTCACCATGCGAAAGATCAGATCGCGAACTTCTTTCGAAATCCTTCTTCTGCCGATCCTCCCGCGCGCTTTGGAGATAGCACGCCAATAGAGTGCAAACCCAGATCGATGCCAACGGACCACGGTCTCGGGACTGACGACCATCAGGGCTTGTTTCCATTCCGACCAAAACCTTCGTGCCACGACCCAGAACAGCTTATCCAGGGCTGCGAGCCTTGGCCGGGGATACCTTCGCTTCATTGCCAGGAGCTGCTGACGAAGAGCTAGGTTCTCAAGCAGTAGTCTGCGACGGGTGCGGAACAGACGAAGGATTGCGCCTACGAGTAACCCAACGGCGTCGACCATCCGAAGGTGCTATCGCATTTTCCTTGTGGAGAGCAACGCTGTATCCTGTTGAAATCACAGGCGGACAGAATTTTGGCTAGACACACCTTTGATTTCTGTCCGCGATGAACTAGGGCAAGCGCAAAAGTATCTCTACTGAGTTACCGTGATCGAGACCGGCACCTGGTGTGTGATCGTCGTTCCACTCACCGAGGAAGTGGCAACTACCGTGATGTTCGTCACGCCCGATGGAGTGGTCGGAACAGGTGGTGTCGACGAGTTGCTGCCACCTCCACCACAGGACACCAAGCTAACGATCACGGCGGTTATGAGAATCGCGAGCATCGCGTGGCGCTTCCGCGAGCCTGCGCCCATCAAGGCAATACCAACCACACTAAAACTGACCAACGCGACTAACAACCCACCACCGCGCGAGTTCGGGCGCGCTGCTGGCAACAATTCCGACGCCATCCCGGCTGTCTGAAAGACCAGCGTTGATGTGACAACAGACGCAGCCGCGGTCACATTTGGCGGACTGAAGGCGCAGGTTGAGTTGGCTGGCAGATTCCCGCACGACAGAATCACCTGCGAGCTGAATCCTCCCAAGCCGGTAATTGAGATGGTGATCGTGGCCGACTGACCAGCCCGCAAGATTGCCGCACTTGGCTGGACGGTAATGCCGAAGTCAGCAACGCTGACTGATGTCGCCGGCGTGGTGGACACCGCTGAGAAGTTGTCGCCGCGATATCTCGCCGTTATCGCATGAACACCACCAACGATGGATGAGGTGTTCAGAACCGCTCGCCCGCTGCCATCAAGGGAAGCGGACCCGATCACGGTATTCCCGTCCGAGATGAAGTCCACCGTTCCGGTAGGGGGCGGCGCTGCAGCAGATGTCACGACTGCCGTTAGGGTTATGTTCGCCCCGACCAGGACCGAGGCAGCCGAAGACGTCAACGTAATCGTGGTTGGGTTCTGGATCACCTGCGAGAACATAGTTATGCCCGATAGGAAGTTTCCGTCACCAGAATAGCTGACAGTTATGCTGTGTGGACCGACTGCCCAATCTGACTTGGACAACTTCCCCTGTCCGGAAGCATTCACCGACCCGCTGCTCAGTACTGTCGCACCCTCCATGAAGGCGAACGTTCCGGTTCCCGTCCCGCCAAATGGCCCGGTGAACGTTGCCGTGAGCATAACTGAGGCGCCCACCAGCGCGGGATTCTCGGAGGAGATTACATCTATGACCGCAGTGGCCTGAGTGACCGTCTGCGTGATTGAAGCGCTTTTCGGCACGAAGTCCGAACCGCTGTAATTCACGGAAATCGAATGCACGCCGACCGCAGGTCGCGTCTGCAGCTGTGCCTCACCGTTGGTGTTGATCGGAACCGACGCTAGGACGGTATTGGAATCGCTAAAAACCGCGGTTCCGCTCGCGCGCTCGCGCACGGTGGGCAGGAAGCTTGCCGTGAACGTCACCGGCTGATGGAATTGCGATGGGTTCGCCGAAGAGCTAATCGAAGCAGTCTGTCCCATGGCGTTCAGCAGTATCGTGACCGTGGATGGAGAGCCCGGGCTCGCCACTAGTACGTCAGGGAGCCCATCATGGTTTACGTCGGCGACGGTCCATGACCAGGGAAAGACGCCCGCGGCGAAGCCCAGGCTCGGCTGCAGTGTGCCGTCGCCATTGCCGCGCAGCAGGTCCACGCCGCTGTCTTGCCCGGTGGCCACGACGTCGACATGGCCGTCGCCGTCAAAATCAGCTGTCGCAACCTGGAAAACCCCTGGGTCAGCCGCATACGTTTTAGGCGCCGCGAATTGCCCTGTCTCCTTCAGCTGATTTAGGAACACCACTACGCCATTCGCTGAAGGAGCGATGACGTCAAGCTCACCGTCGCCATCCAGGTCGGCGACCGCCACCGAAGCTCTGGCTGCGATTGAGGGCAACGTCAGAAAAGTCTGGGTGCCGAATGATCCGTTGCCAAAGCCTTGCAGTACACGGAGATCCCCATTCCGAGAGTCCGCCACAACCAGATCAAGATTAACTCCACCTATGATCTTTCCAGTCGCAATGGCCTGCGGAGATACTCCCACGTTGTAGTCGGTCGGTCCTTGGAACGAGCCGTCGCCTATACCCAGATAAACCGCAACAACGCTGGGATTCGTATCGTCTCCTTCATCCACAATCGCCAAGTCAAGCTTGGTGTCGTTGTTGAAGTCGCCCACTGCGGCGGCGATTGGCGCCAGTCCCGGAGTGAGCGGTGTGGCCGCTGCGAATGTGCCATCCCCATTTCCGAGCAAGATCCTCACGGAGCCGGGCGTGCTCGCATTGCCTTTACAAACGACAACGATATCCAGCTTGCCGTCGCCGTTCAGGTCGGCGGTGGTGACAAACTCAGGATCGATGCCAACTCCGTACGTCGCGCCTATAGTGAATTGTGCCTGGGCGTTGCCTAAGAATATGGCGACGCTATTCGTGAGGGAATTGGCGACCACCAAATCCATGTTGCTGTCGCCATTGAAATCGCCCAATGCCACCCATGTGGTTCCTGCGCCTATGCCTGTCTGCAGCGTCTGGGCCGATGGGGCAAACGTGCCGTCACCGTTGCCCAGCAGGAGCGTAACGTGCGTGCCGTCGTTCAATGCCATCACGTCGGGCTTGCCGTCGCCATCGAAATCGGCAACCACCAGGGAACGATCACTGAACGACAACGGAGCTCCGCCTGCCTGGAAGGAGGTCGGGGGCGCAAATGTACCATCACCTTTTCCGACGAGGACCAACAGATCATTGCTCACGCTTCCGGTCTGACAGGCCACCGCAATGTCCTGTTTCCCGTCACCGTTAAAATCCGCAACGACGAGAGAGCCGGGATTACCACACGTCGGAGTTTCGGGAAGAACCGTGAACGTGCCGCTGCCGTTATTGGAGAAGAGTTGGATGGCACTGTCATTCAGCAGTGCGATGGCCACATCCAGTGCCCCGTCGCCATTGAAGTCGCCCACTGCAATGGAAATGGGGTAGCTACCGGTCGAAGTTCCGGTCGGATATGTGGTGGTGAGTGGCGCAAATGTGCCGTCGCCGTTGCCAAGTAACACGGCGAAATAGGTTTGACCGAAAAACGCGATATCCAGCTTGCCGTCGTGATTGAAGTCACCAACGGCCACCCCGAGCACGAATATGCTATTCAGCGACGTTGCCACCCTGGTGAACGTTCCGTCGCCGTTGTTCAACAGCACGTTGACGTTCTGCGCGTTGGAACTGCTCGCCCCGTTGTCCACGACAACGACGTCGGGCTTGCCGTCGCCATTGAAATCGCCGATCGCGATAGCGTTTGGATTCGCTCCCGCCTGGAAAGTACGCCCGGAAGCAAAACCAACGCCGGCAAATGCCTGCGCGGCCGGTAACAGTGCGGATAGGAGCAGCAGGTTCACAACCTGGCGAGCAGGATGTCGCATACCATTACACTCCGCATCTCTGGTGCACAGCGGCTTCGAAACAGAGTGCCCGGCAGACCACACCATGAGCTTCGCTACCTTCGACCTACAACACTAGGGGGCTAACCGTAACTTCGGTTCTGCGTATCCTACGCTTGCCAAGGCCTCGGGACAATGGACTTTGCCGCCACAGTAGCCGAGAGCGAGATCAGCGGGTTTGTGGCAGCGAGTTCCTGATAAACGGGGCGGTCTCAATGGGTCGTTGCACCACTAGCTCGCAGTCTAATTGCCGGAGTCTCAAAGCCCAAAGTCTTTCGCGGACGTTGATTTAAACGCAGCGCTACCTTGTCGAGCTCTGATTGCGTATAGCCAGACAGGTCGGTTCTCTTAGAGAAGTACTGTCGCAGCAGCCGGTTCGTGTTTTCGTTGGTGCCGCGCTGCCAAGGGCTATGAGGATCACAGAAGTACACTTTCACATTCGTGGCCACCGTGAAGGTCTTGTGCTTGGCCATCTCCAGCCCGCGGTCCCTGGTCGGGTCGAAGACTGGCGCCGTGCTCCGTAGGTTCAGCCTAGCGGGTGCTCCCCGTTTCCTCTGGGAGTGCCTCAGTATCCGAACCGTAAGCCGGTTTCCAGTCTCCGCCACCTCAAACCCATCGTGCCGATTTCCGGCAATGGGCTTACCTGCTTGCTTCGCAGCAAGGTTTATGAGACAGGTGCGGCTGGCTGCGCTTTCGGGAGTGACCATGGACGTCGAAGCCGGTAATCATGATAGAGTCCCAGCTTCCCGTACAACCACTCCTTACTCCACCGTTTCCAACCGAAGCCACCTCGTTCCCGGGCGCGCATCAGATGTCGCCGAACCTTCTTCTCTACCCAGTCTCTGACAAACGAAAAGCATTCACTCGAATCGCCGACCGCAAAGTAGTTCACCCAACCTTGCAGGATAGGGTTGATCTGCGTGATCACCTGCGCCACGGGCTGGCTGACATTTTGGCGGAACACCTCTCTCAGCTTTGCCAACAGCGCTGTCCGCTTTTTCAGCTTGGGCGCGTAGTAGGGTCGCCACTTTCCGTTACGTCCCCGGATGCGTCGATACTCAAAGCCGAGGAACGAGAAGCTCCCTCCCTTTGCCAGATCCACCATTCGACTCTTCTCTTCGTTGATCTCAACTCGTAGTTTCGCCAACTCCTCCCGGAATAGCTTTCCCACCGCCTTCGCCAGCCAGTCATGACGCGGATGGAAGGGACTATTCGGCTTGCTTGCATGGTCGTGACGGACGTATTAGCTACTCGATACCCAACCGCGCAAACGTCTCGTTGAAGAGTCTGAGCCCGTCCGCCACGGACATCGCCAAAATGCGCCGGAGAACGAGCGTTTCGAGAGTCCGCTCGCTTGGCGAACCGACAATAAGCCGCGCCTCAAGTTTAGGTTGCACTTCGCCAGCGTCGATCCGCCGTTGTAGTTCCTGTCAACACGCTGGTGCGTCCCGCTCGCCGACGACTCATGTCAGCTGTCAGCGCTGCTTGAGTAGCAATCGCCGGCGCATGAGTTACTAACGGTCTGACGTAAAGGCCCCATGCGAGACTGGCGAGCGTCCCCAATACCATAGTGCCGAAATCACGAACTCAAGCATATGCGCTGGATGCCCAGGCCGGCTCTCAAGGCTGCGTAATTATGAGCTTCAGCGATTAGGTCTACGTGGGTGTAGGTTTCCTTCTGCGGTCACGTTATCAGTAACCCTGTGGCCGTGAACTCGACTCCCCTATGTTCAATGCGGACATGGATTCGGCGGCCTTTCGGGAGCGGGCCGGCGGGCGACGCCCCGGGGCGAACCCATGCACGATCCCACTTGCAAGTTTCAAAGCTGCCCGAAAATCCCCATCCCGTTCAGCGTGTGAGCGAGGAATCCGCCTTTAATTCGCCTCGCTGAATCGTTAGCAAGGCAGGCTCCGAATAACTCGTTCCGTCGCCCTTCGTCAGAACAATTGTCGCGGGTCCGGCAGGTAGGCTGGGCACCGTCAGGGTCAACGTATTTTCATCCACGAAGGTAACGATTGCGGCCTGCCCACCCACCGTCGCCGTTGTCGAGGAGTCGAATCCACTGCCTCGAACCGTAACCTGACTGCCTGTGGTCGTAGCGGCAGGATTCAGCCAGCCAATCGACAGCGGCGCTTGACCCAGATCCACGACAGTCAGGCCGTGATTAGTGATGAGAAAAATTAAGCGGCCTGCGGAGTCTATCGCCATCGGAGCCGCCGTGTTGAGGATCGTTTCGTTCAACGAGAAGCGCAGGCGCAGAATCCCATGCCGCACATCCACGATGTCAAAGAAATTTGGATACGCAAGGTAGTAGAGACTCCCCGAGTCATTCAGTCGCGGCTCAAAGAGATGTAACACTTCGCCGGTGTTGAGCGCTGCGTAGTAAATATCCGGCTGCGCCAGGCGCCCGATCACATTCGCCGACGAATCTGTCAGCACATACTGCGATGCCGCGATCTGGCCGTCCCCGGAAATTTCGGCTCCGTAGTTCTGAAAAGCGTTATTGCAGCTCCATGTCTTTGCCACCGGGTCGTAGATACAAAAACTGCCGCGGGTCGATAAAGCGTTAACCGCAACTTTCGTGCCGTCTCTCGTAGCGGAGAGTTCGTTCGCCGAAGAGAATCGAGACACCGCATGCGTCGTTAAGTCGACGACGTAGAGCGATCCTCCAGGCCCACAAGCGATCCCGGGGATTCCTCCCAGCGCTACAAGAGCCTCGTTGTTTACCGTCGCAGCAATATATAGCGGCCCGATAGTGCAGCCCGGATTCCCGCTGTTTACGGCCGGAGCGATCGGTATCACAAAGTTGGTACTCGGTGTGTCTGGACTGATCGCCGCCAGCGAGCCATCCAGCAGGTTGGCCGCAAGCAAAAGACTCCCATCTGGCGTCAATGCGAGCCCCGCGAACTGCTTCGCTCCTCCCGAAGTGCTGCTCGGTGGGTTCAGCGTTGTCGTGAATCGATTCTTCGCGACGGAAAATACGTCAATGTGATCCCCAGCCGAAAGGTACACTTGCTTCCGGTTTTCATCATAAAGCACGGCGTTAAATTTATCTGCTGACGCATAATCCGTCACACTGCTTGCATAGAAAAAAGCTTTGGGCAGTATCGATGTGCCCTCCGGCGTGGTTAACGTGACGTCCTCCCAGCCCGGCGCACCAGCGGGTACGGTGTAGCTGAGAAGCTTGTTCGGAAATGGCGTCCCGGCGAATGGCAGCCCGTTAAACCCAGGCGCTCCGAGCGATGCGGTCGAGTTACCGATCGTCAAAGTTCCGGTCACGTTGTCACCCGGCATCCCGTAACCCACCACGCTTGCAGGCACGCCTCCTTGCGGTGCTGCTGCGGAAATTGGCGCGTATTGAAGGTAAGGTCCATAAGAAAAGAACAGCGGATCGAACACTTCGATTCCGTCCGGAAAAAGCATCTTGATATTTACCGGACCCGGCGCGCTCCCGGGTGGCGACGTGATCGTCAAAGTATTCGCCGAATTCAGGCTCGTTGTTCCCCGGTTCGCCCCATACCACACGTCGGGCGTCAGCGAAAAAGCGTTTCCGAACCCTCCTGAAGTCGTTCCGCCACTCAATGGACCGAAATACGGCTCCATGTGTTGCACAAAGCCAGGTGTTCCCGGCATCGTAGTCGCGTAATGTTGCGCGTACGTGGCATCGTCGAACGCAATTCCATAATCCTCCACGCCCAGCAGGATGCCCGTGTCATCCACGGCAAGCGGACCAGGAAGGTTAGGCGTAGAGGACGTCATCACCGCAATCAACGGCATCGCCGGCGCCACACTCAACAGGCTTAAGGTATTCACGTCGATTTTGAGAATCAGCGGAATCGAACCCGCCACCTCTTGATAAAGAAACTGCCCATCCGCACTGAAGACCGACCCCTCGAAAAATATCGGTCCTCCCAACCCCGGTCCCGGGACCGGGCCAATCAAATTGAAATTGCCGTCGTACATGTTCGTGCCGTTCACATCGCTGACGACAATGCGCGAACTGTCCATGTTCACCGCCGCGCTCGTGTAGCCGGCCAAGTGATAAACGCTGCTGAACGACTTGGTTGTGACGTCGTAATAGAACACAGCGTGGCCCGAATCACTGGCAATGAAATAGACCCGTTTGCCATCGCCCGAGCGGTAGAATCCATCCGTGACTACCGCCATTGGAGCGGTGGGAAACGTGAGCGTGTTGCTGGCCGGATCCCAGATCGCGATTCCAGAAATCCCCGCGAACTTGCCGGGCGTCAGGACAATCATCATCGTGCCATCGGCGAGCACGAGAAGCTGGCTGCCTTCCCAATAAGGGGGCGAATTGGGCGGACCCTGGGCTGGAGCGAGATATCGGGTCAACGCCAAGCTCGTTGTATTGATCGCAAACAATTGCCGCGACCCGGTTGCAACCCACACGGTGGAGTCGTCTTGGGTTATATCGATGCCGCGAGGTTCGGGCACGGGAATGCGCGCGACTCTCGCGTGCGTCACACTGGAAATCACGTCCACGCGATTCCACGCATCGACGCTCGCGAATATCAGCCGGTGCAACGGATCATAAACTGCCGCGTAAGGAGTGGCTTCGGTCGAAATGTAGTCGGTCCGGTTATCCGGAAGAGAGCCGGGTTGCGGTGTCACATCCACCAGGAAACTGATGCTCGCCCCACCCGTCGGCGCCAGAGGACTTCCATTCAGCGTCACTGACACGTTTTGCGATTCTGGCGCATCGCTCGCCGCGCTGATTGTGACGGTGGCGAATCGGCCCAGGGAAACCACCTGTGGATTGATTGTCGCGGTGGTGCCCGGCGGCAAACCGCTGACCGATAACTGCACGTCATAGTCGGCCTGCCCATTGGGCAGCGCCATAAACTGTATTTGGCCCGAGCCACCGAACGGCACGCCGACCTCCGAGAAAAGCCCTCTTGCGAAGAAGAAGGTCGGCGGATTGCTCTGCACGACCGCCGGCACCTGAATGGACGCACTTGCCGAATCGGCTTGCCCGAAAACGGCTAGGTTGTAGCTGTTGCCTGCGGCGATCGTTGAGTCCACTTGGAAATTTATGGACGCCACTCCGGTCGGGATCGCAAGAGGAAAGGTTGTTGTCGTGGTGATTCCTGGCGGTAATGGTCCGAGCGTCACGCTCGGTATCGCGGATGTATTCTTTGTCTGGGCGCCAATCTGTAAGGTGACCGTGCTGTTGGGATAGACGAGGAGAGGATTTGGTGAAGCGTTTAGCGTCAGAGAAGGTGGGGGAGAGACAATTGTAAGCGGCTGTGTGGTCGATGAAGTCCCGCCTCCCGGCGCTGGATTCGATACCCCAATCTGTGCTGTCCCCGGCGACGCCACGTCGCTGGCCAGCAACGTGGCTTGCAGTTGCGTAGCGCTCATAAATTTCGTCGCGCGGTTGGCGCCGTTCCACGTGATCGTTGATGTCGGCACGAATCCGCTGCCGGTCACCGTTATCGTCGAGCCTCCGCTGATTGTGGTCACCGTGCTCGGCGACACTGACATGATTTGCGGCGTCGGATTGTTCACTGTAAACGTGGCCGCTGCGGATGCGCCGCCCCCCGGGCCGGGATTGACAACCGAAATCTGCGCCACTTGCCCGGCCGCCAAATCCACATCTGTCAGCGTCATTTGCAATTGCGTGGCGCTCACAAAGTTGGTTGGCCGGTTGTTCTGGTTCCACTGCACGACCGATCCTTGCACAAAGCCGCTTCCAATGATCGTGACCGTCGTTGACGCCGCTCCCACAGTTGCGCTCGAGGGCGATAGCGAACTGATCGCCGGCATGGGATTATTCTGCGAACTGGACCCCTGTTGCGTCGTCTCAGCCGCTGGCGCCTCGCCGCCCCCGGTGCAGCCGCACAGCACCGCCACGATAACCACCAGTAAGAACAGGGGATACAAACAGCGACCTGCACGCCACTTTGGCAACACGCGCCGCCTCCTTCGCTGCAAGCGGGGTACAGTTGAGCAAGACGTGGGACGAAGGGGCGTACTATTAGCCCTGTAGGTAGTAACCTGTCGATACGTGATTCACCTGAGGGAGCTAGTACGGTAAACTCCTTGAACCAAACTTTGATTAGCGCACCCCCAGGGTTGCCTCGCGGATCTATCTGGCGCCAGCGCCACGACGCGGGCCGCTCCTTTGTCGGTCCTTCGGCGGCACTTTGTTTAACGCCGGCATCCTGTCGGCTTCGTTGCTCGATTCCCACTTCGTGGAGCTTGCCGAAAT
>WNGH01010658.1_pt1 | contig 10709 bp, 4 predicted proteins | sample 5400631 | NCBI WGS metagenome assembly WNGH01 (sample SAMN13153373, study PRJNA577476) | soil metagenome | isolation source: 115 cm soil or saprolite under Garry oak tree replicate 1 | place: USA:California | collected 2016-06-15 | reverse complement strand
CCGAGACGCCGCGTTCGTGCTCGGCGCGCACGGCGTCCTCGTCCCGCTTCCAATCCTTGCCGTACGGGGGATTCGCGATCAGGTAGTCGAAGGTCCTGCCCGCGTGGCGGTCGTTCGACAGGGTGCTGCCGAACGCGATCGTGTCGGCGTCGCGTCCGGTCGGGTCCTTCATGAAAAAGTCGGATTTCGAAACCGCCCACGTCTCGGGGTTCACCTCCTGGCCGAACAAGTGGATCTCGGCGTGCGGGTTGATCGCGGGGCGCGGCGGTTCGCCGTTCTTGCGGAGCCCGAACGTGATGTGTTCCTTGGTGATAGTCAGCATGCCGCCAGACCCGCAGCATGGATCGTAGACCGTGCGCACGATACCCTTGCGGCGGATGCGATCCGCGTCGCCGGCCAGCATCAGGTCCACCATGAGATGCACGACATCGCGCGGCGTGAAGTGCTCGCCGGGATTCTCGTTGAGGGCCTCGTTGAACTTCCGGATCAGTTCTTCGAAGATCGTTCCCATTGTGGGGTTGTCGACCTTGTCCGGGTGCAGGTCCACGTTCTTGAAGCGCTCGAGCACCCGGAAGAGGAGCCCTGCCTCATCGAGCTTGCTGATGGTGTTGTCGAAGTCGAACTTCTCCAGCACCTCCCGCATGTTCTGGCTGAAGCCGGCGATGTAGTTGCGCAGGTTGGCCGCGAGGTGTGGAGCGTCGTTGAGCAGCTTCTCGAAGTCGTATCGGGAGGTGTTGTAGAACGCAAAACCAGACGCCCGCTTGAGCTGGGCGTCGAGATCCTCCAGCCCCTTGCCACGGAGTTCCGCCTGGCGTTTGAGGACACGCTGTTTAGTGTCGGCCAGCACGCAGTCGAGCCGGCGCAGCACCGTGAGCGGAAGGATCACGTCCTGGTACTTGCCGCGCTTGAAGGTGTCGCGGATCAGGTCCGCGACTCCCCAGAGGAAGCTCACGATCTCGCTATGGTTCACTGCGTTCGTCTCCTTCGCCACCCCTTTGCGCTCTTCGCGTCTTCGCGGTTAATTCTGGCCCAGTTTCACCGCGAGGACGCGAAGTGCGCAAAGGAATCTTTCGTGTAATTCGTGAAATTTGTGGCCAGCTTTTCTCCGTGGCTCCGTGTCTCTGCGGCAATGATGTGGCGGGCTATCGGAGAATATCGTCCATGGTGATGTGGTTCTTTTCGAGGGTCTCTCCGGTGGCGCGCGACAACTCGACGACGGCCTTGACGTAGCTCACGCGGGCCTCCACGTCGGCGCGCTGCGCGGCGATCAGATCGCGCTGGAGCTGCGTCAGCCTGTACGGCGAGGAGATTCCCTCCTGCAATTTGATCCCTTCGGCCTCCAGAATCTGCCGGGTCAGATCGAGCGCTTTACGCGCTGCCTCGGCCTGGGCCCTGCTCTGCTCGATCCCGATGATCGCCCTGCGCACTTCCAGCTCGATGGTGGTCCGGGTCCTACGGAGCTGGACCTCCGACTGGCGCTGCTCGAGTCGGGCTCGCACGTTGTCGGCCTGCGCTGCCCGGTTCCTGAGCGGTATCGAAAGGGCAAACCCGACGGCATATTCCGGGAAGGATCCGCGCGCCACCTGGCGGAAGGACTGTGCGAGCCCGCCCGGAAGAACGATCGGAGGGCCATCGGGGTTCGGAATAGTTCGATCCCCGTAGAGTCCGGAGCTCGCGAAAAGGCCGAACAGGGTCAAGGTGGGCTTCATGCTGTTGCGCGTGAAGCGGACGACGATGCCCTCGCTTTGAATCGACAGCTCCCCCTGCTTCAGCTCCGGGCGGTTCTTGTAGGCTCGCTCCACCGCCTCCTGGAACTTCGGAAGATCGGATGCCCCGGGCTCGGGAAGAGGGTCGGTTATTTCGATGCGCGCCGCGGCCAGATCCGAATCCATCTTTCTGCTCAACACGCTCTTCAGGGCGAGCTCCTTTGTCTGGAAATCGGTCTGGGCCGCGATCAGGTCCCGGCGCCGCGAGGCGGCTTCCGACTCGGAGGAAATGACGTCGAGATCGGACGCGTTGCCGATCGTCACGCGCACCCGCGTGTCCGCCAGGAGCTTCTCGGCCACCGCGAGCGACTCCTGCGCGGCGCGCAGGTTCTCGCGGGACCCGGCCAGATCCCAGTACATGCTCTGCGCGAGGGCCACAGTTGCGATTGCGTTCTGCCGGAGGATCTCCTGCGCGATGACCCGGTTATTCTTGGCCACGTCCAGGAACCGCCGCTGCACGGCGAATCCGAACCCGTTCAGGATCTGCTGCGTGAACGAGAAGGAAAACCTGGAAACGAGCGCAGGATTGTAGAGCAGGAACTGCTGCGTCGAGCTCTGGCGCTGGTTGCTGAGGCTGACGCTGAACGAGGTGCCCGTCGTGAAAGCCTGCTGGTAGGATCCTTGAAGGAAGGTCGTCGGACCCGTCACCACCGGTATGCCCGAAACGCGAACGGTGTTCAACGGGCTGGTCGCGCGGTCCTGGCTGAAGTTCAGCGTGAAGCTCGGGTCGAAAGTGCCGCGCGGCGAAATGAACAGCGCGCGAGCGTTTCCGGTGATCCCTCCCCCGCCGCCGATCCCACCCGCGCCGCCCGCGGCCTGCCCCAGCCCTGCGCCGATGGCCCCCGTGAAGAGCCCGCTGGGAATCGACGCGCCCTCGAAGCCGCGAGGCGCCTGGCCCGCCTTCGCGCGCAGAACGTCGGATTCGGCGATCGGACGGAAGCTCTTCGAGTATACGAGGTCCAGGTTGTTCTCGACCACGGCGGAGAGAAGCTCCGTCATCGACAGACGGATCGTGCCGTTCTGGATCCATCGGGAAACCCTGGCGGAGTTGGTGAAATCCGGCGCCTCGAGCGGAAGCCGCAGATAGGGACGGTAGAAGCGCGGAAACCATTCAGGATTCCTGCTGATGTCGCGCGGCCCGATGACGGGATCCCCCGCCGCGTAGGCGCTGCGCGCGAGTGCCAGAAGGAAAACGAGAGGTACTAACGCGACAATTCTTCGCCGCCTGGAAAGGATTTTCTCTGCGTTCTCCCAGGGGCGCACGCATCCTGTGCGCCGAACGTTAGACCCGCACAGCCCCGCCTTGCGGGACGCTCCCAGGGATGCGAGCGCGCCTGGACTCGCGGGATGGGCGCACAGGCTCGAAAGTCTTTTCCGGCCTGCATGCATGGGCACTCTACCTGCCTTCCTTCTTTCCGGGCGGGTTCGTCCCCGGAACCGGCATGTGGGTGACGGTGCCGCTCAAGGCGTCAGGGAATTGAATGCCGCTCTGCTCGAGGGTGGTTCCCATCGATCGGTGCATCTCGACCAAGGCCTTGGCATAACTCGCCTTGGCCTGCAGTTCGGCCAGCTGTGCCGCGAACAAGTCGCGCTCGCGCAGGATTAACTGATAGGACGTGGAAACGCCGGCATCGAGCCGCTGCTGCTCGCCTTCGAGAGTCTGCTGGGCAAGGACCACGGCCTGGTGGGCGGCCTCGACCTGGGCCTTCCCCTGTATCAACCCAATCGCGGCCTGCCGCACTTCCAGCGCGACCTGGTTGCGCGAACGCTGCAGGCCGACCTGCAGTTGGTTTCGTTCCAGCTGCGCCCGAAGGTCGTCGGCCTGCGCGGAACGATTCCGAAGGGGAATGGTCAGGGACATCCCTCCCGCGTATTCGGGAAATTTGCCGGAAAACGTGTCCGAAAGAGACTCCGGCGTTCCCGCAAGATCCTGGCTGTTGTTGCCCTGGAGGCCGGAGCCTGCGTACATACCGAAGATCGCAAGGTTGGGCTTCAAACTGTTTCCCGTGAACCGCAGTGCGATTTCCTGGTTTTCCACATTCGTCCGCGCCGTCCGCAGATCCGGACGGCTCTCGTAGGCGGCGGCGAGCGCGGTTTCGAGATCGGGGATATCACCGTCCTTGACCGGCGGCAGCGGGTCCGACGTCACGATGTGCGCCGATTCCAGCGCGGGATCTCCTTTTTTGCTCAGGATGTTCTTGAGTGCCGCTTCCTGGAGCTGCAGGTTGGTCTCGGCGACGATCAGATCGCGTCTCCGCGCTGCGACTTCCGACTCGGCTGACACCACGTCGAGGCTGGCCATCGTGCCCACCTCTGCCCGGACCTGGTTGTCGCGCAGCAGCTTTTCCGCGACTTCGAGCGACTGCTTGGCAACCCGGACGTTGTCCTGGAACGCCGCCATGTCCCAGTAGATGTTCTGCACGTTCACGACCGTGGTGATCACCTGAAGGCGGAAGACGTCCTCGGAGACTCTCTGATTGTTGCGCGCCACCAGGACGAACCGCTCATTGGGCAGAAGCCCGAAACCGTTCAGCAAGGGCTGGTTGAATCCGATCGCCAGCCGGCTGATGACCGCGGGATTGAAGCGAAGGAACTCTTGCGTCGAGCTCTGGCGCAGGCCGTTCAATCCGATGAAGTAGCTCGTGCCCGTCGGAAGCAGCTGGGTGTAGCTGCCGGAAAACGACGTGGCATAGGTCGTCACCGTGGGGACGCCCGCCACCTGGAGCGTGTTCAGAGGGGAGGATACGCGGTCCCAACTGAAACCGAAGGTGATGGCCGGGTCGAAGTTGCCGGAAGGACCGATGTTGACGGCTCCGCCGCCTCCCGTGATGCCGCCGGCCGAGCCGAGACCGCCAGCAGTGCTGGCCGCGCTCACCCCCGCCCCGATCGCGCCGGCGGTGAGTCCGCCGGGAACCAACGCCCCCGGGAATCCGCGCGCCGCCTGACCGGCGTGAGTTCGCAGAACGTCAGTCTTGGCGTACGGAATCACGTATCGCTGCACCGCGATGTCGAGATTGTTCTCGAGCGCCAGAGCCAGAGCGTCCGAAAGAGACAGCTCCAGCTTGCCGTCACGGATGAGATCGTGCAGCCGCGGCGAGTTTTCCAGACGCACGGGCGGCAGCGTCTGCTCTCGATAGGGGAGCAGGATATTGGGAAAGGAATCTGGCCCTGTAGTGTAGTCCCTCAGAAACTCGTCCCCACGATCGTCCTTTTTTGGAGGCGTCTCGCCGGAGACCGGCCTTACCTGAAAGACACCAACGTGGCACAACCAAAGGGCAATGCCAAGCTGCCGGAAAAACCGTTTTGCTCTCATCCGATATCTCCTGCGATGATTCTCATCAGACCCGATGTATGCCAATCCGCCGGCACCGACAATGTGGGAAAAAATTGGCGAGGCCCGAACAGCCGACAGTGAATAGCCGCGCCCGTGAGGGCGTGATCGGCGCCAGACCACATATCGAGGTCCGAAGGACCGGCACAAGAAAAGTGCCGCGCCTTTGGCGCTTATGATTCTATTTCCATTTGTATCCCGGCCTCACGGCCGGGGCTATACACTGGCTGACCCTTGGGCCTCGGCTTGGTGCTTGAGGGGCCATCTGGGTCGGTTGAGCTTCGCCAATTTTTTCACAGCTTCTTCCGAGTGAGAAGTGTAAAGGTAGCAAGCGTGTGCCGGACGGGTCAAGTTTCGGTTCTGAGCTCAACAGGGTCTCGGCAAAGTGACCAAATTTCTTGAAAAAATGACCAATGACAGACGACAAATCCCCGGGGGCAATCCGATCGGGTCTATTTGTCATTTGTCATCGGTCATTTGTCATTTGTCATTTCGAGTCCGGGCGGGTCTGGAACAGTACGTGCGCCGGCCGTGAGGCTCCGTGAGGCCGGGGAAACATTTGAGATTTCAAATCTGAAATTTGAAATTTCAAATGAAAAGAGACGGCTACTGTCTGAATCGCAGCACCGGGTGGTTGACTTTTGGCAAAGATTGAAACAGTTTTACGTCATAGGGCGTATGGTCATTTAATAGAAAGGGCGCTCTGTAAGGTAACGCGTTACTGTTCAGGGGGAAATCTGGGAAGAAGTGACGCCGCAAAGGCTTGCCAGGAATTTCACGAAGGCTCAAGGGACAAAGAGGTCATGGGGCCAAGAAACACCCAAACTGCGTTTGCCTCCCGTTGCCATCGGGCCGTGTGCCCCTTGACCCCTTTTACTTGGCCGGCGAAGCGAAGTTCGTGGAATTCCTGGCCAGGTTTTTTGGAGGTTGAACCTACTACATAAATGAGACTACAGACAGCGCGGAAAAGAGTCCATCGTCGCGGGCAGGTTCGGCGCCTCGGCCTTCCAATCTTTCTGTCGCTCTGCTGGCTGTGGCAGGGCTGTTCGAGCAGTACCACCAGTGCCAGGAGAGGAGACGGTGGCGGCAGCGTGCCGGTCACCGTGAAGGGAGTGGTTCAGAAAGACGTGCCGGTGGACCTCCACGTGGTTGGCAATGTCGAGGCCTATCTGACGGTCGCCGTCAAAGCGCAGGTAAGCGGGGAATTGACCAAGGTTTCCTTCCAGGAAGGGGACTATGTGCGGAAGGGGGACCTGCTCTTCACCATAGATCCGCGGCTGATACAGGCGCAACTCAACCAGGCGGAAGCCAATGTTGCCAGGGACGAAGCGCAACTTGCCCAGATGGAGGCGGTGTACGCCAGGGACGTCGCGCAGGAGAAGTACGCGCAAGCGCAGACGGCTCGCTATACCCAACTGCTCGAGCGCGGTCTCGTTTCGAAGGAGCAGGCCGAGCAGTTCCGGACCAGCGCTGAAGCAGCTTCGGCGACAGTCCGCGCCGACGAAGCGTCTCTTCGGAGCGGTCGCGCTGCGGTTGCGGCAGGCAAGGCTGCCGTGGAAAATTACAGAGTGCAACTCAGTTATACTTCCTTCCGCTCGCCTCTCGACGGCCGCACGGGCAACCTCAATGTCAAGCAGGGCAATGTGGTGACCGCGAACGTGACGGACTTGATGACGATCAATCAGGTGCAACCGATCTACGTGACCTTCTCGGTTCCGGAGTCCCGGCGTCAGGAAATCAAGAAGTCCTTGCTGGTGATGGCATCGCCACAGAACGATTCATCCTCTCGGGAAACGGGGGAGCTTACCTTTATCGATAACACCGTGGATTCGACAACCGGAACCCTGCGGCTCAAAGGAACCTTTCCAAACCAGAACCGCAGGCTTTGGCCGGGAGAATTCGTCCGGGTGGCGCTCAGGCTGAGCATCCAGTCGAATGCCCTGGTGGTCCCAAACCAGGCCATACAGACAGGTCAGGACGGAGCCTTCGTGTTTGTCGTGAAGCCCGACCGGACGGTGGAATCGCGGCCAGTTGTCACAGGCGCCAGACTCGATGAAGACCTCGTGGTGGAAAAGGGTCTGCAGCTCGGCGAAACTGTCGTCGTCGAGGGCCAGCTCCGGCTGGCTCCCGGCAGTCGTGTTCAGATCCAGGGGGGTTCGGAGAGCGCGCCCGGGAATCGACAGCGGCGTGCAGGAGATTCGAAGTGAACATCTCCGCGATCTTCATCCGGCGCCCGATTGCCACAAGCCTGTTGATGCTCGCCATTGCCTTGTTCGGTGTCGTCGCGTACCGCGCTCTTCCGGTGAGCGACATGCCGACCGTCGATTTCCCGACCATCTCGGTTTTCGCCAACCTTCCCGGCGCCAATCCCGACACCATGGCATCGGCCGTGGCGACTCCGCTGGAGCGGCAGTTCACAGGGATCGCCGGACTGGATTCCATGATTTCTTCGAATTCGATGGGATCCTCCCAGATCACTTTGCAGTTTGATTTGAGCCGCGAGATCGACGGCGCCGCCGTGGATGTCCAAACCGCGATCAGCGAAGCCATGCCTTTGCTTCCGGCCGGCATGCCCTCTCCGCCGTCCTTCCGCAAATCCAACCCCGCCGATTCGCCGATCATGATGCTGGCTTTGACCTCGCCTTCGCTTCCCCTTTATGACCTGGATGAATACGCCGAGACCATGCTCGCCCAGCGCATCTCCATGGTCAGCGGCGTGGCTCAGGTCATGGTCTGGGGCGCGGCGAAATACGCCGTCCGGGTACAGGTCGATCCAGAGAAGCTCGCCGCAAAACAGATCGGGATCAACGAGGTCGACAGCGCCATCCGGAGCTGGAACGTCAACCTACCCACGGGCACCCTGTACGGACCGCATCAGGCCTACAACGTTCAGGCGACCGGGCAGCTCATGAATGCCTCGGCTTTTAGTTCCGTCGTGGTCGCCTACCGGAACGGGTCGCCCGTGCGCCTGGACCAGCTGGGGAACGTGATCGACAGCGTCGAGGACAACAAGACGGGCTCGTGGTTCTACAATCGCAACGGGGGCTCGCGCGCGATCAACCTCTTAGTGATGCGCCAGCCTGGAAGCAACGTGATCGAAGTCACCGACAAGATCAAAAGCTTGCTTCCCGTGTTCCAGGCCGAGCTCCCTCCCGCGGCCCAGCTCACCATCCGCGGCGACCGGTCCAAGAACATCCGGGAAGCCTTCGAGGACATCAAGGTCACGATGGCGGTGACCCTGGGGCTGGTGATCATGGTGATCTTTCTCTTCCTGCGGAATGCGTCCGCCACCTTGATTCCCAGCGTCGCGCTGCCCCTGTCGATCCTTGGGACCTTCGCCGTCATGTACCTTTTAAACTACAGCCTGGACAACATGTCCTTGATGGCCTTGATCCTCTGCGTCGGCTTTGTTGTGGACGACGCGATCGTCATGCTGGAGAACATCGTCCGGCACATGGAACGAGGCGAAAACCCGATCCAGGCGTCCCTGAGCGCGTCGAAGGAAATCGGATTCACCATCGTCTCCATGACGCTCTCACTGGCCATCTGTGTGGCCATCCTCGCCTCCGGCCTGGTTTCGGTCACTTTGACGCCCATGCTCTGCAGCCGATTCCTCCGCCCCCCGGGAGAAGGCAGACAGGGCACGTTTTACCGTGTTACAGAAAGATTCTTCGCGGGCATGCTCCATGCTTATGACGTGAGCCTTCGTTGGGTCTTGAGACATCGCCCGGTCATGATCGTGGTTTTTGTGTTAGTCCTGGCAGCAACCGTGTGCCTTTACCGCCTTGTGCCCAAAGGCTTCATTCCCGACACCGACAACGACCAGCTCATGGTATCTACGGAAGCTTTGCAGGGGACGTCGTATTTCTTAATGACGGACTATCAGCAGAAGGTCATAGACATCATTCGCCAGGACCCGGACGTCGAGTCGGTGATCGCGAGCACCGGAGGTTCCTTTGGCTCCGGCGGATCCAATACGGGCCGCATCTTTGTCCAGTTGAGACCGAGACGGCAACGCGCCCTGACCGTAAACCAGGTTGTGGAGAAGTTGCGGCCGAAGGTCTCCCGTTTTCCGGGACTGCGCGTTTTCATGGCCATACCGGCCGCGATACGGATCGGCGGCCGGCCCTCCAAGAGCCAGTACGACTTCACACTTCAGGGACCCGAGACCGCGGAGTTGTACCGGCAGGCTCAAAAACTCGAACCGCTGCTCGCGCAGTTGCCCGAGATCCAGGACGTCTCGAGCGATCTCCAGATCAGGACTCCCAGGGTCAATATCGAATTCGATCGCGACAAAGCTGCCGCGCTCCGCTTGAACGCCGTGCAGATTGAAGGCGCGCTGTACGATGCCTTCGGCCCTCGCTGGTCATCGACGATCTACGCTCCCACGAATCAGTACAGGGTGCTGCTCGAGATTCTGCCTCAATTTCAGGAGCACGCCGACTACCTCTCGCTGCTCTACTTCAAGTCGTCCGACAGCCAGATGATTCCCCTGAGCACTTTCACCCGGCTGAAAACCGATGCCGGCCCCCAGACTATCAACCACAACGGACAGCTCCCCTCCGTGACCATCTCGTTCAACCTCAAGCCGGGGACCGCTCTGGGCGACGCGGTCGCGAGGGTCCAGGATCTCGCCCTGCGAAACCTGCCCGCCACAATCACCACCAGTTTTACAGGTGTCGCGAGAGAATTTCAGAGCTCGCAGAAGAACCTGGGCCTGCTCCTGATCGTTGCCGTCATGGTTGTCTACATCGTGCTGGGCGTCCTGTACGAAAGCTACGTTCACCCCCTGACGATTCTCTCCGGCTTGCCTTCGGCAGGGGTCGGGGCCCTCCTCACTCTGCTCATTTTCCATGTCGATCTCAACATCTACGCCTTCGTCGGCCTGATGATGCTGGTCGGCATCGTCAAGAAAAACGCCATCATGCAGATCGACTTTGCTCTGGACGCGGAGAGGCGGGAAGGCAAAAGCCCCTCCGAAGCCGTCTATGAGGGCTGCCTGATCCGGTTCCGGCCCATCATGATGACGACGATGGCGGCTCTGCTGGGAACGCTCCCCATCTCGCTCGGATGGGGAGCCGGCGGAGAATCGCGCCGGCCGCTGGGGCTGACCGTGGTTGGAGGGCTTCTCTTCTCCCAGTTGATCACGCTCTATTTGACACCAGTGGTCTACACGTACATGGATGCCATCATGGTGCGGTGGGGGAAACGGAAGCGGAGCGAAGCTCCGGCACCGGTCGTACCCGCGAGTGAGCGCGTGTGAAGAAACTGCAGCGCCTTCTTGGCAAAGTTCTTCGCGAACGCTTCGCGCTCTTCGCGTCTTTGCGGTTAATCCGGACCCGGTTTCACCGCGAAGACGCTAAGTGCGCAAAGAACCGCGAAGGTTTATTGGTTGCGGCGAAGGGCTGACTTGGGCGATGAATATATCGAAGATCTTCATAGACCGTCCTATCGCGACCAGCCTCATGATGCTGGCGATCGCGCTCTTCGGAATGATCGCGTATCGTGCGTTGCCTGTCAGCGACCTCCCCAATGTGGACTTCCCGACCCTCCTCGTGACCGCGAATCTGCCGGGCGCAAGCCCGGAAACGATGGCGGCCGCCGTCGCGACG
>WNGH01017498.1_pt1 | contig 10710 bp, 9 predicted proteins | sample 5400631 | NCBI WGS metagenome assembly WNGH01 (sample SAMN13153373, study PRJNA577476) | soil metagenome | isolation source: 115 cm soil or saprolite under Garry oak tree replicate 1 | place: USA:California | collected 2016-06-15 | reverse complement strand
CATTGCGGCGGTTCAGATCGTCCGGCTCCGAGATGAAGCGCCCTTCCTTCAGCGAGGCGTTGTGAATGTCAGCATAATTGGCGGTGACTCCCTGCGTGTTGCCACGCCGGTAGGTCCTATTGTTGATCTTGATCGTGTCGTCAAAGCCGCAGCCCCCACAGCCAATGTTCATCGACTGGAGCGCCACCGCCTCAACCGCCGAGGCCTGCTGGGCGATTGCTTCGCCATCCTCCGGGGTCAGGGGTTTTCGCGCGCGCTCAGATTGGTCGCGCTCGCCCACTTGCGGTCCGGTAGTCAGGTGGAAAGCGTAAATATTGTTGGTGCCGTAGTCCTCAACCATCTTGACGATGTTGGCTCGCAGACCCGTGAGAATCGAGGCGACCACGATCGCCACCAGCACGCCAATGACAATCCCGAGCACTGTAAGCGCGCTACGAAACTTGTGCGCACGGAGGCTGTCGAGCGCCATCAGCAGCGTTTCGCGCGGGATGAAACTTGGAAACCTCAATCGCATCTATATCGTTTAGCGGCGGGCTTACCGCCCGCCGTTTTCATGGGTCACTGACTGGCGGGCGGTAGCCCGCCTCTAAACGGAATCAAGTCGTCTTCGTTAGCGCGATGATCGGGTCGAGTCGCGAGGCTTTGAAAGCCGGATAGATACCGGCGATCATGCCGACGGCGGTCGAGACGCCGAGTGCGAGCACGACGTAGCCTACGGTGATCGTCATTGTAATCGGAGTTAAGACCGTTACCGCCCAGGAGATTCCGGCGGCGGCGAGCAAACCCAACACACCTCCGAGCGCGCACAGCATCGATGACTCGATCAGGAACTGCCCTCCGAGCGCGCACAGCATCGATGACTCGATCAGGAACTGCAGGAGCACCTGCTTTCGCCGGGCGCCGAGCGCCTTGCGCAAACCGATCTCGAAAGTGCGCTCGGTGACAGAGACCAGCATTATGTTCATCACCACGATGCCACCGACCACCAGTGCGATCAGGGTAATTGGGGTGACGACCAGCGCGATCGCTCCCGTGAACTGATCAATCTGGCTGCCCAGCGCTTCGGTGTTCACGAGGCCAAAGTCGTCCTCCTCGCTGCCGATCAGCTCGTGATAATTGCGAAGCGCACGGCGGGCGTCCTCGATTGTCAACTGGAAGGTCTCGCGTCGCTGCCCCTTGCCGTGGATTTGCAAATCGAGGTTGCGTCCATAAAGGCGTTGAAAGGTCGTCAGCGGAATGTAAACGTGCTTGTCGATCAGGTCGCCGAAGATGGGACCACGCCGCTCTTCCACGCCGACGACGCGCATCGGTAGACCGGCCACCTTGAACTCTTTGCCGATAGGATCAATGTCCGGGTAAAACTTATCCTTGATATCAGCACCGAGGACGACGACCAGCTTGCTATGCGACACTTCTTCGGGTTGGATGAAGCGTCCGTCCGTCATCGTCTTGTCTTCGATCTCTGCCATGTTGGCGGTTACCCCGAAGATAATGCCGCCGTAGAAGGTCATCCCGTCCTGCTCGAATTTCGTTCCATGTCCCGCCTCCGCCCCTACCGCAGTGCAGGTTTCGCAGTATTCCTGCAGCCACTCCATATCCGCCCATTTAAGCTGCTTATTACGGCGGTTCATGCGCTCTAGATCTTCCTCAGACAACTCACCCTGACTGACCATGCGCGCGATCATGAAATGATTCGTGCCCAGTACCTTGGACACCTTCTCGACAACATAAGTGTTGAGCCCGGAGATTGCGGCGCCGACGACGACCACCGACGCCACGCCGATGATGATGCCGATCAAGGTGAGAAAAGCGCGCAGCTTGTGCGCCAGGATCGATTGCAGCGCGATCCTGGCGGAGTCGGCATAAACTGAAAAGAGGTAACGCATGATGATTTCGCGCCAGTCAGGTTGCAGTACGACGAGTCAGCGGCAAAAGTTTGGACAAGAAATCTCGCGAGAAAGTTCCGTTTACAAGACGGACGAGGCGGGCGGTTTATTAACTTGAGAAATGCTTAATTCTGGTTTTTAACGCAAAGGGCGCTAAGGGTTTCGCAAAGGTACACAATCTGGGAGTTTTCCTTGGCGGCCATTGCGAAAACCTTCGCGTCCTTTGCGTTGAAGTTTCTTGGCTTCAATAGCCTCGCGGGTGATCGACCAGCCAATCCCAAGCGGATTGAATGATGACTCGCAGATCCTGAAACTTTGGTTCCCAACCAAGCTCGCGCTTAATCTTCTCCGAACTCGCAATCAGCACCGCAGGATCGCCCGGACGACGAGGCGCCGTGCGGGTTTTGATTTCCCGGCCGGTTACTTCCCGCGCGGTCTCAATCACTTCGCGCACGCTATAACCATCGCCGCCACAGCCGAGATTGTAGATAGCGCTGCGCTCTTCGAGAGTGCCGAGCGCGAGTATGTGCGCGTCCGCCAGATCGACAATGTGGATGTAATCACGCACGCAGGTACCGTCGCGGGTTGGATAGTCATCGCCAAAAATCTGCACGTCTTCGCGTACGCCGGCGGCGGCTTGGAGTACGAGCGGAATCAGATGCGTTTCCGGATCGTGCATTTCACCGCAGCGCTCAGTCGCACCCGCCGCATTGAAATAACGCAAACTCGCATAACGTAAACCATACGCTCCGTCGAACCATTTCAACGCGCGCTCGAAGGCCAGCTTTGATTCACCGTACGGATTGGTCGGATTGTTAGGAAGACTCTCGTCGATTGGCACCGTCGCAGGTTCACCATAAGTGGCGCAAGTCGACGAAAAGACCAAACGCCTAACCCCGCATTCGCGCATCGCGTTGAGCAGCGACAATCCGCCGACCAAATTGTTTTGGTAATACTTCGCTGGATGCGTCACCGACTCGCCGACCAGCGCGAAGGCGGCCATGTGCATGACAGCTTCGATCGCGTGCTCCCCCAGTACGCCGCGCAAAGTCTCGCCATCAAGTAAATCTCCTTTCACAAACGCCGCCGAAGGATGAACGGCTTCACGATGGCCATAACTGAGATTGTCATAGACGATTGTCCGATGGCCCGCGTTAATTAGTTCTTCCGTAACGACGCTGCCAATGTAACCGCCGCCCCCCGTGACCAAAATTCGCATCGATTTTTCTCTAGCCCTTCACACAAAACTTTCTCTAGCCCAGGCGTTTACGCCTGGGAAACGAATGACCAAATATCATCGCAGCCTTCTTCAGGAGGCCTTCGTTCAGATGCCTTCAGGCCAATCATCCTCTTCGCACTCGAACCTCTCTATGAGAAAAAGATTTCAATCGAAGCCTTTCTTGATCAGCCATTCGCGAACAACGTTCCTCTTATCTCGCTTCTGGCCGTCAACTTCATAATTCAGATTGCGCATTTCATCAGTCGAGATCGCGCCGCCGAGTCTTTGCAGGACTTCAGCCAGCGTCGGCACGCGCATCAGTGTGTCCTTTCGGACGAGAAAGACAGCTTCGTAAGGTGGAAAGTAATGCAGATCGTCTTCGAGCTGCACCAGATCGAGCGCCGCAATGCGCCCATCCGTCGAGTTGCCGGCGATCAGATCGACTTTGTGCGAAGCCAACGCGGTGTAAGTTAGATCGAGCGCCATCTCGTGAGGCGGATCGGCAAAACGCAAACCGTAAGCATGCGAAAAGCCAGGATAGCCATCGGCGCGCGACATAAAATCCTGGCCGAAGCCGGCACTCCATTGCGGCGTGTACGCGGCCGCATTCGAAATCGTTTTCAAATTCAGGCGCCGCGCATCCTTACCGCGCACCAGAATCGCGAACGTGTTATCGAAACCAAGCTGAGGGCTGACTTCGAGGTTGAACTTTTCGGCGTATTCACGTTTGACCTGATCGTAGACAGCTTTCGGATCGGAGATAGGTTGATGATGAAGAATCGCGGCGAACGCTGTACCGGTGTATTCGGGATAGAGATCGATCTGCCCGGCCGTCAACGCGGCGTGAGTTAGATTTCCCGCCAGATCGAAAACTCCTCGATCGGCTTTTCATTCCGCGCCAGGCCGAATAACCCATCAAGACGATGCCAATCAGCAGAGCGGCCCACGCAACCGCGCGCAAAGGGCGGCCTGCGCGTGCTCTGCGCGCACTCGGATCGAAACGTCTTTCAATCGCACTGAAACCAAAGTCCGCAATCAAAGCCATCAGCGCCGAAGGCACCGCGCCGGCCAACAGCAAACGCGTGTCATCCATTCGCAGTCCGCGAAAGATATATTCGCCCAGGCCGCCAGCGCTCACTTCGGCCGCAATGATGGCGACACCGATCGTGATCACTACGGCGACACGCACGCCCGTAAGAATCACGCTCATCGCCAGAGGCAGCTCGACCTGAAACAATACCTGTCGATCGGTCATCCCCATCGCAACGGCGGCTTCGCGGACGTTACGATCGACGCCGAGAATTCCAGTAACGGTGTTGCGAATGATTGGCAGCAAGGCATAGAAGACCAGTGCGATGATCGCCGTGCGCGGCCCGATGCCGCCGATGAAAGGCAATGGAATCAAGAATCCAAACAGCGCCAGACTGGGAATCGTCTGCATCACGTTGGCAATTCCCAGCAGTGGCCCGCGCAGGCGCTTTTGCCGCGTGATCAAAATTCCAAGCGGCAAAGCGATCGCAATGGCAATCGCCGTCGAAATCAAGACCAGCCAAACGTGCTGCACCACGTGCGCGACGATGTCTGACCAATTAGCTTTAAGGAATTCAAGCATTAGGTTGTCTTTTTGCGTCTTACGTCTTTTGGTTCTTTGCGCCTTTGCGCGAACGTTTCACGCCAAGCCGCAAAGCAAAGAAAGACGAAAGGCGCAAAGAAGCAACTTCAGATTTTACAAAGCGCGGTCAAAAATCATTCCTTAACGTCTCCAAATAGGCACGGGCGTATTCATCCTCGGACTTCAAAAATCCCTGCGGCGTCTCCAGCAAAACAATTTTTCCCTTATCCATCAGTGCGATTCGTGAGCCAAGCATCAAGGCTTCACGCACGTCATGCGTTACGAAAATTACTGTCTTTCCAAGTCTCGTTTTCAACTCCGCAAATTCTTTCTGTAATGAAGCGCGCGTCAACGGATCGAGTGCGCCAAATGGCTCGTCCATCAACAGCAGAGGCGGATCGGCCGCGAGCGCGCGCGCGACGCCAACGCGTTGGCGTTGGCCGCCCGACAGTTCACGCGGATAACGATCAGCGAATCTTTCCGGATCGAGTCCGACCAACGAAAGCATTTCGCGCACTCGTTCGCGAACGCGCAGGTCGTCCCAATTTTCAAGGTTTGGCACCAGCGCAACGTTTTGCTCGACGGTGAAGTGCGGAAATAACCCGGCTTCCTGAATCACATAACCGGTGTGGCGTCGCAAACGGATCACGTCCCACTCACTCGTCGCCTTCCCTTCCACGATTACTTCGCCCGATGTCGGCGCCAGCAATTGATTTACGAGTCTCAACGTCGTCGTCTTGCCACATCCCGATTCACCCAGCAGAACCATCGTCTCGCCGCGCGCAACGTTAAGCTTCAAGCGATCGATGATCCGCTGGCCGCCGCTGACCGCATAACTCACTTCCCGAAATTCAACCAGCGGTTCGTTAATGTCTGGATGCGTCGCCATGATCTAGCCCGGCGAGTCTATCAAAAACTCTCTGTTGAGTCTCCGTCGCCATCTTGATTAACCGCAGAGGGCGCTGAGGTCGCAGAGGAATAAGAGGGAAAGCTTCCTCTGCGCCCTCCGCGAGAATCTCGGCGTCCTCGGCGGTAAAATCATTTCCGACTTCACCGCGTTCGCCTCTCACTCGGTCGCGGTGTTAAAGTTGGCTTTCTAATGTTCGCGAAATTATGAGTCAAATCATTCACGTTCATGCGCGCGAGATTTTGGACTCGCGCGGCAATCCGACAGTCGAAGCCGATGTAATTCTATCTAACGGGACCTTGGGCCGTGCAGCCGTGCCGTCCGGAGCATCGACCGGCGAGCACGAGGCAGTCGAGTTGCGCGACGGCGACCCGCAGCGTTATAGCGGCAAGGGAGTCTTGAAAGCCGTTCACAACGTCAATGACCTGATCGCACGAGCACTGAAAGGAATGGACGCGCGCGATCAAGGCGAAATAGATCGCACGCTAATCGAACTCGACGGTACGGCGACGAAATCAAAGTTGGGTGCGAACGCAATTCTGGCTGCGTCTCTCGCGACGGCGCGCGCGGCGGCAACCGATCAGAACCTTCCGCTTTATCGGTATCTTGGCGGCGAAAATGCGAACACCCTGCCCGTCCCCATGATGAACATTGTCAATGGCGGCGCCCACGCGGACAACAACGTAGACTTTCAGGAATTCATGATCGTTCCCGTCGGCGCCGAAAAATTCAGTGAAGCGTTGCGTATGGGTGCGGAGATCTTTCACACGCTGAAATCGGTTCTGAAGAAAAAGGGCTACGCGACGAGTGTTGGCGACGAAGGCGGCTTCGCGCCGAATTTGAAATCAAACGAAGAAGCGATCGAAACAATTCTCGAAGCGATTGCCCAGTCAGGTTACCGAGCAGGCGAAGATGTTCTGCTAGCGCTCGATCCTGCGGCGAGCGAGTTCTTCGATGGCCAGTCTTACGTTTTCAAGAAATCCGATGGGCGCAGACTTTCAAGCGACGAGATGGTCGCGTTTTGGAGTAAATGGATCGAGAATTATCCAATCGTTTCCCTCGAAGATGGCATGGCCGAGAGCGATTGGGATGGCTGGAAGTCCTTAACCAATGAACTTGGACAACGCGCCCAACTCGTGGGTGACGATATATTCGTCACCAACATTGAGTTCCTGGGCCAGGGAATCGATCGCGGCGTCGCAAATTCAATTCTGATCAAGGTCAATCAGATCGGCACGCTTACCGAAACGCTGGATTGTATTAAACTCGCGAAAGCCAACCTGTACACGACCGTCATCTCGCATCGCTCTGGTGAAACGGAAGATGCTTTCATTGCTGACCTCGCGGTCTCGACGAACGCCGGCCAAATTAAGACGGGTTCGCTTTCGCGCTCAGATCGCGTCGCGAAATACAATCAACTCCTGCGCATCGAAGAAGAAGTCGAAGATGCCGCGCGTTATCCTGGTCGTGCGGCTTTCCGTGTCGGCGCCGACAGCGGTAGATGAAACGGTGTTTAGAGTACCGACTTTAGTCGGGCTTTACGTTTAGCGAACGGGAGAACCCAACGAAGTTGGTACTCTAACGCCTCTCAGCGAGGTTTCCGTGCCGCAAGTGAGTAATGAGAAACCAATGAACCTATCAGACATTAGACATCTCTTCGACTACACGGAATGGGCCAATGGTTTGGCGTTGGAGGCCGCCGAGAAGCTCTCAGACGAAAATCTTCGACGTGATGTTGGCATTAGTCACAAATCGATTTTCGGAACGCTGCTGCACATGGCGGGCGCGGAATGGATTTGGCTGGAGCGTTGGCATGGGAATTCGCCCGCAGGCAAGGAAGCATGGTCGCTTTGGACCACGGAATCTTGCGCGGATCTCACCGCTCTGAACGAGCGTTGGCAAGAGGTCGTCGATCGCCGCGCGGTTCTCATGTCGCAACTCGACGAGGCGCGACTTGCCGTCGAGTTACCCTTCAAACTTCTCAGTGGTGATGCGAGTTCGATGCGGCTGGTGGATCAAATGCAGCACGTCGCCAATCATGCTACCCTGCACCGCGGACAGGTGGTTGGAATGATTCGTCAGCTTGGTATCGATCCGCCTTCAACGGATTTATTGTTCTATTTGAGACGCGAGATTTCGCCGAAATAGAACCCCACGTTTAGAGTTCGACCGTTAGATTGCTATCAACGTGTCAGTACCGCGAGCGGTAGCGACCGGATCATACATTCACTTCTTGAGAAGTATCGGCGTCAAATAAACGCCTTTGGTGGGGCCGGTCGCTACCGCTCGCGGTACTGACACGAGGCGAGAGCCTAAACTTAATGAAGTCCCGCCCTACAACTGAGTCCTGGCAGCATGGTGATTACGAAATCAGCACCGAACGATCGCGTCTTGACATTGATCTGATTCATGACTTCCTGTCGAACAATTCGTACTGGGCGACGGGCCGCTCGCGCGAAGTCGTCGCCCGATCGATCGAAAACTCGCTTACCTTTGGCATTTACAAAGGCACTGATCAAGTAGGATTCGCGCGAATTGTGACTGACTATGCGACGTTCGCCTGGGTAGCGGACGTGTTTGTGCTGCCAGAGCATCGTGGACATGGTTTGTCAAAGTGGCTGATGGAAGTCATCATCTCGCATCCGGAGTTGCAGGGCTTCAGACGTTGGGTCTTGTCGACGAAAGATGCGCACGGCTTGTACGAACGATTTGGTTTCATGAAGTTGCATCGGCCCGAGCGTTGGATGGAGCGGCCCGATCTAAAAATGAAGGAGAGTCCGGATTATTGGTTACCGAACCCGGAGCGGTAGCGACGGGATCATAACGTCCGACTTGTAAAGACGACCTTCAACTCATAATAACCGGAAGTTGAATGACTGATCCGGTCGCTATCCCGACAAGTCGGGACCCTCACCCAACCTCTCCCAAAGGGAGAGGAGAAAACCGCTCCCGGTTCTGTAACTGAAGTCTATGCCACAAAGAAAAGGTCCACTCGCTCTCATAATCATCGACGGCTGGGGCTACTCGTCGTCGTACGAAGGCAACGCGATCGCGATGGCGGCGAAGCCCTTCTACGACGAAATCTGCGAGAAGTATCCCCAAACTTTGCTCACCGCGCACGGCACGCGCGTCGGTCTTCCTGAAGGGGTAATGGGAAATTCCGAAGTTGGTCACCTCAATCTTGGATCTGGCCGCGTGATTCGCATGGACGTTTCGCTTATCGATCATGACATTCAGACCGGCGAATTCTTCCGCAACAAAGTGCTGGCGGGCGCGATGGATGGCGCCATTTCTCGCGGCAAGCAGCTTCATTTACTGGGCCTGATCTCCGATGGGCAGGTCCATTCGTCGCAGGAACATCTCTACGGGCTTCTGCGCATGGCGAAACAACGCGGAGTCGAGCGCGTGTTCGTGCATTGCTTTCTTGATGGCCGAGATACTCCGCCCTCATCCGCTGCCGATTACATCGCCGCTTTGCAAAAGAAAATGGCAGAGATTGGCTGCGGTCAAATCGCCACGGTCGTGGGCCGCTACTACGCGATGGATCGCGATCGGCGCTGGGAAAGAATTCAGCGCGCTTACGATCTGCTGGTCAATGCCGTGGGGAAGCGAGCCAGGGATCCCGTCGAAGCGATCAAAGAATCGTATCAGCGCGGCGTGACCGACGAATTTGTCGAACCCATAGTTATTGTTGATGAGCGCGGCGCGCCCGTGGCGACCATTCGAGACGGCGACGCCGCAGTCTTTTTCAACTTTCGTCCCGACCGGGCGCGCCAAATCACACGAGCGCTGACTATCCCAGGTTTTGACGACTTTCCTATTCCGAATAGACCAACGATCGATTTTGTTTGCTTCTCAGTTTACGACGTGACGTTTCCCTTGCCAGTCGCGTTTCCACCGCGCAAGCACGAGAACATTCTGGCCGACGTGTTCGCGCGTTTTAGCGTCGAGAACTTTCGTCTCGCGGAGACCGAGAAGTACGCCCATGTAACCTATTTCTTCAATGGTGGCACCGAAAAAGAGTTTCGCTGCGAGCAGCGACTGCTGGTGCCATCACCAAAGATTGCCACTTACGATCTCGAACCTGAGATGTCCGCGTTCAAGATCACAAATAACGTGTTGCGCTTCATTGATGAAGGCCAAACGGACGTATTCATCGTCAACTTTGCCAACCCGGACATGGTCGGGCACACCGGCAAGCTCGATAAAACGATCGAAGCTTGCCAGTACGTGGACACCTGCCTCGGATGGATCACGAAAGCAGTTCGCGCCTCGCGCGGCAGCACGCTGATCACCGCCGATCACGGCAACGCCGAACAGATGATCGATCCCAAGACCGGGCAGGCCCACACGGCACACACAACGAATCCAGTGCCATTTCATCTAATCGATGAAGATTCTGTCGGCATAAAATTGCGTGAAGGCGGCGCGTTGGGAGACGTGGCGCCAACCATGCTCGGGTTGTTGGGAATTGAAAAGCCTGCCGAGATGACGGGTCACGATTTGCGAGAGGGTTAAGAGTTTCCCTAGCCCAGGCATTTATGCCTGGGAATTAGAGACGAGATCGTTCTTAATACTTTCTTCAGAAGGCTTTAGATCTGGTTGGCACCGGATTTCAAAGTAAGCCCATGAATGGGCTGCGACCCTGCCACATGGCTCGCTACCCAAGCGTGAACGCCTGGGCTAGAGAAAGTAAAGCGCTGGAGAAAACCTAGACTCTTTTGCTTCTTGAGTGGTTGAAGATCAGGTTTACCGGTAACCTAACGTACTTAACTTCCGCCAATGTCTGTCGCTAGCGAAATCATCAACGAACAAGTTCGCCCGCGGGCGATCTCGCTGCGGTGGATCATTAACGCGCGCGAAGACCTTGTTTGGTTCATCGGCTCAGTGGCGTCGAGTTATGCGCTGCTGGTTTTGTATGTCACTGGAATAGTGCCGCTGATCCCGATGGTCGCCGGGTGGGCGATTCTAATCGACGCGCCGCATGTCTTTGGTACGTTCTCACGAACGTATTTCGACGCTTCTGAGTGGAAGACGCGCAAGCGTTTGATGCTCGGTTCGCTGCTGTTCTTCGCCGTGGGTCCGG
>WNGH01010904.1_pt1 | contig 10710 bp, 10 predicted proteins | sample 5400631 | NCBI WGS metagenome assembly WNGH01 (sample SAMN13153373, study PRJNA577476) | soil metagenome | isolation source: 115 cm soil or saprolite under Garry oak tree replicate 1 | place: USA:California | collected 2016-06-15 | reverse complement strand
GCAAAGAATCTACGGATCAGTAGTACAGAGAACGCAGAGAAAAGCCACAGAGAGCACCAAGAGCTCAACGGAGAACGAAATGAACCAACAATGGAAGGAGCAAGATGGACTTTTCCGTACAACTAGCGGCCGCAAGGCTTGCCCCGCGCGCAGATCTTTGGTTGCGGCACCAATTTAGGCTCCTCGGACATAAACAGCCATCTCGCCGATGCCCTCGATGCGGGCCTCCATCAAGTCGCCAGGCTGGATAGGTGCTACCCCTTCCGGGGTCCCGGTCAGCAAGACGTCACCCGGAAATAGAGTGTAAAACGACGTCGCAAATTCGATGAGCTCGGGCACAGCTAGAATTAAGTCGCGCGTGTTCCCATGTTGCCTGAGTTCGCCGTTGACGGTGATGGAAAGATCCAGATTTGACGGGTCCGGCATTTCGTCGGTAGTGACAAGCCATGGCCCCAGCACGGTATACGTATCCAATGATTTGCGCAGGCTGCGTTCCTCCGGGCCGCGGACCGATATATCGAGGCCAATACAATATCCGGCGACAAAATGGAGGGCCTCTTCGCTCCGCACTGACTTGGCGCGCTTGCCAATGATTACAGCTAATTCAACCTCGTGATCCGTCCGGCGGTCCGGATGGCGAATCACTACTTCTTGGGAAGGTCCGATCACGGAACTGGTGGCCTTCAGGAATAATCCAGTCTTATGGATCTCTTGCGTATGTAGCTTGCTCTGCTGGTGAAGAGCTGGATTGGCAATGACCTCTTCCAGGTGCTTCTTATAATTAACGGGGGCGGCGACGATTTTGCTAGCGTTTGCAACCGGGCTCAACAATCTTGCCTTGGACACTGGAGCCGGCTGCGCTTGTGCCGCTGCAATTGAAATGCGCTCGCGGAGTTCTGGCAAGGCGGCAATCAACGCGTCGCCCGTTGGATACGGATACCGATGATTTGGCAGTGCGTCGAGGACCGAGGTCACGTCACGCACGAAACCGTTGTCGACGAGTCCAAGCCGGTTATCATTAAATTGACACAGAATCACGAAATCCCCCATACGGACAAGACGATTAGCTCGAACTAACACAGGTGTTACTGAATCAGCGGACGTCTCTGGCAGCCGCACGAACGCCAGGATCACGCTGGATGAATGCTCCACATCTTAATTCGAATCATGTTGCCGGCCTACAACAATTGAACTATCGTACGTAAAGAATCGCAGGGCAATGCGTTGTTCGGCTGCCGTTTGGGTGAAGTGTGATTGTTGGCTGGTCCGCAATGCTATACATAGGAACGGATAGGCCCTCGAAGGAGGATGTCCATGCTGGAAGTTGAGTTTGAGAATCTGTACAAGGAAATGGACCGCAACTATCTCAAGCCTCTCTGGACATCGGAGAGAAGTATCGTCCCGGTTCAGCCCCATTCGAAGGCTGTCGCCTGGCTGTGGAAGGGGTCGAGGCTGTTCGATTTTGCCCGCCGGGCGGGAGATCTAGTCACGCTTGAACGCGGCGGCGATCGCCGGGCGATGGGCCTGAGCAATCCTGGACTGGGCGGACTCCCGTACGCCACGCCAACATTGTGGGCGGCCATTCAATGGCTAAACGGCCGCGAAGTGGCGCCGACGCATCGCCACTCGGCGCAGGCGGTTCGATTCATCATTGATGGCGACAAGACGTACAGCACCGTGCAAGGCGATAAGGTGTATCTCGAGCGCGGCGACTTTGTGATCAACCCCCCGGGGTATTGGCACGATCATGGCAGTGAAGGCGATAGTCCAGCCATGTGGATGGATGGTTTGGATGTTCCCATCACGAATTATCTCGACGCGTCCTTCTTCGATCACGATGAAAGTGAAGTGCAAGAAGTGACGGCGGTGATCGACGGATCGGTCATGAAATACGGAATAGGCCAGCTCAGGCCGGCCTGGGAAGCGCCCTGCGAGCAGTACTCTCCAATTTTTACGTACAAGTGGAAGACGACGGAGCAGGCGCTCAACAATTTAGCCAAGGTGGATGCCAGCCCCTTCGATGATGTCGCGCTGGAATATACGAATCCGCACACTGGCCGGCCGGTGATGGACACGATGACTGCCTGGATCCAAATGCTTCGACCCGGAATTCATACGAAGGCTCATCGCCAGGTGAACAGCGCCGTCTATTACGTACACGAAGGTGGCGGCGCCACCATCATCGATGGCATCCGCTTTGATTGGGAGAAGGGCGACATCTTCGTCATTCCGAGCTGGGTCTACCATGAGCACCTCAATGATTCCAAAGACGAGCGCGCCATCCTGTTTTCCATCCAGGACACTCCGATTCTCGTGGCCCTGGGAAAATATCGCGAAGAGGCGCTATCCACTAACGGCGGCCATCAAGTTGTGAAGGGTGCCTTTGACGCTGAGAGTGTGATGGCGCACAAATAGACCAAATCGAGCAGATTACGCGGTCCTGTTCAGCCCTTGTATCCGTAAAGCCACTCGAAATATTCGAAATCGTAGGCGGTTCTCTTCGCAAGCAGCGCATTGCGCAGCTGAATGCTCACGCCATGAACGTGTTTGATCTCGCCAAAGAGCCGGGCGATGTTCTGCACACGCGCGGTGCGCTGGATGCGCGGTTCCTGATATGCGAGGAACGCGCGCGCCGCGTCGCCGCCATATTTTTTCAGATTGTCCCCTAAACACACGGCGTCTTCCAGCGCTTGGCAGGCTCCCTGCGCGATGTACTGAAGCATGGGGTGCGCCGCATCTCCGAGCAGAGTGATGCGATTCCGCGTCCAGTTCGGAATCGGTAGGCGGTCAAGCATCGGCCAGCGCCGATTGCGCTTGATCTTAGCGACAGCGGCTCGCACGCGAGGACACATCTTGCTGAAATGCTCTTCCAATTCGTCCACAGTGCCCCAGTCCTCAAAGCCTTCTTTGTAGTGGTAGCTCCTGAATACCGCCACCTGATTGAAGAGTTTTCCGCTCTGCACACTGTATTGTACGAAGTGCAAGTCGGGCCCCACCCATAGAAGCATGCTATCGAATTCAGATTCGGGCGGAGCTTCTTCGATCGGGATCGTCCCGCGGTAGGCAACGAATTGTGCCGGCACAGGATCGCCGTCGTCGTGCACGACCTTGCGGGTCGTGGACCACAGCCCGTCGACCCCCACCAGGGCTTCGCAATCATAGACCGAGCCATCGGTGCATTCGACCCGAGCGCCATCGCCAAGGTCCTCGATCTGGACTGCCTCCCGATTATTCTCGAGCGTGATGAGAGAATTTCGGCGGCAGGCATCGAGCTCGACTTTCAGCAAATCGCCGCGGTGCATGACGATGTAGGGATACCCGAAATGATCGAGGAATTTGGCGCCGAGGTTGAGTGCAGTGATTTCGTGCCCGGACACGGCGTCCATCATAACCAGTCGTTTGGGAAAAATAGCGTGCTTGCGGATTTCATCCCAGATGCCCAGGCGGTCCAGCATTCGCGTGGCATTCGGGGCAAGCTGCAACCCCGCGCCAATCTCGGTGAATTCTTCAGCTTTCTCAATCACGTGTGCCGGATAACCCGCCTGCGAAGCCGCGAGCGCAGTGGCGAGTCCTCCTATGCCACCACCAACAATGAGAAGAGGGATTCTGCCCGACCGAGCCACTACTTCCTCCGAAGCAGACTTTGTACACGACGAAATTTATTGCCGAAACCTCAGCCGATCCGCCTTTGAATTACGGCTCGGTGCGACGCCAGCGCGCATGTGGGATCTTACTCTAGAAAGGTTTGGAGAACGCTGGAGCCTCGTGGGCAGGACTCGTCCTGGGCGGCCTTCCAAAAAAAATGTCGCGACGACTCAACACAAAGGACGACCATGGCGGGCACAAGGAGACGATTGAAGGCATGCTTTCGACCGCCAGCCGCGATGTCCGGGATGGAGCCCTGGGTTGGAAGCGCTCCTCAGGCCCGGCTTTCTTTTACCATGTCGCTGACGCCCAGAAATGCTAACGCTTCGTCTAGCGACCGGAAAACGCTGACCTTCTTTGTGCTCCGGTCGTCCATGTTGCGGTAGGCCTCGTACATGCGCCCTAGTCCGAAGGCAAACGCGTTGGGCGCGACGATAGCGAACCGCGATGCCGAGGATCGGGTGTCCATCCCGGCAGAGAGTTTCGACAACTCTCGGACATCCCCAGCCGAGGGCAGGGCGATGTGCTCGACTTGGGTCATGTCCACCAATTCGTCGTATCCAGCCACCTCGGGGCGCGACCAGACGTCTCGTTGGTAGCCCAAGACGTCCTCACTAGTGAAGGTGCCGTGTCCTCTGGCCGTGACCAGCCGCCGTTCGTGGTCGATGCGGTATTCGATTGGCATAACCTAACGCTGTTGGTGATGGTCGGAGTTCAGAAGCCGTTTCCCATCGTCTTCGATGCACGGAGGGGATTCCTCGAGAGGATCGTCAGAGGGCTTCACCACGCGAGGGCTCATCGTCCACGGCGCGGTGAGGACCTTTGGATCGTCCACCGTGGCTTGCCAGACCAGATTTTCGCCGTCCCGCCACAACCGTTCGATCACGTGCATGGCATCGGTGTGGAAATAACCGCCTTCGCCAAACCAGCCATCCTTCAGAAAATTGGTTACATCCACCACCAGAGTATCTCCCTCCCAGTGGCCCACGGAGTCTCCGTAGTACGACGGGTTCGCATCGGCGCGGTGCGCGCGGCCGTCGGTGGGAATAATTCGGTACGGGTCTCCCGATATGTCCTCGTAAAGGAAGACCATCTCGCCCGGCAGTTGAATGATCCTGCGCGGAGAACCGATGCGCGGAACGCCTGGCTTTCCGCAATAGAACACTTGGTCGAGCTTGCTCTCATTGTCGAACAAGTACTTCACTTTTTCCCGGAATTCGGGTTTGTAGGAAGGCGCCGCAGTTGACGGCAGCGCACCCGGTACAGCAGTCTTCTCGGACTCTCGCCAACTTGTGTCGATAGTCTTGGTTGCGACAGACCCGTTGACCTGTTTTTTCAGGACTACAGGAGGCAGGTCGATCGTATAGGCCCAGGTTCCGTTCAGGACTGGATGTCCGTCGGCAGCACGCGGCACTTTGTTGGCCGCCGCGCCGGGCTTCTCGTCAGCGGTCGCAAGCCCGGACAGCATTAGCGCCGCCGCTATTGCGAAAACAAATCGGTGTGTCATGGCGTGAATGCTCCTTTTCAGGGAGTCTTGGTTGCCGAGTTGAACAGCAGTTCCAGAGAACTCCCATCCAGGAATGTAATCTTCAGCAGATAGCCGTAAAGCGATCCGTCCTTGGCGCGCGCTCCCTCCACTTTCACGTTTTGCCCGAGCGCTTTCGCAATATCGTTCCTGGCGAGGCCGACCCGTCTGAACCAGGAGGGCGGATTGCTCTCGAACTTCCACGTCTCCACGCTGCCATCGTCTTTCTTCGCGTCCAGCAAAACAACAATATGGGGATTGATCCAATCGACTTCCGTCAGTGTGCCTGCCACTGAAAACTTTTTCTCCATATCAAAAACGGCCGAAGGCGAGTGGTGCGCCGACAGAGGCCCCGCCGCGAAGAGCACGGTGAAGACAATCAAAATGCCAGGAATCTTGTATCTCAAGGAGGTTCTCCTCCCTATATTGGGGTCGAGTATATCACCTCGCTTATGGTATTTCGCCGAGAAATATCCGATTCGAGCTGCGGTCACCGCCCAACCTCGGCCTGGGAGGCCTACGCATGCATGCCCGTATGGCACTATGACGGTAAAAGTGATAGTTTAAACGAGTGAGCCACTGGTACGGCAATCTGTCAGGCATCCCCACAAGACGATCCCCTATTGTTTGCAATGTGACCTCTGGACACAATGGGTGGCGCGTGAACGTTTTCATTCCACATCGTATCGATCCGCGAGATCGAGTTAAAGTAATCGAATGGCTCGGCGATTATCGAGCACAGGTGCTCAGGAGCGTACCGGATGCCATCGTGAGGTTTAGGCAACCCACCCCTGACCACTACTTTCTGGATATCAGAAGGGTGGAATCTTCAAGCGGCTCACACAGGACTGGAGTAGAAAAGCTCGACCATTTATGGCAGCAGTTGGCCTTCGATTATGCCTGACGACTCACAGGAAGATGATTTTCAGCTAACTCCTCCAATTGGCTCGGAACCTGTGGTTCTCCCTCCTGTCTCTCCGCCAGCAACAAAGACTCCATTCCAGCTCAATCAGCAGATAAATATCCAGCAAATACCGCCAAAGGCTTGGGACAAGCTTTCCCCGGATCAAATCGTGGAGCTTTCAAAGGTCATTGTTGCCCAGATCGAGAAAAGTGATGAACGGCAATACAATTGGGCTATGACTCAAGCTGTAAATGCTGTCAAAGCCCAAGCGAGGGCATTGTGGATAGGTGGGGTTGTTGCCCTAGGTGGCGTGGCGGCGGTTACATACCTTTCCGCGACAGGGAATCAATTGGTAGCAGCAATCTTGGGAACATTCTTAGCCACACTAGTCGCTGTGGTAGTTGGCAATCATTTCGTTGAGTAAAACTCTTACCCCACCCTATTTTTTAAAATGAGTTACTACCTGTGATTGACACGCGTGCGCGCCGGGCGTATGTTTCTGTTCAACTGGGAAAGAGGAAAAATCCAATCGTTGTTCCCGGCAGGTTCGATATAGGCCCGAAAGCTAGTGACGGGTGATCTCTTGTAACGGGAGGTGGAATATGAGGAAGGTATGGAGCCTTCGAGCAGGGCTTGTCTTTGTGATGGTGTGCCTCCTGGCCGGGTGGATGGCCCGAGTGGAAGCACGACAGGCGAGACAGAGCGGCGATACGGTTCAATTAAACTCAAATAATATTGGCGGCATGGTAACCAGCTCGAAGGGCCCTGAAGCGGGAGTCTGGGTGATTGCGGAAACGACCGATCTTCCCACTAAGTTCGTAAAGATCGTCGTTACCGACGATCAAGGGCGCTACCTGCTTCCGGAACTGCCGAAAGCGACGTATCAAGTGTGGGTGCGGGGCTACGGGCTTGTGGATTCGGAGGCGGTGCAAGCGGTGCCCGGCAAGCTGCTCAACCTCACGGCGGTGATTGCGCCGACCGCGAAAGATGCCGCGAAATACTATCCGGCTGTGTATTGGCTTTCTCTGATCAAGGTGCCGGATAAGAGCGAATTCCCCATGAAGCCCACGCCCATGCCTCCCTTCAAGGGGGAGACGGCTGGGCCTGGACCAGCGGCGCCGAACGCGATTACGCCGATCGCGCAGCGGGAAGGCGGCGGCATGGCCAATCAACAAGCCGTGCCGAATGAGGAAGCCCTCGCGTTGCGCCCCATCGCTACCCAGGAGCAATGGATTGACGTAATGAAACAGGGCTGCCAGCAATGCCACCAGCTAGGCGACTATTACACACGGGATCTCACACACTTGTCCCGATTCAATTTCAAATCGCCCGCGGAGGCGTGGGCCACGCGCATCCACTTCGGCCAGGCTGGCGCTGACCGCATGAGCGGCACGCTTCCCCGGTTCGGCGACCAGGAACGCGCCGTCAAGATGTTTGCCGACTGGACGGACCGAATCGCCGCAGGCGAGTTGCCGCCCGCACCTCCGCGTCCAGAGGGTGTCGAGCGCAATCTGGTGATCACGATGTGGGACTGGGGAAAACCATCAGGCCATCCGCATGACGAGATCAGCACCGACAAGCGCCACCCGACGGTGAACGCCAACGGCCCGGTTTACGGCGCCGACTTCAACGATGATGATCTCTTGTGGGTCGATCCAATTAAAAATACCGCGGGCGCCATCCGGGTTCCTACCATCGCCGACCGGTCCACCATGCGGCCGACGTGGCCGAAGCAGATCCCTGTTTCCTCGCCATTTTACGGGAATGAAATCCTGTGGAATGGCGTGGGCGGACCGCACAATCCAATGATGGATGAAAAAGGGAGAGTCTGGGTGACCTCGAACATCCGCCCGGCCGAGAATCCGGATTTCTGCAAAGCGGGATCGGATTCGCCGTTTGCAAAATATTTCCCATTGGCGACCGCGGGCAAGCACGCCGCCGTCTACGATCCCGAGACGAAGAAATTCACTCCCATCGATACCTGCTTCAACACGCACCATCTCCAATTCGGCTTCGACAAGGACAACACGCTTTTCTTTAGCGGACCGGGCGGGCAGGCTTTCGGCTGGCTCAATACTCGGGTCTTTGATGAGACAGGAGACGCGAAGAAGGCCCAGGGCTGGTGTCCCGCCTACCTCGATACCAATGGCGACGGCAGGATTGATCCGGCGGTTGACAAGCGCATCCCCGTGAATGGCTACGGCGCCATCGTCAATCCCGCGGACGGATCGATCTGGTTTGCCACCACCAACCCTGCACCTGGACATTTGCTTCGCATGACTCTCGGCTCAAATCCCCCGGCCACATGCATGGCTGAGGTCTACGAACCGCCGTTCTACAATCCGAAGGTGCCCGGCGTGTCCGGGTACGCCCCGCGCGGAGTCGATATTGATCGCAATGGCCTGATCTGGACTGCACTTTCAGGCAGCGGCCAGCTTGCCAGCTTCGACCGCCGCAAGTGCAAGGTGCTGAACGGCTATACGGCTCCCGGACCCAAGATGAAAGGCGTGACCGACGAGAGCAGCGCCGATTTCGAGTATTACAATTGGGTAGACCAATTCAACACTCTCGGCCTTGGAGAGAACATTCCGATCGTGACAGGCACGAGTTCGGATTCACTGCAAGCATTTAACCCCGCCACGAAAAAATGGACCATCATGCGTGTCCCATATCCGATGGGATTCTTTTCCAGAGGAATGGACGGCCGGATCGACAACCCGAACGCCGGCTGGAAGGGTCGCGGAATCTGGGCGACCTACGGTGGGGACATGACCTGGCACATAGAAGGCGGCGCTGGCACAAAGAACAAAGTGCTAAAATTCCAGCTTCGCCCCAATCCGCTTGGAGATTAGTCATTAAAGAGTCGCCCCCCTCGCGAGGGGCGCAACTTTGTTCAATTATTTCCGTTTGGCTGGACTTACTTGTCCAAATATTCGAAATCCGGCCGGATCAAGTTTTCGCAGGCCGCAGCTCTTATTGTCCTTGACTCGAGGCCCCAAACAATCGCTGACCGGTGCTGGCCAGAGTGACCGCTTTGACGTTCGCGTTGTTGCTCCCATCCTTGGCGCGACTGCCTTCGACGGTAACGACGTCGCCGGGGTTCATCGAATTCCGCGTCCAGCCAGCCCTTAGGAGTATGTTCGGACTGCCCATTTCAAAGCCCCAATTCGTCACCTTGCCATTGTCGTCTTTGACGTCAATGTAAAACCAGGTGTGAGGATTCAACCACTCGAGTTTCGTGACCGTACCTGTCAGCTTGATAGGTTTCTTGGCGTCGTATTCCGCCGCAAACGCATGATGTGCGAGCGCCGGCCCTGCGCTTAGGAGCAACCCGAGACCAGCAACGATAATCGCTATTCTAGTTCTCATCGCTCAACCTCCCTATAGAAGGAACGCGTGACAATTTACTCTTCTAATAAAGTTCTGACCACTACTGATTGCCGGCCTAGTGTGCAGCGTCCTTTTCGTTTTCGCAGAGATGTTCAAGGAGCTCCGTATCCGGAAGCAACTTGAAATGTATAGTCACGGACTTCCAGGGCTTCGGATAAGCCTTCGAGTCATCGATCGCGACGTCCAATTCCAGGGTTCCGAAATTCGGGCGGCGGAAGCGTTCGGTGATATGCAGCGCATCCGTGTGGGGGTGACCGCCATTATCCAGCCAGGTCCCCTCTTTGAAACCACCCGTCTCCACAACAAACGTGTTGCCTTCCCACTTCCCGACCGAGTACCCGAACCAGGCAGGATTGGGATCCTTTGGGAGAGAGCGGCCGTCGGTGAAAATCTGCCGGTACTGATTGAATTCCTCGTAGAGAACCATAAGTTCACCCGGGGTCTGGACGATCTTGAACGGGATAGCAGCCACCAACATCGCATCCGGCACGCCGTGCGGCATGCAATGCAACTGTGGCTTGTCTCTCCCCAAGGTTTCCAGGCGCTGCTTGTATAGTGCCGCCGCCCATGGATGCATGGGTACTTCGACGCCTTCGCCCGCAAGGTTATCTAGATAACGGCCGTCAGCGTGCCAGATACCCGAGAGATCTGGCTTACCGTCTGGGGTTTTCGGGGCCGGCGCCGTCAGGTCGGGCTTGCCGTCCGGCATGCGGGGGGTTCCCGGGAGCGGCAGGCTCAGCCATTGTGCGGAAGCAGGTCCGGCCATCACAAATAGCATCGCCATCGCGGCTATCGACACTTGCAATCGTTTCGCCGCATCTGTGAGGAAAGTCATATGTCAACCCCCCGTCGCTTACCTAAGCAGGGCCCCGTGGTCCGCAAAAAGATAAACACGCTCACATGGTCCGTCGCGCTGCACGTTCCAATCGATATTGGCCGGAATTTCCGATTTCAACTTTACCCTTGCGCAAAACCTTATGCCTGCCGCACTCGGCTGTCAAGCCCGGGCACGATGGCTGTGGTTGGGGGCAAATGCGCTCGTTTGGTTTTTCGGACTGCCCGAAGGACTGGACTTGGAGTAACTCTTCGTCCTACTCGATCAGGAAACGCTGAATCATCCGCATCGACCCTGTCAACCGAGTTAAGAACAAGCGGTGAAAAAACCAAACCCGCCGACCCCTCGAAGAGCCGCAAGGGATCGGGCACCCGAAAATTCAATCCCAAAAGCTGCGCCACCCGTCCATCT
>WNGH01011335.1_pt1 | contig 10711 bp, 10 predicted proteins | sample 5400631 | NCBI WGS metagenome assembly WNGH01 (sample SAMN13153373, study PRJNA577476) | soil metagenome | isolation source: 115 cm soil or saprolite under Garry oak tree replicate 1 | place: USA:California | collected 2016-06-15 | reverse complement strand
TGGATTCGTTAGTTTGTTCGAGCTATCGAACATTAGCCACGCTAACGAAATGGCTGGGAGCCATCTTGGGAGCCAACGTCGCCAGGTACCAGCCCACGCCCGGCGACGCTCGGCCGCTGTTGTCACAGGTGAACGGCATACAGGGCGACATCCGGCACTGTCTGGCGACCCCCGGAATCTGATTTGGGAGCAGGAGGCCGCCGGTTCGAATCCGGCCATCCCGACCAAACATGCAGGTCACAGTGCTTGCCGGAAGCAACAAGAGGGCTTCCAAGATCGTCTGACCGTCAAAAAATGACCGTGGGTTGAACGCCTACGAGCGGCAGCCGCTGTCACGGTTCGGACCTCACGGACATGGCCTACTGGCGTGTCGATGGCTCGCGTTGAACAGGTTTGTCCAGTCGGCGCGGGGATCCGCAGGGGTCATCGGGTGGCACAGGGCGTGCTCGGGCCTGCCGAATGTTTGCGCCGGGGCACTAGGCGGTTGCTGTCATGCCGGTCAGGTTGGCGCTGGCCTGCCACAGCCGGGCGGCGGCTGTGGTGTCGTAGGAGGCCTTGCTGGAGGTCTTGGGTTTGCGGTTGGCGTAGTACCGGCCGGTGACGCCCTCGACCTGTGGTGAGGAGGCGAGGTAGACCGGGGTGAGTGCGCCGTGGGCCGGGGTCTTCATGAACAGGCGCGCCACGCGGGTCATGATGGCGAAGTACGCCGCCTGGTCTTCGGCGCCGAAGTTGGTGCGTACCACGCCGGGGTGGCACACGGTGGCGGTGACGCCGGTGCCGTCCAGGCGGCGGGCGAGCTCGTAGGTGAACATCACGTTGGCCAGCTTCGACTGGCTGTAGGCGCGCTGCCCGGAGTAGTTCCGCCCGCCTTGCAGGTCGTCGAAGTCGATGCGGCCGCTGGCGTGGGCGCCGGAGGAGACGGTGACGATCCGGGCGGGTGCGCTGGCGGTGAGCCGGTCCAGCAGCAGGGTGGTCAGCAGGAACGGCGCGAGGTGGTTGAGCGCGAAGGTGTGCTCCAGGCCGTCGGCGGTGAGGTGCCGGTGGGCCCAGAACCCGCCGGCGTTGTTGACCAGCACATCCAGCCGTGGATAGGTGTCCAGCACCAGCGCGGCCAGCCGGCGCACCCCGGCTTGAACGGACAGGTCCGCGGCAAAAGCGTCTATGGCTGGGCTGCCCGGTGCGGCGCGGATGCCCGCCGCGGCCGCCTCGGTGCGGGCCTGGTCGCGGCCGGTGATGCCGACCCGGGCACCCAGCGCGGCGAGCCCGATGGCGGTGGCCTTGCCGATGCCACTGGTGCCTCCGGTAACCAGAACGGACTTCCCGGCCATGAGGGCGGCGTCAGCCATGGCTCATTCCTACCCCAATGCCTCCCGAAGGCAGTCGCGCACCCGCCCGGCCAGCATCTCGCCATAGGCATGCCCGGACCGTAGGACCCCTCACCTTGCGCGATCGACCCCGGCGTATTCGAGCGCTCAGTCCCGCCTAATACTCCAACCGGACATCGTTATGTCCATGGTTGGCGGGCTTGTCGCTGGTAGTGGCTGGTTTTGGCGCGGTGCTGGCGGCGGCGGCGCCAGGCGGACCATCGCAGCCGGTGCCGGGTGCCTGTCACCGGTTTGATGATCAGCGTGCTGAACAGCGCGGCGATTTCATTGCGGGTGATCGGGATCTGGTCAGCTGGGCCCGGATGATCAGCATTCTCGGTGGCTGCGGTGATGGTGAGGAAGGCTAGGGCGAGCATGGCCAGGGTGGTCCACCGGTACCAGGAGTCCCAGCGGCGGACCTGGTGCTCGTCCAGCCCGGTCAATCCCTTGCCGGCTTGGAAATTCTCCTCCGTAGCCCACCTGATTCCGGCGATCTTGGCCAGCGCGGGCAGCGGGACGTGCCGGGGGCTGTGGCAGCGGTAGTACGCCAGCTCGCCGGTGTGGCGGTTGCGGCGGATCAGCAGCCAGCGGTGACCAGGCTTGCTGGGGTCGATGGCCGCCCAGGCCCAGTCGTAGTAGCGGTGGCCCTTGGCGCCGGCACCGGCGGAGTAGCGTTGCCAGGCCCGGCGGGGCAGGCGGCGGGCGATCGTGCGCACCTGGCAGGAGCCCGCTGCGGTGGTCACCTGGTGGCTGGCGGCCACCGCCAGCACGTAGCCCGCCTGGCGGGCCTCCAGGTCAGCGCGCAGGCCCGGGTCCGCGCCGTAGACTTCGTCGCCGGTGACCCAGGCGGCCGGGCAGCCCGCGTCCAGCGCGCGGGCGATCATGCGCCGGGCGAGCGTGGGCTTGGTCGCGAACACCGTGCCGGCCGGGATGCCCGCCGCGGCGCACCGGGCCGCATCTGTGGTCCAGGACCTGGGCAGGTACAGCTCGCGGTCGATCAGCGCGTGCCCGGCCAGGGAGGCGTAGGACAAGAACACCGCGACCTGGCAGTTCTCCACCCGCCCGGCGGTCCCGGAGTACTGGCGCTGCACGCCGGCACTGGCCCTGCCCTTTTTGACGTCGCCAGTCTCGTCGACCACCAGGACCGCATCCGGGCTGCCCAGGTGCTCCACCACGTACTCACGCACGTCGTCGCGGACCGCATCGGCGTCCCACCGGGCCGCGGCTAACAAGTGCTGCATCCCGTCCGGGGTGAGATCCCCGGCCTGCTCGGCGATCGTCCAGCAGTTCTTGCGCCGCAGCCCCGACAACAGCCCCAGCACGAACGCCCGGGCCCGCCGCCGCGGCTCCACCCGGGCGAACCGGCCCGCGATCCGCGCCATCAGATCGTCAAACTGTTCCCGCCACTGGGCGGGGTCTACGCTGAGCCCAGCGGCCACCGCCAGATTGTCATGCGTCGTCACAAACCATGATCATCAAACGGTGGCCGTCCCGCGTCCAGCGCCCGTTCACCGCAGGTCACGAAGTCCGGTTGGAGTACTAATTGCTGCACGGTCGACCGGCAGGCCAGAGCCCGCTCCGCGCTCAACACAGGTCTGGTCGCTCCGGCCCTCAAGAACGGCAACGACTGCCAACGCGACTCCAGCGCAGAGCGGGGACTGATCCGGGCCTTTCTGATAAGTCTTGGATGGGCACGGTGGCATCTGACCGGATGGTCATGACGGAGTGAGGCGGAGCCGCGATGACGAATTCGGAGACAGTCGGCCGGAATCCCGTCGAAGAGCAGCTCAGTCGCGTGCACTGGCATATCCTCCGGGGGGACAGCCTCCGGAGCACCGTCGCGTCACGAGCCGGAACCTTGCTGAGTACCAACGCGCTTGTGGTTGCCGGGATCGCACTTGCCGTCGGCTCGGGCAACCATCGGCCAAGCGTCATCGTGATCGCGGCCACGCTGGTGACGTTCGTCTGTGTCTTCGGTTCGGTCACCAGCGCGGTTCTGGCTATGGTCTCCACCTTTCGCTGGAGCCGCCAGTTCCCCGATGAGGCTGCCTCGGCCGGGACCATCTACAGCTTCGTCGACGGCAGTGGTGCCAGCACTTTCGAGGATTTCAAACAGCAACGAGCTACCGAGCCTGCTGAGAAGATCCTTGACGAGGCACTCCGGGAGCTATGGCGAATCAGCCAATTGCATCGTGACCGTTACCGGTGGCTTCGCCGCGGCCACCGGTGGCTGTTCGTCGCGCTCTTGTGGCTGCTCATTACAGTCGGACTCGCCGTTAGCTGATTCGGACGCCGCGGCAGGCGGTTGGATGAGGCGGCGGAACAGGTGCGCCGGGGCATTCCGTGACCGTGCCGGAGCGTTCAAGGTGATTGGGAAAGTGGTCCGCGGCGGAACGCGGCGCGATTGCTCTACTACCTCTACGGCCCCGGTAAGGCGAACGAGCATACCGATTCGCACCTGGTCGCCGCCATCCCGACCATAAGTGCAGGTCAGCCGCCTTGCGGCGGCCTGTGGGGTGGCTTCCAAGATCGTTTAAATGTGTCCCGAACGCTTAGGACGTAGGCGGCGTCCCCGACCTCGCGGGTCATCCACTCCGCCCAGTCCTGTCGTTGCTCCCCGGCGAGCTGGTCTAGGCGAGCGGGCCGGTTACGTGAGGTGCCGGGTGAACCAGTCGGTGACCGCCGCGTCTACGAGCTTGGCCTCGGTGGTCTGCGGCGCGGGTTCGATACCGGGTTCTGCGGCGAAGGCGTGCTTCATGCCGGGGATGCTGGTCAGGACTGCTCGCTCTGGATCGCTGTATAGCTGGCGAAGCTCGGCTTGCAGCCGTTGTGCCTGCAGCGCGAAGGCGGGGTCGTCCTGGGCGCCGGTGACCAGCAGCACCGCGGGCTGTGGATCGGCGGCGGCGATCTCGTCCGCGCGGGAGACGAAGTCGAACCGGGCGGCAACCGCCCGGGAGGCCTCGCTCCACGGGTAGGTGACCTTGAACCGGCGTTCGTTGGCCGCAACGACTTCGGCGAGCTGGATGACCGGGCTGATCAGCGCTGCGGCGCTGACCTGCGCGGCCCCGCCGGCTATCACCAGCTGCACGGGAAGCGTGCCGATCGAGGCTCCCACCAGCCCGATCGGGCCGCCGGTGACGGGCAGCCGGGCGCGCAGTTCGGCGAGCACCGCCGGGAACTCGTCGGTGGCCTGGGTGACTTGCGGGTCGAACGCCTTCAGGACGGCGTCCTGGTAGCCCAGGGCCATGAATTCTTCCTGCCCGCCGGGCAGCTGCCGCCTGCCGTGCATCGGCAGATCCAGGTAGACGCGCCAGGCCGGGACGGCTGCCAGGGGAAGCGCGGCGGCCATCGCGGCCGCGCTGCGCGGCGGGTCGTTCAGGTGCCAGGCGATGATCAACGGTGCGGGCTCGCGGCCGTCGCGCCGTCCCGCTGGCGGCAGCGCCACGTAGGGAACCCCGGCTGCCACGCCGCGGGCCATCGCGTTGTGATCGGTCATCGATTCCTCCTGGCTGATCCTGTCACTGGTTTACCAGCCGGGTACGACGCCAAGCAGTAACCGGCGGCCTGGGCCAGCCGGGCCGTGGCCGCCGGGCCGTATGTTGATCCGATGGCACACTTCAGCCGGCTGATCAAGGTCGTCATCGACGTTCCCGCCCGCGACCACGACCGGGAGGTGTCGAACTGCGGCAGCGGCACTCGGCCAGCCGCTGCCGCAGTTCGCCTTCCCCGAGTACCACGGCGCGGCGCTGCATGGCCAGGAGTTCTGGCTGCTCACGCAGAAACTGGGGGACGGGCCCGCGCGCATGCACCTGGACATCCACACCGACGACCTGGAGGCCGAGGTGGCCCGCCTGGAGCAACTGGGCGCCGAGCGCGTCCAGCGGGTGCTGGCATGGCAGCTCATGCGGGACCCGGCCGGGCTGATGTTCTGCGTCGTCCCGGACCCGCCCGGGACCCTCCACGAGGGCAACGCCCGCCGCTGGGACTGACGGATCACGGGCAGAGGTCCCAGAGCAGCCGGTAGTACCGGGTGCGGTCCGGGTCGGGGGCGATGCCGTAGGCGTCAAGCAGCGGTATCTCCCAGCCGGGGCCGTAGTTCCAGGTGGTGCTCCAGGTGGCGATGGCCAGATCCGCCCAGCGGTCGGCCACGCCCAGATCGCCCAGATCGACGTGGCCCGACCAGCGGCCGTCGTCGGTGATCAGGGTGTTGGGCGCGCAGCTGTCGCCGTGGCAGACGACCAGCTCATCCACGGGCGGGATATCGGCGAGCAGGGCCAGGGCCGCCTCGATGCTGAGGCCCTGGTGGTCGGGGTGCCATTCGGCCGGGTCGATGACGCCTCGTACGGCCCGCTCCCGGGCCCGGCGGAGGCGGCCGGCGGCGCTCCAGGAGAACGGGCAGCGGCCCGCGGGCAGCGCGTCGTGCATCGCGCGCAGGCCCTCCCCGATCGCGGTCACCGCGACGGCCGGCCGCGCCTGCCACCGGTCCGCGACGGCCATCTCCCCGGGCAGCGCCCTGGTGACCAGCCAGGACCCGGTGTCGTCGGTGCCGTGGGCGAGCAGTTGCGGCACCGGCGTGAACCGCACCGCCCACCTCATCCTGGCCGCTTCGGCGGCCAGGTCGATCCCGCTGCCGGCCGGGGCCCACTTCACGAACCGCCGCTGGTCACCCGCGCCGATCTCGAAGGTCGCCGAGCCCAGCTCGTTCGCCCAGACCGGCCGTACCGTCGCGGCGCCGGCCTGCGCCGCCACCTGCGCCGGTACCGGCAGGCCCGGCGGCGGCGGCCCGGCACCCAGCACCACCGGCGCCGGCGGGTCCTGCGGCGGCAGCCCCGAAGCCATGTGCCCACGGTGGCACGAACGCCGCGTCACCCGCCACGCGATATCCCCGATCGGCCGGGCAGGGATCCCCCGGACCCAGGCGGGCTGGTCTGCCAAGCTGGCAGTCGCGCAGGGCAGCGGAGGGACTGATCGTGGAACTCGTTCACTCGGGCAAGGTCCGGGACCTGTACGCGGACGGGGACGACCTGATCCTGGTCGCCTCCGACCGGGTGTCGGTCTATGACGTGGTCCTGCCGACCCCCATCCCGGACAAGGGCGCGATCCTCACCGCGCTGTCGCTGTGGTGGTTCGAGCGGCTGGCCGATATCGCCCCGAACCATGTCATCTCGGCCACCGACGTGCCGCCCGAGTTCGCCGGCCGGGCGGTGCGCTGCCGCAGGCTGGCGATGGTGCCGGTCGAGTGTGTCGCCCGCGGCTACCTGGCCGGCGGCGGGCTGGACTCCTACCGGGCCACCGGGGCGATCCACGGCATACCGCTGCCCGCCGGCCTGACCGAGGGATCCCGCCTGCCGGGGCCGCTGTTCACCCCCACCACCAAGGCCCCGGCCGGGCAGCACGACGAGCCGATGACGTTCGACGAGGTCACCGCCGCCGTGGGCGCGGACACCGCGGCGCAGTTGCGCCGGATCACGCTCGAGGTGTACCGGCGGGGGCACGACATCGCGCTGCCCCGGGGCATCCTCATCGCCGACACCAAGCTGGAGTTCGGCCGGGCGCCGGACGGGACGCTGGTGCTCGCCGACGAGGTACTCACCTCCGACTCCTCGCGGTTCTGGCCGGCCGGCTCATGGCAGCCGGGGCGCCCGCAGCACGCGTTCGACAAGCAGGTCGTCCGCGACTGGTCCCGGACGCTGGACTGGGACAGGACGGCTCCCGGCCCGGCCATCCCGCCGGACATCGTCGAGGCCACCCGGCAGCGCTATATCGAGGCGTACCAGCACATCACCGGGACCGCCTGGCCGCCCGGCTGACCGCCCCGCCGGGCCGGCTACAAGGTGTCCGGTGGTGCCGCCAGCGCGGCCCGCACCGCGGCGTCCACCAGTCCGGGCCCCGGGACCTTGGCGAACGCGGCGAGCATCGCCGCCCGCGCGCAGTCGTGCACCCACTCCGGCCCGATCCGGTGTTCCGCGGCCGCCGCCAGGCCGTCCCTGGCCGCGCGGGAGGTGACCACCAGCCGCAGGTCCGTGCCGCCGCGCCGGAGCAGTGCCCGCAGCGCGCACAGCGCCGCCCTGGCGTCGTCGTCCAGGCCCGCGCCGTCCAGTTCCAGGACCACCGTGCCTGCCCGCTGCCCGGGCCCGGCCAGCCGGGCGAGCACGGCCTCGGTCAGGCCACCGGCCCGGTCGCCGGTGAGCGTGCAGGCCAGGCGCAGCACCGGGACCGGGCTCCGCCGCACGGCGGGTGAGGCCGCCGCCGGGCGGGCGGCACTGACCGCGATGGCGCGCGCCTTCGCCCGCCGCAGCCCCTGGGCAGCGGGCAGGCGCACGAAGTCCGAGATGCTCACGGCGCCTCCAGACGGGCGTCACCAGACGCCCTGGCCCCCGTGGGCGGCCCCCGCCGCTCCGGGACCATCACCACCGTCGCGCACCGCGGCGGAATGCGCATCACCCTCTGAAGGTGACCGCGCCCGGCGCCGGCGCGGCCTATGGTGCACAGGTGACCGAGGAAGGCACGCGGGCGGTCCCGCCGGCCATTGCGCCCCGGTGGCTGCCGCGGCTGGATGCGGGCAGTTTGATATACGGAACGATCGTGTCGGCCGCCGCCCTAGCCGTCGGCGCGGGCCGGGGCGAGACCGTATGGCGAACCGGGCACCGGCGGGCGTGCCGCCGGATCAGGCCGGGTCGTGCCAGGTGTCGCGGTGCGGCAGCAGGCGGTCGGCCTCCTTGGGGCCCCAGGTTCCCCTGGCGTAGGGATGGACCGGCGTCACGTTGCCGACGACCGGGTCCACCACCCGCCAGGCGGCCTCCACCCGGCCCCAGGCTTCTTGCCGGCCAGGGTGATGGTGACCGCGGTCTCCGGCCAGACCCGGAACCGCAGCTCGTTCGACGGCGGCAGCGGCGCCAGGCCGAAGATGTCCCGCGGCGGGCGGCGGAACCGGATGGTCACCTCGGTGGCGGTGACCGGCAGGCACTTGCCCGCCCGGATCAGGACCGGCACGCCCGCCCAGCGCCACGAGTCCACGGTGAGCCGGACCGCGGCGAACGTCTCCACGGTGGAGTGCGGGGCCACGCCCGCCACGTCCAGGTACCCCTCGTACTGGCCGCGCACGGTGTTCTCCGGGGTCAGCGGGGTCAGCGAGGCGACCAGCCGGGCCTTGGCGCCGCGCCACTGGCTGAGGCCCTGGCCGTCCGGCGGGTCGGCCAGCACCGTCGCGAGGACCTGGAGCATGTGGTTCTGCACCACGTCCCTGATGGCGCCGGCGCCGTCGTAGAACCGGCCCCGGTCGGCGACGTCGAACGCCTCGGCCATGGTGATCTGGACGCTCTCCACGTGGTCGCGGTTCAGCAGCGGCTCGATCACCGCGTTGGTGAACCGGGCGAACAGCACGTTCTCCACCGGGTCCAGGCCCAGCCAGTGGTCCACCCGGTAGATGTCCTCCTCGGCGAAGTACTGGTGCATCTGCCGGTTGAGCCGCCGGGCGCTGGCCAGGTCCGAGCCGAACGGCTTCTCCACCATGACCCTGGCCCCCGGCGCAAGGCCGGCCGTGGCGATGCCCTGGGCGATCCGGCCGAACAGCGGCGGCGGCACCTCCAGGTAGAACAGGGCCCGCTTGCCGCCGCCGATCTGGGCGGACACCGCCTGGTAGGTGGCCTCGTCGCCGAGGTCGCCGTCCACGTAGCGGAGCAGCCCGAGCATCTTGACCGCCGCCGGGCTGGCCGGGTCCATGTTGTTCAGCTTCAGCGACGCGGCCGCGTAGTCGCGGAACTGCTCCAGGCCCCAGCCGCTCTTGGCCACGCCGACCACGGGCACGTCGAGCACCCCGCGCTGGACCAGCCCCACCAGGGCCGGGAACGTTTCCAGCTTCGCCAGGTCACCGGTCGCCCCGAAGATAACCAGCGCGTCGACGCCGTCAGCCGCCATGGTCTGTCCTCCTGCCTCGATGTCCCTGCCGATCCTGGCACGGCGGTCCCGGCGGGATGAGACGGCCCCGGAATCCCCCGTACGGCGGAGCCGGCCGCTCCGCCGTGCGGCGGAGCGGACCGGCCCGGCCGGCCCCGCCGCCTGCCATCCGGGGGAGCCGGTGAATCGCTCCGGCGCCCGATGTGCCACGGCCCGCGTAGCGCAACGATTTCTGTATGGACCAGACGTCTGAACCGCAGCAGTCGCCCGAGGTACGGGAGCAGGCGCCGGGCGCCAGCCGGGCGGCCAGTGACACTGAGTGGTTGGCCACAGCCGGGCGCCATGCACCCGGGCCACCAGCCCACGCGCGCCGGACGCCGTGGCGTGGTATCGCGGTCATCGCGGTGGCGGCGTTCGCGGCCGAACTGGCCGTCAGCGCGCGCTACGGCTACGTCCGTGACGAGCTTTACTTCCTCGCGGCCGGGCGGCACCTGGCCTTCGGTTACGTCGACCAGCCGCCGCTGACCCCGTTGCTGGCCCGGCTCGCCGCGGACGCGGGCGGGAACACCCTGGTCGCGCTGCGGGTGCTGCCCGCGCTCGGGCTGGCCGCGCTGGTGACGGTGACCGCCGTCATGAGCCGGATGCTCGGCGCCGGGCGGACCGGGCAGTTGCTCGCCGCGCTCGCCGCCGCGACCTGCGGCGAGTACCTCGGCGCCATGCACGAGCTGACCACCACCACGCCCGACTTCGTCTGCTGGGCGGTCACCCTGCTGCTGGTCATGAAGCTGCTCGACAGCCGGGACCCGCGATGGTGGCTGGCGATCGGCGCGAGCGCCGGGGTGGCCAGCGAGGCCAAGTGGAACATCGCGTTCCTGCTGGCCGCGCTCGCCGCGGGGTTCCTCGGCACTGGCGCCCGCCGCCTGCTGCGCAGCAGGTACCTGCTGGCCGGCTGCGTGATCGCCGCCGCGCTGGCCGCGCCCGACCTGATCTGGCAGGCGGCGCACGGCTGGCCCAGCATCGACGTGTTCCGCGCGCTGCAGGGCCAGGCCGGGCACAACCGGGCCGTCTACTGGATGGCCCAGGTGCTCTACACCGGCCCGGTGCTCGTGCCGGTCTGGGTCACCGGCGCGATCTGGTCGGTGCGCAGCGCCGCGGCCCGGCCGTTCCGCCCGGTCGCCATCGCCTGCGTGATCGCGATCGCGGCGCAGTTCGTGCTCGGCGGCAAGGCGTACTACCCGGGCGCGGCCTACACGTTCCTCCTCGCGGCCGGGTGCGTGCCGCTGGAGCGGTGGCTGGCCGCGCGGCGGCCGCTGGCCGCGCGGATCAGGCCCGCCGCGGTGATGGCCGCCGCGATGCTGGCCGGCGCCGTGATCGCCGCGCCGGTGACGCTGCCGGTGCTGCCGGCCCGGGCGCTGCACACGGTGCCGGTGCAGAAGATCAACTACGACCTG
>WNGH01020251.1_pt1 | contig 10715 bp, 19 predicted proteins | sample 5400631 | NCBI WGS metagenome assembly WNGH01 (sample SAMN13153373, study PRJNA577476) | soil metagenome | isolation source: 115 cm soil or saprolite under Garry oak tree replicate 1 | place: USA:California | collected 2016-06-15 | reverse complement strand
GGCGGCGCAATATGGCTTAGCGACGCAATATTCCGCAGTCGCCCATCCGTCGATTCCCAACTACTTGATGCTGACGACTGGCCTGACCGAGAGTTTTGATGACAGTTTTTCCGGCACCATCCGCGACGACAAGGTGGTTCGGGGACTTGTAAAAACAGGCAAGACTTGGAAGTGCTACGCCGAATCTATTCCTGCGCCCGGTTACGTCGGCGCCGATGCTGGAGTCTACGTTCGCCGCCACAATTCCTTTTCCTATTTATCCGACGTGCAAAACAGCATCGCTTAAACCGCCAACATCGTGCCTTTCACGCAGTTCGCCACTGACCTCGCCAACCACGCGTTGCCACAATACTCATTCATTGCACCCAACGTTGATGACGACGCGCACAACGGCAGCCTCGCCCAGGCCGATACCTGGCTGCAGAGCAATGTCATCGTGCCGCCAGTCCTGGCTTTCAGAGCACGCTGCTGATCATACCTTCGACGAGGGCAATCAAGCCGACCTCGACCAAGGGGGTGGACACCTCGCCACCGTCATCGTCAGCCCCAAAGCCAAAGAAGGATTCCAGTCCACCAACGCCTACCAGCATCAGAGGACATTGCGCCTGATTCTGGCCGGCTGCGGAGTCAATAGTTTTCCCGGCCTCTCGGCACTCGCTCCCGACAGGACCGAGTTTTTCACCGGTCCGTAGATTCTTGCATCAAGCTGGCGATCAATGCGGCTGCTGAGGCTGCGGCGGCAGCGGCAGAACCTTGTAGCGTTCATCCACCCACGCCGGAAACCGTGGAGATCCCTGTGGAGGTTTCCCCATCGTGATCGCCCAATGATCCAGCCATCCCGTCCCTTCTTCCCCAACGAAAGTATCCGGAAGCCCGTAGGCCTGATCGCTCAGCGCATCTTCCAACGTGATGAACCGGTATCCGCGCTTGCGTATTACATCGACGAGCTCGTTGAAGTGCTCGGCCTCCATTTGATTTGCGTGCAAAAGCAAAATCTGTTTGGGCTGATATCCCAGCAGCTGCATGGACAACTGTTCGGAATAGGCGAACTCCGCATCCGTATACGCCAGATACTCTTTCACGAGTTCCTGTTGCGTTGCGGTATCTCCGCGTTTCTTGGACTCTTCGTACACACCGCCAAAATTCCAGTCCCACGCGTCCACCGTCACCGGAGCAATTCTGTATCCCCGCTCCACTAAAAAAGCTTCTGCTTCGCGCCGGGTAAGTAGGTCGCGTCCGGTATCCAAATACGGATGACGGAAGTATCTAAGCTTCTTGTTGCGCTGTGCCAGCAGAAGCTTAAGCACGGATTCGCCCTGCACCACATCGTCTTCCCAAGCCTTCAACCCAACCTGATTCAGCGACAGGTGACTATAAGTATGGTTGCCGAGATCAAAACCCGCATCCAGCCACATCTGGAGAGCCTTGATTCGTTCATCCACCTGGCCCCACTTGTAGACTTTTTTCTCGTTCACGAATCCCACAGCCGGAACCTTTTGCTGCTGCAAAGCCGCCAGCAAGTTCGTCGTCATCTCAGTGATCATCGCGGCAGGCATCTTGTCTGAGTTGCCTGCCGGCAGGTCATCGATGGTGATCGCAACTTGTCTGTCGGGCGGAGGCGACTGAGCTGCTACCGAGGCCGGAAAAACCAGGCCTGCAAAAACGGCCGCCGTTACAACACACGACATCAATACGCATTGCAACCAACGCGATAGTTCCATGAAAGCGGTCCTCCTGCGTGGCAAAAGCCGGAAGTTTGAAGAACAAACCCTTCGACGAGCGACCTTTCCGCGGCTCGGACATTAAAGCATGAAACGATTGAATAGCGGCATGGGGGAAATAATTTCTTCAGTCGCTTCTGCACTGGTTCGCAGGACGGGCTTGCGCCGCGGCCGGCATTGTTAGGTGGACGGGTGGTCTGCGGGGAACGGCGACGGCACGGCTGAAGTCGCGCCCTTCCAAAGCCGTGGATTCCCATCCCCACTGGCGCGTTGGTGGAAACTCCTCGCTTAACCCGCTGGAAAGCGGGTCAAACGCTCAGGAGGACGGAAGTTAGCGGGCGCTCTTTAGCACGCCAACGCCCTGCCCATCCCGGTTTCCGACGAGGCACCAAAAAATTCGGGAGAAACGTTTCAATGAAGCCTTTTACTGATTGACATGGTCTTGATTTCGTTATAAACCTACCAGCGCTTTTGAGCACAAAGGGTATTCGTTCTCCGATGCCGCAGGTCTTCCCCCTCTCGATTCCGCACGCAGATACAGGCGCCCTGTCTTCAATCCTGCACGAGAGTCGTGTGCCGACCTTGTTTTTGTCGCTGTCGCTGGCGTTTTCTTCGTCATTGCTGTCTTTGGTTATTGCTGCAGTTAAGGCCTCTGCTCCCCCGCTTTTGGGTCAGAGGCTCCCATCGTTTCCTTCAAATCCCCCTTAAGGAGGCGGGTATGACACGCAAGGTGATGTTGGTAGTAGTCGCTGTTGCAGCAGTACTGATTTTGGCTGGCTCTGCCGCGAACGCCCAGACGCAGATGCAAGTCTACGGACTATGGCATTGCTATTCCGACGCTTGCAGTTGGGCTTCGGTACCGAACATGACCACATTTGATGAACCTGACCAACGACTCCACCACGGTCAATGGAATCCCGATCGGCATGACGCCCGCGGTGGTGAATTACTTTCAGAGCAAAGGCATCCGGGTGATGATGTCGGTCGGCGGATTCAGCTATACGAAGAATTGGGAAAAGGCGCTCGGAACCAATCCGACACAACTGGGAATTAACGCGGCGAACGCGGCGAAACAATTCAACGTTGGGATGGAGATTGATTACGAAAAGAGCAGCAATCCGAACTTAACGGGATTGCAGCAGTTTGTGAGCGCCTATCGCTCGGTCACGCCGTATGACGCGACGGGGAGCAATTTTGCGGCGCGGCTGACCATTGATTTGGGAAACAACGATCAGTATCTGACCGCGATTGCGAATTATGCTGCGCTCAACTGGCTGACTACTAGCAGTCCGGTGCTGGACTACGCAAATGCTATGGTGGCGTCGCAGAAGACGAGCATTTCTACGCTGGAAACGGGCTGGGCGCAGCACGTTGACGGCACCAGCTCAGTGCCTCCGACGGCTCCGGCCAAACTCACAGGAAGCCTGTGGCTGGTTGCAGGCCAGCCCAATTGCGCGACGTTCAACAGTTCGGATCAGAATGCTGCAGCTAATTTTGTGGAGACGCTTCCTCCGAAGGGCGCTGGAAGCACGTCGGGCATGCTGGGTTATATGTTCTGGGCAGCAGGCTGCCAGGGGAACGGCACGGGCTGTACGTTTCCGCCCACCACTTGCCAGGGTGGCGTAGGAGTGGGGGCGACATCGTTGAATATTCCGATCCCCATGCCGGCTTTGCGGCAGAATTAGCAGCGCGTGCCGCCAGGCTGTCGGCATCATGAACTCGTACTCATAACCGTCAGCAAAAGATATAAGGAGGGAGTGCATGCCACGGACAGTGATGTCCCTGGTTATTTTGGGATCGGCCTTAGTTTTAGTGGGTCGCTCTGCAAACGCGCAGACTCAAATTCAGATTTACGGTTCCTGGCATTGTGGCAGCGGCTTCTGCACATGGGGCTCTGTGCGCGATATGACGGACTTCGACACCAAGAATCACTGGATGATCGATCGCGGTGATGGATCGGGGCTTTCCATCGGTGAATCTGGTGGTGCTTAGCTTTGTGCAGCCGCTCAAACTTCTGAATAAAACCAATGACTGGCAGACCGCGAACGGCGTGCCCATTGGAATGAATTCAGCGATTGTGAGTTATTTCACCAGCCACAACATTCGGATGATGCTCTCGATTGGCGGTCAGACTTACACCACGTATTGGGACCAGGCGCTATCGCAGAACGCTACGCAGTTGGGCTTGGAATGCGGCGGCGCTTACGAAGAGTCTGGGCGTGGGTATTGAGATTGACTACGAGAACGGCTCGAGTCCGAACCTTACCGGGTTGCAGGCCTTTATTAATGCATATCGCTCGCAGCTGCCGTACGACGCCACGGGAGCGAATCCCGCGGCGCGGTTGACGAATCGACCTGGCTGCCGGAGACCGCTATCTGATTGGAATCAGCCAGAAGGCGAGCAGCAGCTGGCTGCTGACCTCAGCACCGGTGTTGGATTATGCCAATGCCATGGTGCCGAATAAGCAGCCCAGCACGTCCGGGGGCGGAGTCCAACTGGCAGGAGCATATTGATGGCAAGCCACAATACAGTCCTCCGATTCCGCCGATTGCACCGGCGAAGTTCACCGGAAGCTTGTACATCGTGACTGGCCGGAACCCTGCTCCGGAGTGCACAAACTTCAGCGCTTCGCTGGAGAACAGCACGGGAAGCTATGCTAGGAGTGCGGCGCCGAATGGCGCTGGGACTACGTCTGGGATGCTGGGCTACATGTTCTGGGCGGCCGAGTGTCAAGGTACGCGGTCGATTTGCACGACTCCACCGAATGGCGCCTCCCTAATGGACATCCTTCGCCGGAATTGGTGAGAGTAGAGACGTAGCAAGCTACGTCTCTACGGGTGCTTTAGTTGAGTCCTTCCGACGCCTGTTACGGAGTGCCGGAGGGAGCTCCCGCGACCTGCCAGGCGAAGACCAGGAATGACGAGGCTGACAAGTCGATGGCCGGCTCCACGGTGGAATAGGACTGCACATTGTCCCGATAAACTGCGCCATTGCCATTGAACTTGGCGAATACGTCGACGCCGTTCGGAGGACGGGTCACCGTTCCGGTGAGCGTGCCCTTGGCGGCGAAGGAATTCGGGCCTTCGACCACAGCGCCGAGAAGAATTGGCGGCTTGCCATTGGTGGATCCGACAATGTTTGCCACTTGGTGCTGCATGCAGTCGGGGAAGGTGGTGACAGGATTGGCGGCGGGAAGTGAAAAGTTAAAGGCGCTGTTCCGGACCGGGGACGGAGACTCGATTCATGGGCTCGGACCTGGCCTCCCCGCGCGGAGAGCCCGACTCTGACGCCCTTTGCTATTCTTCGGGAATGAAGGGCGAGATCTCTATTGAACCGGGATGTGCCGGGCTTTGTACGAACTGCCGCCATGCGCGGCGGGTGCAATCGGATCGCGGGTCGGTGTTTGTCAGGTGTGAGCTGGCGCTCAACGATGCGCGGTTTGAGAAATATCCGAGATTGCCGGTGTTGGTGTGTGCGGGATATGAACGCAGAGATGATCCTTCTGCCTCTGCCGAGCCGGAATGATTTGAGAAAGATGGCGACGAATCACACTGGCTGGAGTTCGAAGGCGGGATACGTACCCTCAATCTTGCCGGTGAACCGCTAAGCTTTCGGTCAGTTTCGCGAAGGCTTCGAGCGGGGATAATTCGGCCGGGACGGGGAAATGGCTGGACATCGCAGCGGAAAGTGTCGACATAGGCTTTGAGGATTTCTGGTTTCTCGGCCGGCGCTAAAAGACGCAAGCCGTATTTCTGGCGAGTGTTTCCCTTCTTTAGCGTGACTTCTCCGGCGGCTTCGGACGTTGCGAACCCATTGTGTCCGGCCGCGATGGGCGACCAGGAAGCGCTTGCAGGCTACGAGCTGAAGGCTAGGAGCTAACAGCGAATAGCTGATTTTTATTGACATTCGCCTTCCATTCGCCAACAATGGCGGGCATGGCGATCACACGCAGGCAGCGGCAAATTTACGACTTCATTTCGCGCTTTGTGGCCGAGAATGGCTACTCCCCGTCGTTTGACGAGATTGGCAAGGGGATGAAGCTGAGCTCGCTGGCCACCGTGCACAAGCACATCACGAACCTCGAGAAAAAGGGGCTGCTTACGCGGGACTACAACCGCAGCCGGTCGATTGACCTGCTACCGCCCAAGGGGCGCCTGAAGCAGGCCATGAGCGTCAACACCGCCGTGGTGCTGCCGCTACTCGGACGCATCGCCGCCGGCCAGCCTATCGAGGCCATGCAGACGTCGGAGACGATTTCGTTGGCTGACTTCGTCCGGTCGAAAGAAGTTTTTGTGTTGGAGGTGCGTGGCGATTCCATGCAGGATGAGCACATTCTGGACGGCGACTATGTGTTGGTGGAGAAATCGAAGACGGCGCACAACGGCGACATCGTAGTCGCGCTGGTGGATTTGAGTGATGCCACGCTGAAGCGGTTTTACCGCGAAGGTGACAACATCCGCTTGCAGCCTTCGAACGTGAATATGAAGCCGATCATCGTGCCCGCGGCGTCGGTGGACATTCAGGGGCGGGTGATTGGAGTGTTGAGGAAGTATTAGAAAGTGCTTCTAGAGGCTCAAACCTGACCGGGAGCGGACAAGTTTGCGATGCTGCTTGCTTCGGCTGCGAGTTGGCAGGAGAACCTGGGCAGGGGGGAGAGATAAAGTGCACGCGAACCCCGAAGAGTCTGCGTGGGTTATGAGATTCAAAGCTAGAGGGCAGCGGCTGCCTTGATCCTTTATACCGTCGCTTTGTCGGCCGACGCTGCATCGAGCCGCGTTCCACCAACGTGCTTATCGAGAGCCTGGGCGATAGCCTCTTTGGGCCGGTAGCCGACAAGTTGCTCGACCACTTGACCACCTTTGAAGACCAACAGAGTTGGGATGCCGGTGACTTTGTAGCGCATCGGCGTAGCACTGTTGGAGTCGACATCCATTTTGCCGACTTTGAGTTTGCCCTGATAGTCCTTGGCCAGCTCGTCGACGATGGGGGCTAGAGCGCGGCAAGGGCCGCACCACGTTGCCCAGAAATCCACCAGCACGGGCGTATCTGATTTCAAAACATCCTGGTCGAAGTTCGCATCAGTCACTTCGACAATTCCGCTGCCTGCCATTTTGTTCCTCTCCTCGTTGTAACCTCGCGCTGTCGGCCGACGCTCACACCGAACTTGCGTTGCCGGGTCTGGCGTGTATAAATGCATACCCCATTAGGGGGACAAACTATTATCGCACTGCTTTGATGCCTGGGGGGCGGAGAAGGTCGCAAAAGTGGGGACGTGGCTGGGGGAGAGATTTCGCCATCTGGCTCGCATAGCAATTATAAGGCAGGCCTCTTCAGAGTTTGGAGTGCCGCTTCATTTGGGAAAGGAATTGTTCGATTTCATACGAAACCGTGAAGCCAAAAAGCAAGCCGTTGCTGTTGCCGTTCAGCCCGAAGTTTGGGGAGAAGCGCAGCTCCGGGCCCCGGGGAAGGGCGCAGGTGACGACCGGTCCGGCGTAATGGGATGTGTCGTTGAGGCCAAAGCTGTGGCGATCACCGAGACCGTCGTACGTTTCAGCGCCCCCCCAGCGAAGCTCTGGCGGCAGGAGGTGCAGGGCTTCGCCGGGGAGGCGGAGGCCAAGATGCGGCTTCCGCCTACGGCGTAGCCGAACTCCCAGGGCGCGTTGGCAAGGTTTTTTTCAGCGAAAAGCTCAAGCAGCAAGTCGAGAGCGACTGCCGCTTCGGATCGTTGTATCGCGACTGGAGATTGGCGGATATTGCAATACCTGCCAGAAGCAATAAGAGAATTCTGTGGCAAGTTTCATAAACGATGGGGGTACTGGTTTTGGTATTTGCAGGCCATTGTGCTTCCGGGCGGAAAAGACACGCGAATGTGAACAAGACGAGGCCATGAAAATGACACAGTTGCCAAGGCGGATCGATTGATTCCTGGCATGGATAAGCAAGAGGCGCTGCATCCAGCATCAGCGCGGACTACTTGTGAAGACTGATTCTGTGGTCCGAGTTTCCCCTCGCACCGCCTTTCTGCCGATCATGCGATCCACCGAGGCCACGCCTGATCCTGAGAATGCGAGGCACAGCGTAGCTGCCAGCAGGGTCAATGGAAATTCGAAACCCGCGGGACTAAAAAATCCGTTCTTCAAATGCACGAGAACGACGGCGACCGCCATGTCGAATGCGAGCAACAACGCAACCACGCGGGTAAAAAGTCCCAGGACCAGTGCCATGCCACCGAAAAATTCAAGCAGAGTCAGTGCGATGGCCGCGGCTTGTGGCGCTGGAATCCGGAGTGAGGCCAAGAATCCGGCCACATTGTGAAATCCCATGAAGAACTTTTGACCACCGTGCATCAGAAACACGACACCAACAACGACACGAAGCACGGTGATTCCCCAGGAGCGCATGTCCGAGCCGTTGGTCATAAAGTCTCCTTAAGGCGGACAGATCTGAATTCTTAATTCGCGATTGGGCAGGCGGAATTGTAGCATTCGCCGCCCCGGCTCAGACCTTCCATTTCGCGGGGGTAGTGCAATCTAGTTTTGGCTCCGGCGATGCGCAAGATCCGCCTTCGACTCCGCTCCGGGCAGGCTTTCGCTCGGCGTGAAAACACTCAGGATGACTGCGCTGGAGTGGAGACGGTCAGGTTTCAAGAACGCAATAAGAAAGCGCCCTGGACTTTTCAGTCAAGGACGCCTCGGCAGCCCTCCCCCAGAACTGCCAAACCACGAGTTGGATAGTAGAGGCAGCCCCCTATGGTGTAAACGTCACCTTGGTAACGCGGAAGTTTTTCGCAGTAACTGCAATTGCGAGTGTCTGAAGTAACTTCGGAGCGCGAGGAGCACCGCGTTTGCCGTCGGGCTAGTTCGGTGCTAACAAAAGAGAAAAGTGATCGAAGCGGTATTGGCGACGGCCTTCGGTTACTCGCGGCTTGATCGCGACGGAATTGACTTTTTCCACAGCGTCGTGCACACCGAGAAGGTGCACGGGGTCGGCCACATACGGCTGACCGGCGCGGGGTTCACACGAGAACACCGGGACGACATCATTGCTTCTGCCAGGATTGTCCGGCGTCGGCGGTGGTCCAAGTTTCCGGGTGTGACGTCGTGAGCTTGCCGTTCTGCTGATCGGTGAATTCTACGGTGATTATGTCTCCGGTTAGAGTTACACCGGCCGCGGCAGGGACGACGCGGGTCCAGCTCTCGCCGCCGTCGCTGGAGTGATAGAGAATCCCGCTCACGCCTCCGGCCCAGACTTCCGCACCGGCGGCCGAAACGGCGCGGAAGACTATTCTGCCCGTGAATTTTCCTTCGGGATGGTTGCTTCCAGCCTTTCTGGCCCTCGCGGTCTCAGTCTGTGGTGGCGCATTGCGCATCAGGACATAGTTGGTACCAGGTGACGACTGTACGCTGACGTTCACATCCGTCCACGTCTTTCCTCCGTCGAAAGAACGTTGCAAGGCGCCGCTGGAGGTGATGGTCCAGCGCGATGCGGGCACGCCATAAACCTCCACGACTTCCGATGGAGAGGGCACTGGCGCGCTCGCTTCAGTCGGGACAGCCGCAGCGGGCGCAGCGGAAAGGTCTCCATTCGACACCGGTGGTTTAGCTTTCGCGAGTTGAGCCTTGTCGAAGAGTTCTGACTGTGCCTGATCATTCACACTCGCCTGTTCGCCTCGGATGGCTGGGGCTGCGGCGGTGACCCGTACGGTCTCAGAAGAGGCGGCCGGCGGGGATGATCGAGCAGATAGCGGTTTTTCAGGCGCTTCCGGCGCGGCCGCGAAGTTCTTCAGAGGCTGCGCAAAGTCGCCACCGACAGTGCCCGGATAAAGTCGGCTAGCGTTCGCATTGTCTCCACGGTTGGGGCGCGGTGGAACCCGGGATGCTGCGTTGGGGGCAAACGCCGCCTGGTCAATGTCTGTTTTCGAAGGGGCGCGTCTTTCTTTCTCCGCTTTGGGGCTGGGCAGACGATCCTTTTTCCGGGCGTTTTCCACATGATCGTTTTCCAAATGATCGGTCGGGGCGGGAGTCGTAGCCGCCACCTCCTGGCGTTGCAGGGTGTTGTCGGCCACCTGTGTCGAGTGGCGCTGCCGCAATTGCACAACTCCGACAGAAGCGGCGAGGGCGATGCCTGCGGCAACGACTCCCCAGCGCAGGAACCAACCCGTGCGCGAGACGGTGGCTGGGCGAACACCAGCCGTCGTTGTGTCTTCGATGACGGGAAGTGCTAAGGCCAGGATCTCGCGGCAGTCTCGGCAACGAGCCAAGTGGTCGGTCACATGTGCGCGCTCGGGATCCTGGAGTGATTTTTCGGCGAAGGCGGTGAGAAGGTCAGCGTCTGGGTGGAGACCTGACACAGATGTGGGGCCTCGCAGCCGCTGGCGCACGATTTTGGGAAGCGGTGGCATTTTAGCTTTTGGCTCCTAGCTCTTAGCTCTTAAGCTTGGGGCTCTGAAAATATCAATCGGCCTATGTTTCTGTTTGCGGCTAGACTCTTCCGCCCCTTCGGGGCTGGTTACGCTTTCATGTCTGCTACCCACGGCTTGCGCAGTGGGCTGCAATCTTACGCCGCTTTGCAGCTTTTCTTGCTCGTTTGTCTCTCGGCGGCTCATTCCTCGCTGCACTTCAAGTCTCTTGCAATGGCGCACCCGCGGCGGCCCCTGCGATCAGGAGTTCGAACCTACGCCCGGTCCCGGACGGGCTCTGGCTTCTACCGCTTTGACTTCCACCGTCTTCTCTGAGAACGCTCGATCTGGCGATTCTTGCGCCAGGGTGCGGCGGATGTCCAGCTGCAGGTCTCGGACGTCGACCTCCAAGGCTTCCTCGGCTTGGCGACGGCTTAGGCCGCGGCGGGTCAGGCCGGCCAGGATCTGTTTGCGCAACGATTTAGCCAGCTTGTCGAGCTTGCGGCTGATGGTCGATTCGTGGACGCCCAGCATTCGGGCAATATCGGCCAAGGTACGTCCATCTAGAAAATACGCTGCCAAGACCAGTCGATAT
>WNGH01007061.1_pt1 | contig 10715 bp, 8 predicted proteins | sample 5400631 | NCBI WGS metagenome assembly WNGH01 (sample SAMN13153373, study PRJNA577476) | soil metagenome | isolation source: 115 cm soil or saprolite under Garry oak tree replicate 1 | place: USA:California | collected 2016-06-15 | reverse complement strand
CGCGGCCCTTGTTGATGCGGGACAGCTGCTCGATGAACTGCGTGAGCATCCGGCTCTGCTCGAGCATGAACGTGTTGATGGTGATGCCCTCGCGCGTGCAGCGCTGGACTTCCTTCAGCGTTTCCTCGAACGTGCGCCGCGTCGGCGGGTAGGAGAAGTCCGCCTCCAGGCCTTCCATGTGGGCGGTCGGCTCGCCGTCGGTGATCATGATCACCTGCTTGTTGCCGCCCTTCTGCCGTCCCAGGAGTTGCCGCGAGAGCTGGAAGCCGTGGTGCATGTTGGTGCCGATGTTCCATTCCGTCCACGCGAGCTTCGGGAGCTCCTCGGCCTTGAACTGGCGCGCGTAGAGCGAGAACCCGAGGATGTACAGGCTGTCGCGCGGGAACTGGCCGCGAATGAGCGCGGTCAGCGCCAGCGCCACCTTCTTGGCCGGCAGGAAGTAGCCGTTGTTGATCATCGAGCGGCTCATGTCGAGCATGACGACCGTCGACGCCTGGGTCGACAGCTCGGTGCGGAACACCTCGAAGTCGTCCGGGGAGAGCCGCACGGGAGTGCCGGCGCCGTTACGCTCGACCGCGTTCATCACCGTTTTCTTGAGATCGAGCAGGAACGGATCGCCGAACTCGTACCGCTTGGCCTCGTCGGTCGGATCGCCGCCGGCGCCCCGGCGCTCCACCGCGTGCCGGCCGAAGCGATCGCGCTTGAGGTGGGCAAAGATGTCGCGCAGCGCCTTGTCGCCGAGCTTGCGGATGGCGCGCGCGGTCAGCTCGAGCCGGTCGCCCTTGCGCTCGAGATAGCCGGCCTCCTCCAGCTTCCTGGCCAGCTCCTTCAGCCGCTCGAGGTCCTGCGCCGACTCTTCGCCCAGGAGCTTCTCGACGTCGATGGGATCGATCTTCTCCAGATCGTCGGGCGTCTGGACGCGGCGCAGCTGGCGCTCGAGCTCCTCCATCTGCTGGAGCTCGTCCATCAGCTTCATCGCCTCGCGCATCGTCAGATCGTCGTCGCCGCGGAAGTCGTAGCGGCGGCGGAATTCCTCGGTGAGGCCGAGCTGGTCGAGGTGCATGGCGAGCTGGGCCATCTCGGCCTCGAGCCGCTCGTCCTTCATGAACAGGCTCGACATCATCTCCTGCAGCTGGCGGCGCTGCCCGGGCGACATGCTGTCGAGGAGCGACTGGAGCTGCCCGGCCTGGCGGCCGAGCTGCTCGAGCAGCTCGTCGAGGCTCTCGACCCCGGGGAAATTCTGGCCCCACTTCTGCTTGAACGCGTCGAAGTCGGGCTCGTCGCCCTCGGCGCGCTGCCGCAGCATCTGGTTGAGGTCGCGCATCATCTCGCGCATGCGCCGGAGGTCGTCGGGGCTCATGTTCTGGAGCGACTGCTTCATGCCCTGCATGAACGGCTGCATCATCTGCTGCTGGAGCGACTTCATCAGCTCCTGGAAGAGGCGCTCCGCCTCGGGATCGGTGAAGTTGTAGTCCTGGAGCTGCTTGATGCGCCCCGCCGGGTCGGCCGGCAGCTGATCGAGCGGCTCGAGCTTCTTCGCCCGATCGCCCGGATCTTGCACCTGGCGCTCGATGCCGGCCCGCTCGGTCCGGAGGACCTCGTCCAGCTTCTTCTTGATGTCCTCCAGCGCCGAGCCCAGATCGTAGCGCTCGAGCTGCTGCTGGCGCCGCTTCCGGAGCCGCTCGAGCATGTCCTGGATGCCCGGCACCGGCGCCTGCGGATTCTGGATGCCCCGCTGGAACATGCGCCGGAGCGCGTTCCAGAGGTCGCCGTCCGACATGAGGTCGTCGGACATGGCCGCCAGGAGATCGTCGGCGTCGAGGTCGGCGAGCTTTTGCGTCCCGTCCCAGCGCGAATAGCGGAAGAGCATGGTGACGTGATTATAGGCTTGGCGCTTGTCGTATGCTAACCGTCATGACAATCCCTGGCCCGACCGCCCGCTTCGAGGAGCACCTGTCGAGCCGCGCCCGCATCGGCTGGGGCGGCCCGGTCACCACGTCCCGCACCGTCGCGAAGCCCCTCTACGAGTTCGGGGGCGGCTTTCCGGATCCGGCGTCGTTCCCCTACGACGGCATGGTCGAGGCCACCGCCAAGATGATGAAGGCCGAGGGCGCCGATGCCCTCACCTACGGCGACCCCCAGGGCTATCGCGGGCTGCGCGAGCTCATCTGCCACAAGTACAAGCTCTACGAAAACCTCTCGGTGACGCCGGAGAACATCTTCGTCGCCAACGGCTCGGGCGCGGCGCTGGCGCTCGCCTTCAGCGCCTTCGTGGACCCGGGCGAGCCGATGATCATCGAGGCGCCGACCTTCTCGGGCTCCCTCAACAACATCCGGCGCCACGGCCCGGAGATCTTCGGCGTGCCGGTCGACGCCGACGGCATGGTGATCAGCGCCGTGCGCGAGAGCCTCGAGACGATCAAGCGCCAGGGCCGCCGGTGCAAGCTCATCTACACGATCGTCAACTTCCAGAACCCGGCCGGCCCCGATCTGTCGATCGGCCGGCGCCACGAGCTGATCGAGCTCGCCGAGGAGTACGACACGTTCATCCTGGAAGACGACGCCTACAACGAGCTCCGCTTCGAGGGCGACTCGAAGCCGCCGGTCTACGCGCTCGATCGCACGGGCCGCGTCATTCGCGCCGGGACGCTCTCCAAGATCCTGGGCGCCGGCGTCCGCCTCGGCTGGCTCTGCGCGCCGCCCGCGATGCTGCCGGCGTTCCAGGCGTTCAACTACGGGGGCGGCGTGAACCCGTTCATGTCTCGCGTGGCGACCTACTTCCTACGCGAGCACATGGAAGCGCACGTGAAGGTGCTGGTCGGTGTCTACCGGGCCAAGCGCGACGCGATGCTCCGCGGGCTGTGGGAAGTGCTGAAGGACACCGACGTCGAGATCAGCCGGCCGCAGGGCGGGTTCTTCATCTGGATCAAGCTGCCGTCCGACACCGACGTGGCCCGGCTCGAGGCGCTGGCCCTCGAGGCGCGCGTGCAGTACACGCCCGGCCGCGCGTTCTTCGCCGGCAAGGGCGGCGAGCGCCACATTCGCCTGGCCTTCAGCTACGAGCAGCCGGACAAGTGCTACGAGGGAAGCCGCCTCCTGGCCCGGGCGATCCTCGACGCGCGGCGCGTCTAGCGCCGGGTCGATCGATGCCTACCGGTCACGCCGCGGCGACCTTCGCCGCGAGGGCCGCCAGCTTATCGATCGCGGCCGCAAACTTCTTGATGGTGGCCGCGACCCTGTCCAGATTCGCCTTGGCCTTCTGGGCCTCGGCGTTCGCCGCGTTCAGCGCGTTCGAGGCCGCCCTGTATTCGGCCAGCGACTCGTCGACGACCTGGTCGATGAACACCTGCAGCTGACCCGCGATCTGGGCCTGCTGTCGGGTCAGTCGCGTGCGCTGGCTCTTACTCTCCGTCTTGAGGATGAGGGCCGTGATGTTGGTCAGAGACGCGCTCAGCTCCTCCCCGAGCGTGTTGGCCATGGCGCACGCCTTTCATTTCGTCGTGATGATCTTCACCGCCGCCCGGAGCGATCGCGCCCGTTCGGCAAAGGCCTGAATGTCTTGCGCCGACCACGTCGAGTCCTCGACCGCCTGCGCCAGCGCCCCGTTGGCCTTCTTCATGGCGGTGGCGGCATCGGTCACGCGCTTGAGGACTTCCGTCCGGCGCATTCGATTGCCGTGCACGAGCTCGATCGCGTCCGACGCGCGCTTTCGCTCGTCGTACGAGCGGCCGTCGTACAGGACGTTGGTCGCTTCCGCGATGAGAGGATCCTCGATCACCTGCAGCTGCAGGGCGACCCAGCCGGTTCCCGGAGCAAAGTCGCGGGCGAGGAGGTCGCAGAGCCGGTCGATCGCTGGCCGCGACTCCCTCACGATGGTCGTCACGGCCTCCTTGCGCTTCACCTCGATCCAGAGCCCGCCGACCTCCTGGACGACGGTGCCGATCGCCTCCAGCTGCTTGTCGCTGAGCTTCTCCCTGGCCTCCGGCACCCGGCCCAGGCTCGCGACGAGCTCACGGCTGGCCGCCTGCAGCTCCGCCGACTGCGAGTCGTTGACGAGCGCCGCCAGGCTCTTGCCGTAGGCCGCCAGCGCCTGCGCCGCGCCCGTCACCGTCTCGACGCGGCTCACCTCGAAGCCGCGGTCGAGCGAGGCCTGGTCCCCGAGGTTGGGATCCCTGCTCCTCCCGGCCAGCAGCAACCGCTGCTTCGTCATCTCGACCGTCCCGTCCCGCATCGCCCTCAGCTGGGACGCCGTCACGTCGCCGAGGGTGGCCGCCGAGTCGCTGAACTGGCTTACCGCCGCCTTCTGTTTCGCGGAAAGGGCGCACCCGGTCAGGAGCAGAAGCGCCACGGCCAGGGAGACGGCGATGCGCGGGCGCACGGTGTTCGGAGAGGTTTTCGTCGTGACCATCGGTTCTCGGATCAGCCCGTGGCCGTCGACCGGTGCGGCCGCCTCAGCTCCGGTAGCGGTAGCGGCCGGCCTTGCTGTCCTTGTTGAGCTTGCGGCTCAGGTGCAGCCCCTCGAGGACGAACTCGAGCGCCGCCGCCGTGGCGGCCGGATCGCTGGCGCCGAGCTTCTTCACGGCGGCGTGCAGCGGACGCACTTCGGCGATCTGGCGGATATATTCTCTGGACGGCATCGAATCGGCGACGTCGATGCCGAAGCCACCCTGGAAGGCGGCCACGACCGGATCCAGCTCGCCGCTCGTGAAGCTGCGATTGAAGACGTTCAGCACCGCCTTCTGCACGAGCTTGCCGAGGATCTTGTCCTCGCCGCTGTCGCCGAGCGTCTCGAGCTCGATCTTGCCGCTGGTCGAGGAGACGATGGCCCCGAGGTCGCTCACGCGGGGGGCGACCTCGCGCTCCTCCAGCCGGATGGCGCGCTTGAGCGCGTTGGAGAGCAGGTTCTCCCAGTTGCAGATGCTGACCCGCACCGACACGCCCGAGCGCTGGCTGATCTCCGGCGCCTTGCGCGCCAGGTGCGTCACCTCGGCGACGATCTGCTGCATGTACGGCGCCGCGACGTACTGGAACCCGGCGGCCGGGAACTTCGTGAGCTCGGCCTCCATGATGGCGATCTCGTCCTCGAGCCGCCGCGGATAGTGCGTGCGGATCTGGGAGCCGAAGCGGTCCTTGAGGGGCGTGATGATGCGCCCGCGGTTCGTGTAGTCCTCGGGGTTGGCGCTCGCGACGACGTAGACGTCGATCGGTAGGCGCACCTTGTAGCCGCGGATCTGGACGTCGCGCTCCTCCATGATGTTGAGCAGGCCCACCTGGATGCGCTCGGCCAGATCCGGCAGCTCGTTGAGCGCGAAGATGCCCCGGTTGGTGCGCGGCACCAGCCCATAATGGATGGTCAGTTCGTCACCGAGGTACCGCCCCTCGGCGACCTTGATCGGATCGACCTCGCCGATGAGATCGGCGATGGTGATGTCGGGCGTGGCGAGCTTCTCGCCGTAGCGGCGGTCTCGCGGGATCCACGCGATCTCGGCCTTGTCACCGAGCTCGGCCACGCGCTCGCGGCAGGCCCGACAGATCGGCGCGAACGGATCGTCGTTGATCTCGCAGCCGGCCAGCGCCGGCATCTCGGGGTCGAGCAGCCCGGTCAAAAGTCGCGCCATGCGGGTCTTGGCCTGGCCGCGCTCGCCCAGGAAGACGATGTCCTGGCCGGAGAGAATCGCGTTCTCGATCTGCGGCAGAACGCTTTCCTCGTACCCGACGATGCCGGGGAAGAGCGCTTCGCCCGCCCGGAGCCGCGCGATCAGGTTGTCCCGCAGCTCCTGCTTCACCGACTTCGCCTGATACCCGCTCTGACGTAGCTCACCGATCGTGCGCGCGTTGTTCATAGTCGGCACTATGTCGCCTGCCGCGGTCGCTGTCAATTCCGCGGCGCGCGCGGTAGTGCGAGCCGCAGGACGTCGCGGGGCTGGAGCCCCGCCGTCCGAGGCGAGCCTAAGAAAGATCAGATGCCGATGGCCGGGCCCACGCCGATCAGCGTCCGCGCCAGCTCGATCTCCCCGGCGTGGCTCATGCCGTGCGAGACGCAGGTCTGGCCCAGCGCGCGAATACCGGGCATGTCGCCGAGCGGTTTCACCGTGACCATCGCTTCCAGGTCGCCGGGGCTGGTCTTCACGAGAAAGTCCTCGGTGCTGGCCCAGACCTTCTGAATGTAGTCCTTGAACAGCGCGACGTCCTTGATCCGGAGCGCCTGCGCCTGCTCCGTCGTCATACCGGTGCCCTGCGCGACCGGCGGTAGCCCGAGCTTCTCGGCGTACCCGCCCTCCGCCCACACGGTCGGCCGGCGCTTCTGGAGCACGAAGCGCACGACGTTGTCCTCAGTCCGCACGTAGTGGAAGTAGACCCACGCGAGCGTGTTCGCTTTGGGATGATTGGCCGGCACCATGTGCAGCTGCTCGGGCGTCAGGTCGGCGATCGCCGTGTCCAGCATTCCGTGCAGGCGCTTCAGCTCGGCGTGAATGAACTCGATCGCGGTCATCATGACAGCTCTCCCTCCCGGAGAAAGGGCCCGGCGCTCTCGATTCCCTCGGCGGCCCGCATGACGTTAGCCGCAGGCCGGGCTCACGTCAAGCGAGCTGGAGATAGTCCTGAGGAACGAGCAAGACCCTGAGACCACACGCCTGGAGCTCCGGGGACAGGGCTGGCGAGGCGTTCTCTTGCGGCTCGCGGATAGCGGACTTGAGCGCGCGGCGGCAGTTTCAGTCTGCCGCCGCGCGGGGGTCGACTCGATCAGGGAGCCTGTCCGGGCGTCGTCGGGACAGTCCCGACTCTACCCATGCCCGGCATCACGCCACTCGGCGGATTGGCCTTCCCCGGTGTAGGGGTGGAGAGTTGTTCGGTTGCCTTCGAGGAACGATGCTGACTGCCGGGCGCGGAGAGCGCCGTGCCACGGCCAGCACCTATAGCATGGCTGCTGGTCGGACTCCCGCCCTTCCCTCCAGCGCCTTCGCCGGCGCCGTGGCCGGAGCCTTGGCCGCCGCCACCGCCGCCACCCTTGGCCAACGCGGGAGCGACCGCGAGAGCACTCACTGCGATGCCGACTACGAACGCGCGGAACAGTGCCATGTCGTGCCGCCTCCTTCTGGTGACACCAGGATTCGACGTAATGCCATTTCCTGGTTCGCCGACGCTAGTAGCGCAGGCGTCGGCTCGATACGGAGCATCGCCCGTGCCAGCTCGTGGTGAGCCACGCAACTGTGGACGCCACTGGAGATTGCCGTATCGCCGGTGTTCCCGGAATCGACCGGCCCCGTCCACTAGGAAGGAATTTTGGGACGTTCGTGTAAAAGCGCCTCACCGGTCGACTGCAAGCGCGCTACTCTCACGCCCGGAACCCCATGAGCGACTGGTTTCCCAAGCAGACCCTGGGCTCCCTGCCCGAGCGTGCGGCCCGGCGCTGGGGAGCGCGCGAAGCCATCGTCTTCCAGGGCCGACGCTGGTCCTTCGCCGAGCTCTCGGCGGGCGTCGACCGCCTGGCCCGCGGACTCATCAGCCTGGGCGTGGCGCCGGGCGAGAAGATCGCGCTCTGGATGGTAAACCGGCCCGAGTTCCTCGAGGCGATGTTCGCGGTGATCAAGATCGGGGCCGTGCTGGTCCCGATCAACACCCGGTTCCGGACCGACGACGTCGCCTACGTGCTCGGCCAGTCGGAAGCGTCGACGCTCATCATCGCCGAGCGCTCGGGGCCCATCGACTATCTCGGCATGGTGCGGGAGCTGGTCCCGTCCCTCGCGGGCGGCGCGGCCGGCGAGTCGCGATTCCCGAGTCTGCGTCGCGTCATCTCGGTCGGCGACGCGCCGGGCGCTCCGACGTTTTCCTGGCGCGGGGTGCAGGCGGCCGGCGACGCGATCGATGCGGCCGCGCTGGGGGCGCGGGCCGAGGCGGTCGATCCCGACGACGTGGCGTTGTTCCTGTACACGTCGGGGACGACCGGGTTCCCGAAGGGCGCGATGCACGACCACGCGATCATCCGCAACGCGACCGATCGGGCCTTTCGCATGGCGATCACGCCCGCCGACGTGATCATGATGTACCTGCCGCTCTTCCACGCGTTCGGCTTCACCGAGGGTCCCCTGATGTCGATGGTGACGGGGGCGCGGCAGGTGCTCACCGAGACCTTCGACCCGGCCGAGAGCCTGGCGCTCGTCGAGCAGGAGCGCGCCACGATCCTCCACGGCTTCGACATCCACTTCAAGGAACTGATGGAGGCGCACGAGCGTTTTCCCCGCAACGTGTCGAGCGTGCGCACCGGCATCCTCGCTTCCGGCATGTCGAGCTCGGTACCGATCGCCAGGAAGGCGCGCCGGGTGCTCGGCCGCTTCCTGTCCGGCTACGGTATGAGCGAGTTCGGCGTCGGCGCCGCGCTCAGCGCGCTCGACTCGACCGAGGAGCAGTGCACCGAGGCGTCCGGCTACCCGGCGCCGGGCTACGAGATCCGGATCGTCGAGCCGCAGAGCGGCCGCGAGGAGCCGCCGGACGTGCCCGGCGAGATCCTGGTGCGCAGCTACATGACCATGCGGGGCTACTACGGCAAGCCCGCCGAGACAGCCCAGGCGCTCGATCGCGATGGCTGGGTGCACACCGGCGACATGGGCGTCATCCGGGCCGACGGCCACCTCCGCTTCATGGGCCGGTACAAGGACATGCTCAAGATCGGCGGCGAGAACGTCGACCCGATGGAGGTGGAGGCGTTCCTGATGAGCCACGAGGGGATCAACCTGGCGGCGGTGGTGAGCTTTCCCGACCCCCGGCTCGCCGAGGTCGCCGTCGCCTTCGTCCGGCGCGAGCCTGGATGCGCGCTCACCGGCGCCGATGTGCTGGCCCACTGCCGCGGGCGAATCGCCAGCTTCAAGATTCCGCGCCACGTCGTTTTCGTCGACGACTTTCCGATGACCAGCTCGGGCAAGATCCAGAAGGTGAAGCTCCGGGAGGAGGCGCTGAGGCGGATCGCGCCCGCGTAGGGTATGATCCGCGACATTCGAAATGTGGAGGAGATGACCATGCGAAGCATCACGAGGTGGTTATGGCTCGTCGGCGGCGCGCTCGTCGTGCTGTCCCTGGCCGACGTCGCGCACGCGCAGAAGAAGACGCTCGTCGTCGCGCTCTTCCAGGATCCCGACCTGCTCGACCCCACGCTGGCCCGAACCTACGTCGGGCGGATCGTCTTCTCCCAGATCTGCGAGAAGCTCTACGAGATCGACGAGAGTCTTCGGATCCACCCGCAGCTGGCTCTCGACATGCCGGCGATCACCGACGGCGGCCGGGTCGTCACTATCAAGCTGCGCCCCGGCGTCAAGTTCAACGACGGCACCCCGATGGACGCCGAGTCCGTCAAGTTCTCGCTCGACCGGCACCGCACGCTGAAGGGCTCGAACCGCGCGAGCGAGCTGGCGCCGGTCGAGGCCGTCGAGGTGGTCGACCCGCGGACAGTGCGCCTGCGTCTGAAGGCGCCCTTCTCACCCCTGCTGGCCCAGCTGACCGACCGGGCCGGCATGCCGGTGTCGCCGACGGCCGTGAACAAGCTCGGCGACAAGTTCGGCACCGCCCCCGTCTGTGTCGGACCCTGGCAATTCGCGGAGCGGGTGGCGCAGGACCGGATCGTCGTGGAGAAGTCCGCCCATTACTTCGACCCCGGACAGGCGAAGTTCGACAAGATCGTCTTCCGTATCATTCCCGACGACAACGTCCGCCTGGCGAATCTCCGCTCGGGTGACATCGACGTCATGCACATGGTCTCGCCGACCGACGCCACCGGCATCAAGCGCGAGGGCCGCTTCGAGCTATCGAACGTGACCGGGCTCGGCTACGACGGTATCACCATCAATCTCCGCAACAAGACCGGCAAGCTGAACCCGCCCGGCGACCTCGGCACGCCGCTCGCCAACGATCCTCGGGTGCGCGAGGCCCTCGAGCTCAGCATCGACCGCGAAGCGCTCAACCAGGTGGCGTGGGATGGCCTCTACACACCGGGGTGCACGCCGATCCCGCCCATCAGCGTCTTCTTCGACAAGAGCCGAAAGTGCCCGGGCCGCGACGTGGCCCGCGCCAAGAAGCTTCTGGCCGACGCCGGACTCGCGGGCGGCTACGGCTTCGAGTTGACGGTCGTCAACAACCCGCGATCCCGCCGGGTGGGCGAGGTCATCCAGCAGATGGCCCGCGAGGCGGGCTTCAACATCACGCTGCGGTCTCAGGAGTTCGCCTCGGCGCTGACCGACGCCGAAGACGGCAAGCTCCAGGCATTTCAGATCGGCTGGAGCGGCCGGGTGGATCCCGACGGCAACATCCATCAGGTCCAGACATGCAAGGGAAGCCTCAACGCCACCCTCGCCTGCGACGAGAAGATCGACGCGCTCCTGAACCGGGCGCGCGAGGTCAGCGACGAGGGCCAGCGGCGCGGCCTGTACCGGGAGGCCATCGACCTCTTCACCGCCCGGCGCAACATCATCTACCTCTATCACCAGAACTACATCGTGGCGTTCCCCAAGAACCTCAAGGGCTACAAGAGTGTCCCCGACGGCCTGATCCGGATCAAGGGCACCTCCTGGAACTGACCGGCTAGCGCGCGGTCGTGTTCGATTTTCTGGTTCAGCGGGCCGCGATCTCGGTCGTGACCCTGTTCGTGATCAGCATGATCGTCTTCACGGGCGTGCGCATGATTCCCGGCGATCCCGCTCGTGTCATGGCGGGCAATGAGGCGGACG
>WNGH01007060.1_pt1 | contig 10715 bp, 9 predicted proteins | sample 5400631 | NCBI WGS metagenome assembly WNGH01 (sample SAMN13153373, study PRJNA577476) | soil metagenome | isolation source: 115 cm soil or saprolite under Garry oak tree replicate 1 | place: USA:California | collected 2016-06-15 | reverse complement strand
ACAACGAGAATAGTCAATAAATCAAAGCTGGCCGTAGCTGTCAACTTCGGACACCACTATTCCTTAGGAATTACCCCGTTTTTATGAACACGCGACACCTGCCCAATTTGTAGTGAGCACAAATCGCGTGGAAGTCGGGCATTAAAGAAGATGGGATAACTCCACGGAAGCATCTTTTGCAGGACGCGGATCGCAATGAGAGCCGAGACGGTAAGCAACACAGACATTGCTGGATTGCGCTTGTGGTAGGGCTGCCGAAGGAAATGCCACCAAGCAGCGACGGCTGCGACTCCAATATACAACACCATGTCCTGAGGGAAGGAGAGGTACCTCATTGCCTCCCGCAACACCTGGTATAAGGGGCCATATTTTAACTCTTCGATGGACCTCAAGTAGCCCGCGAAATAGACGAGCGCGCCAAGGAAGAGCACCACTCTCAGGAAAATGCGGTAGCGAGTGGTGCGCGTCCAAGATAGCAGCAGATGGAATCCCTGGAAAATCCCCACAAGGATAACAGTGCGTTGCGCCGCTTCTAGGAATGCTTCGCTCGTCAGGCTGAGTCCGGAGAAGACGAGCCACCGGTTGCCATAAGTCCTCATGAAGTATGAGGTTGGCCAGCTTTGAAAATTCTCCTGCGTGAGGAATTCGGCTCCTTTGAGAGAAATCATCCAAGCGATGACCAGACCACAAGTCAAAGCGGCCGGCAGAATCGCCATCAGATCCTTGGGGATCGACTTCCAGGACTGCCGCTGAAAAGCACGTGCCACGATCAGGAGCACGAGGGCGAGGGAACAGCCTATGCCAAACTCTGGCTTGAGGAGTATCGCAGCGACAGTGGCCCAGCCGGCAGCAAAAATCCATACTCTATTTGTTGAATTGGAGGCGCGAATAGCAAGCCATAGAAAGAGACAGGTGACCAGGCAACCGTAAGCGCTAGCGAAGCTGTACGGCAATGGGAAGCTGAAAAGCGACGGATGAAAGGACTCGCACAAGAGAACGGCGGCCGCGGTCCAGCCTGCGAGACAAGAGGATAGTTCCATTCCTGCGAGGTAGAGGAATATCGCGGAGCCTAGAGCAGCAAGCGAGCCGGCCCAATAAAGGACATTCAAATGAATCCCGAAGATACGGAATAAGACACTGTTGAAATAAGGTGCGACGGGGCCGAAATTAAACCAGACGTCGCGATAGAGCGTCTTCCCTTCCGAAAGAACTGTAGGCACATACATCTCGCGGCCGCAGTCGGCGGTCAAGTTTCCCCAGTGGGCCCAGGTTCCGTACAGCCAAGCGGCCCAAATTGCGACCAGTGCGAGAAGCCCTCCGAGCGTTTTCAGATTCAAGGGCACTGGCGGGCCGGGCGTGAGTCGCGAAAAGTACTGATCGAACAGATCGAATGCGCTGGCGGCAGGCCTATCCTCAACCACTTTCGCAGGTAATATGGATGTATCCATTCGTATGAAACTAAGAATAACAACAGCGCGCCGGCGGATTGGTCCAAGAAGCGGCGGGCCGTGTCCTAGATGAAACGCCCTTGCTAGTTTTCGACGTGCGGAATTTAGCGTAAACTAAGCTAGTCGCGCGGATGGTGGGAGTAGCTCAGCTGGTAGAGCGTCGGTCTGTGGCACCGAATGTCGCGGGTTCGATCCCCGTCTCCCACCCCAAACATTCCATCCTTGACTAGTTTCCATTAACACTAGGTCGTTTCCGCGAAACGTTTGGCCGGTTCCGATTATCATGGAGAGATGATTCCAATGAAGTGTAGTGGCTTGCTGTTTGATTTGGATGGTGTACTCGTGGATTCGACTCCAGCGGTGGCGCGGGCGTGGGCCGGGTGGGCGCGCGAGCACGGATTCGAGCCCGACGAAGTTGTAAAAAAAGCGCACGGGCGTCCGAGTATCTCCACCATCCGCGAGCTTCTTCCCCACGCGGATCACGCTGCGGAGGACCGTGAAATGGAGCGCCGTGAAATCGCCGACGTCGAGGGAGTCGTTCCGTTGCCCGGCGCGATGGAGTTGCTGCAGGCGCTCCCTCTCGAGCGCTGGGCGATCGTGACGTCCTGCACGCGGGCATTGGCTAGCGTGCGCATCGGCGCAGCAGGACTGCCGAAGCCGAAACATCTGATCACCGCGACCGATGTGAAGCATGGTAAGCCGGACCCTGAACCGTACCAAAAAGGGGCGCAGATTCTGGGTGTACCTGCGAGCGAGTGTATTGTCATCGAGGATGCTCTCGCGGGAATTCGCGCTGGAAAAGAGGCGGGAGCGCGCGTCCTGGCGTTGCGCACTACGGCCACTGACACCGAACTTCAGCAGGCTGGCGCGAACTGGATTGTCGATGACTGCGCCGAACTTTTTCTGGATTCTTCCTCAGCAAGCGAAGAGTTTCTGCTCATCGGCTGTCGAACAAAGTAGTCCAGGGCTCGGCATAAACAGGTAGAATCTCAGCTTTGTCGAACCACGAAATACGAGTTTGTTCTAGGGAGAGAAACGATGATCCGTGCGAAAAACCTGAGCGTGGTGCTGGCGCTGGCCATGACTGCGATTGCCACCGGGGTGCGCGCGCAAGACAAAGATGCCAAACCCGCTGATAAGCCCGCTGAAGCAGTCTCGGCCACGCCGCCCAAGGAAGAATCTTCCGTCACGGATCACAGTATCAAGATCAGTGGCCAGGTGATTTCGTACAAGGCCACGGCGGCGACGATTCTCTTGAAAAACGAAAAGGACGAACCAACCGCGCTGGTCTATTACACCGCCTATACGCGAAGTGGCGAGAAGGATTTGAGCCAGCGCCCCATCGCCTTCGTTTACAACGGCGGGCCGGGTTCTTCCTCGGTGTGGCTGCACATGGGCTCATTTTCGCCGCGCCGGGTGATCACCGTAAACGCCGATGCAACGCCTCCCGCTCCCTACAAGCTCTCCGAGAATCCTTACTGTCTCTTGGACAAAACGGATTTGGTCTTCCTTGACCCTGTGGGAACGGGCTTCAGCCACGCCGTGGGTAAGGCGCAGGACAAGGATTTCTGGGGCGTCGATCAGGACGTGAAATCCCTAGCGCAATTCGTCAATACCTACGTCAGCCGCAACAGCCGTTGGAATTCCCCGAAATTCCTCATCGGTGAAAGCTACGGCACGTTCCGCTCCGCGGCGCTTTCCAATTATTTGCAGTCGCATGACGGCCTCTACTTCAACGGCATCGTGCTGATCTCTTCCGTGCTGAACTTGGGAACCATTTCGTTCAATCCTGGCGAGGATATGCCGTACATCTTTTACCTGCCCAGCTATGCGGCCACCGCCTGGTATCACAAAGTGCTGAAGGACCGGCCCGATAATCTGAATTCCTTTCTAGAGGAAACGCGAAAGTATGCGCAGACGGACTACGCGGATGCTTTGATCAAAGGTTCGAAGCTGGGTGAAGCGGAAAAGGCCGCCGTCGCAAGAAAGCTTTCCCGCTTTACCGGGCTCGGCGAAGACTACCTTGTCAAAGCTAATCTGCGGGTGAACCTGCCGCAGTTCATGAAGGAACTGCAGCGCAGTCGCGGCTTGACCACCGGACGCCTCGACGCGCGGTTTTCAGGTTGGAGCTACGATTTGCTCGGCGAATTTGCCGAATACGATCCGCAAGACACCTCGATCACCGGGCCGTTCACCGCAGCATTTAACAACTATGTCCGCGACGAACTGAAGTTCGGACAAGACAAGGTCTATCATACCGGCTCGGACGATGCCGGGCAGAATTGGGACTGGAAGCATCGCGGCGGCGACAACTTCGGATTTCCCGGTTCACCGAATGTGGAAGGTGATTTGATTCAAGCCATGCTTACTAATCCGCATCTGCAAGTCGAGGTGGAAAACGGAATTTACGACTTGGCGACTCCCTTCTATGCTACCGAATACACCATGGAGCATCTCGGCCTCCCCGACAAGCTTCAGAAAAACATCCGCCTGCAGTATTACGACGCGGGACACATGATGTATCTCCGCGACGAAGATCTCGCCAAGCTCAAGACCAACATCGCTAGCTTTATCGATGGTGCCGCCAAGCCGTGAGTAAAAGAATGAACCGACTGGCACGAAGATAGTTTAGTCCTCATTGCGGCCGCGCTTCTTGTCCGGCCCGGCCTGCCCATCCGGACAGTTACCCTGAAGAAATTACACGTAAACCATCCCTGACCGCCGGTACACCTGCAATACAATAGTCAAGAAGAAAGGCCTCTTAGGTGCGGTTCGCGCGACTGGCATTCCGTTTCTCGGGCCTCGCAAGCACACAGGTCAATTCATGGGGATACCTACACAAACCATGTCGCCGCAGATAGGGCCCGCGCAAGTGCCGGCGCCAACATCCGCACCTGCAGCGCAAAGGACGATTCACACCGCCCAGCTCGTCACTGCCATGTTGAAGTCCAGCTCGCACGTCAGTGACTTAATTTTCTCGCCGGGCCGCGCGCCTCAAATCGAGGTCAGCGGCCAGCTCACGCAGCTCAAGTATAAAGGCCTGGAGTGTCTGAGTTCGCAGGATACGCGCTCGATTGCCAACGACATCATGGGAAAAAGCGAGGCGCCTATCCGCAAGCTCGAGGAGGACGGCTCCGCAGATCTTTCCTACGGAATCGCGGGCGTGGCGCGTTTCCGCGTAAATATCTTCAAGCAGCGCGGAAGTTGCGCCATTGTAATGCGTGTCGTTCCCGACAAAATCCCCGGATTCGAGGAGCTGAATCTGCCGGAGGCATTGAAGGAAATTGTGGATCTGCGCAACGGCATCGTGCTTGTGACGGGTCCAACCGGTTCCGGGAAATCTTCAACTCTCGCGGCCATCCTCGACAAGATGAACGAGGAGAAGGCCTACCACATCCTCACGATTGAAGACCCCATCGAGTTTCTTCATCGTCACAAGAAAGCCACGATCCATCAGCGCGAACTGCACTCAGACACACCTACCTTTGCATTGGCGTTGCGAGCGGCGCTCCGGCAGGCGCCGAAAGTCATTCTCGTAGGCGAAATGCGTGACCGGGAAACGATTGAGATCGCCCTGGAAGCTTCGGAAACGGGGCACCTGGTCATGTCCACGTTGCATACCGTTGATGCATCGAAGACCGTGGAGCGCATCGTTGGAGTTTTCCCAATGGCCGACCAGCAAGCTATTCGCACCCGGCTCTCCAAAGCCTTCCGTTACATCCTTTCCCAGCGCCTCCTTCCAAAGATGGACGGCCAGGGACGCATCGCCGCCGTGGAAATTCTCAGGTCAACGATGCGTACGCGGGAGTACGTTGAAAAAGGTGAAAGCGAAGGCAAGTCACTTCTCGATGCCATGCGCGACGGCAGCACCGAGGGCATGCAGTACTTCGATGGCGAGATTGACAAGCTCATTCGCGCAGGGATCGTCGATTTCGAAACCGGAATAACCTATTCAACCAACGCTGGAAATTTGCGTCTGGAAATGGCGGATTTCCTCGACGAGCGTGCTAACCGCCCTGCTGCGAGCAAGCCGGCAGCACAGGATCCCAAACGCACCACAGAGATCGAAATCGAAAGATAACTTCCAGCAGAACATCTACCTTGCCGAACGTCTCCTCAATAGCCTTTGACCTGTTTGGGCTGTCGGAAGCATTCTCTAGATCTCAGACCATTCCCTGAACCCTACGGCCTGATCGTGATCGGCGAGCGCTTCTACGGACTCTTTGAACTGGCCTGATGGCTCGCGGGAAACAGTTCCTCAAAGAGCGGCTCCACGAGTTGCTTGAAGGCCCCACACCATGCGCGCGCGCCTACCGGTGTTCGGCGGGTCAAAGCGGATTGGCGTCTGTCCGCGCTTCCAGCCAGGCACTGGTTTTCTGGTTGGCCTTCGTATTTTTCAGACTCCTCGTGATCGCATCGGAAACGACAATGCCCTTCCGCTATCGTGCGCGTGCGCCTCGTAGATTGTCGAATATTGCGTCCGGACAGGTGATGTGGTCGCAGGGAACGAATCCGAGCGCGTGGACGTACAATGGGCTCTTCCGAAGCACCGATTTCTCGCACGTATTTGTTCCGCAGGATCGGCAATCCTTTGTTCGGGAATTTGTGGCAACGGATCGGAAACGGCCTCTTATTCGGCGTGGCCGCGAAGGAGGCAGGCTGTTAGCGAACACTTCCGCGACCTCATCCACGAACGCGCGTCAGCCTCAGAGCCGATGTGCGCGGCCAGCTCGTTCATTCGAAGAGCCACTTGGCTAGCTTGCCGCTGCGCCGCAACCTGCTCCTCGGTCTTAGCATTCTTTTGCGGCGGATAACCGAAAAGAAGGGCCGCTACCAGGCAATACAGGAACATTTTTCCGCCTCGCTGGAGAAACGCTGCCTGCGTTCTTGGCACACAGTAATGGAGGGCGGGCTAAACTTCAATGGGGGCACGACGTATCTATCTTTCTACTCAGCCCCATACGTGCCACAATCCCATGCAGATAGACTCGCACCTCCGATGAGTGAATTCATTGACAAGCTGTTAATGCATGTGCCGCATGTACTCCGCGCGATCCTGAGCATCGCCTTTTATTTCTCCCTGCTTGCCATATTTCTGCCGCGCCTGACGTCAAGAGTGTTCCACGCCGTTGAGTCCCTTCTCTCCTGCCTGGCCGAACGCAAGACGCTGGCGGTCACGGCCCTTTTCTTCATGGTCATCGGCGTCCGGCTTGCGGTTCTGCCTCAGCTGCCGGTGCCAGTCCCCGGAATTCATGACGAGTACAGCTATCTGTTACTCGGTGACACGCTGGCCCACGGCCGTCTGGCCAATCCGCCTCATCCCCTGTGGATGAGCTTCGAAACATTTCACGTGAGTTGGTTTCCGACCTATTCGTCCAAGTATCCGCCGGGGCAGGGAGCGGTCCTAGCGCTCGGCGAATTGCTGGCACATCCATGGATAGGCGTGCTTCTGAGCGTTGCCACAATGTGCGCTGCGATTCTCCGGATGTTGCAAGCCTGGCTTCCAGCGAGATGGGCCTTCCTCGGCGCGGTGTTGGTCGCACTGAAATTCGGAATCGCCAGCTATTGGATCAACAGCTACTGGGGCGGAGCCGTCGCAGCCACCGGTGGCGCGCTGGTGCTGGGTGCGATGCCGCGAATTGTACGCCGCGCGGGTACGCTCGATGCTCTGCTGCTCGGCCTGGGAATCGCCATCCTGGCGAACACCCGGCCCTATGAGGGACTGCTCTTCTGTATCCCCGTGGCCGGCTGGTTCCTCTGCTGGCTGGCAGGAAAAACAAAATCTCCCGTGGCACTGCGTACGCGCATCGTCAGAGTTCTCGCGCCCTTGGCAGTTGTCCTGACATTGACTACCGGATTCATCGGCTATTACAACTGGCGCTTAACCGGAAGTGCCCTTCTCTTCCCGCATGTCTTGAACACACGAACCTATCGAACGACAGGTCTATTTCTGTGGGACCATCCCAAGGAGCCGATTCAATACAACAATGAGCAGTTCGAAGATTTCTACAACGGCTGGGAACGCGAAGACTATCAAAACACGTGGCCGGACGTTCAAAGGGTTTCCGTTGAAAAACTGACTCGCAGCGGCAGCACCTACTTCTGGTGGGGTGCTCTGCTGCTTTTGCCAGGATTGCCATTCGCTTTTTTCGACCGCAAGATGCGCTTGCCCATTCTGATCTTTCTGCTGGGGACAGCCGGATTCCTGGTATTGATCTGGTCGATGCCTCACTATGCCGCGTCGTTGACGGGTGTGATTTTTCTGCTGCTCGTCCAGGCGATGCGCCACCTGCGCACGATTCGTCACGGTGGACGCCCACTCGGCCTCGCGCTTTTCTGGGCCATCTTTTACCTTCTCGCAACCGATGTTGGTTTCTCTATCGCGCGCCACGTCTGCGACCAATTGGAATGGACCTGCCAGGGAGACCCCAGTCGCTCGGCCATTGGGAAAAGACTTTTTCAGACTCCCGGCAAACATCTGATCATGGTGCGCTACCAGGAGAATCACAATCTGCATGACGAGTGGGTTTACAACGGAGCAGAAATCGATACCGCCAAGGTTCTCTGGGCCCGCGAACTCGACTCCGTCCAAAATGCAAGGCTCTTCGCATATTTCAGGGATCGCCAGATCTGGCTCGTCGAGCCCGATACCGACAATACAAAATTAATTCCCTATCAACAACAAGCGCCACCTGCTCAGAAGTAGGAACGCTACCTACACGCTCCAAACGTGTCCTAGCGGATCGGGAATTTACACGTTTCACGAGTCCCCGCTCACCGACAGCCTCAGCCCCGGCATTCGAGACTATTTCAGGTCGTAGTCGCCGATAAACGTCTCGCGACTGATGCCCAGCATGCTGAGAAAGAAGGCGGCGAAAATCACCTGCAAACCGAGGAAAAGCCACATCGACCAGAAGAGAACTTGGCGAACCTCATGGAGCTCGCCGAAGTCGCTCGCCGCCCATTGCCAGGTGACCCACGCGCACCCGGCAAATCCCATGAGGAACAGACTGCAACCCACGAGCAGACCCGTCTCCAGAGTGACGCGCTTCAGAACACGTCGCAAAGATACCGAGCGCCGGTCAAAGCGCTCGGCATAGCTGAATACTTTTGCGAATGCTCCGATCGAGAGAATCTGCGCCCCCAGAAGCGTGAAGATAACGCCGAAAATCATCGTGTGAATGTCGAGCCCCACGTGGGGAGAAATCTGGCGCGGCCCCGGCAGCAGCCAAAACACGAGAAAGAGTCCAGTCAGCACGAGCGCGGTGCCCGGCAGCAGGAAAAGCCAGTTCGGCGCGTAGAGCAGCATGAACCGCAGGCTGCGCCAGCCGTCGCGAAAGCTGCGCAGATGTGGCGCGCGCCCGCGCTTGTCGGGCCACAAAGTGATGGGAATCTCTGCGATGCGCGCCCCAATTTGGGCGGACTTGATGACCATCTCGAGCGCAAACTCCATCCCCGAACTTCGCAGATCCAGGCGGTCGTAGAGACTGCGTGAGAATGCTCGCATTCCGCAGTAACCGTCTCCGATGTGCGCATGAAATAAAGTATTGAGCAAAGCGGTGAGGCCGGGATTGCCGAAGTACTTGTGCAGCGGCGGCATGGCGCCGGGTTTGATTTCGCCCCGGAAGCGGTTGCCCATTACGATGTCATTGCCTTCGTGCAGTTTTTCCACGAATCGCGGCACATCGGTGAAGTCGTAGCTGTCGTCCGCATCCCCCATGATGATGAAAAGCCCGCGCGCGCCGGCGATGCCAGCGCGCAGTGCCGCCCCGTAGCCGCGCTCCGCGACGCGAATCACACGCGCCCCGTGCTGTTCCGCAATTTGAATTGAACCGTCTGTCGAACCGTTGTCCGCAACAACCACTTCCCCGGATAGTCCCGCCGCCTGGAACGCCTTCACGGCCTTGTCCACACAATACGCCAGCGAATTCGCTTCATTCAGGCACGGGATGACCACGGAAACTTCGACGCCCTGCGACATGCCGGTTCGCGCAGACTGCGCCCTTTCAGAAGTCAGAATCGTACCCATAGGCGGCACCATCATATCGCGCTCTTTAGGACATTTCACCAGCGATCCCTAAAGGCCCACATCACTGGCCATCAATTATGATGCCCGCACAGGCTTAACTCGCCTTTGGCATGCTGTTTGGGAGCGCATGCACAGATTGATCTTGGGGCGCTTATGCGCGAATCAGGGTCCAAACAGTTTGGACCGGTTATTTCTAACCATCCAGGAGTTGTTCGGTCAACACGAACGCGCTGATCGTGGATCGTGGTCCTTTGGTGTCCCTAGATCGGAAAGAACGGCGGAGACAGTCGGACCCCTTGAATATCGACAATACTAGATGTAGATAGTCATACTATGGGGAAACCAAGCGACCTCGCCCAAGGGACTCTGGACCTTTTGATTCTCAAAACCGTCTCGCTCGAAGCAAAGCACGGGTGGGCCATTGCTAAACGCATCCAGCAAGTCTCTGGCGAGGTTCTTCAGGTGCAGCAGGGATCATTGTATCCGGCGCTGCACCGATTGGAGCAGCAGGGATGGATACGCGGGAAATGGGAGGAGAGTGATACGGGACGGCAGGCGAAGTTCTACTCGCTGACAGCGGCCGGCCGTGAGCAGTTGGAACAGGAAACCACAAACTGGAACCGTCTCTCCGGAGCGATCAATCTGGTCATTCAGAAGGCCTAGACGGAAAAGGAGAGGGTCATGCGCTGGCTGGAAAAGATCCGCATGAGGCTGGAAATGCTTTTCCACCGCAGACGGGAAGTGCAGCGTCTCGATGCCAAGCTCAACTTTCACCTCGAGCAGCAGATTGCCGAAAAGAACGCTGCCGGAATGAGCCCCGACGAAGCTCGCTATGCAGCTCGACGGGCCTTTGGTAATCCCACGCTGCTGCGCGAGCGGACGTGCGAAACGTGGAGTTGGAACGGGGTTGAAATGGTTCTGCAAAATATGCGAATCGGCGTTCGCACCCTGGCTAGAACGCCGGGCTTTGCCTGCATCTCGATCCTCGTCATCGCCATCGGTATCGGTGCAAATGTTGCGCTGTTCACGGTGGTGCGATCGGTGCTGTTGAAGCGCTGCCGTTCAGGGAACCGGAGCGACTAATACGGTTGTATGAACACAGCTCCGACGACGCGTTCCCGTTCAACATGGTTGCAGGCGGGATATTTGCCGCCTGGAAAGACCAAAGCCATGGCTTTTCTGATTTGGCGATCGTTTCAAGTTCGGAGGAGTACCACCTATCCGGAGCGAGCGGGCAA
>WNGH01026453.1_pt1 | contig 10716 bp, 7 predicted proteins | sample 5400631 | NCBI WGS metagenome assembly WNGH01 (sample SAMN13153373, study PRJNA577476) | soil metagenome | isolation source: 115 cm soil or saprolite under Garry oak tree replicate 1 | place: USA:California | collected 2016-06-15 | reverse complement strand
TCGCAGGCCAGCCGCTGCACCGTCTTGCCCGAGACCGGCATCCCGGTCTGCAGCTCTGAGGCCGCCGCGCCGAGCTCGCCCTTCAGGCCCTCGAGCGTGGTCGTCACTGAGATGTGCGGCCGCGCCCCGTTGCGCCGGGGCAGCGTGCCCGCCTCCATCGCGTGGTAGACGATCTCGGTCAGGGCGTCGGCCCGGCGCTGCTTGGAGCTCCGGCCGTCGTCTTGACCGAGTCGCTTGGCCAGCGCATCGACTGCTGATTTGAGCGCGGCGCCGCCCTCGGGGTCGATCACCCCGCTGAGGTGGTACATGCCCTTCATCTCGCTGATGTGGAGGAAGCGCTCTTCGTAGTTTTCTTCCGTGTCCCGGTCGAAGCTGTCCGGGTCGATCACATATCTCATGTGGTCGGAGATCTGACCCAGGCTCTTGATCGAGTTCTCCCGCGCATAGCGGATCCACTCTTCCTCGTCCAGCAAATCCGCCTGCTTGCCCAGCTTTTCGCGCAGGTGGCAGATCACCGATGCCGACTGGTACCCGATCTCCCCATTGGACAGAGCAGCAGCGACTCTGGGCATCCACTCCAGGTGCTTGCCGACACAGAGCCGGTCGGAGGCCGAGCCTTGTGACAGGTTGCAGGTGCTCATGACAAAGCAGACCGTCGAGTAGTGCCCGTTGGCCAGTTGGTCGCCACGCCGGCGAGCCCGCTCGACGACCGTGCAGAGCTTGCCCTGGAGCCGGTCGATGACGGTCGCCCGGCGGGTGGGATCTACGAAGTCGGGGTCGGTCGAGAGGTCGAAATCACGAGCTGCAGATTCCAGCCTTTCCAGCTCATCGACCATGCCGAAAGTCTACCAAACAAACGTACGCTTTGTCAAGCTTGTTAACCTCCGATCTCGACCCCAAGGAAACGCAGCCCCGCCACCGCGGACGCTCGTACAGGCGCCGCGTTCTCCCCCACGCCCCCTGTGAACACGAGCGCATCCAGACCGTTCATCGCAGCGGCCATCGCCGCGATGAGCGCGCGCAGCCGGTGGATGTAGACGTCGAACGCGAGCTCGGCCCGGTCGTCGCCGTCGGCGATGCGTTGCAGGATCTCACGCATGTCCGAGGTGCCGGCCAGCGCCAGCAGACCGCCCTTGCGGTCGAGCGCCTCGGTGATCTCGGCTTCGGAGAATCCCGCATGGCGCGCAAGGTACAGAACCGCGCCCGGGTCGACGGTGCCCGAGCGCGTGGCCATGACCAGGCCCTCGAGCGGGGTGAAGCCCATCGTGGTGTCCATCGAACGTCCGCCCCGCACGGCGGCGAGCGACGCGCCGGCGCCGAGGTGGCAGGTCACCACCTTCAGCTCGTGGGGTGAGCGCCCAAGCATCTCCGCCGCTCGGCGCGACGCATAGGCATGGGAGAAGCCATGGAACCCATAGCGCTTGATCCCGTAGCGATCGCGCCACTCGTCAGGGATCGCGTAGGTCGACGCCGCGGCGGGCATGCGGGAATGGAATGCGGTGTCGAAGCACGCGACGGCCGGCATGCGCGGCAGCAGCTCGCGCATTGCCGCGATCCCCGCCAGCTCGCCGGGCAGGTGCAGCGGCGCGAGGTCGGTGATGGTGACCAGGTAGCCGATGACCTCGCCGTCGATCCGCACCGACGCCGGATAGCGAGGACCACCGTGCACGACGCGGTGGCCGATCGCCTCGATGCCCTCCATGCCGCGAACAGCTGCCGCGAGCTGCGGCTCGTCGAGCCTGCCCTCTGCCACCTCGAACTCGCGATCGACGAGGGTGCGGTCGTCCGAGTCAACCAGGCTCAGCTTGAGTGAGCTGGACCCGGCGTTGAGGACGAGGACGCGCAAGGCGTTAGTGCGGCCAGGTCCAGTTCACGATTTCCGGCGCGTCCTGGCCGTGGTCCCGCGTGTACTCCCGGGCGCGAAGTCGCTCATCGACCATCGCCTGGCGCACATGCGCCGCCTTCGAGCCCAGCGACGGCACGCGGTCGATGACGTCCATAACCAGGTGATACCGATCGAGGTCGTTGAGCATGACCATGTCGAAGGGCGTGGTGGTCGTCCCCTCTTCCTTATATCCACGCACATGGATGTTGGGGTGATTCGTTCGCCGGTACGTGAGGCGATGAATCAGCCACGGATAGCCGTGGTAGGCGAAGATCACCGGCCTGTCCTTGGTGAAGACCTCGTCGAACTCCGCGTCGCGCAACCCATGCGGGTGCTCGGTCGGGGGCTGAAGGCGCATCAGGTCGACGACGTTGACCACGCGCACCGCAAGCTGCGGAAGGTGCCGGCGGATAAGGTCGGCGGCGGCCAGCGTCTCCAGCGTCGGCACGTCGCCGGCGCAGGCCAGGACCACATCGGGATCACGGCCTTCGTCGGTGCTCGCCCAGTCCCAGATGCCGAGGCCTCGCGTGCAATGCGCAATTGCATCCTCCATCGCCAGGTAGTTGAGCGCCGGCTGCTTGCCGGCGACGATCACGTTGACGTAGTTGCGGCTGCGCAGGCAGTGATCAGCCACCGAAAGCAGGCAATTGGCGTCGGGCGCGAGGTAAACCCGGATGACCTCGGCCTTCTTGTTGGTCACGTGGTCGATGAATCCCGGGTCCTGGTGGGAGAAGCCGTTGTGGTCCTGCCGCCACACGTGTGAGGAGAGCAGATAGTTGAGCGAGGCGATCGGCCTTCTCCACGGAATCGTCCGCGTGACCTTCAACCACTTCGCGTGCTGGTTGAACATCGAGTCGATGATGTGGATGAACGCCTCGTAGCAATCGAAGAGCCCATGGCGGCCGGTGAGCAGGTAACCCTCGAGCCAGCCCTCGCACATGTGCTCGCTAAGCACTTCCATGAGGCGCCCGTCCGGGCCGAGATGATCGTCGCCGGGCACCACCTCCGCGTCCCATGCCCGGTTGGTCGCGTCCAGCACCGCGCCCAGCCGGTTCGAGACGGTCTCGTCGGGGCCCATGATTCGGAAGTTGTCGGGGTTGCTCTTCACCACGTCCCGCAGATACGTGCCCAGGACTCGAGTCGCCTCGCCTGACGTCGTGCCGGGCTTGCTGACCGCAACCGCGTATTCGCGGAAATCAGGCAGCCGCAGGTCCCTGAGCAGCTCGCCTCCATTGGCGTGGGGATTGGCGCTGAGACGGCGCTCGCCTCGTGGGGGCAGCTGGGCCAGCTCGTCGACGAGCTTGCCCGAGGCGTCGAAGAGCTCCTCGGGACGGTAGCTGCGCATCCAGTCCTCGAGGATCTTCAGGTGACTGGGCTCCGATTCGAAATCGGTCACCGGCACCTGGTGCGCGCGAAACGTGCCTTCGACCGGGACCCCGTCGACTGTCTTCGGACCGGTCCAGCCTTTCGGCGTGCGCAGGATGATCATCGGCCACACAGGACGTTCGCGATGCGACCCGTGCTTGATCCTCGCGATCTCATCGAGGCACCATTCCAGCGCGGCGGCCATCTCCTGATGCACCTTCATCGGGTCGTCGCCGCTGACGATCACCGGCCTGTGCCCGTAGCCCTCCATCAACTCGATGAGCTCGCTCTCCGGGATGCGCGCGAGCACGGTCGGGTTCGCGATCTTGTAACCGTTCAGGTGAAGGATCGGCAGCACCACACCGTCCCGCGCGGGATTCACGAACTTGTTGGAATGCCAGCTCGCGGCCAGGGGTCCGGTTTCCGCTTCGCCATCGCCGACGATGCAGAAGACAATGAGGTTCGGGTTGTCGAATGCCGCGCCATACGCGTGGACCAGCGCATAACCGAGCTCGCCTCCTTCGTGGATCGACCCCGGAGTCTCAGGCGCGTTGTGGCTCGGTATTCCGCCCGGAAATGAGAACTGGCGAAACAGCTTGCGCAGCCCTGCCTCGTCCATCGTCACGTCCGGGTAGCGCTCCGAGTACGTGCCCTCGAGGTACGCGTTCGCGACGCCGGCGGGCCCGCCGTGGCCAGGTCCCATGATGTAGATCGCATCGAGGTCGCGTTGCTTGATCACATGGCTCGCGTGCGCGTAGATGAGGTTGAGCCCAGGCGTCGTGCCCCAGTGGCCGAGCAGTCGCGGCTTCAGGTCCTCCAGCCCAAGCGGCTTCTTGAGGAGTGGGTTGTCCAGCAGATAGATCTGACCGACCGATAAGTAATTGGCAGCCCGCCAGTACGCGTTGATAAGGCGAAGCTCATGGTCGGTGAGCGGTCGCGTGCGGGTGAGGTCGGGCGTCGTCGTCGTGCTGGTCTGCCTCGCCATCATTGCACCACCTCTCATCATGCATGCTGGCGAGGCGAGCCTTTTGCTGTGCTGAGGTTCTTCCGAGGACAGTCCGGCAACGTCGGCGTGGAGGAGCAGGTCCGAATACAGGCATACTCGATCGGCTACTTGGTGATCGCAGACCTCTTGAAGCGCGCTTTCCGCCGGACGCACCAGCGTGCCCTCCCCACGTCGCATGCCTGACGCCAGGCCGGTCGCGGTCTTTGCGGCGCTCGAGCAGGAGGCTCATGCGCTCGTCCGCCAGCTCCCCAGGTCAGGCACGATCGCTCCGCGGATCTCTGCCTGGGAAGGCGACGGAATGGTCGTCGTCGTCAGCGGAGTCGGCAAGGTCGCGGCGGCACTCGCCGCACAGTTCGTCCATGACGTGTTCAAACCTCGCTGCATGATCGCGGTCGGACTCGCGGGCGCGCTGCGCGCAGAGACCTCGCGGGGCCAGGTCGTCGTCGCCACCGGCGCGGTGCAGCACGACATGGACGGCCGGCCGCTGACCAGAGCGCGCGGAATCATTCCAGGGCTGAATCAATCGGTCTTCACCGCCGACCCCCCTGTGGCTGAGAAGCTTCACGTCGCCGCACGACGCTCGGTCGAGAATCCCAGGATCGTGCGGCCCGGACTCGTGCTGACCGGCGACCAGATCGTCACTTCGCGGGAGGTGCGCGATGGGCTCGCACGCGACTTTCCGGACGGAGCGTGCGTCGACATGGAGACGGCGGCCATCGCGCAGGTCGCCTATCAGAACGGAATACCTTGGGGCGCTGTGCGCGTGACGTCCGACTCCGCCGACGAGTCGTTCGATCTCGAGGATGTCATCGACTTTGGCGTGAAGACCGCCGGTGAGCTGTTCGCGCGAATCATCCTTGACGCCGTGGGCGACCTGTGAAAGACGAACAGGTGCGCTGGCTGTCGGCCGATGAGATCGGACAGCGCGTGCGGCCGGGGGAGCTCGATCCGCAATCAGTCGTCGACGCGCACCTCGATGCCATCGAGAGACACGACCCGCGAATCCACGCTTACATCTACGTCGACCGTGCCGCTCGGGGACAGCGCGACCACTACGGCGGGGTCACGTTGGCGGTCAAGGACAGCCAGCCAGTGGCGGGAATGCCTTACACGTATGCGACGCCGTCGTGGCGCCATCGCATCGCGGCCGAAGACGCGGTGCCCGTGGCGTTGGCCCGGCGAAGCGGCGTGGTCGTGCTCGGCAAGACGAACTTGCCCGAGCTTGCGGCTTCGATCGGCACTACGAACACGATGTTCCCTCCGACCCAGAATCCGTGGCGCGAGGGTTTCACCCCGGGCGGCTCGAGCGGAGGGAGCGCCGCCGCGGTGGCCGCCGGCATGTGCACCTTCGCCCTCGGCGGAGATACCGGCGGCTCGATCCGCATCCCGGCCTCGTGCTGCGGCGTCGTCGGCCTGCGGCCGACTCCCGACCGCGTGGCGAGCGAGGAGGTCGACGCAACCGTGCTTCAATCTCGCGGCCCGCTCGCGAGGACGGTGAACGACGCACGTGTGCTCTTCGGGTTGATGACCGATACGCAGCCGAAACAGGCAGGCCTCGACCGCAGGACGAGGTTCATCGGCATGGCGTGCTCGGGCGCGGACCAGGCGTGTGAGGCCGCGTGCCGCCGCGCCGCTCGGGCACTCGAGCAGGCCGGACACAATGTCGAGGAGATCAACTGGAATCCGCAGCCGGTGACCGAGGGCTACGCCGTGGTGCGCCGTGCCAGCATGGCGAGCTTCCCCGCGGACCTGTCGACTTTCGGACCAGGCATCCAGAAGCTCGCCGCCGAGGGGCGCAGCCTGACCGCGATGGATTACTTCCACGCCTTTGAATCCGCCACCGACGCCGCCAACCGTGCGGTCGGCGTGCCGGTCCAGACGAGGTACGACTTTCTGCTCACGCCGACGCTGGGGCTGCTGCCGATGCACATCGACAGCGTGGTGCAGTTCGTGCTGCCGGTGGGCTTCGCGCCAGTTCCCGCGGTATCGATACCAGCTGGCTTGCACGACGGCCTGCCGGTCGGCGTGCAACTGGTCGGGCGTTTCGCACAGGAGTACGAGCTGCTGGAATTCGCCGAACGGCTCGAGAAGATGCCTGGGTTCGGGTTCCAACGGCCGCCTGGTCTGGATTGAGGAGAAGCGATGAAGGCACAACGCGTTGAGATGTTCGTCTGCCCGAGCGCAACTCCCGCCGACACGTCAGGACTGCAGAAGCTCGCCGACTCCGGGAAGCTCAAACCCGAAACGCTCGTCGCCCTGGTCGGCAAGACCGAGGGCACCGGTGCGCACGACGACTGGGGTCGGGTCTGGGCGGACGTCGCCCTGCGCGACTGGACGGCGCGATTTCTCGGCGTCCCGGTCGACGAAGTCGCCAAGCACGTCATCTTCGTCCTCTCGGGCGGCTGCCCTGGCGTGATCACCCCGCACGTCGCGGCCGTGACACGGGAATGGGTGGAGGTCTCCGAAGAGCCTGGCGGCGAAAAAAGGCTGGTCGTCGGCCGAGCCGGCTCCGACGCAATCGCACCCGAGGAGGTCGGGCGCATGGGCCAGATCCGCAAGGTGGCTGAAGCGACGCATCAGGCGATGGCGGACGCCGGCCTGACCGACCCCAAGGACGTCCACCTCGTGATGGTCAAGGTGCCGGGGCTGACGACGGCCAGCATCAAGGACGCCGAGTCGCGCGGCAAGACGGTGGTGTCTCACGACCTCACGTTCGGCCCCGAGGGGGCCGGCGTGTACGCCAACGATGCAGCCGCGCTTGGTGTCGCGATGGAGCTGGGTGAGGTTCCCGCCTCCAAGCTGTCAGACGAAGTGGTGCGCCGCGACTGGAACCTGTACTCCGAAGTTGCGATGACGTCGTCCGGCGGCGAGAAGCGGCACGGCGAGGTCGTGGTGTTCGGCAACTCGACCACGTCGCGCAGCCCGCTCACCATCGGCCACGCGGTCACGAAAGACTTCATCGACGCCCAGGGCGTACGCAACGCGCTGCGGGCTGCCGGCCTCCGTTTCAAGGGCGGCCTGCCCGACGAGGCCGACCTGGATCGCCTGGTCCACGTCTTCGCCAAGTCCGTCATCCCGGGCAGCGACCAGGTGCGCGGACAGCGGATCACATTGCTCGACGACGCGGATGCGTACCAGATCGGCAAAGCGCTGGGCGGGATGCTTGTCGCTTCGGTGACGGGCCGAACCACGAACTACGTGAGCGGGGGCGAGCGCAACTCGCACCAGGGACCGCCTGGCGGCAACATCGTGGCCGCCGTTGTCCGAACCGACGTATAAGCATTTCGCTCGTTTTGTTCAGAGCGCGTCAAATCCGGAATGTCAAAGACGCTTTTCGATCAAAGCGCGCGAATCAGGCGCCGGAGAGCTCGAACAGCTTGAGCGGCGAGAGTGGCATCTCGGTGATCGGTACGCGGAGCGCCTCCTCGACAGCCGATGCGATGACGGCGCCGACCGGAATTACGCCGGCCTCCCCCGCACCCTTCACACCGAGTGGGTTCAGCGGCGACGGCGTCTCGAAGTGGTCGATCTCGATCGTCGGAATCTCGGTCGAATACGGAATGAGGAACTCCATGAAGGACGCATTGCGCAGCTGTCCGTCATCGTCGTAGGCGAGCCGCTCGTAGAACGCGCCGCCGATTCCCTGCGCAACGCCGCCCTCGATCTGCCCCTGCAGCACCAGCGGGTTGATGACACGGCCGCAGTCATGCACGACGACGTACTTGAGGATCTCGAGCCGGAACGTCTTGGGGTCGACCCTAACGTAGGCCGCGTGGCAGCCCGACGCCCAGGTCGATCCCGGCGGGCTGTAGTAGCCGGTCGCTTCGAGGCCCGGTTGCTCCCCTTCGTGCAGCGGTGGACCCGGCCGCGGCTTGGAGGCGAACTGCGTCGCCGCCTCAGTTCCGCCACCGAACGCGTAACGCACCGGATTCGACAGGACGGCCACCGCCGCCAGTGGGATGCCGCGGTCTGGCGATCCCTTCACGCGCACCCGGCCGCCGACCAGCTCCAGGTCGTCGGGATTTGCCTCCAGCTGCTCAGCCGCAATCTGCCTCGCCTTGGTCGCCACCATTCGCGCAGCCACATGCATCGCGTTGCCCGCGGTCACCGCTCCGCGTGACGCGAATGTGCCGACGCCCCATGAGAAGCGGCGGGTGTCACCGCTGCTGACCTCGACGTCCTTCACGTCGACGCCGAGCTCATCGGCGACAACCTGCGCCCAGACGGTGGCGTGCGCCTGGCCCTGGCTCGGAATTCCGGTGGCCGCCACGACCCTGCCCGAAACGAGCACCTGGACGTGCGCTCCCTCGTACGGACCGACGCCAGTGCCCTCGACGTAGAGCCCAAGGCCCATGCCGACGTTGTCACCTGCAGGCTTCGGACCCAGCATCTCGAGCGCGCGCTCGAGCAGCCTCGGGTAGTCGCCGCTGTCGTAGACGACGGTGTTGCCGTCCTGCCAGGCGACCCCGACGGCATACGGGAACTGGTCGGGCTGGATGAGGTTGCGTCGCCGCACCTCGGCACGTTCGAGACCGAGCTCCGAGGCGATGAAATCGAGCGTGCGCTCCATGACAAAGCACGCATGCGGTCGTCCGGCGCCTCGATAGGGCGAAGTCGGTGTGGCGTTGGTGTAGACGTCGCGAAAACGGACGCGATAGTTCGGGATCCGATACGGACCGGGCACCTGGCCCGCCGTGATGATCGGCAGGATGATGCCGTACGGCGTGTAGGCGCCGCCGTCGTGGATGAAGTCATCGCTCAGCGCCAGCACGCGACCGTCGTCGTCGAAGCCGACCTCGACCTCGTGCACCTGGCCGCGCTCCTGGTTGACCGCGGTGAAGTGCTCCTGGCGATCCTCCGTCCACTTGACGGGGCGGCCGAGCTGCATGGCGGCGAAAGGCACCAGCAGCTCGTCGGGGTAGAAGAGCATGATCTTCGGCCCGAAGCCGCCGCCGACGTCGGGCGCGATCACCTCGACGTTCGACTCCGGCAGTCCGAACAGCACCGCCAGGCCGCCGCGGATCGAGGTCGGTGATTGGGTCGAGTCGTAGACAGTCAGCTTGTGGTCCTCCGCCGACCATCTCGCCCAGACCGCGCGCGCCTCCATCGGGCTCGCCGCACCGCGCTCGTAGCGAAAGCGCAGCTGCTTGCGACGGGCCGCCGTCCTCATCGCGGCGTCGACGTCGCCCACTTCTTGCAGCATCTCGGCCGCGACGTTGCCGGGCACGTCGTCGTGCACCAGGTGCTCGGCGCGGGCAGCGGCCTCGGGCGTGATGACCACCGGCAGCGGTTCGTAATCGACCGCCACCAGCTCGGCCGCGTCCTCCGCCACGTACCTGTCGGTCGCCACGACGAATGCGACCGCTTCACCCGCGTAGCGGACGATCTCCGAGGCCAGGCAGCGCTGGGTCCGGCCGTGCGTGAGATTCGGATGCGGGATCAGCAATGGAAGGTCGAGCCCGCCGAAGGGGAGGTCCGCGGCGGTGTACAGCGCAACGACGCCGGGCATCTCGCGGGCGGCGCTTGAATCGATGGAACGAATCCGGGCGTGGGCGTAAGGCGAGCGGATGAAGCAGCACTCGAGCGCGCCGTCACCGATGTCGTCGGTGAAGCGGCCGTGACCGCGGAGCAGGCGGTCGTCTTCAACCCGCTGCACCGGCGCGCCGAACCAGCGGGTTGTCATTTGCGGGACAGCTCCGATGCACGTTGGACCGCCCTACGGATCGAGGCATAGCCCGTGCAGCGGCAGAGGTTGCCGGCGATCCCCTCTTCTATCTGTTGCGGGCTCGGGTTCGGGTGCTGCGCCAGCAGCCCAACCACGGACATCACAAATCCGGGCGTGCAGAACCCGCACTGCAGACCGTGGCATTCGTGAAATGCCTGCTGCACCGGATGCAGCGCCTGTCCGTCCCGGGCGAGACCTTCGATCGTCGTGACATCGTGCCCCTCGGCCTGCACCGCGAGCATCAGGCATGAGCGCACCGGCGCGCCGTCGAGCAGCACCGTGCAGCAGCCGCAGACGCCGTGCTCGCAGCCGACATGCGTTCCTGTCAGGCCGAGCTCGTGGCGGAGATGGTCTGAGAGCAGGCGCCTCGCATCGGCGGGCGATGGATGCTCGACGCCGTTGACCTTCACGCCGCGAACGCCCTCTCAGTGAGGACGCGGACCAGGTGCCTTCGAAACTCCGGCGTCGCCTCCAGGTCGCCGCTGGGCTGCAGCTCTCTGGCCGGATCACGCGGATCCGCCAGCACGGGCGTCTGCGCCACTCCGAACAGGGCCAGCTTCGAACCCGCGCGGACCACGCCGGCCAGTGCGAAGTCGCCGTGCCGGCGGGATTCCTCGAGGATCGCGAACGGCTCGCGAAGCGCGGGAAACCACGCTTCCACGATCACCTCGTCGGGGGCGAGGGCGGTCTCGAACACGCCCGCGAAGAGCTGGCCGGCCTGGATGGTGCGCTCGC